>Ga0307421_1000933_pt1 | contig 18460 bp, 16 predicted proteins | sample SalMarWE160270MG_FD_202163 | JGI IMG/M metagenome (GOLD analysis project Ga0307421, IMG submission 202163) | Salt marsh sediment microbial communities from the Plum Island Ecosystem LTER, Massachusetts, United States - WE1602-70 | ecosystem: Environmental > Aquatic > Marine > Intertidal zone >...
CGGTCATCTATGTCCATGGAGTGGCCGGACAGCTTTTCAAGGACCAGGCTTTGACCGTGACCTTTGCCCTTCTCTCCTCTCTGATCGTATCCCTGACTCTGCTTCCTATGCTGGCGTCAAGGAAATTCGAAGTCAAAGTCCCCCCCTCTGAAAAAACCGGAACGGAAAAACAAGAATCCCCAAAACAAAAGAAATCGTTCAAGCAGATCCTGCTTCTCCCTCTTAAGGGATTACAAAAGCTTATCTATTTTATTTTTAAGGTCATTTTTAAAGCATTGAATTACATCATCAGCTTTTTCATTCAGCTCTTTGTCCTTATTTTCCACTATATCTGTCTTCCCTTTAAGCCGGTTGCCCGGTTCGTATTCAAGGTCTTTAATAAAATTTATGACGGGTTTGCCTCCTTTTACCACGGATTTCTTATCTGGGCTCTGGATCACAAAGGAAGAGTCATATCCATATCTCTTGTTTTTCTTTTACTCACCCTTCTCCTTGCCACCCAAATACCCAGTGAATTGATGCCCAAGCCAGAGACCTCCTCCTTTGACCTTCATCTGACCACTCCTATAGACTACTCTTTGGAACAGACCGCAGACCTGACCGCTACCATAGAACAATGGCTGCTCAGGCAAAAGGATGTGGTGGATTCCTTCTCTCAGATCGGGATCGTCAGCGGAATGGAAAGCCTGAACCCTGAAGTATCCTTAAATTCGGTTCAAATCCGCATCCAGGCACAATCCCCCGCCAAAATGGAACAGATCATAGAGGGCTTAAGAAAATTTCTCAGCCAATTTCCCGACCTTCAGTTCTCCATGGTCAAAGAGCAGTCAACCATAGGAGAGTTTCTTGCTTTCTCTACGGCGGAAGTCGGATTGAAAATAAAAGGCGAAGACCTGAATGTTCTGACAAATATAGCTGAAGATGTGGTCCGAAAAATGGGTGAAATCGCAGAAATCGCTGACGTGACCACAAACATCGGTGAGGGCAAGCCCGAGTTCCTAGTCCAGATCAAAAAACAGGCGCTGGATAAATACAATATTTCCCCTCAGGAAATCGGGGGTTTCCTGGTGGATGCGGTGCGGGGACGCGTGGACACACAGTTTAAAGAGCTCGAGAAAAAATATGATATCAGAGTGCGTTTTCAAGATCAGGTGCGGGAAGACATTGATAAACTCCTCAATGAACAGATCCCCTATGCAGGAGGAAATATCCCTTTGCGGGAACTGGTCACCTACCAGCTTTCCAAAGGCCCTAAAGAAATAAGAAGAGAGAACCAGGAAAGAGAAATCCTTGTGACAGCAAACGTGCGGAACATAAAAATAAGTCAGGCCGTGCCCCTGATAGAAGAAAAAATAGGCGAAATCTCTCTCCCGAAGAACTACCGGATCATCTTCAGCGGAGAACAGGAAGAGATGCAGAAGTCATTCCGGAGCCTCGGCTTTGCTTTCCTCTTAGCTGTTCTTCTTGTCTATATGATCATGGCCGCCCAGTTTGAATCCCTGCTCCACCCCTTTCTCATACTTTTCACCCTGCCCATGGGACTCACAGGCGCCATATGGGCGCTTTTTATAACCGGGCAGACCCTTAATGTCATATCCATCATCGGAATGGTGGTTCTGGCAGGAATCGTGGTCAACGATGCCATAGTCAAAATAGACTACACCAACCAGCTTCGAAAAAAAGGAATGGGAATCAGAGAGGCCATACTGGAGGCCAGCAAAGTGAGACTGCGGCCCATACTCATGACCACGGTCACCACCGCTTTCGGCCTTTTCCCTATGTCCCTGGGGCTGGGAAGGGGTTCAGAACTCCAGCAGCCTCTTGCGATCTCAGTGATAGGAGGTTTGATACTGGCAACGTTTCTGACTTTGATCCTTATTCCCCTGTCTTATGAACTGGCAGAAAGAGCCAGATCAGGTTCGAAAAAATGAAAATCTTTATTGAACGCCCCATTGCCACAGCCATGCTTTTTCTGGCCCTTCTGATACTGGGGGTCAATTCCTATATCAATATCCCGATTGAACTGGCGCCCAAGGAAGAATTCCCGCAGCTCAACATCAACACCACATGGCAGGGTATTCCGCCCGAAATCATACAGACTCAAATCACCTCTCCTATTGAGGAAAAAGCCTCTGCGGTCAAGGGTGTGAGAAAAATCACGTCCTCTTCCACCAACGGACAATCCCGGATCACACTGGAATTTGATCCCAAGGTCAATATGGAATTCGCTCATCTCTCCTTAACAGAAAAAATATCCGAAATAAAAGAGGAACTGCCGGAAAACGTCAGGCCCAGGATAGAACCCTATGTCCCTGAAGAATTCCAGACAGACTCCTTTCTCAAATACACCATTTCCGGAGATTATTCTCTCAACCAGCTCCGCAAGATGGTAAAGGAAAAAATCGAGCTGAAAATAGGCTCTGTCAAAGGGATATCAGACGTTTCTGTCACAGGAGGAGCTGACCCGGAAATAGGGGTTATTCTTCTCAAGGAAAAACTGGATGCTCTCAACATCCCTCCTTATCTTGTCTATTACAATATCCAGGAAAGAATCAGGACCTATCCGGCAGGAAAAATCCGTAAAGGAGAGCAGGAATATCTGTTCAAGGTGTCTGATTCCATTGCGGATATCCATGACCTGGGAGATACCATCCTCAGGCGTTCCGGCGAAAACGTCATCCGTTTGAGAGATGTTGCAGAGATTAACCCCACCTTCGGGGAAATCTATTACATCAACCGGATCAACGGACAGCCGACCATCACCTTGACCATTCAAAAGGAAAAAGGAACCAGTACCTTAAAGCTGGTCAAAAAAGTCAAAAACAAATTGAATGACCTGAAAAAAGAACTCCCCCCTGACCTGGTCTACAGGACCGTAAGCGATGAAAGCGAGGAGATCCATGAGAACCTGAGAGAGCTTTATATCGTGGTAGGGATCATCATAACCGTTATCTTTATTCTGGTCTTTTTAGTGCTCAGAAACTTCAAGCCCTCACTTCTCGTGATCTCATCGGTTGTGTTTTCTGTGCTGATCACTTTTAACCTTATCTATCTTTTCGATATCTCCCTCAATATGCTGACCCTGGGAGGATTGGCCCTTGGCATCGGTCTTTTCGTGGATAATTCCATAGTTGTTTTCGAAAACATATTGAGAAAAAGAGAAAAAGGCCTTTCCACGAAAGAAGCAGCTATTTCCGGCTCAAAAGAAGTCTTTCTCCCGGTTCTTGCAGCGACCCTGACGACCATGAGCGTGTTTTTCGCTTTTGCCTATTTTCAGGGCCGCCTTAAAATCTACTATCTCCCTCTGGCCATTGTCATGACCTCTGCTCTAGGTACATCGCTTCTGGTCTCCTTTTCTTTGATACCGGCTCTCAGCCCGAAATTACTGAAAAGAGGGAAAAAGAAAAAACCGGCCGGACAGAAAAAACTTTTTGAAAAAACATTCCGCTTTTTGATCAAACACCCTCTGGAGGTCATTCTCGTTCTGGTTCTGATATTTTACGGGGCCTACAAATGGTTCAAGTCCGAAGTCACCATAGGGGAATGGATGAGCTGGTATTCAAGACAAGAGCTTATAGTAAGCATTGGTATGCCGCCCGGAACTGATATTGAGCAGACCGATGAAGTGGTGAAACATTTCGAAGAAAAAATACTGGAAAAAGATTATAAAAAAGAAGCAGACACCCAGGTCACGGCAGAGAGGGCCTACATCAGAATCACTTTTCCTGTGGAAATCGAAAACTCTTACCGCCCTTATGTGCTGAAAGAAGAACTGATCCAGCACGCCACAAACTATGCCGGTATCTCTATCGGGATCTACGGATTCGACCCTCAGTCCTATTCCACGAGCATCGGAAGCTACACATTTTATGACTCGAGTATCAAATTTTTCGGCTACAACATGAAAAAATTAAACAACATCACACACAACCTGGAGAGGACTCTTAAGGAAAATCCCAGAATAAAAGATTCTAAAATCAGTTCATCGAGATACGGATGGTGGCGCCTTGATTCATTTGAGTATATCCTCAAGATCTCAAAGGAAAAAATAAAAAAATACAATATCGATCCCCGGTATCTCTATTCCTATATAGGCTCATTGATCCGGGGACAGGTCAGAGCGTCTCTTAAAGCAAAAATGAGCGGCCAGGAAATGGATATCACCATTAAATTCCCCCAATCTCACTCCGTTCAGCTCACAGAGCTTCAGGATATGATGTTCCAAACCCAGGACGGCGAATACCTGAGACTGGGAGAGATCTCCGAGATCGAGGAAAGACCCATTGCCGGCGGCATAGACAGGGAAGACCAGCAGTTCCAGCAGACCCTGAGCTGGGAATTCAGGGGCCCTTATAAAGCCGCGGATAACTATAAAAAAGGTGTTTTTGAGAACCTCTCTCTTCCACCCGGATTTTCCGCCACACTTGAAGGGACCCGTTGGATGACCGAGGAGGAAAAGGGGCAGATCACGTTTGCCATTATCTTTTCCATCATCATCATATTCATGATCCTGGCTTCCCTTTATGAGTCCCTTATCCAGCCCTTTTTTATTCTTCTCGCGGTCCCTCTGGCTCTCATAGGCGTGTTTATTGCCTTTATCATTGCTGATTTTTCATTCGACTCGGCCGCTTACGTGGGGGTTATTCTTCTGGGAGGGATTGTGGTGAACAATTCTATTCTTCTGGTCGACCACATCAATCTCAAAAGAAAAAAGGGCCTGCCCCTTCTCGAGGCGGTTCTGGAAGGGACCAGAGAAAGAATAAGGCCCATCTTTCTCACCACAAGCACCACTGTCCTTGGAATGCTGCCCATGATCCTCATTCAGGTCGAAGTGAGCAGAAAAAAGATATGGTCGACACTGGCCCTGTCAACCGTGGGAGGCTTGATCAGTTCGACCCTCTTTATTCTCATTGCCATTCCTGTCTTCTACTATCACGGGGATAACATAAAAAACTGGCTGAAAGATAAATCCCTGGAAATAAAAGAATCCTGGAGACGGTTTTAAATATGCGCAAAACAAGGAGTATGAAATGAATAAAATAATAATTCCAAAAAAAATCTTGATTCTGTTTTTGGTTCTCATCATCTGTTTTCTGGGAGTCTATTTTATTTTCCTCAAAAAAAGCCCTGATTCCACTCCTGCAGAAGAATCGACGGACACCATAAAAGAAGGGAGTGAGGAAGTCAGTGATGCTCCGGTTTCAATCAAAACAATGATCGCTCAAAAAGGTGACCTGAAAATGAAGCTCAAATCACCGGGAGAGGCTTTTACCAGAGAAAAGATCATTTTAAAAGCAGAAGTCTCGGGCAGAATAAAAAACCTCAATATTGAAGAGGGCCAGCATGTCAAAAAAGGAGACCTTCTCCTGGAACTTGACAACAGACAGTATCAATTAGACCTGGAAAATGCCAGAGCCTCCTACCTGCAAAAACTCTCAGAGCTTCTCATGGAACAAAAGTTTTCACAGGATCAAGAAGCCGCACCCGCTCAAAACAAAGCTGAACTGGAAAAGGCAAAAAAAGAATTTGACGAAGCGAGCGCTCTCTATGCCAAAGGGCTCATTTCAACGGATGAATTCGAAAAAGCCAGCAAAGAATATGAGATGGTTCTCATCGAATCAGGAGAACTCAAAGGTGAAATAAGAGAAGCGGCCAAAGGGGTCACTCAGGCCGATGTTCAGGTGAAAAAGGCACAGATGGACATGGAAAAGACAAAAATTTTTGCTCCTTTCTCAGGTATTATCTGCGACATCCAGGTCGCCTTGGAAGAACATGTATCGAACGCGCAGGAGCTTTTCACTCTTGTCAATATAGACCAGATCCAGGTGCATGCCAAAGTCCTGGAAAGCGAGATCGGAAAAATGAAAACAGGCAGGGAAGTCACCCTGAACTTCAGCGCTTATCCGGGAAAGGACTTCAAAGGCACGGTCAAATCCATAAGCCCTATCATCGACCCGGAAGACAGAACATGCAAAGTGGTCGTCGTCATGCGCAATCCGGATGAAGTCATCAAACCGGGAATGCATGCTGAAGTCGAGATCATAACCGATATTTACGAGGACAGGCTTCTTATCCCCCAGGAAGCCATACTGCTCAGAGGAGGCCGGAAATTAGCCTTTGTGGTGGAGGGAGATCTGGCTAAATGGAGGTATCTTGAGCTGGGCCTTGAAAACGAAGACTATGCCGAAGTCCTTGACGGAGTAAAGGAAGGAGAAGAAGTCGCGGTGGAAGGACACTTCACACTGGCCCATGATGCCAGGATAAGGGTCGTAAAATAGACAGCAGATGATATACAGGCAAAATTCACCTCTAAAGGTGATTGTCATTTGAATTAAATTATAAATACAATATAATGAACCGTACTATTAACATGGATCAAGGAGAGAGCCATGGGGCTTACTAAAAAACAAGAAGAGCTTTACAGGCAGACAATGGAAGAAGCGAAATCCCAACTGGATACCATAGACGAAGAAATGGAAAAAGAAATTCAAAAAGCAAGAGAACGGCTGGCAAAACTGCAGGAATCCAAAGAATCCTTCAGGCAATTGTATGAAGGAGCCGCAAGGCTGTTAGGAGTGGAAATCGAAGTTGAAGAAGAATCCGAACAAGACAAACAACCCCCTGAAGTCAAAGTCAAACAGAATGAAGACAAAGAAGAATCAGACTCTTAGCGCCGTTCCTGATTACCTAAGAGAGCTGCCCGCTGACAGCTATTTCTCTTCCTTTTAAGTCTGTCATTACTATGGGTCAGCCACAAGATCTCGTTTTCCTCGGCAAGCTGTTATCGCTTGGTTCAGCGCTGATCTGGGCTTTTGCCGTTATCCTCTTCAGAATAAGCGGCCGCACCGTTCATCCTCTGGGATTGAATCTCGTTAAATCCCTTGTTTCGTGTTCGCTCATTCTCCCCACGCTCTGGCTGCTGCACCAACCTGTCGTCCCGTCCCTGCCCCTGGAAAGCTACGGACTGCTTTTATTGAGCGGCATCATTGGTATCGGAATCTCAGACACACTGCTTTTCGAAAGCCTTAACAGGCTCGGAGCCAGCCTTTCTGCGATTGTGGACTGCAGCTACAGCCCTTTTGTCATCATACTGGCGGCTCTTTTTCTTTTTGAAAAAATGACTTTGTGGCAGTTAGCGGGGGTTGCTTTCATTATTTTGGCAGTGGTCATGATTGCGCATAAAAACGGATTGAATCATATCCTGCGGAAAGACTTTATCGTCGGTGTCATACTGGGGCTCCTGGCTATGCTTACCATGGCTGTGAGCATTGTTCTGATGAAACCGATTCTTTCGGGTTCCTCTATTTTATGGTCGACTCTTGTAAGGACTGTAGGCGGTTTGGCATTCCTTTTTCCGGCCATCCTTGTTCATTCCAGGCGCCGTCAGATATACAGAAGCGTTTTTTCTTCTGAAAACTGGAAGCCCATGCTTTCAGGCTCTTTTCTGGGAGGGTATGCGGCTCTTATTGCCTGGATGGCAGGGATGAAATACGCCTCGGTCTCAGAAGCATCCGTACTGAATCAGATGAACTCTGTTTTTATTTTCGTTCTGGGAGTGATTATTCTCAAAGAACCAGCGACCCAGAAAAAAATCTTTGCCCTGGGCATTGCCCTTTGCGGTGTCGTACTGGTCTTACTTGGTTGATTCCTCCTTAGCCAGATTGACATCCACCCAGATAGTGTATTCCGGAGGAGTGCTCCCTCTCATAGAACGGGCAAAGCTGCTTACTTGATCAGACCGGCCCATTCCGCTGCTCACACCTCTTTCATCAGTCAGGTCACCGGTGGCACCCTGGTCTCTGGCTCTGGAAGCCATGGCAGCGGCCAATTTCGCTCTCTGCTCCTTCATCTCTTCAGTGATTCCGCCCCATTCAAATCCGGCCTTAACGGTCTCACCCGGTACGGTTCCCACTCCGGGAGCCATGTCATAAAGCCTTTCCAGCGGAATGGCAAACTCATAAACGATCCTGTCTTCAAAGATCTGAGTCTCAAACGCCGCCGGCCTTACTTCGACCTCTTCCTTTAATTCAGACGCTGCATCCTTGTTCGTGACCTTGATATCCGGAATATCATAGGTCTGTTTGACGAGTATATCGTTCTTTTGTTCCTCTGACAACGGTCCCTGCTGCGTTTCCAGAAGCTTGATATACTGCTCTGCGGTCATCTTCATGTTCCAAAATCTTATGCCGTACCTTTTTTTCTTTTTTCCATCCGTGCTCAGCCAGACTATGATGCCTGACTCTTTAACAGAAGTTAAATACTGCGGATTCTTGAATACAAAAAGAGCCAGCATATAATTCTTGTTGTTCTTAAATGCATAATCCACACCGAATTTTTTATAAGTCTGGAGCATTTCCGGCGCCCAATCCTCATCAGATCCGTCCATCATGATCTTCTCATTGATCCATCGGCTCTGAAACATATCGTCTTTGGCAAAAGCACTTACGGAAATCGAAAAAACCATAAGAAAAAGACACGCTGTTTTTATGCTTTTTTTCATTAAAACCTCCTTATTCACTCCATCAAATTATAATCTACGTATATATTTTAAAACAATGTCACATATTTTTCAAAACCATTATTGTTCCTTTTGAAAATATTTGTATAATAACATGTATTATCCACACATTTTAAAACAATGAAAAAGATTCTTTTATGGATTCTGGCTTTTGTCATAACAGCTTTTGTACTGGTGTTTCAAAGACTTACAGGCCCCACCTATCCCCTTGAGGGGAAAACCCTTGTCGGAAACTCGGATGTATCCTACAGGCTTGAACGAAGCCATGTGAACACCGAGGACTATGAATTAAAAATCAGCGTCCCGGATACAAATATTAAGGGCTTTCTTTTATACAGAATATTCAGGTCTCGAAATGAATGGACCAAACAGGAACTTATCCGGCAGGGAGATTTTCTCAAAGGACAGATCCCAAAGCAGCCGGCCGCAGGCAAACTGGAGTACAAGGTCATCCTCAAGGACCTGTATAAAGAAACATCTTTATCAGGCGATACTCCTGTTGTCATTCGCTTTAAAGGAAAAGTCCCGACGCTTGTTGTTGTTATCCATGTTGTGACCATATTTGCGGCCTTTCTTTTCTCGATCCGCGCCGGGCTTGAGGCGCTTATCACGGGGTCAGATCCAAGAAAATTGGGCTTATGGGCCACGTCGTTCCTTTTTGCGGGAGGGATGATATTCGGCCCTGTCATGCAAAAATTTTCCTTCGGCTCATTCTGGACCGGTTTTCCATTTGGCAAAGACCTTACAGACACAAAAACACTTATAGCTCTTGTCTTCTGGATCTTAGCGCTCTGGGTGTCCAGGAAAAAAAGCCGGAAAACATCCCGCAGGTGGATACTGGCTGCCTCCTGCGTCATGCTGGTTGTTTTTCTCATCCCTCACAGCCTTCTGGGCTCAGAATTCGATTACTCTCAATTAGAGGGTGAGAAACAAAGTATAAAAACCAATCTGGATGATGAACAAGCCGAGCATCGCTCATTTTTTATGAATAGTTTAGTTTAAATAATAAGGAGGTTTTAATATGAAGAAATTTTCACACGTTTTAGTTCTGCTGTTATGTCTTGTCCTTTCTTCGATTTCCATCACGCAGCATCCCGCCTACTCGAAAGAGAATGATCTGAAACCTATTGAAGATATTGCAGACATAATAGAATGGAAAAGCATCCGGAGCTCTGCTGTCTCTCCGGACGGCACTTGGTTTGCCTACTATCTTGTGCCGCAGGAAGGAGATGGGAAACTCATGGTAACAAACACGAAAGAGGAAAAAGAATTCAGCTTTCCCATCGGAGAACCCGCCGGATACCCGTCTTCAAGAGACATCCGATTTTCCGAAGACTCCGGCTGGCTTGCCTTTACCGTATACCCAAAAAGAGAAGAGGCAAAAAAACTCAAAAAACAAAAGAAACAGGTCTACAACAAAACCGCCCTTTTAAACCTTGAGTCCGGAGAGAAAAAGGAATTTGAAAAAATCAGAAATTTCTCTTTTTCCGGAGAAAATCCTTCCTGGATCGCATTCCATAAATACGCTTCAGAGGAACAGTCCAAAAACAAGGACTCATGGAAAGGAACAGACCTTCTTCTTTATGACCTGAAAACATCCGATCAACTAAATATCGGGAATGTCTCGGAATTCTCTTTTGATAAAAAAGGAAGATGGCTCGCCACCACCATAGATGCGGAAGGAAAAACAGGAAACGGAGTCCAGCTGCGCAGCTCAAAAACCGGGGTCATCCTTCCTCTGGAAAGCGATGAGGCCGAATACGTGAAGCTCACTTGGACAGAAGAAGGAGACGGACTGGCTGTTCTCAAAGGGAAAAAAGATGAAAAATATGAAGATGACCTCTACAGTGTGCTGGGCTTCAAGGGATTTGATTCCCAAAAACCCGTAAAAACCATCTATGATCCGCATGAAGATGAAAACTTCCCGGACGGCATGACCATAAGCCCCAACAGAAATCCCTTATGGACCGAAGACCTCTCCGGCCTGCTTTTCGGAATCCATGAAGTCAAAAAAAAGGAAGAGAAAGAAGATAAAGAAGAAAAAGGGGAAAAGAAGGAAGGAGAAGAAAAAAAAGATGAAAAACCCGCTCCTAAAAAACCTGATGCTGAGATCGACAAAGAGGACCTTCCGGACCTCGTTATCTGGCACTGGCAGGATAACCGGCTCCAGTCCATGCAGCAGGTTCAGGAGCGCAGGGATAAAAATTTCAGCTTCCTGTCATTCTACGATGCAGACAGCAAAAAGTTCATCCGGCTTGCTGATGAACAAGTCAGAGAGGTCTCGGCAGCTCCCAAACACAATTGGGCCGTAGGAGTTGACAGGCAAAAATATGAGCTGGACTCAAATCTTTACGGAAGAAGATACCAGGATATCTATGTCATCAATGTAAAGACCGGAAAAAGAGAGCTGGCTCTTGAAAAATGCAGATGGTACTTCTTCCCTTCTCCGGACGGAACCCATTTTCTCTATTACAAGGACGGTGACTTTTACACATATGAAATGCCTTCCGGCAAAAAGTACAACATCACAAAAGATGTTCCCACTTCCTTCATAAATACGGAAGATGACCACAATGTGGTTGATCCTCCCACATACCCCATAGGCTGGGAGAAACAAGGCAAATCCGTGCTTTTGCATGACAACTGGGATGTCTGGAATATTCCCGTACACGGAGGAGAAGGCATCAATCTAACCAAAACTGGGAAAACCGAGCAGATCCGATTCCCCTGGCGCATCCGCCTGGATCCGGAGGAAAAAGGCATTGACCTTGAAAAACCGCTTTATTTCTCTGCTTACGGCGAATGGACCAAAAAAGGAGGCATCGCGGTTGTGGAAAAAGACGATCCCGGAGCTCAAATGCTTCTCTGGGACGATGCTGCCTTCTCGATCAGCAAAGCAAAGAATGCGGATGTGTATTTTTATACCAGACAGACCTATAAGGATTATCCTGACTATTATGTCACAGACCACACCCTCAAGGACGGCCAAAGAATAACAAACGCCAATCCGCAGCAGGATGAGTTTCTCTGGTCTTCAGGCTCGATGCTCGTGGATTACACAAGCACAAACGGAGACAGACTCCAGGCAGCGCTCTTTTTGCCCGCAAATTACAAGAAAGGAAAAAGCTATCCCACTGTTGTCTACATTTATGAAAAACTCTCACAACGCATGAACTACTACTTCTCTCCCTCAGCAAGGGGCTTTAATAAATCCGTGTACACAAGCCGAGGATACGCTGTTCTGATGCCTGATATCGTCTATGAGATCAACGATCCCGGGATATCGGCTGTCAACTGTGTCATTCCCGCGATCAAAGCCGCTACTGATACCGGAGTCGTAGATAGTGAGAGAGTGGGCATACACGGCCATTCCTGGGGAGGATACCAGACAGCTTTCCTCATCACCCAGACCGACCTTTTTGCAGCCGCTATCGCAGGCGCCCCTCTCACGAACATGATCAGCATGTACAGCTCCATTTACTGGAATTCAGGTTCAGCCAATCAGCCCATTTTTGAATCAAGCCAGGGCCGTTTCGAAGGGAATTATCTGGAAAATCTTGATGCTTATGCCAGGAATTCCCCGGTCTATCACGCAAAAAACGTAAACACACCTCTCATTATTCTCCATAATGACAAGGACGGAGCTGTGGACTGGAATCAGGGAATCGAGTATTTCAACACGCTGCGCCAGCTTAAAAAACCGGTGGTCATGCTCGAATATGTTGGAGAAAATCACGGGCTCAGAAAGCCTGCCAATCTCAAAGACTACACCATAAGGATGCGTGAGTTCTTTGACCATCATCTTCTCGGAAAACCAGCGCCGGCCTGGCTGAAACAAGGGATCTCCCACCTTGACCATGAAGAGCACATAAAGAAGCGGACTGAAAAAATCATGGAGAGCATAAAAAAGAAGAAAAAGGAAGAGGAAAAGAAAACCCCATAATAGAAAAAGGCTGGCTGTAGAGGCGCCAAGGTTTAGAAAAGGAAGCGGGGCTAAGGAGGATTCCTCTCCAGCCAGCTACTTTATATATTATAGTATAGAAGAGTTAATAAAGAAAAGTCAAAATTAAAAAAAAGAGAGCCCGGGGGAGGGATTCGAACCTCCGACCTTTTTCTGGCTGAACCTTTTAAACAAAGAATGCTTGACAAGACCCTATTTTTCTGATATTTTGGAATTATTAATTCCATAAATAGAGATAAAATGGCTGAACCGTTTCAAATAAAAGACAAAAACATGAAAATGATAAGACGGTATTTTAAAGGCCCTCAGAGCAGTTATTTCATTTTTGGCCCAAGGGGAACAGGGAAGACAACCTGGTTAAAACACAACTTTAGAAATGCACTGAAAGTCGATCTTCTTGAACCTGAAACATACCGCTTGTATAAGGCACGGCCAGAGCGTCTCAAGGAGCTTATAGAAGGGAATCCTGACGAAAGAATTATTATCCTTGATGAGATCCAAAAAGCTCCGGAATTACTGGATGTGGTGCACTCTCTAATGGAAAACAAACCCAAATTGCAGTTTATTCTTACTGGTTCGAGTGCCCGGAAAATAAAACAAAGTGGAATTAACCTTCTTGGAGGGAGAGCGCTTATAAGGACTCTTCATCCGTTTATGCATTCTGAGTTAAAGCATGAATTTTATCTCAACCAGGCTCTCCGATTCGGATTAATTCCTCTTGTGGTATCAGCAAAAAATCCAAAGGAAACACTTGAGGCTTATATAACTCTTTATATGAATGAAGAAGTCCAGATGGAAGGTCTGGTTAGAAACATTGGAAATTTTGCTCGATTTTTGGAAGCTATTAGTTTTTCTCATGGGGCTGTCCTTAATGTCAGTAATGTTGCCAGGGAATGTGAAGTAAAAAGGAAGACTGTAGAGGGATATATTGAAGTTCTTTATGATTTATTGTTGGCTTATTCTCTCCCAATTTTTACTAAAAGAGCCAAAAGAGCTGTGATCCAACACCCTAAATTTTACTTTTTTGATACAGGCGTCTTCCGCACATTAAGACCTAAAGGCCCTCTTGATCAGCCGACTGAAATCGAGGGGGCTGCTCTTGAAGGACTTGTAGCCCAGCATCTTAGAGCCTGGATCGATTACAGTCAATCCTCATTAAAACTTTATTACTGGAGGACAAAAGCCGGCACTGAGGTCGATTTCATTATATATGGGGATGAATGCTTTTGGGCCATTGAAGTTAAAAACACTCCCAAAGTGCGCAGAAAGGAACTTAGATCTCTTAAAACATTTCATCAGGATTATCCAGAGTGTAAGCTTGTATTTGTTTATAGAGGAAGTGAAAGGCTTTTGATTGATAATGTGCTGTGTATCCCTTGTGACCGTTTTTTAGAAGGCATTAAGCCAAATCATCCACTTATTGAGACCAAAAAAGAGCCAGCGAGAGGATTCGAACCTCCGACCTACTGATTACGAATCAGATATTTTGTCAATTTTTTCCCTCTGTTATATGGGGTAGTCAGTTAAAAGCCTTTAACCAATTATAGCCGTAATTGGGCGTTTTTAGTCAAAATATGTGACATATTTGTGACATGGGGAGAGGTCTACTAATAAAATGCTTATTTCTTTGTCATCCCTTTTTTCTGTATCAGGGATGCCTACTAATACACTTACATTTTTCCCCATTCCCCTGACTCGATTAATATTTCTCTTGCCTCTTCCATTGATATATCTTTTTCTTTTGATAGTGTCATCATTTTCAAAACACGTTCCTCAACAAGTTCTCTTCTTCTTTGCATTTCGTTCATATCCAAACCAATACAAGAAACAAATCTAATTAATTTACCAGGAATTGATAATAATGATAATGGAAACGCTATAGATAATACTCCCAGAATCCAGCTTGTTGGAAACATCCAAAGCAAATGTAATGGTGATATTTTTAAAAATATAGTTAAAAGTAATGACACTATAAAAAGAAGGATAGTGTTTAAGGTTTGTTGTTGAATACCTCTGCCTCTCTTTATATGGGTCCTAACACCAAAAATCCAAGTTACTATAAAGATTATAGCAATAATTATTATAACAAGTTCAAAAATATTCAATCCAAACATTCTTAAATCTCTTTGATTATCATTTTGATTTATTTGAAACCAATTTATTTTTATCTTTTATTCTTTTTTTCATTTTTTCTTCTTTTAATTTTAATCATGTTCGTCATTATTTTTTTCTGACTCAATCAAATTTTCTTCCATTTTTTCAGATGGTTCCACAAATTCTTTATCTGTATAGAAATATTCTCCATTTATCTCAACCCGAATGCTACCCCAAAACGGACTCTTTTTAAGATAGTTCTTATTTTTTTCCTGTTTTTTTCTTTTTTCATTTCCCTTTAAAACTGGCTCAGGCTCTATCCATCTTAATCCTAATTTTTGGGCTTTTTCATCCAAATCTTTTTTCCAAGCCCTATTTGCTTCAGAGATTTCTTTTAATGAAATAAATAACTCCTCTTCTTGTTTTATTGTCCTTCTAAGTTTTTTCACATGCAACTTTACACTTTTTATAGTACTAAATACATTTTCAACTTGAGATAATGCATCCTCAAAATTCGCTAAATCAATTTCCCATTCTACCTTATTAATCAATTTTGAGATAACATCAATATCCGCTCTGGTTTTTTCTAATTCTTTAGCTACCCATTTCATTTTTTCTCCTCTTCTTGCTCTATGAGCCTGCGAACTTCTTCATATTTATTCAAACAGAATTCAATTCCTTTCTCTAATTCATCTGCCGCCTTTTTAGCTTGCTCATCCCCCATAGGAGCTTTTCCTCCTTCAGAGCCAAGACCTTCTAGTCTTGACTCTAACATCCTCATTAATTTCAAAGTCGGTTTTATCAGCCCTTTTAAAGATTTGACCTCTTTTTTAAGCTCTTCCCTTTCTGGTCCCCATAGTTTTATTTCTGTCAAAGCATCTTCTAATTTGACCCTTAAATCATAAATTTCCTCTAATTCCATATTTTCCACCTCTTTATTAAAAATACTGCAATATTGTTAAACATTGAAAAAATTTGATTTATAGGTCTGAAAAATTAATTGGTCCGAATTCTGGATTATATATTCCAAGCCATTTAACTCTATCTTTTTCCAAAAGAAGAACTATATTGTATTTTTTATAAGAATATATATGACTCGTTTTGTTCTTTGAAATTGATTTTGTTGATGGAGGCCCAAATCTTCTAATAACTTTTTTTGAGGCTAAGAAAGTCTTTATTCCTAGTATAGAAGCGTATCTAGAATGGGAAAAAATAAGTCTTATTTTGTCTTCTTCGTACGCAATATAAAAGTCTTCTTCCTCATATATCCAAATTCTTCCTTCCTCTTCTATGACTGAAGGCTCTCCTTTTAAAAACAAAATATCATCTTTTGTATCCTTCAGTGATATCCCCATAAATTCATTCATTTTTCTTGGGGTATTTGATATCTTATATACTACAAAAATTGCTAGCCCAGAAACTAAAGATATAACTAGAATTATTACCACCGATTTGATAACGATTTTTTTCCAATTCCATCTATCTTTCGTAAAAATAAAAAGAAGTATTATTCCCAAAAAATATGAGGATAAAAATATTGATAGCCCTAAATCCATATTAAATCCCAAAATTCATTCTTTTTGTCCGTTTAAATTGGTTAAAATTTTTTCCCTTTACCTTCTATTAAGAATATAAGAGTATCCCTGTGGAGTCAAGCAGACTGAATTTCTATAATGTTAGATTATGAACCCCATTTTTATGCTTTCTACAAGCTGAGTCTCTAGTACTATCTGTCTTTCAGGATTTTTTATTGACTTCATATCTTTGTTCTTTGTAGTATTATAAATATAACAGCTTATAGGGTGGAAGTTGAAGAAAGCAAACAAAGTATAATCTGAATTAATAAAGCAAAAATAATGTTCACAGAAATCTCTATGGAGGAGAAAAGGAATGAATGATTCAGTAAAGGATTTAGAGAAAAAAAAGAAAAATGGACTTTTGGCTGCTGGACTTAATGTAGTTCTCCCGGGTGCTGGATATATATATTGTGGGAGAGTTATTCTAGGGATTGGAGCCTTCTTTTTTGCTGGATTAATATTTTTAATTTATCCTTATGGAGCTATTTTAATTTGGGTAGTTGTTATAATCGACGGTTTTCTTTGTGCAGATAGATACAATAAAAAACTGGAAGGAGAAATAAAAAATCAGATGAAAAAATGTCCCATGTGTGCCGAACTAGTTCAACCTGAAGCTAAAGTATGTAAACATTGCGGTCATAAGTTTGAATAGAACAAAAAAGGGGAGCAAAGGTATTGGAATTTAGCCTTATAGAAATATTTTATGGACTAATGTAAAAAGGAGGATTTCATGAAAGCGGATAAAAACTTTATCAATCAATTTGAAAGATTATTAGAGAAATATGAAATTGAGGTTGAGGAAAAAAGAAAGAAAGGGATATTAACGAAAAAGACAGCAGATACTTATCTCCGACACGTTAATACCTTCATTAGATGGTGTAAAGATGATTTCGTTCCAGGCGGGAGAAATATGAATAAATAAGAGTTAATGATGCTCAAAAGGAGTGATTTTTTACTGAGATAGAAGGATAAGGGGGAGAAAATCTCACGAAAGGAAAAAATTTGTCAAATAATAAAGACAAAAATAAATCTTCAAAATCTCAACGTCGATATCACTATGTTTCACAATCTTATTTGGCAAACTTCACAAATTCAGGTAAAAAAGATGGACTTCTTTGGGTATTAGATAAAAAAAAATTAAAACAGTGGAGAAAAAAACCTAGAAAAATTGGATTCCAGAAAGATTTTTTTCGCATTGAAATATCTGGTATCAAACCAAACTTAATGGAGGAAATTCTTTCAAGTTATGAGAGTCAAGCCGCTTCAGTAGTAAAAAATATTATTGATACAGAAAATCTGCCTACTGAGAATGACTTAACTACACTTATTACTATGGTTGCATTGATGGCCTTTAGGACGCCTCATTTCCGTGAGATATATGATAAACCACTTAAAAGGATGGGGAAAATTATATCGAAAATGATGTTATCTAATGAAAATCAATGGAAAGAAATTCAAGAAGGGATGAAAAAAAATGGGTATGCTGTAGGAAAAGAGATTGACTATGAAAAGATGAAAAATTTTGTGGAAAGCAATAATTATGAAATTGAGGTAAACAAAGATTTTAGTAGAGGATTCCACATTCAGATATTACTAAAGATAGTAGAAGAAATTATGCCATCATTAATGTTGAGAAAATGGTCTTTAGCTTTTATAAGGAATAAATCAGATGAATTTATTTGTTCTGACAGTCCTGTTTCACTTATTTGGTCAAAGTCAACGCCCGGATTTGAACCTCCAGGCTTTGAGATGAAAAATACCGAAGTGATAGTTCCTTTGACCAAGAATATTGTATTACTTGGAAGATTTGAAGTAGAAGCTGATAGACTTTGGGCATCCAAAAAACAAGTAGCCAGCATTAACACCCTTTCTATTATTTTTGCTCAGAGATTTATTTATTCTTCAAGTGAAAATATCAATTGGCTGAATAAAGACGGAGATATTGGAAATAAAGATGATATCTTGGATGAATTGAAGAAAAGAAATTTGTGAGAAATCAACGTATAGAATATGGAAAATATTTATCTCTAGCTGTAGAAAGATCTCTCTTCCTTTCAATCTCTATTATCCAAAACAATCAAGGTGCTGAGAAAACAATGTTTGTTTCCTAAAACAGGATCACAAATATTCGACTGAGAAAAATCATTGTGTGGCTGATTAACCATTCTGCTTTTTCAGTCAACTAAAAAAAGAGCCAGCGAGAGGATTCGAACCTCCGACCTACTGATTACGAATCAGTTGCTCTACCACTGAGCTACACTGGCTTACTTATTCATGCCTCGCATCTGCAGCAAACTCGATTCATGAATT
>Ga0307421_1000934_pt1 | contig 18451 bp, 25 predicted proteins | sample SalMarWE160270MG_FD_202163 | JGI IMG/M metagenome (GOLD analysis project Ga0307421, IMG submission 202163) | Salt marsh sediment microbial communities from the Plum Island Ecosystem LTER, Massachusetts, United States - WE1602-70 | ecosystem: Environmental > Aquatic > Marine > Intertidal zone >...
TATGATAAGGTCATGGAAAAAAGGGTCAAAGAAATTCTTTTAAGATATTTTATTGGAATGATTATTGCGATAGTTACTTTGTTTGTTCCTGTTTTTTATTTCATTTTTCGTCCGCTTACCATATGGCCTACAGTATTTATCTTAGGTCTTTTTTATGAAATTTCCTTAGAAAATAGTATCAGTATAATTGTTAATGGGATTGCTATAGAATTTATAGATGCCTGTATTGCTGGCAGTGCTTTTTTTCTTTTATTTATTCTTAATATTTTAACATGTGGTTTAAGTTTAGGAAAAAGAGTTTATGTTTTTCTTTTTGATGCGGCGTTTCTTTTAGTAATGAATATAATCCGCTTAATTTTATTAATTATCTTACTTGTCAATGAATCTCTTGCTTTTGACATAACTCATAAGGTTTTTTGGTATGGGATAAGCACAGTTTTTGTTGTTTTAGTATGGATATTAACTGTTTTTATTTTTAAGATTAAGACAATTCCTTTTATTTCTGATATTAAATTTATTTTAAATAAAAGTAGTTTTAGAAAATAACTTAGAAATTCAGATTAAGAATTTTAGAAAAGTTATTATTCCTGTTGTTGCTAGAGTTATTATTATCCCTGCAATTATTACTCCTAGTGCAATTGCTAAAAAGCTTCGCCCCCTCTTTAAACTAAGGAGCCAAGCTATCAAAGCTCCAGTCCAGGCTCCTGTTACAGGTAATGGGATAGCCACAAAAAAAGTCAGAGCAATTATACCATAGATTTGGTAATCCTTTTCTACCTTAGTTTTTCTTTTTCTTATTTTTTTAAGAAAAACATTAAATATTTTTCTGTAAGGTTTGATTTTTAGAAAATGTTTGTGAAGATAATCAAGAAATAAGAAAATGATTGGTATGATGGCTATATTAGCTAGAGTACAAAAAATAAAAGCTACTATAGGATTGATACCTTGAGCAATCGCAAAAGGAATTCCTCCACGAAGCTCTACTACAGGTAAGATACTGAGCAATATACCCAGCAAAAGAGGATTCATTTTATTTTATTTATCCAAATAAAACAGCAAGACCTTCTGCAGCTTCTTCTTTCTTTTCTTCTTCCTTTTTTTTCTCTTCCTTGTTCTCTTCACCTTTTGCTGCCGGTGCTGCTGGTATTGCTGCAGCTTCTTTCAATACTTTTTCTATATCGACTCCTTTTAAGCTTGCTATTACTGTTTTTAGTTTTGATTCATCTACTGTTCCACCTGCTGATTCTATTACTTTTTTTAAATTCTCTTCGTTTATTTCCTTCCCTGTTTTATGCAACAAAAGAGCCGCATATACATATTCCATATTTCCTCCAATTTATTTGATTAAATTTAATATTATATTAGCTTCTTGATTTGCTTTTGAGATAAAAAGTAAAAATGTTTCTTTAGTTAAGTATGAAATATTGAATGCTAGGTTGAAAGCATTCATAGATAATTGTTTTAAATCATTAACCATAGCTTCTTTATCTACTTTTATTTTTTCATAAATTCTTGATTCTTTACTATCATAAGCTACTAATGGTTCAAAACCTAAAGTAAAAGGGGTAATTTCTAATTTTGTGAGAATAGAAGCAGCCTCCTTACTTAATTTTTCTCCTTCTTTTACAATAATGCATGATTCTTTTATTACTATTTTACCTCTTTCTATCCTTGCTTTTATATTTACTTTACTAAGTTCAGAAATTATAGGGCCAGCAGGGAGATCTGTTGGACCAGCATCTACGATTATATCTTTTGGAACTGTCTGCCCAGCCTTTGCTTTAGCAGGGAATTTATTATCTGCTAAAATTGATGAAAGTTCAAAAGGATCAATATTAGAAAAAATTATAGCAAAACCTTTCTGAAGCCAATTTTCTAATTTCTCAATATCTTTCTTCATTTTTTTAGTATCTTCAAATGCTCTGAACATAAAACTTTTTTTAATCACTTTAATTGTGGCTGTGTCTTTCAGTGAACGTTTTATTTTTTGAAATTGTGGTGCTGGAATATTTTCTATAGAAACAATCATTATAGTATTGCTTTTATTAATAAGATCAATTAGATTTGCAAGCATTTTTTTCTTTTTTTCAGGAATATCTTTTGTTCTTTCTTCTTCCATTTTTTTTATTTTCCTCTCCCTTTTTGTTTTTTTATTTGCTCTTTAATTTTTACAGGAGAACTCATAGTAAATTTAAGTAAAACAGATTTAACATTAAATTCTTTTTTTGGCAATGCTTTAACTATTGTTTTAAATGCAGTCTCAGCATTTTTTATAAGCTCTTCATCAGACATATTTTCTTTACCAACCCCTATCTTAATACTTGCTTCTTTTGAACGAATTTTTAATATGTTAGAAAGTTTTTTTACAGTTGAATTTATAACATCCTCATTTTCTTGTGCTAAAACCCCACCTATCTTTGGATCAGGCATTTTTCCAGCCATACCTAATATTTTTCCGAATTTTGATGCTATCTTAGGCATTAATTTTGCATTTGCTATGAAAAAATCATACTCTTTTGCCAATTTTTTGATATCTTTAAGTTCTATTTGTTCTATTTCATTTTTGGTGATAACATAATCAACAGCTTTAGAAGGGTGTTCAAGAAAAGCACAAATTTTCTTTTTTTTACCTATAATTGGAAGAATAATGGAAGTATTTACTACTTCTTTCCTAGGGTCAAAATTTTTAAGATTTATTATAATGTCAAAAGTCTGATTAAAATTTCTTTTTTTGCTTCTTTTCCTTAGTTTTTTCAGTGCTTCAGAAAAATTCATTTTTCCTCCTACTTTCGTCCTGAACTGGCCCGTCAGGATGTAGTAATAACGGACATAAATGAGAGTAAAATTAACTTTATAAAGGTTTCTGACGTCTCAAGATTTCTCTAATTCGTCGAGATATTCTTTAATTCTTTCAATTATAGAAACAATATAAAATCTTTCTATTTTTTCTTCAAAAATCTTTTTAAGATTCTCAAATTCTGAAATTCTATAATTATTAGCTTTTTTTTCAACAATAAATACATCTCTGAGTTTTTTCAGTTGTCTTCTTATGTTTGAATTAGCTATACCTTTCAACTCAAAATTACCTTTTTTTCTAGATTCTATAACCTGTTCTTTTATTTCTTCTAAATTTAATTCCTTTTTTTGTTTTCTTGCATTCAATAGGGTAAAAAGAATATCAACCACTATATCTCTAGAGTCTCCTGGTTGTAATAAACCAAGGCTGAGACATATCTTTTTCACGAGCTCTCGAGAACTTAATTGATAAGGTTTTTCATATTTTCTTAATGTGATTTCTCCTAAAGATTCTTCTTTCATTGTATTTGTATTTTAGAGCATCTTAGAGTAAAGAAAAGAAAATAAGATTATAAATTTTTAGTTTTCAGTTTTTTCTAAACTTTCCAAAAATCTCAATAATATTTATATATTCTTTAGTCGAACTAATGAGATGGAATTTATTGCATTACTTTCTAGTGGAAAAGGAACGTGGGGTCAAGTAATAGGTTTAATAAATAGAGGTCAGTGGGATAAAATAATTATTATTACTAGCGATTTTTTTAGATCAACAATCAGCAAATTTAATTTTGATAAAGAATTAGAAATCATAGCTGTAGATTTTGATAAAAGTATTGAAGATACCATTAAACAGATAAGAGAAAATTTAAAAGATAAAATTCAAGGTACAGAAGTTGCATTAAGCATAGCAAGTGGAAAAGGCAAAGAACATATGGCTTTGATATCAGCTCTTTTACAGCTACCAGTAGGTATAAAATTTGTGATTCTTACAAAAGAAGGAATAATTAAATTATAAAAATAAAAAATAAAAACAAAAAAATTAAATGTTATTTATCTCTTTTTTTTCTTTTTCTTAGCTTTCTTTTTTGATTTTTTCTTCTTTTTCTTTTTTGCCATTTGAAACCTCTTTTATTTTAAAATTTTTTTTTATAAAAATAAAAGATGCTTTTAGTTTAAATACTTTTCTATTTTTTTTGGAAAAAATTGCTGAAAGAAAAAAATTTCCCGACGGAAAAAATTAAAATTAAAATTTTAAAAATCAAAAATAAAAAATGGACCGGACGAGATTTGAACTCGTAACCACCGCTTAGCGAGAGCGGTATTCTGCCGTTGAACTACCGGCCCGATTCAATCAAATTCAACTAAAAAGCTTTTTTTATCCAAACTAACATCAATATCAGGAAAATTAATAAGACTATAAAAGCAGATATTTTAAACACAAGCTCAGCTTTTTTCTTTGATCCAGTTAAACCAAGTGCAGTTATGTATATGAATTTACCACCGTCGAGAATTCCTAAAGGTAACATATTTAATAGAGCTACAGAGAAACAAATTAAGATAAGCCAGAAAAATAAATCACGTATAAACTGTAATACTTCAGGATTATATTTTGGTTTTGCATAAGAGTATGGTGATAAAAATGGGGAAGTTAGTGTAGATAAAACAGATGCTATTCCAGATATTTCAGGAAAACCTATTCCAAGATAACCTATTGAAGAATTTTTAGGATGTTCTGTTAGAGTAATAGAATAATCTTTTTCACTGGTTTTAATTTCTATTGTCTCATTAGGTTTTTGTGAACTTAAGATGTCATACACATCATCCATTTTTTCTATTTTTTCCCCATCTATTTCTTGTAAAGCTCCTGATAGATTTGCTCTTATTGCGGGAGTATCTTCATACAAGTAAATTGTTTCAATCTTGCCTTTTTTTGCAGATTCTAACATTATATAGAGTTCTGGCTGTAAATAGTAAGTTTTTTCATCTACTTTCACAGGTAATGTTTCAGTTATGTTTTGTAATTCTTCATCGCTTAAATTAAAAAATTCTTCAATACTATAATTTCCTATTTCATCTATATTTGTTATATTTACTGGCCCAATAGCACACATGTATCCAGTTATACCACCCATTTCATAGAATCCAAACAAGAAAAGTTGTAAGAGTAGTATAAAGAGCAACGCAAAAATAAAATTAGCGAAGGTTCCTGCGCCTAGAATAGCTAGCTGGGCTCTCTTACTTTTCTTTGTCATCATTTTCTCATCAGGTTCTACAAAAGCTGCAAGAAAAGGTCCAAAAAAACCAAACCCTGTTGCCTTTACTTTTATTTTAAAAAATCTTGCAAATACACCATGAGCAAATTCATGAGTTATGGCTACTATTAAAATTATTATTATCCAGTATGAAAAATAAAAAGGTGGTAATGGAAGATTAAAAAGTTGAGGGAGATATGGGACAAGAGGCATTATAGGAGGGATTTTTGGGACAGTAATAAAAGAAGTCATTAAGACTATGCTCAAATAAAAAAGAGCAAAAGCAGCTATCATCATAATATATCCAGAAGTTATAGAAGCATAACTTAGAACATTAAGCAAACCTGAAAATTTTTTACTTGCCCAATCCATAAATTTTATTCCAAATTTTGATCTATACATGAAAAAAACTTTAGATTCTATCTTCACTCTTTTTCTATTTTTATAAAGAAATAGAGCAATTGCCAAACTGAAAATGAAAAGAAAAATTAAGTCATAAACATAGATAGGAAACATTTATCCCTTACCTGTTTTTTTACTTTTAGGCCTTAATGCTCTACTCTTGCATTTTCTGCATTTTATCTTACCTTCTGCAACTTTTCTTGGTTGAGCTTTTATCTTACTTCCGCATCTCTTACAAACAAAAACTTTTTTGAAAAGTCTGTTATGTGCTACTTCTATTTTTGCCATTTTGTATTTATTTTATATTTTTTAAGTTTTATACTCTTTTAATTATTTTTATACCTTCAACATTCCAGTATTCCACTTGTATGCCTTCTTGAATGTCATCAATAAGATTAGCATCTATCGAGACATCTATTGTCTCAAAACTTTCGAGATCCATGATGCTGGCTTTCTTTTCTTCTTTTTTGACACTTAAGACCTGAGCCCTTCTTTTTTCTATTATTGGAATTTGCACACGATCAGAACCAGGCATCACTGTAATATGTTTTTTCCCATCAAGAATACTAACAGCTTCAATTCTTGCTTTTGCATGACCATGTTTTCCTGTTTTACTAATATCTATAGATTTAACAACACAGGCTGAGTTATCAAGCATAACAAAACTTCCTGGACGTAATTCTGTAGCATTAACCAATTTTGAAGGCATTAAAACAGAAAGAAAAGAAGAACTTATAAAGATTTTGCTATTTTTATCTCACTGAATTTTTTCCCCCTCTTTTTTCTAGTCTTATTTTTTTTCTTTTTCTTCTCTTTTTTTGATTTGGTTATTCTACCGCCTGCCAGTTCCTTGATGAATTTTTCCACTTCTTTTTCCTCTTTTTTTCTCTTAGCTAATTCTTTCTTTTTTAGTTTTGGACCGGCGACATCTTGTAAGGCTTTCTCAAGATAATCAATTTTTAGATTAGCATTATGCAATTGTTTATGTAATATAGCTAATGCAATCCATAATTGTGCTTTTCCTTTATCCTTGGCTAATGAATAAATATTATTATAGTTAATACTTTCTATAATTAATCTTTCGAGATGAGGTTTAATTCTTTCATCGAGATAATCTCTCCATACCATAGACAAAAATAATGAACCAAATATATAAAGTTTTCGTTTGATGTAACACAAAAGTAACAAAACATAACATTTATAAATAATTTAAATTTTATTTCTCTTGTTTTAAAATGGCAGAAGATAAAAAAAATCTAGTTGAGCTTTTCAAAAGCTTTTCCCCAGGAATATCTATGGAATTAGATGCTAAAGTCAATGGAACGCATCTGAAAGGTATTTATGTTTATGTTGGGAATCATGAAACAGGGGTCAAGTGTATCAAAGCTGAATTAATAGATAATAGAATAAAATATGATGATTCATGTACTATAATAGAAAGTGCTGAACAAGTTAACTCTATAAATAAAATACCACCTCTTCTTGAATATTTTAATTTACCAATTTATGGAGAGAAAAGAAAAAACATTTAAACATATTTTTTCTTAGAGAATCATGAAAACAAAAAAAGGAGATTTTGTTGAATTAGATTTTACTGCGACTGTAAAAGAGGGTAAGGTTTTTGATACCACAAAAGAAAAAGAGGCACGAAAAGCTAACCTTTTCGATGAAAAGAAAAATCACAAATTTGAACCGATGTCTGTATGTATTGGAGAAGGGATGGTAATTAAGGGTTTAGACGAGGCCTTGGTTGATAAAGATATAGGAAAAGAGTATGAAATAGAAATTCAGCCAAAAGAGGCTTTTGGAAACAGAAATGCTAAGCTTATTAAAACAGTCCCTTTAAGCGCTTTTCAGGAAATGCCGCATCCAGGGATGTTTGTTAATGTCAATGGATTAGTTGCTAGAGTAGTTACTGTTACTGGAGGCAGAACCTTGATTGATCTTAACAATCCTCTTGCAGGAAAAATAATTATTTATAAATTTGAAATCAATAAAAATATAGAAGATATTTCTAAAAAAATAAAACTAATAGCAGGAATTTTTGGATTAGAAATAGAGAATATAAAGATAGAAGAAAAACAAAAGAAGGTAAAAATTAAAATAAAGAATAAGAAGCAAGTAGAAAAGATTCTGGATAAATTCAATGAAAAGATAAAATCTCTTTTGGGATTAGGGTGTGAATTTGATTAGTTTGGTTTGAAAATACTAATTATAGAATACTAAAATTTATAAATCAGATTGATTTTTAAGGAATAAGAAAAAAGATGGCAGACTTTGAAATTAAAGAAGAGGAAAAGCAAGATATTGACAAGGAGTTAGAGCAGATAATATCAAAACAAAAAGCTGCAATTAAGGTCTTTGGTTGTGGCGGCGGAGGCGGTAATACTTTATCAAGGATGAGAGAAATAGGGATTAAGGGGGCTGAGCTTATAGCTGTAAATACAGATGCTCAAGATCTACTTTATACCTATGCTGATTCTAAAATTCTTATAGGGAAGGAATTAACTCATGGCTTAGGAGCTGGAAGTAATCCTCAAATTGGTGAGGAAGCAGCCCATGAATCAGAGCATGAAATTAAGCAAAGGTTGCATGGGGCTGATATGGTTTTTATTACTTGTGGCTTAGGCGGAGGGACAGGAACTGGAGCTGCTCCTGTTGTTTCAAAGACAGCCAGAAAGATGGGTGCTTTAACTATTGGTGTTGTTACACTTCCATTTACTATAGAAGGCCAAAGAAGATATGAGAATGCTATATTGGGTTTAGAGAAGATGGAACATGCTGTTGATACTTTAATAGTCATACCAAATGATAAGCTTTTGGAGCTTGCCCCTGACTTACCTTTACACACAGCCTTTAAAGTTGCTGATGAGATATTGACAAATGCTGTTAAAGGCACAACAGAATTAGTAACAAGAGCAGGCCTTGTGAATTTGGATTTTGCTGACATTAAGGCTGTGATGAGTAATGGCGGCGTAGCAATGATTGGTGTTGGTGAGAGTGATAGTCAAGATAGAGCAGGAGAAGCAGTTGAAAAAGCAATAGAAAATCCTCTTCTTGATGTTGATATATCTAATGCTTCTGGAGCTTTGGTTAATATTATTGGTGGTCTTGATCTATCTCTGGATGAGGCTAAGAAAGTCATTGAGGCTATTGCAAATAAGATAAGTTCTGGAGCAAAATTAATTTGGGGTGCCCAGCTTAGCGAGGATATGGATAAAACCTTAAGAGTTTTGTTAATTGTTACAGGAGTCAAAAGCAGCCAGATATTAGGACCAGGGGAAAGAAGAGTTGATAAGGAAAAAGAAGAACTGGAAGAAGAGCTTGGAATAGAGTTTGTGGGAGAAGAGAAGAAATAAAAAACTAAAAACAAAAGCAAAAAATCTAGAAAAGTAAGATTTTTAAGGTTTCTATTTTTTAAGAACAGATGAAAGAACAACAAAAATCTATCTTTACTAAAGTAAGTGGATTTTATCATAAATGCATTCGAGTATTTAGAGTAGCAAGAAAACCAACCACTTCAGAAGTAAAACAAATATCAAAAGTTTCTGCTTTAGGAATATTAGCTATAGGAGCTATTGGTTTTATTATTGGACTCATATTCACTTTATTTTTCTTATAAAATGATATTTGTAGTTAAAGTAACAACAAACAAAGAAGACCAGGCAGCTGATCTTATAGAGGGGAGAATAGAGAAGAAGAAACTAGAGATTTTTTCAGTTATTAGACCTCATGGCTTAAGAGGTTATATAATTATAGAAGCAGCTAATACAGAGAATGCAGAGCAAGCAGTCTTTAATTTACCTTATGTTAAAGGACTCATAAAGAGACCAATAACTTTCAAAGAGATTGAGACAATGGTTAAGCCAGTTGCTGCTCAAATCAATATTGAGAAAGGTGATGTTGTAGAGATGTTAACAGAACCATTCAAGAGAGAAAAAGCCAGAGTTATCAGGATTAATAAACAGAAGGAAGAAGTTGTCGTAGAGCTTCTTGAAGCAGCTGTTCCTATCCCAGTCACATTCAAAATAGATAATGTTAAAGTAATAAGAAGAACAAAAGAAGAAGCTGAAGAAGAGAAAAAGAAATAATTAAGTTTTATTCTTTATTTATCTTTCATATGTTGAATAATAAATTATTGTTATTATTGCAGTTATGAGTAAGGCCACTATTATCGTAGCGAAAGTGTTTGCTGTTAAATTCATCAATAGTAATATGAATATAGAAAAGATAAAGGCAAAGAACCAAGATATTCTTACTGTATTCATTATCTTAAAGCCCTGACCTATTGGAATTAAAGCAAGGAAAGAAAGCCAGGCGCATAAGATTGCAAATTCATTAAAGCCAGCTATTCTTACTATCAAACCAAGAATAAGAACTGCAACAGGACCTGATATGGCTATTCTTCCTACATCCTCTTCACTTAATTCTTGCCATCTTCTTCTTAAACGAGAGGCTTTAGGCTTAATATCAAAATCTAGAATAGCTAACCATCTTATGAAGCCATTTGTTATTAGCGCTAAGATTAATGGCAAAGCAAGCCAGGCAGGAAAATCAAAAGGAAGTTCTGCTTTCTGACCTTCTGTTGGAGGTTGGAACCAGTATCTTCTGAAACTAAGGAATTTGGTTTTTATTTTACAGTCAAGTCTAAAGGCTGTAAATTTTTGAGCAAGTACGAAAACAGATAACATAATTATAGAAAATAAGAACATTAAACCAAATTCACTAGGCTCAAAACTTATTACTGGCAAAGAGATGTCTAGAGTAAGGATAATACCAAGAAATAATGATGCAACAATGATAAGTAATATTTCTTTTATTAATTCATCATACTTTTTCATTAATTAAAAAAGAAAAAGGATTTTATAATATTTTCTTTTATAATTTTCTCTTTTTTATTTCTTTTTTGAACCAGTCCTGCCATTCTTTGAAAACTCTTTTTCCTTTTGGTATGCCTATATCTTTCCTTACCTTATCACTTATTTCATGGAACATATTATTAGATTTAAGAACCCAGGGAGCTTCGAGTATGTCAGGATTTTTTAATTTGTCTGATGTTTTAACTATTGTTTCTTTTATTTTTGATCTGAGAAGGATATTATCCCAGACAGCATCCCAAGAACCTGCCCATCCCTTGACATTTCCTGCTATATCTTTAAGGACTTCACTTTCTCCATTAATTAAATCATCTGTTGCAATAAGCTCATCTTTTCTAACATCATACTTCAAAAGATCGAGAAATCCTTTTTCTGTATTAGGGTCTGTTGTCCAGTGTTTTCTTACTTCAGCTAGTTCTAAAACCCTTCTCCATCTATGAAGACCATCAGGACTTTTAATAGGATTACACACTAGTATGATGTCTGTTGCTTTGAAACTTGTTGCTGGGACTTTTAAGTCATTAACAACTCTATCAAAAACACCATAAGGAGATGCACCATGAATAGTTCCTGCTACTACATTAGCTAAAGCACCAATACGCATTGCCTCATACAATGCTAAAGCCTCTTCACTTCTAACTTCACCAACTATGAGACTTGAATCTCCTAAACGTAAGGAAGTTCTTATTCCTTCAGCTGCACTTAACTCAGTTGTTTCTCTAGCCAAAGCTTCTCGTACTTTCATTCTTAATATATCATAACCCAAATCTCTGAAAGAAACAACTGGTAATTCCATTGTTCCTTCTATTACAATCATTCTGTAACGTGACATGATTTCTAACATACAAGCTCCTAACATAGATGTTTTTCCACTAGAACGAGTTCCAGCAATGAGCATTGTTCTAGAACCATCAATTAAGAAAGAAAGCACTCCAGCTGTGATTGGATTTATCATCTTATTTTTTATATAGAGAGGAAGGGTCCAAGGCTTTTCTCTATGTCTTCTGAGAGCATAGGCAAGACCATAAGGACTTAATGGCTGTTGAATTATTGAGACTCTTGCCCTGGCTATTCCAATAATAAGTTCTGTATCTAAAACAGGATTAGCTTCATCAAGAGGCCTTCCAGACATCATTCTGAATTTGGCTGCCCATGATTCAGCATCTTCATGGCTTGAGATTATATTAGTATCACATTCATCAAATTCCTGATGCCTGACAAATATTGGCACTATACCAGGAGGGGCATTAATCATTATATCTTGTATTTTATCATCTTGCAAAAGAACCTCTATCAAACCAAAACCTATCGTGTGTCTGACTAGAATTGTTGCTAATTTATTGATTTTTCTATAACTTAATGTGATTTTCTTTGTTCCAGCTAATTCTCTAATTAAATCTCTAGCAATGTTGAAGAATACTGTTCTTATTCTTGCAGGATCAACAAATTCTTCTGCTCTTGGCTTATGTTCGAGCAAGACATTTCTAGCTAAGTTCACCAAAGTTTGAAGATTTTCTGGAAGAGTAAATTCAGGAGCCATTATATGGTAAATGTATTTTGTTCTTCCTGGAATTTTTAGAATTGTTACTGTGCTTCTATCGTGTTCTGGTCCTATGTCATATTGCTCTATGATTTCAGCTTCTGGAGGAAAAGTAGACATCAATCTAGTAAATGTGAAGTTAGGAACGATTTCTGGCCTAAAGATTTCTTTGTACAATGTCCTTTCACCAACTTTATGACCTAAAAGTCCTTCTTTCAGTGTTTTTATTATTGTTAAATTTTCTAGAAGTGAGATAATTTTTGTTAGAAGCCTGATATAGTGTGCCTCACAAGTCTGCTCAGCTTTTGCACTTTTTGGTATTTTTTTAACTACTATCTTTTCTTCTCGAAGAAGTCTTTTTGCTTCGACATAACAACCTATAGGATCTTGTTTTAGTAGGGTTAGAATGAGATAACGCATAGTGTCATATCTTTGAGGCAAATGTCTCTTACATCTAAAAGGTTCTAATGTAGTTGGCTCCAAAACTTTTTCTTGTTTTATTAGATGCACATACAATTGTCCTATTTCTATCAATAAAGAAACTTGTCTAAAATTATGGCTGTAGTTTCTCTGCTGAACAAAAACTAATCTAGAGACATTTGGTGATTCAATTAAAGAATCTATGGTTCTGGCCATCACTAAAGGAGAATCTGATATAGAAGGAACATAAGGGGCACCAAGATAATTAATATACATTACATCCTGGCTAGCCTCTCTCACAACGTCATAACCATATAATTTTATATCTTTCTTGAAAATCATAATCTATTTTTGTTTTTTCCTCTTTTATATTTCATTATTTTTAAGGTAATAGATATTTTTAATTATTGTGTTATTGCTTTGATATAACTTTGATATAAACAAGATAAATATTTAAATCAAATTTTCTTTTAAATAAAAAGAGATAAATTAGGGGAAAAGAGGTAAAATAAGTAAGATGGATGAAAGAGATCTTGGCGCTGTTTCTGCTCTTCTTTCAGAGTTTAGTATAAGAGTTAATGATATAGAGGAGAGAACGACACAAATCAAGGAAAGACTACTTACTTTGAGCCAGACAATATTAAAGCAGAGTGAAAAACTGAATAAAGAAATGGTCGTGATGAAAGAGGATATGAGGAATGTTCATAATGAAATTGACAGACTAAAAGAAACAGTCGAGCATATTGTTCGAGAAAGTTCTGAATTTGCACGAAAAGAAGAGATAAAGGTTTTAGAAAGATATGTGAAAATGTTTGAGCCTCTTGAATTTGCCACTATGGATGATGTAAAAAGAATAGTCAAAAAAGCTGTTAAAGATAAAAGAGACGGCATAATAGAAATTGATGAAGAATAAAGAAAAAAATAAAAAATTTAAAAACAATAAAGAATAAGAATAAATATAGAAAAGAGAAGAGAACAAGAAAAGATGCCAAAGAAAAAAATATCTGTTAATGATATTTTAAAATTAAGCAAGCAAGGGTATACAGATGCTGATATAATTCGTTATCTGAGAGAAGAGGGTTACACTCCTACCGAGATAAATGATGCTATGAATCAAGCCAAGATTAAGATGGAATTAGCTGAAACTGCAGGTATGGAGTCTGAAGTTTATGCTCCTAGTCCTTATGAATCTGCTGAAACAGCTGAAGAAGAGATGACTCCTTCTATAATGTCTCAACAAGAACAACCTGAAGAAGCTTATTATGCTCCTGCTCAAGCCGCTCCTGCTGCTGTATCTGCTCCTGAGAGTGAAGGCTATCCTTATGCTTATCCTTCTACTTATGAACCAGCATCAACAGAATCAATGGAAGAACTTGCTGAGGAAATTATAAGAGAGAAATGGGAAGAGTTTACAAAGAAGGCTGGTGATATTATAGAATTTAAAAGGTATATTGAATCAAGAATAAAAAGTTTGGATGAACGGATAAAGAGATTAGAGAGATCTTTTGATAAACTTCAATCAGCTACCCTAGGAAAGATGCAAGAGTATGGCAGAGATGTAAAATCATTAGGGACAGAAATACAAGCTCTAGAAGGAGCTTTTGGAAAAGTTGTCAAGCCTTTAACAGGGTCAGTTAAGGAATTAAGAGAACTAAGTGAGGAAATGAGAAAATTGAAGAAGATAGCTAAGGCAAAGCCTGTTAAACCAAAAATAGCAAAAGCAAAAACAATAAAGAGAAAAAGAAAATAATCTTCTATTTTAAAATTTAAATCTCGTCTTTTAATCCATCAGCTGTTATAAAAAAGACACATTCAGATTCTGGTAAGTTTGGGGAGTCAATCATTTTAGCTACTCTTGAGTCTTTTCTTCCTCTTCTCAAATAGATTCTATATGTTGAGGCGTGACCAACTATATGACCGCCGATAGCTTGTGTTGGGTCTCCGAATAAAACATCTGGACGTGACATAACTTGATTTGTTATATAAATAGCAAGATTGTTTGCTTCGGCAATCCTCATCAAGCTATGAAGATGTTTGTTAATCCTCTGTTGTCTGTCTGCTAACATTCCACGTCCTGTAAATTCTGCTCTAAAGTGTGCTGTGATAGAATCAACAATTAAGAGTCTTATTGGTTCCCCCCTATTTATTAAATCAACAACCCTATCTACAAGAAGAATCTGATGATCACTATTGAATGCACGAGCAACAAAAATATTCTTTAGTACTTTCATTGGGTCCATGCCTTGAGCTTTAGCTATCTGCTTGATTCTTTCTGGCCTGAATGTTCCTTCAGTGTCAATCCAGACTACCTTTGCCCCAGCGCCACCTTTTTCTTTAGGAAGTTGGGTTGTTACAGCAATTACATGAGCTAGTTGACTTTTTCCTGAGCCATAAGCACCAAAAGTTTCAGTTATTGCCCTAGTCTCTATACCCCCTCCTAAAAGAGCATTAAAATTTTTGCTGCCTGTAGTGATTTTGAAAATTTCTTCCCTCTTTTTCAAGTATTCAGTTGCATCTTCAAATCCTAGCTTTAACATTTTTCTAGCTGCAACTATTGCTTTCCTTGCTGTTGCTCCACTAATGTCAGCTAGAGAACTTAAGTCATTAGGAGTCATGACTGCTATTGACATTAAATCTCCATAGCCAGCTGATTCTAGTTTAGATGCTGTTGTCTGGCCAATGCCAGGCAAATCTGTCAGTTTCAACTCTTTCTTATTCTTGTCCTTAGCCATAGTGTTTCAAGGGACGAGAGTTTTATAAAGATTATTCAGTTAGATTATATGTTTAGAACTATACTTTTATCTACTTAATTCCTGAATAATATCTTCTGGAGTGACTTTTTCTATACTATTTATCACAAATTCATTTCTGTTGAACATGACATTTCTTCTTGCTCTTCCTGAAAAAGTCATCTCTGCTCCTAAAAGCTCTTGTTTTTTATCTAGCATGAAAGATGAGTTCTGGAGATTTTCTATTTCCTCTTCTTTTATTTTAAATAAATTAGTTATTGTCTCATTAAAAGCAATAGCCCTCATGCTATCACTTCCGTCATCAATAATAATACTTATTATGGCTCTTTTTTTCGGTACGACAGAATTATGTTTTATACACATTGCTTTATCTCCTTCATAAGAAACCTTCATACCACACTCAGGACAGGTCATGAAAAAATTTGGTTGGAATATTTGAAGGATATTACCTCTTATATTCACTCTCTCTCCTGACTTAAGTTCAGATATTTTTTTGGTAATTAAGGGCTCTTTTATTATCTTGACAGCCTTTATCTCTTTATCACTTATTTCAATAGTTGAATTAGATCCTAGATGTAGCTCTCTCATTGTAGTTCCTCTGACATCAGCATTTTTTATTTCTATCACAGAATCTTTTTTTATTGTATTATTTTTTATTTTATCAATATGATGAGTATCCCATAGCACTACACGAATGCTAGAAGTATTATCTGCTAGTAAGAAAGAACCTATCTCCCCTTCATGTCCTGCTCTTCTGTACTTTCTTACTGGATAAACTTCCATTACTTTTCCTATAACATGAATTTTTTTCATCCCTATTAACATGTCAGTCACTTTGAATTTTTGATTTTCAAATGAAATGCCTAATTCAGCAGCCACGACCTGCGCTGCTCCAAGAGTGCTGATTAGTCCAGAAAGCTTGGCTTTTTTTGCTTCAACTCTTCTTTCAATTTCCTCTTTATTTAAACCAGAAAGATGTACTATCCTTTCTATTAGCTGTTGATAAGTAGCTCTAATCATTTTATCATTTTGTAAAAAGAACTAGTTTTTTTAAATATTCTTATACTCAAATGTCTATTCTGCATTCATTGCAAAATTTAACACGACAGGTTCAAATTTTTCTTCAGGATCTTCGAAAAAGAAAGATTTTTTTGTTTCAAGTTCAAAAATCAAATAAGAAGCTTCTTTTTTCACTTTTGTTGTCCATCTTGCTAGGTTTAGATTTTTTTTAACACAAGAAACAACATCATCATTATCTTTACATTTTAGTATGACAGAGTCTGTTTCTTGATATATAAATTCAAAATCTCCTAGATAGATATCTTGTTCATTAAGATTGTGAGTTATGGATGGGTCAAGAACATAACTTAATTTGTAAGTTGAGAGAGAAGTCCCTTCCTGGCTAACAAAAGTTTTTTGCTCTGCGCTTGACTCTATTTTTCCTTCTTTTATAATATGAATATACTCTGCTTTGAGATCTTCTTCTAGATAATTTTCCAGAAAACCATAAAAGCTTTGATTATATTTTTCAATAAACATAGATTCTATGAACTGCTGTTCTGGTCTACAGTTCGAATTCCATATTATATTATCATTTATGACATTACACATACTTTCTTTGTTTACTGCGCTGTTTTTTGCAATTTCATAAAAAGCTTGTGATGATGCTAATTTTGCTGATTCATCTAAATAAAAAGAGACTTTGTTTTCCATGTCTTTGTATTGGGTTGAAGAGAGTGCTTTAATTATTCCCATATTTAGATTTCTGTTAGTTGTTGAGAATGAATGCCAAGATAACCCTATAAAAATAATCATTCCTAAAACCAATCCTGCTGCAAAAATTCCTGCTCTTTTTCCTTTCATATTTATCATTTTATTTTTCTTGCTATTTTATTTTCTATTTATTTCTTAATTTCTAAATTAACTTTGATAGTTTCATTAGATGGAATATAAAATGACGAACCCATTTCTATTTCTTTTTTATTGCTCGTTTCAAATTCATAATTATAGATGTCAAATGCATAACTTGCTTCCTGGTCCAGAATTTCCTTGTAATATGGATTTATTTTTGAAAGTCTTATCAAGTCAGCCATAGTTATCTTTTGATTTTCTCCATCGATTTCTATCTCAATACTCTTTTGTAGCCATGCTTGAAGAGAGAGATGTTCTTGGTTATGAATAGAGTGCTCTGTGGCTAGAGTCTCTAATTCTTTTTTTGGAAAGCCCCATAAACTGCTAGATATGACAAGAAAGATAATTAATAAGAGAGCTATAATTACTAATCCTACTGTATCTTGAAGTAATTCTCCAGCCTGTGCTTTTTTATTTTTTATTATTGTTTGCATTTTTATAGATTTTTCCCAATTTTTTTGATTGCTATAAATAAATTTAGGGTTTTTCCTTCATCATTTTCAAGAACATAATATCTTTCTTCTAAACATGCTGGGTAGTATTCTACTTTTACTTTTTTTCCCTCTGCTTTACAGAGTGTAGCAAGAAAATCATTTCCAAAAACCAAATTATCATTTTCTAAGGTTATATTCATATAAATCTCTTCCTCATTGAAAGGAAAACAGTTTCTTATTGTTTCTTCATTAAATTCTTTTAGAATGCCTCCAGGAGCCACGCATTCCACTATGTTTCTTGCAACTACACTAGCTTCAACATCACGAACATCGTATTGCTTAGAATAATGCATAGTTACTATAGCTATTATTCCTCCAATGACTAAAACAAGTATAAAAAATTTATGGAGCCAGGTTGTTGCATGTCCTAACTGGGCTTTCTTGTTTGTTTTTTTCATCATATTTTCGTTTTTTTATTCAGTTTTTTTTATCTTATTTCTATAATCATGATATCATCTTTTTTTGAAAAATCAATATTATCTTTGAAATAACAATCATAAAAATATCCTCTGTCAAGCTCACTCTCTTTAACAACTATTCCAGTATTCTGTCTTATTATGCTCATTTTCTTTTCAGTCTCAATCATTATAGTAGTTCCAGGTTCTGCTGATGTCACGAGCAGACAGATTTCTTTTGCAAGAATCTGTTTTTTCATCGCACTTCCTGAAGCTTGGCTGCCTATCCAGAAACTGATTATTATTATTATTGCTACGACAAACAGAAGAGTAAAAATAAATTCCCAACCAAGCTCAATACCTCTTTTATCTTTAAGCATAGATGAGCTAAAGAAATAATATTAATAAATCTTATCAAAAAATAAGATCTAAGGAAATAAGATCTAAGAAAATTTAAGGAATGCTTTCTATGTTCTGACACTGCTCAGATATTCCTGATGCCTCTAAAGGTATGAGAATTAGTGCGTAACATCCTCCTGTTTCACCATCACAGTGTATTGCTGAAGCATGCGCATGTGTCCAGAAGGTTGTTATCTGGCCAGCAGCTTCTAAGA
>Ga0307421_1000937_pt1 | contig 18441 bp, 23 predicted proteins | sample SalMarWE160270MG_FD_202163 | JGI IMG/M metagenome (GOLD analysis project Ga0307421, IMG submission 202163) | Salt marsh sediment microbial communities from the Plum Island Ecosystem LTER, Massachusetts, United States - WE1602-70 | ecosystem: Environmental > Aquatic > Marine > Intertidal zone >...
AATTTCTTTTTTTAGCCCAGCGCCGATTGCCATCGGGAACAATAACGATATGATTTGGTAAATTGTCTTTATTCATAATTAACGCCTTGTTGATTTGCTTATTTTGCAATATAACAGGCGAAAACTTTAGGGACAAAAAACTGTTCCTAACGCTTTTTTTATTTGCCAAAATTCCTGTCCGTCAAAGGCGGACGCGGTTTTTACCGCTAAATCAAAGATTTAGACAAAAATGGGCAGGCGCGGCAGGACTCGAACCTGCAACCTCTGGTTTTGGAGACCAGTGCACTAGCCAATTGTGCTACGCGCCCCTAACTAATTTTACTTCTTCATCTCTTTATGTAAAGTATGCTTATGGCACCATTTACAGAACTTTTTTAATTCAGACGCGGGATTTATCCCTAAACTCTTGACAAATTCTGTGAGTTTGCTATAATGTCAACATAAGGTCAAAGCGGGACTCTGAAATGGAGCAAACGGAAGGGACAATTATTTAAATCAGTAACCCTTCCTACCTTTCCCGCTTTTTTCATTTCTTCCCTTCTTTGTGTACCATATGCTTACGGCACCATTTGCAGAATTCATTCGTTCCAATCTTTTCTTCTAACCTTTCCGTAGTTTTTCAAAGCAAAGCCCTTGGGATGTCTTTTCTGAAGTTTTTTTACATTTTCCTTCAAAACTTCTTCCATGTCCCAGCCATAAGCGTTACAAATCATCGCAACATACCACATGGTATCGCCGAGATTTTCTCTAGTGCCTTTTCTTTGGTCGCTGCCCCGACCATGACCATGAGTCTTTTTAATACAACCAGCCACATCACCCGCTTCTCCAGCTATGCCTAATCCCCAAATCATTATCTCTTTTTCCTTGCTTTGATATTTCTTAGCAGTCTTTTTGCAAAGTTTTTGATATTCTTTTAATTGCATAAAAGTTGTTCAGAATAATTACTTCTTCATCTCTTTATGTAAAGTATGCTTCCGGCACCATTTACAAAACTTCTTCAGTTCCATTTTTTTCTGAATCTTTTTTTTATTCTTGCGCGACCAATAATTAATCCGTTTACAAACGCTACACTGCAATTTAATTAAATTATCTTGAGACATGAGCCCAGAGGCGGATTCGAACCGCCGACCTACACATTACCAATGTGTCGCTCTAACCGACTGAGCTATCTGGGCATCAGGCCTCGTCATCCGACGAGGCGCTGATTTTTACAGCTAAAACAAGTTTTAGATAAAAATCGCGTGGGCAGGGAGGGATTCGAACCCCCGAAGTCCGAAGACGCCAGATTTACAGTCTGGTGCATTTGACCACTCTGCCACCTACCCATGGAGCCAGCGGAGGGATTCGGACCCCCGACCGACGGTTTACAAAACCGTTGCTCTACCCCTGAGCTACGCTGGCCGAAACTATTTACTGCCACCATTTTTAACTCCCATCTTCTTCAACTCAACCAAAATTTCCTTAACTTTTTTATCCCGAGAGCCCAACTTAACAGCCATTTCTAAAGATGCCTTGGCGTCGGGATAATTGTGTTGCTTCCAATAAAGAAGGCCTAAAAATTTATAGGCGGTAATATTCTTCGGGTCTTCAACAATCAAGTCTATCCATTTCTGCTCTTCTTTAATCGGCTTATCCAACTCGCTAATTGGAATTTCTTCATCTTCCTCCGCCGGTTGAGGGGTTTCTCTTTCTTCTAATTTGACCTGAATCGATTCCTTCCTGTCAGTCAATAAATTATTACTTTCTCTACGTTTGAGTTCCCTTTGTTTTATCCACTCTCTAGATTTCTGAGTCATCGTTCGAGAATTACGTCTTAGTTTCTCAATCCATCTGCTTAACAAATTTTCCGTCTTCAAAAAGATAATTTTTACCCGAAGCAAAAATTTCTCCAAGCGGATAATCAAATTAAGCCAATGCTGTTTGTAGTTGATTTCACGAAACTTCTGGATTAAGCTTTTTCTTCTCTCCAAAATAATCATTTCCTCCTCTGACAAACGAGCCAAGGCCGGAATCTTTTGATAAATAATCACTAACAAACCAACCAAGCTAAAACCAATGATGAAATAGAGAATAAGATTAAACATATTAATTCAGCAATCAAGATCTAATCTATTTTTTTTGAGCAAGGCAATAATAAAGGAGTCCTAAATGAATTTTTATATTTCCAATCTGACAAACTTCCCTATTTTGATATTTTCGCCTAATTTGGCGACTGTTTCCGTAATCAGCTCCTCAATTGTTTTCCGCTCATCCTTAATGAATGGCTGACTCAAAAGCTCTTTTGGATTAGCCGGATTCATGGCCGCTATATGCATGGCCAAATCGTGAGCCAGTTCCTTAAATTGTTCGTTCCTGGCAACAAAATCAGTTTCGCAATTCAATTCCAGGATAGCTCCTATTTTACCTTGGTTATGGATATAAGCTTCAACCAAGCCCTGTTTAGCTTCCCGAGTTGCCTTTTTCAAAGCCTCTTTTTTACCGCCCTTTTTTAAAATATCCAAGGCCTTTGCCTCGTTTCCCTCGGCTTTTTCCAGGGCCTCTTTACATTCCATAACCGAAATATTTGTTTTTTGACGAAGTTGCTTAATTTGTTCCGCGCTTATCATAAATTTATCTCAATATTAGAGCGAGCTTAATTCACTTCAATACTTTGTTAATCGTCCCTAAAATTAATTTTAAGGAAGTAATCGCGTCATCATTAACCGGAACCGGATAATCAATCAAAGTCGGGTCGGCATTAGTATCACATAAACCGACTATCGGAATTTTTTTCATCCTGGCTTCTTTAACTGCCAGTTTTTCCTTTTGGCTGTCAACAACCAGGAGAACTTCCGGCAATTTAAGTAAATTCTTAATTCCGCCAAACTGTCCTTCTAACTTCTGTAACTCCACATCAAATTCATGCTGTTCTTTCTTGGTATATTTTTTTAATTCTCCTTTCTTCTTTTTTTCCTCCAAACCGCGAAAATACTCTAAGCGTTGAGAGATAATTTTAAAATTGGTTAGTGTGCCGCCCAACCATCTTTCGCTGACATAGGGCATCCGACAGTCTTTGGCTGTCTGTTTAGTAATTTCTTTAGCCGCTACCTTGGTCCCGACAAAAAGAATGGTCCCATTTTTCTCCTTAACCTGCCGGAGAAATTTCAAGGCTTCGGCCAGCTTTTGAGCTGTTTTCTCTAAATCAATAATGTGAACATTATTGCGAGCGGTAAAGATATACGGCTCCATCTTGGCATTCCACTTGGAAGTCCGATGACCGAAATGGACGCCGGCCTTAAGCATTTCTTCCAAACTGGGAATTATTTTTTCAATCTCCTTTTCAGTAAACTTCTGGCCGGAGACGGCTTTTTTCGGCTTAGGCGCTGATTTGCTACGGCTGGAAACAGCCGTTTTGCTTTTATGACCGGTCGGTTTCTTAGTTGTTTTTTCGCTTTTTTCTTTTTCCATTTTAACTTTAAAAGGGCGTATTTTAAAGAGGTTGCCTCAAAATAACACCCTTTGGTCAGTATATCATACTATAAAATTAAAGCAATATCCTGTTTAATCCTAAAGCATTCGGCCAATTATCGCAATACTTGCTTATTTTTTTCTATTCTGTTAATGTATAAACAATGAAAAAAGATATTCATCCTAAATACTATCCAAAAGCCAAAATAAAATGCGCCTGCGGGGCCAGTTTTGAAATTGGTTCAACTAAACCGGAAATAGAAGTTGAAATCTGTTCTCAATGTCATCCTTTCTATACCGGCAAAGAAAAAATTATTAAGACCGGTCAAGTGGAAAAATTTAGAAAACGTTTGGCTAAAAGAGAAGACCGATTAAACCTTGGTTCTAAAAATAAAAAATGAACGGAATTATTATAGAAATCAGAGCCGGGACCGGCGGCGAAGAAGCGGCTCTTTTCGCGGCTACTCTTTTTCGGATGTATTCCCGATTCGCCGAAAAGCAGAACTGGCCAGTCAATTTAATCGACAGTAGCCAAACCAGTCTGGGCGGCTATCGGGAAATCGTCTTTGAAATCAAAGGAGCTGATGTTTACGATAATCTGAAATACGAAGCCGGCGTTCATCGAGTTCAGCGAATCCCGACTACCGAGAAATCCGGACGAGTCCATACCTCAACCGCCTCGGTTGCCATTCTGCCCAAGGTAAGCGAGACAGAAGCAAAGATTAGCCCGCAGGATTTAAGGGTTGATGTTCTGCGAGCTTCCGGCCCGGGTGGTCAATACGTCAATCGGCGGGAATCAGCCGTTCGAGTCACTCACCTGCCAACCGGTCTAGTCGCCACCTGCCAAGAAGAAAGAACTCAACAGCAAAACAGAGAAAAAGCGCTTCAGGTTCTAAGAGCCCGCCTGCTGGCCAAGAAGCAGACCGAACAGCTGAATCAAAGAGGAGCGGAACGACGAGAACAAATCGGAGACGCTATGCGAGCCGAAAAAATCCGTACTTACAACTATCCGCAAAATCGGATTACCGACCATCGACTCAATAAATCATGGCACCAGCTGGATAAAATTGTTGACGGCGACTTAAAGCCGATTATCAAGGCCTTCGAGAAAGTTAATAAGAAATAAAGACCTGTCCCAACCATTTCTCGAAAACGCCTCGGCCGAGAATCAATTTGCCTTCCATCCAGGTTGTCGCCTCGGCTCGGAGATGACAAAAGCAGAACCCTCTTTCATTTCCGCAAACAAATAAAGCTTTTGTCATCTACGTTTCTCGAAATGGTTAGGGCAGGTCTCTTCTCAAAAAAGATTTTTATGAAAAAGAGAATTTTCAGCGGCATTCAGCCGACTGGCCTAATCCACATTGGTAACTATCTGGGCGCGATTAGAAATTGGGTCGAACTGCAAAACGAATACGACTCTATCTTTTGTATTGTTGATTTGCATGCCTTGACCATTCCCGAGTCCGCCCGACAAATGCCTGAAAATGTATTTAATCTAGCGACTACTTTCTTAGCGGCTGGCCTTGACCCTAAAAGATGTATCCTTTTCGTCCAATCACACATTCCCGAACACACTGAACTGACCTGGCTTTTGAATACGGTTACTCCAGTCGCTGAACTGGAAAGAATGACCCAATTTAAGGAAAAAGCCAAGCAGTTCAGAGAAAATATCAATATGGGTCTTTTCGATTATCCGGTTCTAATGGCCGCCGATATTCTTCTTTACCAGACCGATGCCGTACCGGTCGGCGAAGACCAGCGACAGCACGTCGAATTAGCCCGAACGATCGCCCGTAAGTTCAATCGGCAGTTCGGAAAAATCTTCACTGTTCCGGAGGCCTTAATCTATTCCAGCGGAGCCCGAGTAATGTCTTTGGCTGACCCGACTAAAAAGATGTCTAAGAGCGTTCCTCAGGGCTATATCTCTATGACCGACTCTCCCGCCTCAATCCGTCAAAAAGTCAAAAAGGCGGTTACTGATTCCGGAAAAGAAATAGAATATTCTCCAAAAAAGCCGGCTATTGCTAATCTGATTAATATTTACGCCGCTTTCTCAGGCCTGGCGGCGGCCCAAATTGAAAAAAAATACCACAGACAGGGATACGCTCCCTTTAAAAAAGATTTAGCTGAACTAGTTATTAAAGGCCTCAAATCATTCCAGGCCAAGAAAAAAGCCTTGGATAAAAAGCCAGCTTATGTCAAAAAAATATTAGCTGATGGTCTAAAAAAAGCCCGTCCGCTGGCCCAGAAAACCCTGAAACAGACCAAACAAAAAATGGGCCTAATTTAAAATTCAAAGGTCCGGCCTGACAGGCCGGACCTCGGAGGTAAGTGTCTCTTAAAAGGAACGTCCTTTTATTTTCCGTAATAGTCAAGCAAAAAATCAACCAATAAATGGCCGCCTAATTTTTCTCCTTCGGCTCTAATAAAATATTCTCCCTCAACTCTTTCGGGAACAACCGAAACGCCCTTGCCAATTTGAAGCATCTCCTGGTCATTATAGTTATTGCCGGTGGTCATAATCTGTTTCGGTTCCAGACCCAGCTGTTTAGCTAAATCAGTAATCGCCTGACCCTTGGACATTTGCCGGCTGCCAATATCATAACCTTCATTAGTCCAAAGACAGTATAAATTATCGCCGGCTATTTCCTTAACTAAATTGGGTATTTCTTCCATCTGGTCGCAATGAACGGTCAGAATAAACATCTTCGGCTCAAAGCCGCGGATTTTTTTATTGTCAGCCATCATTTCTTTTATTTTCTCCTTAATATCTCTCAATTGCCCAAAATATTCATCGGGATAAGAAGGATGAATAATTTTATTATTCAGCCAGGTGATATTACCGTTTTCCGCCTGAAGAATCGTTTGTTCGTCAAAAATCTTATTGACTAAAGTTTTAAGGTATAAAATATTCCGACCGGAAGAAAAGTTCAAACGAACATGTTTCTCTAGTTTCTGTAATTTTTCTATAAACTCTGGCAAAAGCTTCTTGGACTCCATATATAAATCAATACTGTCTTCGTCAACAGTTTCTTTAATGACGGTCCCGGTCGGCGCAATCACTCCGTCAATGTCAAAAGTGATTACTTTTAGAGCGTCCAATTCCTCCTTGGTAATTTCCTCTAATTTTTTCATACACTTTATTATACTATTATCCCCCCGCCCAAGCAATTTTTTTCCTGATCCGCCTTCGCTTTGCTTCGGCAAAGCGAGTAAAAAACCACTGATTGACCGGCCGTAATCGCTCGCTGAGGCTTGCTAAAGCTTAAATAATAGTCTCTATTTTTTTTAGTCAACTCAGCCGTCACCGCTTGATGCTGGTATCTAATCTGAGCCTTTATTCTCAGGGGTAATTTGGGTGACTGACCTGAAATCCAATTAACCTTCTTAGCGATTAATTCTTGACGATAGAGGCTGCTTTTTTTCAAAAGATGAGCGACAACCAAAGTATTCTCCTTTAAATTTTTCTTGACTACGTAAAACGGTCCGCCCGGCAAATCCAGGCCTTTTCGCTGGCCGATGGTATAGAAAACCAGACCTTGATGCCGACCGATTGTTTTCCCTTCCAGGTCAATAATCTGACCCGGCTTCGGCCGCAGATGGCTAGCTAAAAAATGATTAAGGCTTTTTTGGATAAAGCAAATCTCTTGAGATTCAGGAATGTTTAGAACCGGCAAAGCAAATTTTCCAGCTAATCCCCTGACCTGTTTTTTGGTATATCCGCCCAGAGGAAATAAAATATTTTTTAATTGCTTTTGGCCTAATGACCAAAGAAAGTAAGACTGGTCTTTGGTTTTGTCTCGGCCTCGCCAAAGCTGAATTTTCCCTCCTTTTTTTTCCAACCGAGCATAATGGCCAGTCGCTAAATATTCGGCTCCCAAAGCTAAAGCTTTTTCTAAAAGCAGACCAAATTTAATTTCTTTATTACAGACAACGCAAGGGTTAGGCGTCCGACCCTGCTGATACTCATTTAGAAAATTATCAACCACTTTCTTTTTAAATTCTTTTTCAAAATTAAAAACACGAAAAGGAATCTCTAAACTGGCCGCTATCCGCCGAGCTCTAGCCAGTTCGCCCTTAGCCGAGCCAGGCCAGAGTCTCATAAAAGCTCCGCTCACCTGAAAACCTGATTCCTTAAGCAGGGCGGCCGCGACCGAACTGTCTATTCCGCCTGAAATAGCGCAAACAACTTTTCTGTCTTTAATTCTTTCCATTTCTTTTTATCCTAATCGCCTTGCCTTTAATTAGAGCTTCGCTAATTTTTTGATGAGCCGAGCTTAAAATTCTTTGCAAAGTGCTTTGAGAAATTTTCATCTTTTCGGCCGCTTCGGTCTGTCCTAATTTCTTTAACTCGCAAAGCCGCAAGGCCTCCAATTCATCGGCCTCCAAACTAATCTCTTCTAAGTCAGCCAGCGGAACGGCTCGCGGCTTGAAATAGGTTATCTGGGGGTCAAATCCAATTGTTCTTTTTTTGGTCGGTCTCATGGTATCTAAAAGGCGTTCTTGAGGTCCGGCCTCGCAGGTCCGGCCTGCGAGGCCGGACCTCAAAGACTTAAAAGGACATTTTTAATTGATTAAATATTTCCTTAATCTCTTTTTTGGCTTTCAGATCAGTTTTTAAAATAGGCCGGAGATTGGCAATCGCTTTTAAAATGCCTTGGTCGTAAGATATCCGCCCTAAAAAATTGTCAGCGAATTCTTTTTCAATTTTTTTAGTCAACGGAGGGTTGATGTCCCATTTATTGACAACCAGTCTAAAGGGAACCTTAAAGTGGTTAACTACTTCCAGAACCCTTCTTAGATCAGCTAAGCCGGACAGAGTCGGCTCGGTAATTAAAACAGCCAAATGACTATCCTGAAGAGAAGCGATGACCGGACAACCGGTCCCCGGCGCTGAATCAATCAACATCAATTGATAAGGACCGCTCTCCTCGGCTTTTTTCTTTATCTCGGCAACCACTTTTCCCGAACCGGTCTCACCGGGCAAAAGCTGGCCGGTAAATAAAGGGAAGCCGAATTTAGTCTGAATTAATTTAATTTGGCCGTTCTGAACCGGTTCCAAACTAATCGCTTTTTGCGGGCAAACAATCTGGCAAACACCGCAACCTTCGCAAAGAAAAGGATTTATCTTGGCTTTGCCGTTTTTAATCTGAATCGCTTTGAAAAGACACTTTTCAGCGCAAAGGCCGCAGCCGTTACACTTGTTCTCATCAACTACCGCTTTAAAAGATGTAGAAATCTTTTCAGAGAATTGAACATTTTTATCAGAGGCCTCGTTAAGCCAAATAGCTAAATTAGGGGCGTCAACATCAGCGTCAACAGCGACCAGCTTTTTTTGCTTGGCGAAAAGCATGGCTAAAGCCGAAGTCAGCATTGACTTACCGACTCCCCCTTTGCCTGAACTAATAACTAACTTAATTTTTTTATCTTCGGACATATAATTTTTCATTTAAAAAAGGCAATAGAGCAGATACCACGCCGCTGACATACAGACCCTTTCTGTCTAAAACTCCCTTGGATAAAAGTCCAATGACCCCCATTTTTTGTTTAGCGTTCTTTATGTTAAAAAAAACATCGACGGCTTTTCCTAATTCTTTCTCTTTCTTAATTAATTTTTCTAACTTTTTAGGGAGAGGAAAACTGGCTGACCTGCCCAATCCCACTTTGCCTTGTTTGGATTTGATGCAAACCCAACTGATAACATAAGCATCTCTATCTATCCATTCTAAGCCTCCTTCTAAACCTACGGCAAAATCTGGCTGATATTTTCTGAATATATAATGGGCTCGATTTTTAGCTCCTTGAATGGTTTTTTCTCCTGATTTTGGCTGATGGGAAACCCTAGAATTAACTTCTATTCCTTTGATATCTATATTCTTAAAATACTTAGAAAAAACCTCACGGACACAATTAATTTTCACCGGATTTTTTGAGCCAACTATTATTTTTATCATAATTATTTAAATTTTTGTAAAACTTTAAAATCATTTTTAAGAGTTTCCTTCATCCTTTCGTTATAGACGGCCACGGCTGGATGATACAAGGGAATAATTTTAACTAATCCGAAATCGGTCTCGGCTTCGAATGACTGTCCGTGAATTTTGCTAATACCGGCAATTTTATCTGAGAGGTCATACTTCTCCAAAAGATAAGTGGTCGCGTAGTTGCCCAAAGAGCCGATCATTTTCGGCTGGATAATTTTAAGCTGTTTTTCTAAGTAAGGCGTGCAGGCAACTATTTCCTCTTTCTGGGGATCGCGATTTTGAGGCGGTCGGCATTTAAGAATATTGCAAATATATACTTCTTCTCTCTTCAGCCCGGCCGTCTCTAACAACTCGTCCAAAATTCGACCGGCTTGACCGCAAAAAGGCCGACCGCTTTTATCTTCGGAAGCGCCGGGCGCTTCGCCAATTAAGACAATCCGGGCCTGATGATTACCCTGGCCGATAACCGGTAAATTCCTGGTTCGGCAAAGAGGGCATTTTTGGCAATTGATAACTTCTTCCTTTATTTGTTTAAGTTGATTATCTCGGTCAGGCATATAATCTAATCGGCCAGATTAGGCTGATTCTGTTTAAAAAAACCAATCTTAAAAACAATAGCTTTTTCATACCAAGTTAAATAGCATAGCCAAACCTAATCCCAAAATAATCAAGCCGGCCGCTAAATGAAGATACTTAATGTTTCTAGCCTGCCAGCTACTGATGTCTTCCACTTTCCGGAAGCCGAAATAGATGAGCAAAACGACAGCCAGCATCGGCAAGACAAATATCAGATTATAAAGCAATAGCCAGGGCATCGCCTCTAACAGACTCATTTGGCACAAAATGCCCCCGCAGATGATATAAGGGCCGATCGTGCAAGGCAGTAAAAAGACGGTTACCAGAGCGCCAATCAAGAAGGCGCCCCGCGGCCTGGTTATTTTTAAAATAAAGCGGTCGATTTTGGAATTAACCGAACAGATCGCCTTGGCTCTGGAAAAAGCCCTGATTTTCAGACAGCCAAGAATAATTGCTCCCAAGGCAACCGCTTTGTAGAGCCAAAATTGAACTACTTTCAAAGTATTCAACAATTGAAACGACTCGACGATAACCAGCCCATAAAGCAAATACATAATAAAGACTGAAAAAACGAAAGCCAGGCCGGCCAATAAAATATTTCTTCTCCTAGACGGATTATAAGTCAAGATGGCGGTCAGCATCAGGCCAAGGACAGCCAGAGTGCAAGGATTAACCGCGTCAACGGCCGCTAAAGAAACAATCTTAACCAGGGTAAATTCGGTCGTTGAAATCGTTTCCACAAAATCGGGACTGATTGTCTGACAATGAGAACATTCCTCCTCAGCCGCTAAAAGCGGGTTCGAAAAACAGACGAAGCCGAGGATAGTTAAAACTAATCCGCTAATAACAATTTTTACGACCAGTTTTGTTGAGTTGCCTGTCTTTAGTTTCGTTAAACCGCCCGCAGTCAACCCTGTTGAATTACCCGTAGCGAGTCTTGTCGAACTATTACTTTTTCTCATCTAAATTGAAATTAAAGTCTAATAATTTTCCTCGCGAATAAGCCTGAACAATTTTTTTAGAGTAAGGTATTTCTTGGACAATAGACACTTGATACTTTTGGGCGACTTCAGTGATTCTTTTTTTGTCTCCTAAATCAGCTTGGTTAAGAATTACCTCAACCGGCACTTTCAGCTTTTGGCTCAACTCTAAAATAAGCCCTAAGTCTACAGCTCCCATCGGAGTCGGCTCGGTAACCGCCTTAGCCAAATCAACCCCGAGCAAGGCGGAGATAACCGGACAGTGAGTCCCGGCCGCCGTATCTAATAAAACCAAATCAGCCTTCTGCTGGCCGGCAAATTTTAAGGCAAACTCTTTAGTCTGGCTGACTATCGGCCCGGTCTCTTCCAGACCGGCTTTAGCTAAGCCGGTAATCAGCCAGTAGTTTTTCTTAAGCTGATTAAGAAAAATTTGGCCGGTCTCTTCTTCGACTGGCCGAATGGCCTGATAAGGACAAGTCAGCCAGCAAGCCCCGCAGCCGGAACATAAATCCCTAATAAATACCGGATACTGGCCGGGCGCCTGGAAAATGGCGTTGCTCCGACAATTCTTGACGCAGAGGCCGCATTTTCGACATTTGCTTTTATCTAATTCCGGAAAGTGACTATAAACTTTTTTAACCGGTTTTTTTAATTCCCGGCCTAACAGCAGATGGTCGTTCGGACATTCAATATCACAATCGACTAAAACCACTTTTTTTCCTTCTTGAAAATACTGGTTGGCTAAAAGAATAGCCAGTGTGGATTTTCCGGTTCCCCCCTTGCCGCCGGTAACCGCTATTTTTTTAATCCGTCCCCGATTATCTTTTTTCATAACTTTTCTTTAGTCGGTTTTGTTAGAGACTTAAGTTTCTTCTGAATGAATCTTTTAACTACTTCCTTGACTTGACCGTCTGGAGCCCAGTAAACATCAACAATATTATCCCTTAAAGTATGGAGAGATATTGGGCCCATTTCTTGGCTAATGACCGAATCGATTTTTTCGTTAACGACAAATAGAGCTGTGTTTAGACCGGCTCTAACTTCTTTTCCTTGATGGGGATTACTTTTAACGTAATAGTCCTTGACCTGTCCCTTCTCCAAATTGACAAAAATAAATTTCTCGGCCCGGCCAAAATGATTGAGCATCAATGAATCAAGCCCCTCATCTTTTCCAATCGGGATACATATTCTTTGTTTTTCAACTTCAAAAGGAGAAACAGCGACCGTGAAAGAGTCAATTGACTTTATACCTTTTTTAATTTCTCTTTCAATATTCTCCGAAATTTCAGAAGCTCTTTTAACATCAATCGTCTTCCCTATTTTTACCTCGACTTCTCCGAAAATAAAGGGACCCGACTTTCTTAACTTTAAATTTTCAAATCCTCTCACTCCGGAAATGCTTCTCAAAACTTTCTTAACTTTTTCCTCTTTATCTTTTTCCGGAGAAACATCCATTAAGGCAAAAACTGAATCTTTGGCTGAACTGAGCCCGGCTTGAAAAATAAAGATAGAAATCAACAATCCCATCGCTCCCTCCAAATAAGGAATTTTAAACCAACCAGCCAATAAACCGATTAAAACCAGCGAAGAGGAAAGTAGATGAAGACGCGATTCCCGTCCGTCAGCAACTAAACTTTGAGCGTTTATTTTCTGGCCGATTCTCATTTCGTAAGTTCCGATTGAGAACATAACCAGAGCATCCAGAATAGCCGCCCCGACGGCTACCAAAGGAATAGCTAAACTGGGTTCTTTAGACAATTCAGTAATGCTCTCTTTGACAATCAGCAGGCCAGCCAAGATAATAAGTCCGGAAATTAAAAAAGCGGCCAGATTCTCGGCCTTGTAATAACCGTAAGAAAATTTGGCAGTCGGTCTCTTTTGGGAAATTTTCAAGCCGAACCAAGCGGCAAAACTAGAAAGAGAGTCAGCCGCGCTATGAACAGCGTCGCCGACTAAAACGACGCTGCCCGAAATCAAACCAACCACTCCTTTAATAGCGGCTAAAAGAAGGGTTGATGAGGCGGAAATGATAGTCGCCTTCTGGCCTTTTTTAAATACATCAGTCATATAAATAAGTCAGGAAAAGGTCTGTAGGAAAAGTTCTGGCCTTTCCAATCCAGCTCTAGGAAAAGGTCTGTAGGAAAAGGTCTGGCCTTTCCAATCCAGCTCTAGGAAAAGGTCTGTAGGAAAAGGTCTGGCCTTTCCAACTAAAATTTTCAAAACTAACTAATAATTACGAGCTGGGTTGGGCAAGGCCAGACCTTTTCCTGACGATAACCGTTGTTGTAATAATCGTAATAATCTAGCGACGGCTCAAACGACGACCACCGCCGAAACCGCCTTGGCCACCGGCTCTCTGGCCGCCGGCTCTCTGGCCGCCGGCTCCAAATCTTTGACCGAGACCAAAATGAGACGGCCCGGTCGGCTGGGAAATTTCTTCCAATTCTCCCTGTTCGTATTTCGCCAAGGCCTCTCTGGCCGAGAGACCCAAAGCGCCGACAAATATCTTTATTCCGGAAGAATGTAAAACGTCAAAAGCCCGTGGTCCTAAATTGCCGCTAATTACCACTTCTGCTCCCGAAGAAGCAACCGCTTGGGCGGCCGTAATGCCGGCCCCGCCTATTGCCTCCATTCCCGGATTATTGATTGTCTCCGTCTTTTCGCCTTTTTCGTCAGTGATTAAAAAATAAGGAGCCCGACCAAAGCGCGGGTCAACTGGCGAATCAAGATTAGGCGAACTAACGCTTAAACAAATTTTCATAGTAGATATTTTGATTATCTGGTCCGGGTCAGCGGAGTTCCGCATTTTGGACACTTTTGCTCATAACAAGGAATGCTTCTTTGATGAGCAACTCTGGTTCCGCATTTGGGGCAAACACATTGACCGCTTGGCCCCAAGCCAAAACCGGCCGGCTGACGACCGCGTCCCGGCCCCTGTCTTAAACCTTGGCCGGTCCCCGGCCCTTGACTGTAAGGACCAGTCCCATTTCTTAATGGCATAACAATTTCTCCTTTTAATATTATCTTTGTTTCTTATTTTTCAGTTCCTCAAGGCGAGTCTCTATTTCCTTCATTTCTTCTTTTAGGCCTTTAAGTTCTTCACTAAGTATCTCTTTTTCTTCCTTGGTCGCTGGTCCTTGAAATAAGCCAGTTCTATAGCCGCCAAATGGCCAGCCCCAGCCGCGACCGTAACCAAAACTACGGCCAAACCAACTTCGGCCAAGGCGCCGGCCTAAACCAAACCAACCACGGCCGAAACCGCGACCGTAACCAAACCAGCTGCGATTATCACCATGCCAAGCCGGTCGTCTAATCGGCGAACAATTGCCTAAACCGCGACCGGTCATTGGACCCTGGCCTCGAGGGCCTGTTCCGTTCAAAGCAGGCATGATAAATTCTCCTCTATTTTTATGCTTTTATTATACCTCATCTCTTCTCTGTTGACAAAGAGAGATAAAGCAGGCAAATGACTGCGACCTTTCAAATAAAAAACAGCCATCCGTTTTTAGGTAATCTCTATTTTGAGTATATACCCATAACAAATGGCTGTCAAGAGAAGTAAGACAACTTCCGCTCCTTTTACTCAATCTTCAAACCGGCATCTTTCAGCCTCATTTTGACTACCTTCGATAAAAGATGGTCATCAACTCTTGAAAAAGAATGAACCCTCAATCTGCCTCCTGCCCCTTACAAACAGAAACAATTTGGTTTCTTATGCCAAACGTGATATTGGTTCCCTTGAAGGGGTTAACGTCTTTATCGCCTCTTCCGCTTTTACCGTAAAGGCGTCCCTGCACCCAAGCCGTCTTTTCAAACAAGTCTGCCAAGGCTTTATTTCTTGCCACTACCGTTATGTCTTCTCCTTTAGCCATGTTTCCTCCTTTTGTAAAAAGGTCTGGCCTTTGCAACGAAAATTCTTCATAGTTGTTAGTTATGAGAAATTTATATGGAAAGGCCAGACCTTTTTATTTATAAGAAACAAAAAACAAACAAGTTCTATTATCTTTTAATCACTTTCCTTCTATTTCCTCTAAGACTTCTTTAATGTCCTTTTTTCTGCCAACTGACGGATGAAAGAAAAATGTCGAACGAGAAATGTATTCGCCAATCACGTAAACTTTCGGTTTGCCGAATTTGAGGTTAGACAGAATAGCCACCCCTAATTCCGCATACATGTCTGTTCCCGCTTCATCGGTTAATAAGATAAAAACATCGCTTTTCTCAATGCCATCGATATTCTCTATTGCGCATTTACGGCATAATTCCCGATTATCTTCATAAGGCTTAAAACTCTCATATGAAGCCCAATCAGAAACTATTTTATATCCTCGGCTTTTAAGCGAATCAAACAATTTACAGACTTCACTCTTTCTTTTCATTCTAGAGGCAATATAGAATTTCATATTACAACAACGGTGCGATAATCAAAGCGACAATGGCCATTAACTTCAACAAAATATTCAGCGATGGACCGGCCGTGTCCTTGAACGGGTCGCCGACCGTGTCGCCGACCACAGCCGCCTTGTGAGCGTCCGAACCTTTGCCGCCTAACTGGCCGGTTTCAATATACTTTTTAGCGTTGTCCCAAGCGCCGCCCGAATTAGCCATAGTTACCGCTAATAAAAAGCCGGCCACAATTGAGCCAGCCAGTAAGCCAGCCAAAGCGGCCGGACCCAGCAGAAAGCCGACTAAAACAGGCACCAAGATACTTAATAAACTAGGTAAAATCATCTCTCGCAAAGCGGCCTTGGTGCTGATATCAATACACTTGTTATAATCCGGTTCGGCCTGGCCAGTCATAATTCCTTTTATACTTTTAAACTGACGGCGGACTTCTTCAACCATGGCCATAGCCGCCCGACCAACCGCTTGCAAAGCAAAAGAAGAAAAGACAAAAGGCATCAAACCGCCTAGAAAAAGACCGATAATCACCTTGAAATCCAATAAGCCAATAAAAGGCAACTTAACTGCCTGGCCGTAACTGACCATCAGAACCAAAGCGGTCAAAGCGGCCGCCCCGATAGCGAATCCTTTGCCGATAGCGGCTGTCGTATTGCCAACCGCATCCAAGTCTTCGGCCCGCTGCCTGGTTTTCTGGCCGAGACCGGCCATTTCGGCAATACCGGCCGCATTATCGGCGACCGGCCCAAAAGTATCGGTCGCTAAAGTTACGCCTAAAGTAGAAAGCATACCAACAGCGGCAATGGCGATACCAAAGAGCTGTGACCATTGGTAAGCCAGAAAAATAGCCAGACAAACAATCAAAACAGGAATAATCGTACTGGTTAAGCCAAGAGCAAAACCGGCGATAATATTGGTTCCAGCTCCGGTTTGAGCGGCTTGAGCGACTCGCCGAGTAAATCGATATTTATGCGAAGTGAAATATTCAGTAACCAGACCAATACTCAAACCAGCCAAAAGACCACTCAGAAAAGCATAAAAAACGGACGAACCAAAGCCAAGATATTTAACCAGGCCGTAACCGCTGATAGCCATTAAAATTGTCGCTATCCAAATACCACGATTCAAAATCCCCTGTCCTGAGCCTGTCGAAGGGTTTTTACCGGAGCCAGCTCTTGCCGAACCCAACTTAACAAATAGATTGCTAATTAAACTGACGATTATGCCGCCGGCCGCTAAGAGCATTGGTAAAAATATTCCTCTTTCGCCAACGGCGACCACCGCTCCGATAACCATGGCGGCAATAATACTGTCCACATAACTTTCAAAAAGGTCGGCTCCCATGCCGGCCACATCGCCGACATTATCGCCGACATTATCGGCAATGGTGGCCGGATTGCGCGGGTCGTCCTCGGGAATCCCCTTTTCCACCTTGCCGACTAAATCTGCTCCTACATCAGCCGCTTTGGTATAAATACCGCCGCCGACCCGGGCAAACAGAGCAACCGAAGAAGCGCCGAAGCCGAAGCCATAAATAACGACTGGCTCCCGAAAAACCAGATAAAGAATAGTTATTCCCAAAAGACCCAAGCCAACCACGCTTAAAGCCATAACGCTGCCGCTGTTAAAAGCGACGTTCAATCCTGTTCTTAAATCCTTGTTTAATTTCTCGGCTGTCCGGACATTAGCCAAAGTAGCTACCCGCATACCGATTTGACCGGCCAAGCCGCTCAAAAAAGCGCCGGCCAGAAAGGCCAAAGCTGTTTTTGGACTTAAGAAATAATAAAGGAGAGCGGCTATAATTAAAACAAATACAAACAGAATCCGATATTCTCTGTTTAAAAAAGCCATCGCCCCTTCTTTAATCACCCGACTAAGCTGGTCGGCTTTTTTATCGGTAACCGGCTGCTTTTTAATCCGCCAGGCCAAAAAGCCGGCAAAGAATAAAGCAGTTATAGAAACGGCTAAGCAAAAATATATTTCTGTCGGCATATTCTCGTTATTTTCCAATCCAAGAGACGCCTTTTTCAGGGACGTCCTTAAAAGGGCGTCTCTTGGAAACTTGAAAATTATTAATCTTTATCTTAAACAATTTTTTATTTTTTGTCCATTAAAAATCACTCTTTCCTCAAGGCTTCAATCGGACTAAGAGAAGCCGCCTTACGGGCCGGGTAAAGGCCGAAAATCAAACCGATGGCCATCGAGATGAAAAAGGCGATGATAACGGCCAGCCAAGAAATAGTCAAGGGCCAGGCTAATCCTTGGGTGCGGGCGGCCAAGCCGCTTAATATAGAACCGGCTATCCCCAAAAAGATACCGATAATTCCGCCTAAACCGGTAATAACCAACGCCTCAATCAAGAACTGGCTAAGAATATCCTTCCTGGTCGCCCCTAGCGACTTGCGCAAACCTATCTCGCGAGTCCGTTCGCTGACCGAGACTAACATAATATTCATAATTCCAATCCCGCCAACCAATAAAGAAATAGCGGCCAGGAAACCCAAAAGGAGGTTTAAAATAGCACTGACTTCATTAACCTGTTCCATAATTTCTTCCATGGTCGTAATCTCAAAATCGTCTTTATCCGGGTCGGTAATATTATGATTATAGCGCAGTAAACGAGCAATCTCTCCCTCCGCCTGGGGCAAATATTCTTCTCCGCTAACCAATAAAATAATCTCTGATAAATAATCAATCCCGAGAACTTCTTTGAGAGCTGTTTGAAGCGGCAAATAGGCAAAATCGTTCATGTCAATACCGCCGAATGACGAAAACATACCCTGTGGTTCAAGAACTCCAACCACTTTAAAATTCTGCCCTTTTAATTTGACTTTATTGCCCAAAGGATCGCTCTGGCCGAATAAATCTTCAGCCAAACCATTGCCCAAAACGACCACTTTAGCCAAACCGCTGTCCTCATCTTTGGTGAAAAAGCGCCCTTGAGCCATTCCGGTCATCGTCTTATAAATTAAGGGAAAATCGGCGCTACAGCCGTAAAGTAGAGACTTTTTCTCATTATTTCTATAAGTAATCCATTCCTGACCGATTGCCTG
>Ga0307421_1000942_pt1 | contig 18367 bp, 15 predicted proteins | sample SalMarWE160270MG_FD_202163 | JGI IMG/M metagenome (GOLD analysis project Ga0307421, IMG submission 202163) | Salt marsh sediment microbial communities from the Plum Island Ecosystem LTER, Massachusetts, United States - WE1602-70 | ecosystem: Environmental > Aquatic > Marine > Intertidal zone >...
TGTCCACTATTCCGATATATTTCCCGAGAGATAGTGCTTATTGCCCGCCCTAATTGTCTGGCTATCTCTGCAAGCGGTTGCTTATTTGCTAAGCACCGACTAATTTCTTCTCGTTCTGTATTTGTTATCTTGATATTTTCAAATTATTTATGTAATAATAAAAGTTAAGATTCTGGGTGATCAAATGATCTGGGAAAAAAAAGTACAGCAAAGCGTAATTGATTGGCTGCTGGAAGAAGACGAGAATAATCCATCCATCCGTTATTTCACATTGATAGATTTGCTTGGAGAAGAACCAGAGTCGCGCAAGGTAGCTCAGGTAAGGGCGAAATTAATGGCATGCGGTCCTGTTCCAAAGATCTTATCCAAACAGCACACTGATGGGTACTGGGTTGAACCCGGGGCAGGATACCGTCCGAAATACACGTCGACAGTTTGGTCGCTCATCATGCTTGCGGAGTTAGGTGCTGATGGTAGCGAGCCATCCGTATGGAAAGCATGTGATTATATCCTTGACCATACTCGCGGGAAAAATGGATACTTCAGCATTTATGCTACCCAGACTGGTGCAGTGCACTGCCTGCAGGGGAATTTAGCCGCTGCTCTGATTGACCTGGGGATGATCAACGATCCCCGCCTAATCGAGGCGATTGATTGGATGGCACGCAGTGCAACTGGTGAAGGATTCGGAAGTGTTGGTGAAAAAGATGTGAATCCCCACTATATCCGCAGCGGGATCAGCGGTCCCGGCTTCCTGTGTTCAGCGAATGACCACCAACCATGTGCCTGGGGTGCGGTTAAAGTGGCATTGGCGCTATCAAAGATTCCGCCTGAAAAAAGATCCCCTCAAGTCAACAGCGCCATCAATGCTGGCATAGATTTTCTATTGAGCAAAGACCCTGCCGCTGCTGATTATCCGCATCCTTACGCGAAAAAACCGAGCGGCAGCTGGTTTAAATTCGGTTTTCCGATTTTTTATGTGACAGATGTGCTTCAGAATTTAGCCAGCCTTTTAGGGCTGGGTTTGGCTGGCGATCAGCGCTTGCGAAATGCGATTGAATTAGTAGAGAGCAAGCAGGATGATGCAGGCCGCTGGAAGATGGAATATACATACAATGGAAAAACATGGGTGGATATTGAGGAAAAAAGACAGCCAAGTAAGTGGGTGACCTACCGCGCGTTATCCGTGCTGAAACGGTATTATCACTGAAGTGCTAAAGGGCAATTTCCTGAACGATCGTTTTCCCAAGGATATCTTCAAGGTTATCCTGATCAAAATCCCCTGGTTCCATTTTTTGGGTGCTGGCGGTTGCCAGTGCGCTGCTGAAGCGGAGGCTTTCTGCAAAGGATTTTCCCTGGGATAAGGAAGCGATTAATCCGGCGGTCATAGCGTCTCCAGCCCCGGTTAAGCCGCGGATCTCTACCTTCGGGACGCGCACCTGCCATATATTCTCTCCGTTAGAACCCAGCGTGCCCTCTGACCCCATTGAAATGACCACCTTCCCAATCCCGGTCTCTTGGAGGTTTTTTATTGCACTTATTGTTTCGGGAGTGCTGGTTATTTCTCGTGAAAGTATTTCTCCTAATTCAGATCGATTAATGTGCAGGATATCTGGTACCGCGCAGACGCCATGTTTGAGTGGTTCACCAGATGCGTCCAAACAGGTGATAACTCCTAATTGTTTACTCATCTCAATCAGTGATGCGTAAAAGTTCTTGGGTATGCCAGCCGGGATGCTGCCGCATAAAGCCAGCCATTGGTGCGTGTTTAGAAGCATACCAAGTTTGGACTCCAGTTTTTCCAGATCCTTTTTTCGCACTGGAGTACCCGCCTGATTGAATTCTGTATCGCGGTTGGTTGCGGTTTCCATGATCTTATATGCACTGCGGGTAGCATTATTGATTGATACAAATGCGCTATGGATGCCAACAGTTGATAATTTCTCTTCAAGCCCAGCGAGGTCCTGAGCGCCTATCAATCCTGCTGCTGTTGCTTGAATACCTAATTTTCCTAGGGCGAAAGCGGTATTGATCCCCTTACCACCATAGAAGAGCTGTGTATCAGTGAGGATATTTTTGTTGCACAGAGATACTGTATCGACTGTCAGGATATAGTCAATGGATGGGTTGAGTGTAAGTGTAATGATATTTATGCTAATGTTCATAATTTATATTTTCTACGTTTTTTATAATAATGCACAACAGCTGATAAAAATGACCACCGAATCCTTTAGAAACTAAATGTTCTTTGGCTTTACAATTTATTTCAGGTCCGATGTGCAGGCGGGGCAGCGGGTGGCTTTGACCGGAATTTCCGTCAGACAATACGGGCATGTTTTTGTTGTCACTTCAGCCGGTTTCTCATCTTTCTTTTCCAATTTGTTCAGCTGCCTGATGAGCAGGAAGATGACTAGTGCGACGATCAGAAAGTCAATGATGGCATTGAGAAATACACCAATATTTATTGTTACTGAACCTGCCTCATGCGCTTGAGCCAGTGTGGCATATTTTCCGCCGCTCAGGTTAATGAACAAGTTGCTGAAGTCAACATTTCCCAACAGCAGCCCGATTGGGGGCATGAGAATGTCATTGACCAGCGAAGTGATGATCTTCCCGAATGCGGTGCCGATGATCACGCCGATAGCGAGGTCAACAACATTCCCCCGCATGGCAAATTCCTTGAATTCCTTTATCATTTTTTTCTCCTGATATTATTTATTTTCAGCTATAAAAATATCCGCTTCTATCATTTTACCTTCTCGGAAAAAGTGGTGGGTGAAGTAAATATTCCCAGCGCTGTCGATGGAAGGTTCACCTGCAAACTGGGAAAGGATCAATTCGGGCGCTTCCCATTCTCCGTCCACCCACTGCGAACGGAAAATTGCTGGTGTGCCGTTATATGTCCGTGTGAACCAAAGCTCATATCCATCCGGCGAGAGCGCGGGTCGGGAATCATCTTCCGGGGAATTGAGGTTGTCCAATTTGACAGGCATCCCCCATCCCTTCCCCTCCCGATTGACTTCCCAGAGATCGCACCCTTTGCTGTGGTTCTCATCTGGTTTGTGGTAGATAAGTGTGGACCAATCCGGGCTGATGTGCATCTCCCCGATTTGCAGATCCTGGTTTAGGTGTGGACCCGCGTTGATGATATCTGTCCATTGAGTGCCGTCCCATGCGGCTGTCCACATGTCAATATCGCGAAAGTTCCCTGCCCGGATAGAACAGAACCAGAGCACATTATCTTGAAAGAATGGGCAGCCATCCAAAGCCAGGTCACTGTCCTGAGTGAGCAGCACCCGTTCGGGCTCCTGCCATACACCGTCAGCTTTTTCTGAGCGGTAGATACCGGTTACCTGATCAATAATCTGCTGCTCGGCGGGTGTATCCACGGAAGGTGTGTAGAAAAAGAACAGGATGCGTCCATCTGGGGTGATAAATGGGCTGTCTTCCAGCCCGGCAGAATTGATCACTCCGCTGATGGGGTGCGGCGTTTTCCATTTGTCAGAATGCAGGATTGGCGGGTGGTCGTCCAATTCCGGGAGGACCTTTTCAACATTGATCAGATCATATCGCGTGGAGATTTCCTGGCGGTTGTAGGTTGAGGGTTGAGCGGGTTGGCAGGCGAAACACAGGAACAGCCCAGAACATAGGATCAAAATCCCCATGTTTTTTCCCACATTTAGGTCCATTGATTATGGGAGGGAAACTTCTTCGGGTTTCTCCAGACGTTCAGCTGTTCCGCCGCAGGACCAGTTCCAGTCGTTGATCACCAGATTTTTGACTGGAGTATCTGGTAGGACGTTCAGCACCGCCATCGGCTGTCCGCAGGATGGCTCTACACCGGTAAACGCACCGCTCACATACGGCACATCTCCAACTCCATAGGAATATGCCAGAACGTAATACTGCCCGGGATCGACATCCAAAGAGAAATAAGGGTGCGTACTCTTGGTGGATACGGTAAAGAACAAATCGCTATCAAGATCGAAAAGAACCACAGAAGTTGGAGAACCAGGTGGGTGATCATCATATAAGTACGGTGGGGCGCTGCTCATATCCACGGTCCCTGCTACATTAACCATTTTAATATTAGTTATGTTCAGCTGGTGGGAAGGAATTGCATCCGTCGCAGCAGACCCCAGGCGGGCGATGTGCGGCATGATCCATACTGCGTAATCATCATCAGCATCTCCATTATCTCTGACCGTCAGCAGGAACTGAACAGTTTGCCCTGCCAGAGGATCCAGGTTGGCATCTGCGTAGATGGTGCTGCCTTCGGGGTCAACCTGTTTATCCCATTTGGCATCCGGAACCTGCAGGATGGTGCTGCCGGATATGTAATACTCCAGTGAGAAACTAATATCACAATTAGGATGGCTCGCCGCGCATGCCAGGACCGCCTGGAAGCGGTCTCCGGGTTGTACGGTGAATGGCGGATATTTACCGAAAATGGCATAAAAATCACTATCCTTCTGGGCAGGGATGGTCAGCAATCCGGGCTGGTTGATGTGAATATTCCCTTCGATAACGATGGCATCAAAGCGGTCAACGTATCCACCGCTGATTTCCTCCAGGTTTCCGGGGCAGGGCAGATATTCACCGTTGTTGGCCCAGGATGCGCTGCACGGCTGTTCGGAAAAATCAAGCGCGACCGTCCCGACCACAGGCGTAGGCAGCTCAAGCAGATCCCCGTTGCTTTCAGTGGGTTCAAGCGAAGTGGTATCCGCGGGTGATTCTGAAAACAAGGCTGTATCCACCGGCTCAATGGTGGGTTCCGCGTTTGAGCAGGATGCCGCAGTCAATAATATCGCTAAAAATAATAAGAACTTAATTTTCATATTAATTCATCCCTTCTAATTCTTATTCTGATTATTCAGAATGTATTATTCGTGATAGTTGATTAATTCGCTCTTGATCAGTGTCATGAAGATGTCAACGATCTGTGATTTAAATTGTTTGCCGCTCTGTTCCTGGATATAATCGAGGGCTTTCTTGGCGGTCCATGCTTTTCGGTACGGGCGGTCAGAAGTGACTGCGTCCCACACATCCACCACTGCGAAAATGCACGCTGCGAGTGGTATTTCTTCGCCCTTCAATTTACGGGGATACCCGGTGCCGTCCCACCACTCATGGTGGCAGTAGGGGATATCCAACGCTGGCTGCAGGTACACAATGGGAAGCAGCATTTCATACGCATATACCGGGTGGCGGCGCATGATTTCCCATTCCTCCTCCGACAGAGGGCCGGGTTTGAGGAGGATAGAATCAGGAATACCCATTTTGCCAATATCATGCAGAAGGGCGCCGCGACGAATGTGAATCAGTTCTTCTTCCGGCATTTCCAACACCTGGGCGATGTGTAGTGTCATTTCGACCACGCGCTGCGTATGGCCTTCCGTTTCCTTATCCCGCAGGTCGAGGGCCTTGGACCAACCCTCGAGGGTAGTGTCATATGCTAGTGTGAGTTCAACGTTCGAATGGTGCAGGTCTTCCAGCAAGCTGGTGTTATTGATCGCGATTGCTGCTTGCCCGCTCAATGTTTCCAGAAAGTTGTACCATCCCTGATCGGGGTTCAGTGGGGTGCGGTTGAAGATATCCAGCATGCCTTTCACCTGCCCCTTAGCGACCAGGGGTACGCTGTAATAACTGACGAAATTTTCCTCCTGCATCAGCTTGGTATACGCAAGATCATCATTCACTTCGGCAAGGTTGAGCGCCTGCATCAAATGGCGCTCCATGGCTGCTTTTCCGGAAAGCCCTTCTCCCATGTGCAGAGTATATTGCTCAATCGTCCGTGTGCGGAATCCTCGGCTGGCAGTGTATTCCAGTATATTCGATTTGGGATTCCGCAGCAGCACAGCTGTGGCATCTACCTGCAATTTTTCGATTACCTGGTCTAGGAGGATATTTAAAATCACCCGCAGGTCTAAACTAGAATTGATCACCAGATCAATATCATGGAGTGCCTTCAGCCGATCGATCTGGCGCTGGGATTTTTCTGTCAATTGGGCGTTATCAACCGCGCTGGCTAACTGCGCGGCTAGTGATTTGAGCAGGCGCTGATGGTTCTCATCAAATATGTTTGGGGCGAATGCCTGCACTGACATTCCGCCGACGACTTTTCCCTTCGTGATCAGCGGAACACCTAGCCACGAGCGGATTGGTTTTTCACTGGAGAGCGGTTCCACCGGAAGGGTATCCGTGGAGAGATCGCGGGAAAGGAAGGGTTTGCGCTGCTGGATCACCCATCCGATCAGTCCACTTTCAGATTTCTCAAATGTTCTGCCCAACCACTCCTTAAGGGGTTTTCCCTCTTCCATCACAAACGCAACCTTACCGGTCTCATCCTGCATGCCGTATTCCATGAGCAGAAATGTATCCAGAGGGAATAATTCCCGAACCTGGTCATAGATTTTTCGATATAGCGATTCGGTGTCGAGAATACTGCTGGTGGTGACTGCGGTATCGTACAGCGCAGTGATCTCTTTTGCCTGCTGCTTTTCGGATTTGTTAAGCTGAATCTTCGTGATGCTGGTGGCTAACTGGTTTGCAAGAGTTATGAGCAATTTTTCATCTTCTTCTGTAAAATGCCCGATCACAGGGCTTTCCGTGTTGATCACGCCAAAAACTTTATTGTTCACAATGATCGGAACCGCTAATTCTGACTGGATTTCGCTGTATGCTTCGTAATAATCCACATCCTTTTTAATATCTGTTACTCTTTGCGGAATGCGGGTTCGAACCGTGCGCCCTATAATGCCCTTTGAAGTGGGAAGATCGGTTTTCTTATACTGATCATTTACCACATTGGTTTTATAGGAATAATGGCGGCGCAGAAGGTCTTTCTGTGCGTCGTACAAGAAGATGCCGAAATTTTCTAGGTAAAGGGTCTCCCCCAGAATCACTGTTGCCGCCTGGAGCAGGTCGTCAACGGTTTCTGATGTCGCACCGGCTGAAGTCAGGTCTTGTAATATCATTACTTCCTGCAGTTGGCGGCGTAGAGCTGCTTCTGACTGTTTGCGCTCGCTGATATCGCGCACGAATGCCCACATGCTATCCGCTTTTCCCCCACTGCTTTTGGAAAGGTAAGCGGATAATTCGATCGGAATTATGGTGCCGTCTTTTCGTTTATATTCTTTTTCATAAAGGTTCGAATATCCGCGGCTAATGATTTGTTTCTTTACGATCTTTTTTTCCATTGTATGCCATTTTTTCGGGGTAAGATCCCAAAATGACATCTCACGCAGCTCATCCGCGGAATAGCCAACCATTTCTTGGTAGGAATTGTTGAAATCCAGTATCTTCCCTTCAAACGTAACGGTTACGATACCATCCTGAGTGCTGTTGAATAATTGCGCGTAGCATTCTTCAGCGTTGGTTAATGCCCGCATTGTTTCATTTTTCTCCAACGCTCGGTTGATCGTCAGTACTAACTGCTCCACATCATAAGGCTTTTGTATATAATTGTATGCACCCAAATTCACCAATTGGATCGCGGTTTCAGCGGATGCGGAATCGGATAAGACGATACATTCTGTATCTGGAGATATCTCCTTGACTGCCTGCAGGACATCCAAACTAGACATATCATCCAGATGAAGGTTAATCAACGCAAGCGGAAGAGATTCCTTTTTAATATATTCAATCGCTTCTTTACCGCTGTCTACGCCTATCGGTTTATATCCTCGTGTGCAGAGAATATCGCTCAGCGATTGGCCAGAATTCCGGTTGTCATCAACGACTAAGATGCGCAGCGAGTGTTTGTTCAAGCCTTCTCCTAGTTAACATTAGCGTTCTTCTCTCTATCAATATACTCTATTGCCATCAAATAATTATGCTTAATTTTACAACTTTTAAATGTTATTCGCGTTTCTTAGCAAGCATAAGTAAAATATTATGTCTTCTACCGCGGTGCTTTCAACCGAAATCGTTTCGTGTTTAGCTTCCGTGAGCAGTTTTGTTGCATTTAAGCCATGGCCGATTCTTTTGCTTTGGTTGTGAAGAGGTGTTCAATTATCTTCTCAATATCCTCAGACAGGTATTGATATGTGCGGGAGGTAAATCGGTGGAAAGCCCACATTCTTACCCACTGCAGGATTGCTTCTGGAATGGACTGTGATGAGTTTATATTATGCATCAAACACACTTTCACAAGAAGCCTTATTCCGATAATTCCATATAATTTTGCAGTAATTTTTCAGTAAGAGGGTGTTGAAATAGTCACATTAATGAGCAAATGCAACATATTTTTAGGTAAAAACCGCCATATACGGCAGCAAAATAAGGTTTTTCTCTTCATAAAACTTGTTTTTCAACACCCTCAGTAAGTGATTTGAATTAATTCTGAAAACCAGTATAATAAATTAACATATATCCTGAAAAATAAATATCTTTCAGAATGTATGTAAATCGGAGGGCTAATATTAAATGCGGCGGTTTATTTTAACCATTAATATCATCAAACGCAAAGATCAATCTTGGGGGCGTGGATCATGGATCGAAAGATAGTCCTGATCGGGCAGGATCGAATTGGAAAAATCAGGGTTTCTGCACTGCTGGAGCAGTGTGAATTAACTAATCTTGAATATTTCCATTTTTCTTCTATTTACAAAGCAAAGAGTGCTTTATTGGAAGACGAACCATGCCTTGTCTTCTTGCATGTGAATGAAAGGGATAAGATAACGGGTTATTTGGATTATATGCGGGAAAATCATCCACATGTACCAATCATCCTGATCACACGAGCGGACTATCGTATCCCACAGACTCTGATGGAAAGAGGTTTCCACTATGTGATTCACCCAAGCCATGTTGACCGGATATCATTCATGCAGGTCATCCCTGCCGCGATAGAACAGAAACGTGTTGAAAATGAACTACAAACGCGGGATGTCATCCTGCAAGCAGTCAATTACGCGGCGGAAGTGTTTCTTTCCAAGTTGGATTGGGAATCCTATATCAATGAAGTATTGGAGCGTTTGGGCAGCGCCACCGGTTCAGATCGCGTATATATCTATAAAAGTGAAATCCGCCAGGAGATTGGCCTGGTTTCCGTGCTGCAGGCAGAATGGACAACGACTGGCGTTCAACTACTGAAGGATTTTCCAGAAGCCAGAGGGAATGAGTATCAGGCATCCGGCTTCCGCCGATGGTTGGAAGTGTTAAAAAAAGGCGAGATCATATGCGGAAGCGTGCAGGATCTTCCACCAGAAGAACAAGCTTATTTATTGAAGATGGATGTCCAATCGCTGGTAGTGGTCCCGATATTTACAGACCAGCTGTTGTGGGGGTTCATCGGTTATGAGCAGTGCAGCTATGAAAGGAAATGGTCGTCCGTTGAAGTAGAGGTTCTGAAAACAGCCGCGAAGATTATCGGGGCTGCTATCGCGCGCCAGGATGCAGAAATACGATTGACGCATCTGGCAACGCATGATTACCTGACCAATCTACCAAACCGCATGCTCCTGGAAGACCGCTTCGCGTTAGCCGTTGCGCGAGCTGAGCGGCGCGGAAAAAAATTTGGCATTGTTGCCATTGATCTGGATAAATTCAAGAACATTAATGACACCAATGGACATCCATTTGGGGATAAAGTGCTGGTCGAAGTGGCGTGGCGGCTATCTGAAGTGGTCCGCAGCAGTGATACATGTGCCCGCGTGGGTGGCGATGAATTCACCGTGCTCGCGGAGGAAATAAATAATAAGAAAGACCTGCTACGTGTGATGGAAAAACTTACCCGCTCCCTGGAACCAGAGATCTCGATCGATGGAAAGCAGGTCAATGTGACTGCCAGCATGGGCGCCAGCATTTACCCAAACCATGGCACAGAATTAGAGCAGCTGATGAAAGCAGCTGACATTGCTTTATACCAGGTAAAAGATGCCTATTCGGGCTGTAAGATATTTATCGATGAGCAATACTCATTGCTTAAAGAATAAACATATTTATATTTTCAGAACGTAGCTGATATTCATTACTGCCACCATGAGAGTTGGGATGGCAGTGGATGCCCACGGGGATTGAAAGGAGAGATAATCCTGATGGTAAGCGTATTTTTGCGGTTGTGGAATCCTACGACGCGCTGATTTCAGACTGACCATACAGAGGGGGCGGCATGGTCTAGAGGAAAAGCTCTGGTGTACATCCAGGAGAAGGCGGGTAGGAAATTTGCCCCGCAGGTTAGTTGAAGTGTTCATCCCGATGGTGCAATGAATGTAAAAGCATTTTACTTGATCAAATTTTTATGCGCTAAAATTATTACCTCTTGCTGGAATACATTTTTTGGTAGCTAAGGAGTTTATTATGGAGTGTAAGCAATCATCCAATCTGAAAAATTGCAATTGTACTTACGAGCCGTGTGCCAGGAAGGGAATCTGCTGCGAGTGTATCAGCTACCACCTGCGCATGCGTGAACTGCCAGCCTGCTGTTTCCCAGATGACGCGGAGCGCACTTTTAATCGCTCATTTGAGTATTTTGCCCAATTAGTGGCATCAGATAAAGTTTAACGGATTGCACTCAATGAATTTGGAAGGGCAGCATCGACCGCTGCCCTTCTTTTATATGCAGTGGATCGCGATCGGCCAGGTCCCGAACATCTGATGGTTGGGACTGTCAATGTATAGCTCGACTACATAAGTGCAAGTGCTTGTTCTGCTGCAAGCCAAACTCTTTGAAAAAGTGACCGTCTGATTTCTCTTAATCATCAAAGAAGCATATTTGATGAACTATGTCAAATATTTATTAACAGTAGTTAAATAGTTTATACTTGTGCCGATGAAAATCATGTTTGAAATTATTGATAAAAAGAAAATCGCGCCGGATATTTATCAATTAGAAGTCTATGCGCCCTTGGTCGCGAAGAAATTCCTTGCCGGACAATTCATTGTTCTGCGTCCGTTGGAAACGAGCGAACGCATCCCTCTGACTATTATGCGGAAAGATATTGAAAATGGGACGATCACGCTGGTGGTCAAAGCGATCGGGTTGTCCACTAAAGAGTTGTGCGGCTTAAATGCGGGAGATGCTATCACCGATCTGCTTGGCCCGTTAGGGCATCCTTCGCAAATTGACTCCTTTGGAACAGTCGCGATTGTTGGCGGGGGGGTAGGCACCGCGGTTTCATTTGCGGTGGCGGAATCCCTGAAAAATGCGGGCAATCGGGTTATTTCCATCATTGGCGCCCGCAATAAGGATTTCATGATCTTAGAGGATGATTTCCGGGCGATTTCTGATGAAGTGTATGTCATGACGGATGATGGCTCCTACGGTATGAAGGGATTTGTTACCCAGAAGTTGATTGACCTGTATGCGCAGGGGAAGACATTGGACCGCGTGATCTCGGCTGGCCCGATCCCGATGATGCGCATCGTCGCGGATATCACACGCGAACATAAAACCCCAACAATTGTCAGTCTGAATCCGATCATGGTGGATGGGATCGGGATGTGCGGTGGTTGCCGTGCGGTGGTTGGCGGGAAAATTGTTTTTGTGTGTGTGGATGGTCCGGAATTTGATGCCCATCAGGTGGATTTCGACAGCCTTATCCGGCGTAATAACGCCTATCGGAATATTGAACAGGAAAAAGAACATGCCTGCCGCTTGGACGCACACATCGCAGAAAGTATTAAAAATGGATGAACTTCCTCTCAAAGAACGTATGAAGATTGATCGCCATCCGATGCCAGCTCAGCTGCCGGAAGAGCGGATTAAAAATTTTGATGAGGTAAATCTAGGGTATTCCCTCCAGATGGCGCAAAAAGAAGCGCAGCGCTGCCTTCAATGTAAAGACGCGCCATGTACAAAAGGCTGCCCTGTGAATGTGCATATTCCCGAATTTCTTTCCCACGTAATTAAAGGGGATTTGCTGGCTTCGGCGGATGTGATCTTGAACGATAATTTCCTGCCAGCCATCTGCGGGCGGGTTTGCCCTCAGGAAACGCTGTGTGAATCACGCTGTGTGCTGGCAAAGAAAGGAAAGCCGGTCGCGATTGGGAATCTGGAGCGGTTCACCGCGGATTTCACCGCTGATCTGCGCTCGGAGCGTGAAATGGAAGACATCGCGGACCCAACAGGAAAAAAGGTGGCGCTGATCGGTTCTGGACCGTCTTCCCTGGCATGCGCCGGTGACCTGGCGCGGTTTGGACATTCTGCCACGGTATTTGAGGCGCTGCATGCCTTCGGCGGCGTGCTGGTATTCGGTATTCCTGAATTCCGCTTGCCAAAATCAATTGTTAACTATGAAATTAATGTCCTGCGCCGGTTGGGTGTGCGGTTTGAAAAGAATATTATCATTGGCAGGACCCTGACGTTAAATGAGTTATTTAATGAAGAAGGATATAATGCGGTCTTTATTGGCGCTGGGGCCGGGCTGCCCCATTTCATCGGGATTCCGGGTGAGGAATTGGTCGGGATATATACCGCCAATGAGCTGCTAACGCGGATAAATCTGATGAAAGCGTATAAAAAAGAATCCGAAACGCCGGTTTTAAGTTTTCTGGATAAGGTCGTGGCGGTTTTTGGGGCGGGAAACACAGCCCTGGATTCAGCGCGTACAGCGCTGCGTATGGGCGCGAAGAAAGTGCTCATTATTTACAGGCGTTCTGAAGCAGAGATGCCAGCCCGTAAAGAAGAAGTCCTGCATGCCAGGGAGGAAGGCGTAGAGTTCATCTTTCTGGCTTCACCGCTTGAATTCGTGGGAAACGATGATGGCTGGCTAGCTGAAGTTAAACTTCAGCGGATGGAACTTGGAGAACTGGATGACAGCGGAAGGCGCCGACCGCTCCCAATCAAGGGTTCGGAATTCACGATGGAAATTGAGATGGCTGTCATCGCCATCGGAAACGGAACAAATCCGCTCCTCCGCAATACACCTGAACTTGAATTTACGAAACGCGGAACCCTGGTAGTGAATGAGGATACGTTAGAGACCACAAAGCGGGGTGTGTTTGCTGGCGGCGATATCGTGACTGGCGGCGCGACTGTTATTTCCGCGATGGGCGCTGGCCGGAAAGCCGCACAGTCCATTCACGTGTATTTATCAGAATAAGAACTGGATCAATAAATGTCCTGGTTCTGAAGTTTAAATGATTTATTTTCCCTTTTCAGGGTTTGGTAATAGTTTGCCATGGTAAATTGCCTGCCGGGCGCGGATGAATTCATTGGTCAATTTAACTATCACATCCTCACTCGGCATCTCGTTAAAATAGGCAGTGCGCAAATATGCATAATTGATGATTTCCCATGCCACTGCGGCAATCATGGCATTATCTTCAAGGCCATCAGGCAAATTAGACATCATTTCCTCCTTTACAAAATAACATATTGCACTTGAAATGTGCAATCACCCAATATAAAATAATTGTAGCATTTTTATTTTACTGGTAAATAGAAAAAACAGGATATTAGGAATTCAAGGAGTTTCTAAATGACGAAAAATGTCGGTGTGCTTACGGCTGGTGGGGATACACCTGGTTTGAATGCAGCACTGAGGGGCTTGGGCAAATCAGCCATGTATAAATATGATCTGCAGCTTGTGGGCTTTTATGATGGATTTCGCGGTTTGCTGCACGACCGCAATATCCTATTGGATGACTCTGCTTTATCAGGTATTCTCACTATCGGCGGCACGATCCTCGGCACCAGCCGTGATAAACCTCATAAGATGGATATGGGCGGAAAATTAAAGGACATGCGCGATGCGATGGTGGATACATACAATCAACACCATCTGGACGCTCTGGTTTGTATGGGAGGCGGGGGCACCCAGAAAAATGCCTACGGGCTGATGGAAAAAGGGCTTAATATCATTACTCTTCCGAAAACGATCGATAATGATATCGCCAACACGGATGTCACACTGGGGTTTGACACCGCTCTGGGTATTGCTACAGATGCTGTGGACCGACTTCACAGCACTGCACACAGCCATCACCGTATCGTTGTTGTTGAGATCATGGGGCATAACGCCGGCTGGCTGGCGCTTGGAGCAGGCGTTGCCGGAGGTGCAGATGTGATCCTCATCCCGGAGATACCGTACGACACGCAAAACATTGCTGAGGCAATATTAGAACGGTCCCGAAAAGGAAAGCATTTCAGCATCGTCGCAGTCTCAGAAGGCGCGATGTCTAAAAAAGACCGAAAGCGGGAACAGGAAATACGCGATGAAAAACAGGGCGCGAAGGATAAGAAAGAAAAAGAAAAAGCCAAGAAAGCTCTGGGTGAATTTTATAAACATCAATCTGATCGAACCATGCGGCTTGCACGTAACCTGGAGCAATTGACTGGCTTAGAATCGCGTGTAACTATTCTTGGGTATGTTCAGCGCGGCGGCACACCTTCAGCACGCGACCGTTTGCTGGGATCAATGATCGGCGGCTCAGCAGCCGCTCTTATTGCAGAAGGAAAAAGCGGTGTGATGATCTCGGTTAAAGGACAGACAACTAAACCGGTCAAATTGGAAACCGTTGTTAATAAACGCCGGATAGTACCAACCGATCATCTGTGGGTGAAAACTGCCCGTCGAGTGGGAACCTGCCTGGGTGACTGAGGGATACGATCTCGATGATGGAAGCTCCTAATTAGAGTAGCTGTACGCGATCTTTCAAAAAATATAACTACACTTACCGCGAATTTTCTCGTGCATCACTCGCAGGTTGGGTACATTTTTCCAAAGCGTGCTGGCATCTATGAAGGTGCTGTTGGTGCTGCCGTTTTCTACCAGCAGGATCTTGGCTGATAATCCTGCCTGCGCAGAAAGCTATCTACATTCATAAGCGTCTTGGGCAGCCGCTGCGCTTCGTAATGAGCCGAGATGATAATGGAAAGAAAGTATCTTTTCCGTGGTTTAGATGTGGGGCAAATTGCAATTACGATTCTGCTTGGCCGGTATGGCTTGCATGATCAAAACTCAGACTGCTTTTTTATCCTCTGTCAGCAGAAGAAATAGTATTCCGACTGGCTAAGCTTCTCCGCTCCGGATTGGGTGACCAGGTAACCGTCCTCCACCCGCAGGCCGCCCCAGGGGGCGTTGAATAATGGAATATCCACTGACATGACCAAATTTTCCACCAGTTTGCCCGGTGTGCCGGGACCAAAAATAGGCGGCTCAAACTCGATCAAGCCCACGCTGTGCAGCCCGGAATAGAGGAAATATTCCCCATATCCTTTTCTGGCGGTGATGTCCCGCCCGGCTGCTTCAACCGTGCTGCCCGGCTCGCCAGCCCGCATTAGTGATCCGCAGGCCTCCTGGGCTTTTACTGCTGTTTGGTATGCCCGTTCAATTTGAGGATCCGGCTCTCCAACGAATACCATCCGTCCCACTGCACCGTGGTAGCCCTCATAGCGCGGGGCAAAGGTCAGCAGCACGTGGTCGTTCTTTTGGATTTCACGGAACGTGGAGCGCGCCAGGATGGGGCGCGAATTTGGACCGGATGCAACGATGGTGTCGATGCCGAAACCTTCCGCGCCTGCTGAGCGCATGACGGCTTCGGCGGTGGCCGATACCGCACGCTCCGTTTTGCCAGGTGCAACTGCTTCAACTGCCGCAGTGATGCCTGCATCCGCGATTTGGTATGCGCGGCGGATGAGGGTGATTTCGGCCGGTGTTTTCACCGCACGCAGGCCTACGAGGTCCGCTTCCATGTCTATCCATTCCACACCGGGTAGTACATTCTTCAATGTCTGCAGCGTGCCGCAGCTGATTAACTGCAGCCCCCCGATACCAGCGCGTTGGATGTGCGACCGCTCCCACCCTAAATTGGTCAAGATGTCTTTCAGCGATTGGATGATGGAATATGGATATTCCTCATCCGGGTGGGTGAACTCTTCCAGCACGCGTACATCTTTAATCTTCCCGCGCAGAAGGGCGTACTGGTTACTCTCAGGACCGGAAAGTAAGATGGGGTCTCCATGCGGCAGAAGCATGACGCACAGCGGCTCGAAATGCACCGGAATGTCAGCCAGCCAGCGTACATGCGCCGGACCGAAGACAGCGCGGTCGTCGCCATAGGCAAACAGCAGATCGATGGATTTCTTTTTCATCAGCTCTTGCACGCTGCGCCAGCGCAGAACGAATTCGGAGTTAGGGATGGTTGCATCGTCCATAGAATTTCTCTCGCCTTTTTTTATTATATATCAGGACTAAATGTCAGACCCACAGACATTCATGGATTTCTTAAAAATTCTATAAAACCTAATCACACAGCTGTACCATGTTGTCTACCTCGCGCCGACTTTTATTTCAGCGGTGCATCATGCTGTAGGGATGCGGTTTTACTAAATCCTTCTAGTGACAGAAAAATTCGTATACCTGAAAGGACCCGAATGAGGTTTTTAATGGAGTTCTAACCAATTTAATTATTCAAATGGATACCGCAGCCCGATCTGCTGCCTGATTGTGTCCAGTGTTCGAATATTCGTAAGCGTATCTGCCTGCGTCATCTGTGGGCAATCCAGTGCGCCTTCCTTAATCGCTCGCATGGATGCGTTTATCTCATATTCAAAGCCGTTAATTTCCAACTGCCTTTTTATAGTTTGCGTTTTTCCGTTTTTTATCAGGGATGCCTGTGACGCCTCCCAAAAATTAGAATGAACAACAATTATTCCGTTAGTTCCTGTAATCACAAATTGGTTCAACATTTGTGACTGGAAGGAGCATGTGAACTGGGCAAGCGCGCCGTTTTCATAGGACATTATTGCGGAATCAGTTTCATCTATTCCTGTCTCTCCGATCTGGCTAATCGCGGTGATGGTTTGTGGGGGTTTCTGAAATAACCACTGCGCTAAAGATGTGTTGTAAACTCCAATATCTAATAGTGCGCCGCCTGCTAGTTCAAGATTAAGCAGCCGATCTTGCGCATTACGGGGAGCTTTAAAACCGAATGTTGACGAGGCCATACGAATATCGCCGATCTCACCCGCGTCCAGCCACTGCCTGACCTGGCTATAAATTGGCAGAAAGCGGGTCCATAAGGCTTCCATTAAAAAAACATGCTGTGACTGGGATAATTTAATTAATTTTTCTGCCTGTTTTGCATTGACAGTAAGAGGCTTTTCACACAATACCGCTTTCTCCGCTTCCAGGCAGAGTTTAGCGTTTTCATAATGGAATCGATGCGGTGTGGAAATATAGATGGCATCTACCTCAGGGTCTGTTGTTAGTTCTTCATATGACCTGTAATATTTTTTAGCATTGAAGGAATGCTTCAACTGCTCCGGGTTATTGCTGCTGCGGCTGGCAATTGCATAAATAGATGCACCTGGGATTTTCTTTACCGCACTGGCGAATTGCTTCGCAATCCGCCCGGGTCCAATGATCCCCCACTTGAACAATGTTTTCATCTCTCCTCCAGTCTCTATAATTGTATAAAATTAAATAAGTGGAAACGAAATTGATATTTTATTTCAATCCGTTTGCCATCATTTCAACAAAGCGCGGTTGGTCAACTTCCATGATGATCTCGGCATTGGGTGTTTCTCCCTCCATGCCAAACCAGTCCACAACAGTTAATCCGCGTGATTGCTTACCGGATAATTCGACTGATAAATGGCGGACCTCCTTCCTTTTAATTATAGAAGGTTCAAGGGCAACTGCCATTGCCAGGCCATCCGCAGCAAACATCATATCAGTTTTAAAATACTCTTTAATAAATGCGATTATTTTCGTGGTAATTTTCCTAAAAAATTCCACTTTGGGTGTGTCGATAGCGAAGAAAGTATCCATGTCGTTCTTGGTAAGGCATGTTGCCTGTGTGGTTTCCCAATCCAGCACCCGCACCATTGGCCAGCGGTCAAAAACGATGTGTGCCGCCTCCGGGTCAAAATAAATATTAAATTCAGCGTTGATGTGTGTGTTGCCTTTACCGGTAACCGCGCCGCCCATGATGGTTAGTTCCTTGAATTTTCCAGGCAGTTCCGGATCCAACATGGTCGCGACTGCGATATTAGTCAGCGGTCCGATAGCCACGATGCTGAGTTCACCAGGGCGGGCATTTGCCATATCGATGAGCGCGTGCACCGCGTGCTTACTTTCTGGTTTACGTTTTGATGTGGGTATTCCGCAGTCTCCCAATCCGTCCACGCCGTGCACATTGGAAACATGTTGCGGAGGGCTGACCAACGGCAGCGCGCAGCCCGGATACACAGGCACATCCTGGCTGGCAACATCCAGCACCTTGAGCACATTGGCAGTGGTTTTCTCTACATCCACATTTCCGCTCACTGATGTGATCGCTTCAACTTTCGTGCCTTTGTGCCCGAACGCTAAAAGTATCGCTTGCGCATCATCTACGCCGGTATCAGTGTCTATAATGATCCTGTTCATCTTGTTTCTCTCTCCTTAATTGATCTTTGCTGTAAACTCTGGATGTT
>Ga0307421_1000944_pt1 | contig 18353 bp, 15 predicted proteins | sample SalMarWE160270MG_FD_202163 | JGI IMG/M metagenome (GOLD analysis project Ga0307421, IMG submission 202163) | Salt marsh sediment microbial communities from the Plum Island Ecosystem LTER, Massachusetts, United States - WE1602-70 | ecosystem: Environmental > Aquatic > Marine > Intertidal zone >...
TCTGGTCTCGAAATTCCTTCAGACATCCGAGTTGCCCGTGATGTACTTGTAGCCCATTTTGGGATTGCTAGGGGCAACTTGACTAAGAGATTGAATGCGAAAGAGATTGTTGTTGATAATCCAAAAATTTCACCAAACGGAAATCTTACTTATGCTCTTGGTTCATTGGGGGGTCCCGCGTCCTTTGCTACCCCGACAGAACGTCAAGAGATTGAACAGCTCTACAAGAAATATTGTCTCGATGAATCTAAGCCTAACGTGTGGGAAGTATGCCATAAAATTCTCTGCCAAAACAATCAAAAAGTCGAAAAAGCAGACATAGACAAAATTGAGAAGTTCCTTAGAAATAATGGTGGCATCTTTACCACATCGCATAGAATCGTGGATTTCATCATAGCCTCCTTAAAGCAATACACTACTCTTAACGCATAGCACACTACGCACATTCAATATCACTTGAAGTGAAAAAGATTTAGCCGTTCAACTCGTATTATGAATATATGCCGATTGATAAGGAAAAGTTGAAAGCAGTTCTTAATACCTTTGTTTGCAATGCCGAGAAAGGCTATGATTACCCTAGCGAATTGGTGAAGCTGTCCTCTAATTTGAATCAGAATAGGGGGTTTAGTCCTGAGCTGCGCGCCATTTACTTTCATTTCAAGTATTTGGAATATGACATCGTTCGGATTGAGACCGTAACGAATAGGCTTGAATGGGAAAGAAAGCTGTTTGACAAGGACCAACTTGGACGCTGGGATTGGGAGAAATACTGTGAAGTCGATATTGACGTTTTCCATGTCTATATGCGGTCAGTCTTTGATTATTTGGCGAGAGTCATTGTGATAATTGCGGAGCATCCCAAGCTTGTCAAGAAACATAAATCGTTCACTAAATTGCGGAATTGGTTAACCAACGAAAAAGCCGAGAGGAACGTTAAGAACTTGGGAACTGACTTGGCTGATTTGGTCTTATCCGTTAAATGGTACGATGACCTAAAGAACGTGCGGGATAATATTGTGCATGAAGGGGCTGACACGAATTCAATCGCGGAAGAAGGAAGAATTCTCTTCCAAGTAAGCAAGGATGCTAAATACTTGATTTCTTTTCCAGAGGTGCAGTTCAATGAAAATCTTATTGATTTCGAGCTTTACGCTGGCGTTTATTTCGGCTATCTCATTTCGTTTCTGGAAGAGGCTTCAAAGGTGATTGAAAAGCGTTTGCCGTCAAAAAAGCCATCTTACAAGTTTGGCAATCCGTGGAAGTGGTATGAAGAACTTCCAGCCGTCTATACATGGATGAAAAAGGTTATTGAACAGACATGATGCCCGACTCGCGGCATAAGTGTAAAGCTTTAGGTTTGTACTCACATTATTACAGCAAGATGGTTTCCCAACAAAAACCGAAGGTCATTTACCTAGACCAAAAATGCTGGATTGACATCGCTAAAATATACTATGGTGAATCATCTGACGAAGAAAAAGAGATAATCCAGAAATTTCTTGATGCTTCAAAATCAGGTCAAGCCATATTCCCACTTTCCCTTTCGCACGTCGAAGAAACAAATCGCATACGAGATAAAAAACGCAAAGGCAACCTTTCTTTTTTAATGACTAAAATATCAAAAGGCTATACTTTTCAGCCTTATTTCGAACGTCTAATTAGAGCAGAAATACGAAACATCGTCCTAAGGAAATTTAGTCTAAATCCAGTGGACATAAGGAAATACATTTTGAAACGGGGGCTTTCCAACTTATTGGGAGGGGAACCTAAACTAGTCCCCAAAGAGGGTTCCGCAAATCCTGACCTTCCAGAAGATTTGAAGAAGGAGTTACTGGAATTAACAGACAGTGTTGGAGTAATTAACTTAGCTCTAAGACAAGGACCACATCTGACAATGCATCAAGGCAAAGAGGACATAGTTGAAAAAATGGAAAAAATTCGACATGATTTATGGGGCATAACAGATAACAATTTGAGAAAAAGAGTATTCTTTGCGAAAAACATGAGTGAAATAGTGGTTCCAGAACTAGCTAAAATATTGTATGAACTTTAGCTTCCCAAAGACTTCTTTTTAAAAAAAGGCGTGTCTCAAAAGGGCGTTTATGATTTGCTGGAAAACATACCCACAGCTCTATGTTTGTTTACTCTTATTTATGAAAGAGACCAACAGCTTCAAAGACCAATACAAGTCAACGATTTCAACGATATTTGGTTTCTATCACTGGCAATACCTTATAGTGATATCGTAGTAACCGAAAAAATGTGGACCTCGATAGCAAAAAGAACTAAATTGGATAAGAAATGCAAAACAATCATCTTGTCGTCAATCAAGGAATTGGCTGAGTTAATGTAGATTTTTTCTGAGAACAGACACTATCCACAATCTACAAGCAAGAATTGCATGAATTTGTCGTGTAATGGATGACTGCAACTCCTATGCTAGGCTCATCCCCACTGGCAACACTAGAGGTATACACGTTATTATTGTTATTATAATCTAATAACGTATCTAACCTAGACAACCTAGGGCCGAGGTAGTCGATTAGGTTAACTAAGTCTACTATGTCCATGATTAGGATGTTGTGGGTTTCGGTTAGGGGCTTTACGTGCTGGAAGTTTTCGGGACGGTTGGTTAGGACTATCCAGACGTGGTTTTCGTTGTGGGGGTAGCCCTCAAACCGTTTTAGTCGGCACTTGTCAAACCAACTAGTCCTGTAAGTATACGGATGCGAACAAAACGACTCCTCTAGGTACAAAGTGGTTTTCCCGATTTTGAGGACCTTGTCAACGCCTTTAGTTATCTTCTTTTTCCAGCTTGAGAACCCGACGGGATTAGAATAAACAACGTACTTTTCATAACCGAAATAAAGGCGTTTGCGGTGCGTGCGGCTACCAGCCGAAACAGCGGAGTTGATTTGAATAGGCTTTCTTGCAGGAAATGGTGCCCTTGGCGCCCCGGGCTGGCAATAGAAAGCTGAAGATGCTTGGCTCTCATATAGGCAGTTAGTGCTGTTGTTGCTGGGGTTCGTCAAAGCCTCCGTTTCACGGGGGTCTCAGCGGTCCGTGCTGGGGCACCTTAACATAACTAATTAAAACGATAAAAGAACTTGTAAGTCCACCAAAATACAAACAGTCCAATCCTGCACGGCAGACCTGGGGCAATCAGGGTCTCCTCAATGTACGTAGTAACAAAAACACGTTTTGCCGAAAAAAGGGAAGGTTGGCGGGTGACATGACCACTTCGGTATAGTTTGAACAAACATACCTAAATTCTCCATGGCTTTTACTGAACACTGTTGCTTTTTAATTATTCGTGTTTTCTGAAGATTTTGCCCCCGTCATCGTATTCTCCAGTTACATACTCGAATCCAGATTCCACCAGCGATACCGCCTCGCCTACGTTGTGGGCGATTCTGCATATGAAGCCGTCATTTGGAGAGTTGAATATTTTGGCTTCAAGGTCGATGTAGATGAGCGTGTTTTGAATGTTTTTGTGTCCCAGTAGTCTTTGCACGTGCAGAATGTCTTTGGTTCTGTGGTATTCCATTGTACCTACCCAATGCCTGAACGTTATGAACTTCACTTCTTTTAACCTAGGATTTGAGAGTTTTCTTGCGGCTGCTTTTTTCTTCAGCAGAAACGCCCGTCTCAGCTGTTCCGCTTTAAAGGTTCGTCCCTCGTCTTTCATTACGGTTTCTAAGCGTCTGATTAGACCCTGTGATACCGTGAGAATGCGTGGTCTGTGACCTTTTACGGGGTGATTGATTGTGATGGTTCTTGTCTCTTTATTGACGTCTTTGGGCATTATCGCCGCGAACTCGCCGGGGTCTGCGCCTGTTTCTTTTAATCCTTGAAGGAATATGCCGAGTTTTTTGCCTGCTGCCCCAATTAACAAGTTCAGTTCTGCTTCGCTTGGGATGAATGGTATTTTTTCTTGTCGCTTGTATCGTGGCGGATTCCATGTTAACCCTTCCTTTTGCAAGAAGCATGTGTAGGTGTCTACAACGTTTGCCTTTGTGCCGTCACACCACGTTTTCTGCAGTGCGATCAGCGACTTTACCGTTTCAGGGTCATACAGGTTCGCGCCTCTCGCTGCCAACGGGCGCCTGCTGATTTTCAACCTCACCTTTACCCGGAAGCCGCTGAGAAAGACTTAACTTCCGAGCAGGTTATGGTACGCGCCGAAGAACTGCACTTGGAAAAGCTCATCACAAGCGTGCCCGAAGACTTCCGTGTAGAACTCCGCAAGGTTGTTGACCGGGACAAGAAGCTGGGCTGCAATCCTATTGATAGCGTGAGCCAGCTTGTCTCAACAATAAACCTGCCTAAAGTATCTGCGGAGAAGAAAATGGAACTGCTGCAGGAGGCGACGGCGAAGAAGCGGAAGAAGGAGGATGCGCGGCAGAAAGCGCTTGTGAAAGTGTTAAGCGCAGGATACCCGGAGACTGAGCGGCTGCTGGAAATCGTGGTGAAAAGATTTGGCAGGCAGAAAAGCGAAGCCACCGCTTCAAAGTGGGCAACCTGGAAATGCAAATCCTCTATGTTCTCGCGGAGGTTGAGAGGACGGATGAGCGCCCGGAAATGTCCAGGTCCAGGCGCGGAAGAATCGCCTGCTCCGGTTGGAAGAAGCTGGGGAAGCCGCATGTTCCGCTCATCTGGATCTGGAACAGCATCTTCCACACTCGCAACCGCAGCAACATAAAGGCGTCTGACAAGGCGAACTTCTCAAGGGCTGTCAAATGCCTTGAGGAGAAGGATCTGATTGCCACGTGCAACTGGAACAACTATCCGGGAAGAGAGAAAAACAAGGTTTACCGGACACATGCGGTGCTTACCCCGAGAGGCGCCGGGTTTCTGCTGCACGCGTGCAAAAAGTTAACGCGTAAGGAGGCTTCGCCGTGACTAAATCCTCCTCCCATGGCACTGTTTGCACATTTCCTATTTATCCTCTGGGCAAAGAATTGTCTGCTGAAACCGATCAGAAATACAGAAAATTGAAAGCTGTACTTGATCTCAAATTCCCTGAAAAAGCTGAGAGCAAGCAGCTTTAACCGGGCAATCAACCTTTCTCTTTTCTTTTTCCGCTTTTTTCCTTATATTTCCGTATATTTTTCGGTTCTTTACATGTTTATTTTATCGTAATTTCTGTTCTATTTCCGTAATTTGTCATGGTATTTTCCGTTTTTTCTTCTTTTTCTTGTAATTTCCCTGTAAACAAGATATTTTCTTTTGCTTGTTCGTGTGTGTGTTTTTTTCTTGTGTTTTTAGAGAGAGGGTTAGTAGGAGAGTAGGAGAGAGTTGGAGAATGAGAGGGTTTGGGTTTGGGGATGCAGAAACTATAGAGGGGTCTATCCGCGCATGAGCTTTCCGCCTTTAAATAAGGGGGGCATAGACTGCACCGAGCACTATCCTATTTCATGATTATTGTGCGACTTTGGTGTTGATAGCCGCATTTTGGGCAGACGTAGGTTCGCTCACTTGCATGGTGAGCAACAGTTTCTCTTTAGCCTTGGCTTCGCTTTTCCTGCCTCCTTTTAGGACAAGTGGTGTTCCGCATCGAGGGCACTTGCATTTGCTGGGCATTTGTTTTTCACTTCTTTTTTGTGGTTTGCAGGGATGTTCATTTTCCCTTGGTTAAGCTCAACGTGGCAACCCCTATCACGATCAAGACCCCGCCCACAAGCTGGTTAGCCGTAGTCGGCAAAGCCAAAACAACAAAGGAGAAAATTGCGGTCAAAAACGGCTCAATCGTGCGTATAGTTGCAGTTTTGGACACCGCGTAAACTTGCAAGGCTTTGAAAAACAAAACAAAGCTCAAAACGACACCTGTAACCGAGCCTAAAAACGCGTACACAAGCGTTACCGAAGGAAATGCCGTTTCCAATCTGCCTGTCAAAACCGCGAAGGCGAAGATAAACAGGAACATGAAAAAGGAGTTTCCGCCAGCCAAAGCCACAGGATTCACGTTCTTCACGTACGCTTTCGAAAGCGAATTCGCCGAGGCAAAAAGCAACGCCGCACCCAACAAAACCATCGTACTCACCACCTCCAACGACAGGTTACCATACGCCAAGACGAACACGCCGACCACAGCCAAGAAAATTCCCGCAGCCTCCAACCGCGAAAACCTTTCTTTGAAGAACAACGCGCCAAACAGAATGGTGAAAACCGCCGTGAACTGAACCAGAAAAGCCGCGTTCACAGGCCCATACAGAAAAATGCCGTAAGTGTACAACAGGGAACCCGCAGCCGAAAACAAACTCATCAAACCCACCCTACGCCAATTCCCAATTATGCTCAGGAAATACGCCGCCTTACGAAAAACGCCAAAAGCAACCACAAAACACAAACCCGCAAAAACCGTGAACAAAACATTCATCGTCTCAACATTCACAAAATCAAGAACCAACCGCACAAAAACAGGACTCAACCCAAACATCAAACTAGCTGAAACCGCAAACAAAACACCCCTCTGCCTATCCGCCAAGCCCACTCACACCCAAGCACCCAACAACCACAACAGTCTACCTTGAAGTTCAAGCTATATATAGAGGGGGTATAAGTTTTTTCACGCGCTAGAGTACACGCTTTTCACAGCATGCATGCTTCTGAAATAAAACAAAGAAAAGAACAGGGAAAAGAAAAGGTTCCGGCTTATTCTGCTTCAAAGAACTCTTCTGGCTTCGGCGGTGTCGGCGACAATCCTCTGCGTTCACGTATCTCTTTTATGATGTCGGCTTGCATCTGCTCAGGAACAGGTGCCCAACGGCTGAACTGCGTAGCCCAGAAAGCTCTGCCCTGCGTGCTGCTGCGCAACTCATCTGCGATTCCGAAGCTTTCCGACACAGGCATCTCAGCTTTGACAATCACCATTTCATCTTCGTTGGTCATGTCCAAAATCTTGCCGCGGCGCTTCTGCACCAACCCTATAACTGGACTGACGTAGTTGTTAGGAACCTTACACTCAAAGCTTATCAGAGGCTCCAAGAGTTTCGGGTCGCTCAGCAGGAACGCGCACCATATTGGACGCCAAGTCATAGGCAAAATCTGCGCTGGTCCACGGTGCACAGGATCTTCGTGAACCGTGATGTCTTCCAAGTTAACTTTCAAACCGTAAGCAGGCTCCTTCGCCAAAACAGACGTGTGCACCGCTTCTCGGAAGCCCGATTTAACGTGGTCCAACACTTCCTCCACGTACTGCCTTCCCTTAATCCTGTTCACCAACAGGTTGTTTTCTTCAATAGCTATGACGCTCTTTGCATCGTCGGTTGACCAACCTAACGCCCTGAGGTTTTTCTGCCTTTCCTCCCTAGTCTGCATCTCGGAGATTTTATCTGATTTTATCGCCTCAATAACCTCATCAGACAACTTCTCCATAGTTATCCACAACTTGCTGTGCTTATTTGGGCTTTTCCCCATAACTGGACGACCACGATAATCATGACTGATGGTTTCACGGTAAATCACGATGGGCTTGCTGAGCTTCGCCTTCAACCCTGCCTCCTGCATCCGATACGCCGTAATCTCAAGGTGCAACTCACCCATGCCGCTCAACAGAAACTCACCGCTTTCCTTATTCATCGTAAAATGCAAGTTAGGGTCCTCAGTGGTCAACTTATGCATGACTTTGTCGAAAAGCGGAAGATCCTTAACGTCCTCAGGCTCCACCGCAACCGTAACCACAGGATCCGACACATACTTCAACCCTTCAAACGGATGCGTTTCCACACCGTCTTCCGCCACGGTTTCACCCACATGAAGTGACGGCAACCCTGAAATTGCAGCAATGTTTCCCGCAGGAACCTGATCTACGATTACCCTGTCGGTCGCCATGCTCATGTAAACCTGCTGAATCGTGCCTTTCTGATGACCGTTCACAAGCTGCACAACCTTACCTTTCTTCACCGAACCGCTGAAAACCCTGCCTATAGCCACGGTGCCGCTGTGCGGATCAACCTCAATCGTTGAAATACACATCAACAATGGACCATTCGGATCCACATTCGACATGCCCTTTCCAGTTTCGCTTTCCGGGTCACCTGGCCAGATTTGACGCTGCCTATACGGCTGTGCCTGCAAAGGATTAGGAAGCTGCTCACAAAACATGTCCAAAATCGGCTCAGGCAAAGGCGCCTTCTTGCTCAGTTCATCAACCTTTTTACCCACATCTTCAGGCGCACCAGTGTAAGCGTCAATGATGTCGGCAAAAGAGATCCCTTTCGCCTTCATGTGCGGCAAGTTAAGCCCCCACTTGTGCAGGGCTGAACCGAAAGCTACACGCCCATCCTCAACTTTGACCTGCCAGTCTTTCTTGTGTTCTTCTGGCGCGTACTTTTCTATAAGTGTGTTTATGCGCACGATGATTTTCGCGAACTTCCGCTGCACCTCTTCTGGAGTTAGTTTTATCTCTTTTATGAGCCTGTCAACCTTGTTGATGAACAAGATTGGTTTCACGCGTTCACGAAGCGCTTGCATCAGCACGGTTTCCGTCTGCGTCATGGGTCCTTCAACCGCATCCACAACCACCAACGCACCGTCAACCGCTCTGAGACTTCTGGTTACTGCACCACTGAAGTCGATGTGTCCTGGAGTGTCGATGAGGTTAATCAAGTAATCCTGACCATTGTAGGTGTGAGCTAAACTAACGTTTGACGCAAACACGGTCATCTGCCGTTTCTGCTCAAGATCCCAAGAGTCAAGGAAAAGTTTCTGCCCTGCCGTTTGCGTGCTGATTATGCCCGCTGCAGCTAAAAGGCTGTCTGAAAGGGTGGTTTTTCCATGGTCTACGTGGGCGATTATGCTGGTGTTCCTGATGATTTCGGGGTTGTTCATCAGTTTGACGATTTCTTCGGTTTGCTTATACCTTGCCATGACTAAACATTCTCCATTCTGTCTAAACTGTTATTCAACCGTTTTTTTAGTGTGAAATGTGCTAACTTGAACATTTTCTGGTTCGCTCTCCAAAGAGGTAAGCTACATGGAAATAAAAACTGTCGCCTATTAAGTTTATGGCAACTGTTTGGGGAAATGGTTGCTTGAGAGTAACTTTGTTTTTGCCGTTAAAACTGGTGTATCTGTGACTGTTGTGCGGTTTTGTCTATACCCCCTCTATCGTGCTTGTTGGTTGTGTTTTGAACGCTGTTTATTGTTCTGCCTGTTAATCGGGTTTTTCTCATGTCTTTTTCTGTCGTGGAAAGTCTTGAAAAGTCGCTGAAAGTCCAATTGTGTTTGTGTGTTGCGGTTTTGTTGTCATTGACGATAATGGACTGAGCGTAAAGTTATCCTTTTATCATTTAACGCGTGTTATGAACGCTGATTCTTGATTTACCGCTTTTTTTGGATCTTCTGAAATGCCATATGAAGAATATGACCCCGTTTACAAAGAATAGCCATGGAAAGATTAGGCTGGTTATGTTTGCCGCGTTTAGGGCTGTCAAGATAGCAAGAGAGAACAGCGCAATGGTCCAAAGTATTATTCCCCGAGAAGGTAATTTGGTTCTTTCGCCTTCAAAGTTGCCATAATCCATCGTTTGTACAGTTGTCCCGTATTTTCTGGAAGTTCCAGCAATAGTTGTGAAGATAGCTTGCCCTTTTCTGTGAGCGCATATTTTCCGTTTTCTCTTTTTGCAATAAGGTCGTCAAGAACTTTCAGATGGTAGTTCATTCGTCCAGTGTTATCAATTTCCAATGTGTTCATCAAGTCTGTGAAGCTTAAGCTGCCTTTTTCGTTTAACAAGAGTACAATTCTTCTTCGAGTTTCATCTTTCAGAACTTTGTGCAGCGAGGCAAACCCATTGGTCATGGTATATAACCGAGGCATTAGGGGATTTTAGGGTTTTTGATTAAAACTTTTATCAAATCGTTTTCATCCTAAGAAGCAGGTTTTTCTCGCCGATTGGTTTAAATTCGACTTCAGGTACCTTCAAAAAACGCTGTAACGACAATACTTCAGTAAATAGAGGAAACCGCAAAATTTTGGCAGTGGTTACTTGGAAAAAGCTGCTTCTATGCGTCTCAAAGAGGTCTTCGACGCCTTAGATGCGTCACCTAAAGGCTTAACCACTGAAGAGGCTGAAAATCGCCTCAAAAAGTATGGTTTCAACACGCTGATTGAAAAGAAAAACCGACGCTTCACGTACAAGCTTCTGTCTCACTTCAAAGACCTATTTGGCATACTGCTGCTTTTCGCCAGCGTACTCTCAGCAATCAGCGGACTATGGCAGCTAAGCCTAATAATCCTCGGAGTTGTGCTGCTTAACATTTTCGTCAGCCTCTTTCAAGAATCACGCGCCGAAAAAGCCATGCAAACCCTAAAGCATTGGATGCCTGAATATGCCAAAGTTATCCGCGACGGCGACCTCCAAAAAGTGCTGGTTAGAAAAATAGTTCCCGGTGACATCATAGTTTTGGAGGCAGGTGACCGCGTTCCAGCAGACGCACGTTTGATCACAGCCTTCGACTTATGGACAAACAACGTTCCTTTGACAGGAGAATCTGAACCGCAACCGAGAACTGCAAAGCCCACGAAGATGGTTGATAAGGCGTATTTGGATTCGCCTAACCTCGTGTTCATGAGCACCAGCGTTGCCAAGGGCAGAGGAAAAGCTGTTGTTTTAGCCACAGGCATGAACACGCAGTTCGGGAAGATAGCTGACCTTACTCAGACGATACATGAAGAGCCGAGTCCTCTTCAAAGGGAAATCGGCAACATGGCAAAGTACGACTTCATAATAGCTGTTGTCGTGGGAAGCGTTTTTTTCTTAACCAGCCTGATTTGGCTCAACTTGGATTTTTACAGCAGCATCCTTTTCATGATCGGCGTCATGGTTGCATGTGTTCCGGAAGGACTGCAAGTTACGGTTTCAAGTGCGTTAGCCATAAACGTTCTGAAAATGGTAAAGCAGAATGTTCTCGTTAAACGCTTGTCTGCGGTCCAAACTTTGGGCAGCGTCACCGTAATATGCACTGATAAAACGGGAACAATCACCAAGGGTGAAATGACCGTTAAAAAATTATGGGTTAAAGACCGCGTTATTGAAGTTTCAGGCATAGGCTACAGTCCACAGGGCGATTTCACTCTACACGGGAAAGCGCTAAAAAAAGAGGATGCCGTCGCGGTTGAAAAACTTCTTGAAATCGCTGCTCTCTGCAACGGCGCCAAAATTGAACCGCCTTCAGACAAGAACGCTGCTTGGAGCGTGATTGGAGACCCAACTGATGGAGCATTAACCGTTGCAGCTCTCAAATACGGAATCAACGTTAAGAACCGTCTCGTTGAAAAACCCGTAATCCACATTAGACCTTTCGATTTTTCAAGGAAACGAATGACCACGGTTCACAAACTTAACGGCGACGTGCTCATATACACGAAAGGTGCGCCCAGAAACATCTTATCCGTTTGCAACAATATCCTCGTAAACGACAAGATTGAAGAGTTTACGCGTAAGAACTTGCGGTCTGCGGAAGCAAAAATCCGCGCGTTCGCCAACGAGGGTTTACGTGTCATTGCAGTAGCGTACAAGAAACTGCCCAAAGACGAGTATTCAAAAGACACGGAAGTTGAAAAAGACATGGTGTTCGTGGGCTTAGCCGCCATGCGTGATCCTCCAAGGCTTGAGGTAAAAGAAGCAGTGGCAAAGGCGAAGCAGGCAGGAATAAAAACGGTGATAATCACCGGCGATTACGGTCCAACAGCTCAGGTTGTAGCCCGTGAAGTCGGCATCGTGGACGCGGAATGCTGCAACATCGTGCGTGGCGTAGATTTGGACTCGTTGGATGACCAAGCAATTGTAAACGCGGTGGAAAGGGGCAACGTGATTTTCGCTCGGGTTTCTCCAGAACAGAAACTCCGCATCGTTAAGGTGGTGAAGGAAAGCGGCGAAGTCGTGGCGGTCACTGGAGACGGCGCAAATGATGCTCCATCGTTGAAGGAAGCAGATATCGGCGTGGCGATGGGTGCTTCTGGAACTGATGTGGCGCGTGAAGCCGCAGACATCGTTTTGCTCGATGACAGTTTTGAGTCGATAGTTAAAGCTGTGGAGTCTGGTCGAGCGATTTATGAGAACATAAGGAAGTTTATCGTGTACGTTTTCTCGCACAACTGGGCTGAACTCATTCCGTACATGCTTTACGCTCTGCTGGGGATTCCATTGCCTTTGCTGGTGGTTCAAGTTTTAGCCATAGACCTAGCCATAGACGTAATTCCCTCGCTGGCGCTCAGCCGTGAACCCCCCGAATCAGGAATCATGCAGGAACCGCCTAGAAGCCTCAAAGAGAGACTGTTCACCAGCAAAGTTTTCTTCCGTTCCTTCTACATCGGCGTTATCATAGCCGTTGGAGCCATGTACGGCTGCTTAAGCACGTGGATGGCTGGTGGCTGGCAGCTTGGAACCGCGTTGCCGTCGGACAGTGTAGTTTACATTAAGGGCGTTACGATGACTTTTGCAGGCATAGTTGTGGCTCAAGTGGGCAACGTCATCGCTTGCAGAACCAGCAAAGTATCCGCCTTCAAAGCGAAACTTTCAACAAACAAATGGATAATATTTGGCATTGCAGCGCAGCTTTCTATTTTGGCCTTCTTGATTTACGTTCCCTTTGTGCAATCTTTCTTCGGGACAACAGGGCTTGGTTTTTGGGACTGGGCGTTTCTGGCTTCACTTGCGTTAATTGTGATTTTTGCCGAGGAAATCCGAAAATTCTTCGTGAGAAACTTCTTTAAAACGTCTGGAAACTGAACTGCGCTGGACTAGACTTTCCTAATAGACGGAAAGATTATGAAGTTAATGTCTACTTCGCAAAAACCAAGCCGTATCAGCGACGAAAGATTCTTAAACCATCAAGCATTCATCTAAACGGCAACAAAAAAGCCGTAGGCAACGCCTAGGTTTAAGTATTAGCTCTTCTCATTTTAGGGAAAAGGGCTGTATTAACTGAAAAAGTTAAAATAGTTGGATGAAGAGGTGAAAAGTATGGAAAACGTTTACGCCGCGATGCTCCTTCACAAAGCAGGGAAAGAAATTAACGAGGAAACCGTAACAAGCGTTTTGAAAGCGGCAGGAATAACCGTTGACGCAGTACAAGTGAAAGCTCTTGTAGCTTCCTTAAGCGAAGTCGACATTGATGAGGCGATCAAAGCCGCGCCGACAATGATGGCTGCAGCGCCTGCACCCGCAGCTGCGCCAGCCGCAGAGGAAAAGCCGAAAGAAGAAAAGAAGAAGAAAGCTGAAGATGAAAAAGCCAAAGAAGATGCTGCGCTCGAAGGTTTAGGTGCCCTGTTCGGCTAAAAACCAAACTCCTATTTTTGATTTATTTCCCTTATCTCTTGCTGTTTTTTGCTTCTTTCACTTAAAATTTTCCAAGCCGCCACAGGCAGCCATCCCAAAATAATCATTAATGTACCTGGAAAACCGCCTATTTGACGGTGCAAAATTGGTTCTAAAACAGCTACGATTTCAGGTATGAACGCTTCAAAAATCCCAAAAGAAAGAGTCATCGCCACCACCGAAATGTACCCCGTTTTTTTGCCAAATTTCTTGAAAGTTTGAAGAGCAAGAATTCCAGCAAAAAAGAAATCACCCAACCCAAGACCTCTAAAAAGAACTTCACCGCTTGCTGAAAAAACAAAAGGCACATTTGGCAATTGAACCAGAACTGGAAGACCTAAACCGGTGAACTGTTGGGCCGCCACAACCATGCTGCCGGTGCCCAAAACCAGAATAATGTCCACTATGGTGAGGAGCACCGCAAAAACCAGCACGGTTTTCCACGTGAACAACGACCCAAGATACAAAATTATCAAAACGGCAAAGGTTAAGGCAAAAATATCCAGTAGAACTGGAGCCCAAACAGGCACTCCATTATACGCCACGTTGAAAAACACGAACAGCAACACGAATAATGCTGCCGGCTGAATCGCTACGTACCAGCGCTCTTTTGCATCAGGTTTTTTTGCGTCAACTATTATTGCAGCGAAGGCAAACGCCGCCAAACCATAAAACGCTAACGCCCTGTAAAGCGCATAGCCGTCTGCAAAAGGCTCCAGCAAAGCCAGGGTTCCCGCAAGCAAACCGGCAATTCCGACTCCGAAAGAAAACAGTTGCGACCTTCTTGTTTTCAAGCCTGAAAAAAGGTATGAAAACGTGAATAGAAGCAGTGAATACGAGAAGACGAACACAAGCACGATTATGCTTTGAAAAATCTGCCCTGGATACAATAGTGAAATGTAAGCGATAACCGAGATTGCCACCACAATCATAGCCACAAGCAGTATAACGTCTCGCGTGCGAAGCTCCCTTTCCTCAAAAGTGGTTTTCAACTTCTCTTCGGTTCGCTCGTTCAAAAGCAAAGCAGCCATCGAGACGGCAAACAACGCAAGCGGCATCGCAATGTCAAGGGTGACCATGAACAGCACATCGTTAAACGGACATTTATTTCTTTATCCTAAAATCCACGTTAAAACCGTTTAAATCCGATAGCCCAGCAAAGCGTCATCTGTGGAATTGCACGTTAAAGACGGCTAACGTCGCAAGAAGCGCTTCTTCCGTTCTAACCGTCTCTGTTCCCTGCTCAGGAACCGTGTTCACCACAAAATCCACAACATCATCAAGGTTGTCGCCTTCATCTCTGACGATTTCATGCAGTCCACGTGCCGGCGCACCAAACGCCACAAGCACACGCTGAGATTTTTTACATTCTTCACCTATTTCTCCAGCTACATCCATGAAATCGGCGCCAAGCTTAGACGTTGCTATTGTCAAATCGAATTTTCCGCTTTTAACAAGCCTTCCAAAAGAATGGTTCTCCACGGTAACCGTGTATCCCCAGTAAAACGGAATTTCATCCCGGCTTACCGTTTGAACTTCAACGCGTTCACCAACATTAACTATCTGCAGCGTCAGCCGTTTGCCCAAAGCCCAGCTAGTTTCTCGCATAAGCGCGGGGTATTCAACGCCGATGTCTACAAGCAGGCCTTCTTTGACTCTTGATAAAGTGACGCCTTCGCGGTATTCGCCGACTTTCAGTTTTTTCGCCTTCCTGTTCAGAGGGTGATGCGGAGTTCGCAGCGGCGGCAAAATTCCTGCGAACTGCAATTGGGGGTCAAGTTTGAAAAGGCGTTTTCGAAGGTACTGAGGGGTTTCCATGTACGCCAGTAACAGCGCTATGACGTCTGCGTCTTTTCTTTGCTTGGCTTTCCGCGGGTTGTCAGGGTAGATGATTATTTCGTCTATGTTGAAGATGGCGGCGGCTCTGCCGATTAATCCGATTTTTGAGGTTTTCTCGCGCAGGTGAGGCGTATCCGAGATGACTGAGGTGGATATGGCTATTGCCTGTTTCTTTTTCTCCATGTTTTTGCGCGTCCTTGGCGGGAAATCCTGCGTTGAGCTTAAAAGTTGCGGTTCGAATATAAAAGTGCGTGTTGTGGTGAGCGAGATGGCGGAATCAGTTTTGGATAATGTGAGCAAGATTAAAGGAGTTGATAAGAGCGGTATGCTTTCGTTCTGTGTGGACGCTGCTAAGCATTATGGAAGGGCTTTAGAGGCTGCTGGGCGGGTTTCGGCGGGTTTTTCTGCGCCTGAAAACGTGGTTGTTGCGGGTATGGGGGGCTCGGCGATTGGGGGCGAATTGTTGAAGGATTTGGTTCGTAAGGATGCACGAGTGCCTGTCGTGGTTAGTCGTGCTTATTCGTTGCCGGGTTATGTGGATGAGCGGAGTCTCGTGTTCGTGGTGAGTTATTCTGGGGAGACGGAGGAAACTCTTAGTTCTTTTTTGGATGCTGTGCGGCGGAAGTGTATGGTTTTTTGTGTGAGTTCTGGGGGGAGTTTGCTGGAGTTTGCTGAGCGGTTGGGGGTGCCGTTTTTGCGGGTTCCTTCTGGTTTTCCGCCTCGTGCGGCGCTTCCGTATTTGTTTGCGCCGTTGGTGGTGTTGTCGGAGCGGTTTGGGGTTGTTACTGATGTTTCAGGGGGTTTTTCGGAGGCGATGTCAGTATTGGGACGGGTTAGTGGTGAGTGTGCGCCTGATGTGCCTGTGAGTGGTAATGCGGCGAAGAGTTTGGCTGTTGGCGTTAATGGGTCTGTTCCTGTGGTTTACGGGTTTGGCGCCTTTCGCAGCGTGGCGCAGCGTTTTAAGACGCAGTTTAATGAGAATGCCAAAGTTCCTTCGAAGTGGGCGTACTTTTCGGAGGTTGATCATAATGAGGTTGTGGGTTGGGAGCGTGCGGGGCGTTTGGCGGAGTGTTTTTCCGCGGTTTTTCTTAGGGATAAAGCGGAGCCGGTTGAGTTTCGTAATAGGATCGAAATAACGAAGGGGCTTATGCCGTCGGGGTCGAAGTTGTTCGAAGTTTGGAGTCAAGGCGAGGGTGTGCTCGCGCGGATGTTGTCCGCGGTGTGCATCGGGGATTTTGCGAGTGTTTATTTGGCGTTGTTGCGGGGTGTGGATCCGACTCCTGTGGAGACCATTAGCCTGTTGAAGGCGCGGATGAAGCGGAGTGGAACGAAGGAGAAGGTGATTCGTGAACTGGAGCGGTTGGCTGGTTCACGTTGACGTGTTTTCTTTGATGAATGTGTTGAATGTTTGTTCTGCGGTTTCCAGCGGGAGCATCTGTGGGGGTCGTTTGAAGGCGTAGGCGCTGATGGGGATTATTGCGCCGGCTTTTTTGTTGTTTAATGCTATTTTTGTGGCGCGTATGACGTCGAAGAGTACGCTGCCTGCGTTTGGGGCGTCTACGGTGCTGAATTTGAGGTCTATGCGCATGGGGGCGTTGCAGAAGTAGGTGCCGCTTATCCAGAAGTAGCTGTCGCGGTTGTTTTGGAGGAAGTCTACGTAGTCGGTTGAGCCTGCTACGATTTCGGTCTTGTACGGAAGCGTGCTGGCTACTGATTGGGTTTTGATGTTGCGTTTGGTTTCACGTGTGCGGTCGAGTGTTTCCAAGGATTCTGTTCCGCCGCCGACGTCGAGCTGGTAGGTTTCGGTGATTTTTACGCCGTTGTTTGAGAGGAGTTTGAGGAGTGTCTTGTGGAGCGCGGTTGAGCCGACTTGGTCGACTAGGTCATCTCCTGCGAGTGGGAGTTGCGCGTTTTCAAATTTCTTTGCTACGGCGGCGTCGCTTGCTATGTATGTGGGTGTGGCGTTTATGTAGGCGCAGTTTGCGTTTAGGGCTTGGTTGGCGTAGTAGTGTGAGGCTTTTGTTGCTCCGCTTGGGAGGAGGTTGATGAGGATTTCCGCGTCTGCTTGGCGGAGTGCCAGTGACACGTCTGCGTCGCGTTGTGCGCTGGGTTGGATGATGTTCTGGGTGCTTTTACCTATGCCGTCAAGCAGTGGTCCTTTCTGGACGGTTACGCCTGTTGCTGTGATGTCGGTTACTCTTGGAGCGTTGTTTGGCGGTGCGAATATGGCTTCGGCGAGGTCTTTTCCGACTTTGCGTTTGTCAATGTCGAACGCAGCTACGATTTGGATGTCGCTGGGTGTGTACCCTGCTAATGTGGGGTTGCGGAGTCCAACTGGGTTTTCCGCGAAAATGGTGTAGTAGGTTAATCCCTGTGTAAGGGCTGAGGCGCAGTTTCCCACGCCTGCCAATGCAACTTTTATTTTCGGCATTTGTGCCACCTTGTTTGGGGTGTTCTTATCTGCGTTGTCCTTATAAAAACCATCGCTGCGATTGGGGCGGAACAGGCGTGAACTATCGTGCGATTTTTGTCTATACCCCCCTTATATAAAGCAGGGTGCATGGGTTCTGCGAAGCGCTGTTTTTTAACATGCTTTTGAGCGGTTTCTGCGCCAATACGGACCTACCCCTCTACTGGTTTCTGCAACGAACCGCTATTAGGATCCAAATAGGCGGCAAATACGCCGAGTTGGCGCGTGTTGTCCACATAGGCGTAGCAATTGTTTTATGCTAAATAGGGCAAACAGCTTCAATGAGCAAAAAAGGCGATTGGCTACACGGATCACGCAAAGGATCGGATGATGCACCGAGGGATCTCGAAGTCCGAGGTTGCGGACACTGTTGCATCCTTATTTTGTTGTTCCGTCAAGGTTGGGGCGGTTTATTGCGGTAAAGAAGTATGCTGGTAAACATCTTAAAGCTATTTGTGAGAAGGATAAGGGTAAAATAACTGTGATACTGTTTATTGGACTAGGAGACCGTGACGCTTATGGTGCGAGTGCAATATGACCAGAAGGCTGAAGCCATGCACATCTGGCTGAGAAAAGCCAAGTATGATATAAGCGAAGAGCTTGCGGAAAACGCCTGAGTGGGTAAGACGATTGGAACGAGATTTTTGGGGCCAGCCTAACGCTCCATTCTTGTCTCTTTAACCCTTTGCTTTTGTGTTCTTTTTTTTGAAGTTATACTCGTT
>Ga0307421_1000946_pt1 | contig 18333 bp, 18 predicted proteins | sample SalMarWE160270MG_FD_202163 | JGI IMG/M metagenome (GOLD analysis project Ga0307421, IMG submission 202163) | Salt marsh sediment microbial communities from the Plum Island Ecosystem LTER, Massachusetts, United States - WE1602-70 | ecosystem: Environmental > Aquatic > Marine > Intertidal zone >...
CACCGCCGGAGCCGGGGCCTGGACGGACACCGGCGAAGCGCTGCCGGTGCTTGCCGGCGAGCAGATCATTGCTGCGGTGGCGGTGCTTGGAGAGGGCCAAGTGGTGCTCCTCGCCCAGCACGACATGCTCGAGAACGAGAACCTCGCCGACGCCGACAACGCCCGCTTTGGCCTCAATCTCGCCGCCGGGCGAGACGTCGTGTTTGCCGAGCACCTGATCCACGGCTCCACCACCGGCCTCGCTGCGCTTTCCTGGCGCTGGAAGCTGGCGGGAGCGCTCCTCGTCGCCGCCCTGGTGCTCTGGCTGGCCGCGGCATCACGCCGGTTCGGACCGCCCGAGGAGAAGGAGCGGTCTCTGCCGCCCCCACGACGCGACTACATCGATGCGCTCGCTGCCGGCCTGGCCGGCACTCGGCAGCCCGCGGCTGCAGTGCGGCCTCTGCAACAACGCGCTCTCAAGAAGCTCGAGGAGAACAACAATCCGGCGACGGCACCGGACGAACGCGCCATCATGAGGGCGGCAAGCCGCTTTGGCCTCACCGCGGCCGAAGCCTCCGCTCTGACCGGTGATCCACGATCGGCCTCGGAGGTTACGACGGCGGGCCGAGCGGCGCTGCGGGTGCTGGCACAACGATGGGAGTCAGGATGAGGGATCTTGCGCAACGGGCGAGGGCCGAGGTGGCCAAGGTGGTCGTCGGCCAGGACGATGCCGTGGACGTGCTTCTGGTGACCCTCGCCGTCGGTGGCCACGCCCTGCTGGAGGGTGTTCCCGGAGTGGCCAAGACACTGCTGGCCCGCACCCTTGCCGCCGCCTTCGATCTGCAATTCACCAGGGTGCAGTTCACCCCCGACATGCTGCCCTCGGACATAACCGGGACGATGGCGCTGAGAGGCGGAGACCTCGTGTTCCGGCCCGGGCCGGTGTTCACCAACGTCCTCCTGGCCGACGAAATCAACAGAACCCCGCCGAAGACCCAGGCGGCGCTGCTGGAGGCAATGCAGGAGAGCCAAGTCAGCGTCGACGATGTCACCCACCGCCTCCCTGAGCCCTTTCTTGTTGTCGCCACCCAGAACCCCATCGAGTACGAGGGCACCTACCCGTTGCCTGAGGCGCAGCTCGATCGTTTCCTGGTCAAGATCAACGTGGCATATCCGTCCGCCGCGCACGAGGAAGCCATGCTTCATCTGCCGCACCGGGGGGTCGCTCCGGCAACTCTGGAAACGGTGGAGCGAATAGCCGGACCGGCCGAGATAGCTGCGCTGCGGACACAGGTCGACGAGACGACGACAAGCGAAGACATCATCGGCTACATCTCAGGCATCGTGCGCACGACACGCACCCTGCCCAGCGTTTATCTGGGGGCGAGCCCACGGGCTGCAGTCCATCTGCTGGCGGCGTCGCGGGCTGCCGCCCGGCTCGCCGGACGGGACTACGTCATACCCGATGACGTCTCCTGGATGGCCCTGCCGGTGCTGACCCATCGCCTGCTCATCAACCCCGACGCGCAGTTGGAGAACTACCGTCCCGTTGACGCGGTCCGCTCCGCAGTGGTCAGCGTGCCCGTGCCGCGGTGAGACCGACAGCCCTCTCCGCCGTCATCATGGCCGCCGTTGCCTTGTCGGCCCTGATCCTCCCCCTCAGTTCTGTGCTAGCCTGCGCCGCTCTCGTCCTGATTGCGATGGTCATCGACGCCCGGCAGGTGCACACCCCCGCCGGAATCGACCGATCGGTGCCCCGGCTGCTTTCTCGCGGAGTGGCGGCGCGGCTGGTCGTGCACGTCCAGCACAAGTCGGCGATTCATCTCCGAGTCCGCCAGCCGGTGCCACCCGACCTGCACCTCGATCCATCAGAGGCGGACGGCGGCCTCGACGCCGTCATCACCGCACGGCGCCGCGGCAGGCATCGCCTTCCTCCCGTCGTCGTGCGTGCCGTGGGCCCGCTGCGGCTGGCCTCCACCCAGCACGATGTCGGCACCGAGGAGCATGTGCTCGTCTACCCCGATCTGCCCGCAGCCCAGCGTGTTGCCGAGTCGGTGATCCGCGGCCGGTTCCGGGAGACGGGGCAGATGCCTCGGGGACCACTCGGCCTCGGCACCGAATTCGAATCCATCCGCGACTACCAGCCCGACGACGACATACGTCTGGTCAATTGGCGCGCCACCGCCCGCATGGGGCGTCCCATGAGCAACCGCCACCGCACCGATCGCGACCGTGACATTGTGTTCGCCATCGATGCGGGCCGGCTCATGGCCGCCCCACTGGGCGATCTCACCAGATTGGACGCCGCCATAGATGCCGTTGCCGTCGTCGCCGCCGTCGCCGATGCCGTCGGGGACCGCTGCGGTGTTGTCATCTTCAAGGACCGTGTGGTGCAGCAGGTGCCTCCGCGACGGTCCGGAGGGGAGCGGGTCCTGCGCACCGTGTTTGACATCGAGCCCGGCGACACCGACAGCAATTACGAAGCCGCGTTTCGTGCCGTCGCCGCCGGTAAACGAGCGCTTGTTCTCCTCTTCACCGACCTCATCGACGAGGCGGCGGCTGCAGCAATGCTGGCCGAGGTCCCGGTGCTGCTCCGCCGCAACGCCGTGATCGTTGCCGGGGCCGCCGACACCGATCTGGCTGCCGCGGTCAGCATCGACCCCGATACTCCATTCGACGTGTACCGAGCCGTGGCGGCGTTCGACCTGCTGGATGCCCGCGCCCGGGTCGCCGCCCGGCTACGCCGGGCCGGCGCCGATGTGGTCGAAGCCCCTCCCGGCCAGCTCGGAGTAGCCTGCACCGCTGCCTACCTGCGGGCCAAGGAGCTCAACAGGCTCTGACCGGCCTCTCCACACCACCAGCCCCCAGAAGAGCGCTCCCGAGACGAGACCTATCACGGCACAGGGAACCGCATCAAGGCCTCTGCGGCTGACTATTCCTTCGATGAAACCGGCAATCACCAGCCAGGGCATGGTGCCGGCGACCAGGCCCACGGCTCGCCGGCTCTCGGCGGCGAGAGATGCACCACGGCCCAGGCGACCCGGGGCCAGGATCGACCACCCGATACGCAGCCCGGCGGCGCCGGCGACAACAACACACGAAAACTCCAATACACCGTGGGCCGCCACCAGCTCGACAAGGAAGCCGCCGTTTCCCGACCCGACCAGGATCCCTCCGACGACCCCGAGGATGCTGCCGTTGTAGAAAAGCAGAAGGGCGGTGCCGAGGCCGAAGGCGATGCCAAACCCGAAGGCGAAGAAGGTCACCAGGATGTTGTTGGTGAACAGGTTCCAGGAGAAGGCGGCTTGCTCGGCTGCGGTCAGGCCCAAGTCCGTTCCCTGGACGCCCGGCTCCAGCACATCACGGAACATCTCCGGCACCAGCCCGACCGTGGCCGCCGGATCCACCGTCGCCCAGACCCAGGTGAGCGCGGCGGCGCCAAAAAGCAGCAGCGCCGAGAGCAGCAGAGGAGCCGGCCTCGCCGCGATATCTCGGAAGTAGCCGCGGCTCAGGTAGCGGCACGCCTGAGACACAAACCGGCGGGGAACCCCGACGTAGACGAGCTGCCGCGCCCGCGGCACCAGCCTTTCGAGAAGGTCGACGGCGCCGCTATGCGGGAAATGCAGACGGGCGGCGGCAAGATCGGCGGCCGCCGAACGATACAAAGTCCCCAGACGGCGCAGCCTCTCCGGTCCCAGCCGCCGGGTACGGCTGCCGGCCAAATCGACAAGGCCCTGCAGCTCCGCCCAGGCCTGCTGGCGTTCTGCGATGAAACGATCTACCTTCACGGCTCGTGACCTTCGACGACCGTCACCGGATTATCACACCCGAAGGGGTCGTGCTGGAGATGGGCCTGGCCGGGGTGGGCTCACGCATCCTGGCAGCGATCGTCGATACGGTGATTCAGTACTTGATCATCTTGGGCTTAGTGGCCGTGGCGGTGGCCACCGGCAGCTACGTGGCGGTGACCATCATGGTTTCCCTCTCCGCGGCATTCTTCTTCGGCTACCACATCGCCTTTGAGGTGCTGAACAACGGGCGCACACCGGGCAAAGCCGCCGCCGGGGTTCGTGTCGTCGACGGCGAAGGGGGCCCGGTCCGGCTTGGCGCCTCGTTTGCCCGCAATCTCATGCGCCTCATCGACATGCTGCCGGGCATCTACCTTGCCGGGCTCATCGCCGTGTTGGCCAGCCCGAAGAGCCAGCGGCTGGGGGACATGGTGGCGGACACCTTGGTGGTGTACGAGCGGCGCCAATCAACGCGAGCAAGCCAGCCGGGCCTGGCATTGGCAGGCGGCCGCGGCGCGCCGGCACCCCTCGTAGTCTGGGGCAGGCTGAGCGCCGAGGATCTTGCTCTGGTGCACAGTTTCCTGAACCGGCGTGCCTCGCTTCCATGGGAGCACCGCACCCGGCTGGCCGGCCAGTTGCGGGATCGGCTCGCCGCCAAGGCCGGTGTGCCCGTCGGTGCGTCGGCACATCCGGAAGCTTTCCTGGAGGCTCTGGTCGCGCCGCCACCGGCTCCGGAGCCACTGGGCGCGTGGGACGTCTCAGCCGTCACTGCCGATGATGTAGCCGTTCTACAGGGCTTCCTGGAACGAAGGCATACGCTGGAGTGGGCGGCCCGCATCAAGCTGGCCGACAGCCTCAGGGATCGCCTGGCTACAAGAATCTCGACACCCGGGGATCTCACCAGCATGCCCGCAGAGGACTTCCTGGAGCGCCTGTACCAGCTGAAGACGGATTCTCCGCGCTAGAGCGCTTCGGGACCGATCCGCAGCAACCTTCTGAATCCCGGCTCGTCCAGAACCGGGATGCCCAGCTCGCGAGCCTTCTCCAGCTTCGATCCGGCCGTTGCGCCGGCAACCAGCGCGGTGGTCCGTGACGACACCGATCCGGTGACCCGGCCTCCTCGCTCCTCCACGGCGGCTTGAGCCTCGTCGCGGGAGAAGCCCTCCAGAGTTCCGGTCAGCACAAACGTCATCCCGGCGAGCAGATCCGCCTCTCCGCTCTCGGGCTCGGGGTCGGCAAGGCGCACCCCGGCCCGTTCCAGCTTGTCGATCAGAGTGCGGCCGGCCGGGTCGGCCGACCACTCCCGGACCGCACGCACGATCTCGGGCCCAATGCCGTCGATGGAACCCAGTTCCTCCTCACCGGCGTCGAGGAGCGCGTTCATGCTGCGGAACCGGCGTGCCAACAACCGGGCCACCGTAGACCCCACCAGGGGAATCCCCAGGCCGGTGATGAGCCGGGCCAAAGGGCGATCACGAGCGGCGTCGATGGCGGCCATGAGGTTTGCCGCCGACACGTCGCCCCATCCCTCCCTTCCCACCAGAGCCTCCGGCGGCAGGGTGAAGATGTCGGCGGCGTCCGCCACCAGGCCCTCACGCAGCAGCAGATCGATGGTCTTGTAGCCCAGCCCTTCGATGTCCATAGCGCCGCGCCCGGAAAAGTGGAACAGGTGCTCACGGACCCGCGACGGGCAGGAGAACCCGCCGGTGCAGCGGGCCACCGCCTCGCCTTCGGGCCGCTCAATGGGCGACGCGCAGAAGGGGCACCTCTTCGGCATCACCCACGGCTTCTCGCTCCCGCGGCGCAGCGAGGGCACCGGGCCCACTACCTCGGGAATGACGTCGCCGGCACGGCGCACCACAACGGTGTCCCCGACCCGTAGGTCTTTGCGGCCGATCTCGGCCTCGTTGTGCAGCGTGGCGTTGGTGATGGTGGCGCCGCCGACAAAAACCGGCTCGAGCACGGCAAAGGGCGTCACCGCCCCGGTGCGGCCCACGTTCACCTCTATAGCGAGCAGCCGGGTCGTCTGCTCTTCGGCCGGGAACTTGTAAGCGATGGCCCAGCGCGGGCTCTTGGCCGTGAAACCGAGGCGCCCCTGCTCGGCCAGTTCATCAACCTTCACCACCACGCCGTCGGTCTGATAGGCAAGATCGTGCCGGGCCTCCTGCAGTCGGCCCACGTAGTCGAAAACCCCGGCGAGGTCATCACAGTGCTGCGAAAGCGGGCTGACCGGCAGGCCCAGCAGTTGCAGCCACTTCAGGATCTCTCCGTGACTCGACGGGGCCGAGCCGCCGGACAGGAAGCCGAGCTGATAGGCCCAGATGGACAGGCCCCGCCTTGCCGTCACCGACGGGTCTTTTTGACGAATCGCCCCGGCGGCCGCGTTCCGCGGATTGACGAAAAGACGCTCGCCGGCTTCGGCCTGACTGCGATTCATCTCCTCGAACGCGGCCAGCGGCAGGTACACCTCGGCGCGCACCTCGAGGATCTCCGGCACATCGTCCCCCAGCAGCACCAACGGAACCGCCTCCACGGTGCGCAGGTTGGCGGTCACGTTCTCACCGGTGGCCCCGTCGCCTCGGGTAGCACCGATCGTCAGCCGGCCCTGCTCGTAGGTGAGAGACACGGCCAGGCCGTCGATTTTCGGCTCGCAGGTGTATCCCTCCGGCGCCCCTCCCAGCCGGCGCTGGAGCCGCTTTTCCCAAGCCTCGAGCTGCTCCGCCGATTCGGCATTGTCGAGCGAGAACATGGGCTCGCGATGAACCACCGCCGCGAACAGATCCGAAGGAGGTGCACCTACACGCTGAGTCGGCGAGTGCGGCGTCACCAACTCGGGATGGGCCTGCTCGAGATCGTCCAGCTCGCGGAGCAGAACGTCATACTCGGCGTCGGAGATCTCGGGATCGTCGAGCACGTAGTAGCGGTGAGCGTGATACCGAAGAAGGGACCGCAGCTCGGCCACCCGGTCGGCAACCTCAGCCACGGATCACCTCCACAGCCGGGAAACAGACATCGGCGGACACAGGACGATGATACGGGAGAGGCCGGCGCCGGCCCGGATCACAATCCCACGGCCCCAGCGATGGTTCCCCCTCCGATCACCTCGTCGCCCCGATACAGGACCGCGGCCTGTCCCGGCGCCACCGCCGACTGCCCCTCGTCGAAGAGCACCCTCCAGCCGTCCGGGTCTCGGTCGAGCCGGGCCGGAACGGCCGGAGATCGATACCGCACCTGGACATCGACACGGAGTCCGTCGGGCGGCTCGCCCGCCACAAAGGCCGCCTTCTCCAGCCGGCAACCTGCGGCAAGGAGGTTGGAACGTCGTCCCACCACCACCGTCGAGCTGGCGGCATCTATCTGAGTCACAAAAAGGGGTTCCCCCACCGCAACACCTAGGCCGCGTCGCTGACCCACGGTGAACCCGGCCGCACCGTTGTGGGTGCCCAGCACCGTGCCCCCGCCATCCACGACGGGGCCGGGCTGCAGGGCCTCGGGAAAGTGCGCCGACAGGAAACGGCGGTAGTCGCCGCAACCCACAAAACAGATGTCCTGGCTCTCGGGCCGTTCCGCCGACGACAGGCCCAGGCTGCGAGCGCGGGCCCGCACTTCTTTTTTGGTCATCTCGCCGATGGGAAGCACCACCCGCCCCAGCTGCTCCTGGCCGAGCATGTACAGCACGTACGACTGGTCCTTGCCCCCATCGCGCCCGCGCCGCAGACGGTGCTTTCCGTCGTCTGTCTGCACCCGGGCATGGTGACCGGTGGCAAGGGCCTCGCAGCCCAGGTCGGCGATTCGTTCCAGCAGAGCCCCGAAGCGGATGCGGCGGTTGCACTCGATACACGGGTTTGGGGTACGGCCCGCCAAGTACTCGAGGCCGAAAGGCTCGATCACCGCCTCGTAGAACTCGCCGGAGAGGTCGATCACCCGGTGGGGGATTCCGAGCTCTCCGGCGACGGCGCGGGCGCGCTCGCCGTCGGCCGCCCCGCAGCAGCCGGGGCCGGGACCGCCATGCTCGCTCCACTGCTCCAGTGTCACTCCGACAACATCATGTCCCGCCTCGAGCAGAAGCGCCGCCGCCACACTGCTGTCGACACCGCCCGACATGGCGGCAAGCACCCTCATCTGCCGCCGCCAAGCCGCGATCGGCCGGCCGGCAGGCTCATCAGGCCGCACCCATCTCTGAGGTTCAGTCGCTTCATGGCAAAGCGCAGGGTATCGGACCCCGAAGCCTCACTTCCGCTTCCCTCACAGGTTTGGGTCGTATGCGGGAAGATTGCTGGGGCCACCCGCCACCCGGTCGAGAAAGACGATCAGGGCGGCCTCATACGCCTCGGGATCGAGGTTCCATGCCTCGCCGTGGCCGGCACCCTCGACCCGGTGGAAGTCGACGACGCTCGCCAGCAGCCCGGCCAGCTCGTCGCTCGACCGAACCGGGATCTTGTCGTCGGCATCACCGTGATACAGGAGCACGGGCAGTACCAGACCGGCCGCCCTCTCCGTTAGATCGAGCCGGTCCCACTCGACGCCAAAACGCAGCGTGGCCAGGGCCTTGCCCAGGCCGATGATGAACCCGGGGACGTCGTCTCGCCCGGCCAGATCGTCAACGACCGCTCCTGCGTCGAGAAGCGGTGAGTCCAGCACCAGGCCTACAACCCGCTCGCTCAGATCCGATTCGGCGACAAACACGATGGCGGCGGCTCCCCCCATTCCGTAGCCGACGATAACAACATCTTCTGCGCCCTCGTCCAGGGCATAGCGCACCGCTGCCTCCAGGTCGGCCCATTCTTCGGTGCCGTTGTGGTAGCGGCCGCTCGGATTCTCCGGCGCCGTCTGGTCGTTGCGGTAGGTGATCACCAAGGTGGGGAACCCGGCCTCGGCGACGGCGGGCAGCACACGCAGTGCCTCCCTTCGTGAGGCACCCCGGCCGTGCATAAATACCACCCAGGTGTCGTCGCTCCCGCCGGTCGACCATGCCGGGTAGAAACCGAGTGGCCCCTCATAGAAGACATTGGTGTACTCGACGCCACAATCGGCAGGATTGGACTCCACCGCGTAACGATCGATGACTGCGTTGGCCCCGGGCCGCAGAACCCCGGACTGCATCACAATCTCGCGCGTCACCGTCGTCTCAGTCGTCGCGACGACCTCGCCGACCACGGCGTAGCCGCCGACCCACTCCAAGCCCCAGACGCCCGGAGCCTCCGCCTCTTTCGAGAGCGGAAGAGTGACGGTGTCACTTGTGACCGCAAGCACCTCGAGGTCGTAGGCGACCGGCTGTTCGGATACCTGAAGCAGCCGGCTCTCGATCTGCTCCGACTGCATCCATCCGGCGACGGCGAGCAGCGCAACGGCGACGATAAGCGTGATCGTCGTCGCCCACTTCACCCAGCGCTTGGCACGTCTCGTCATCATCAGGAGGGCGCCGCCGATGGTACCGGAGCCCCAACCGAGCGCCCGCGATTGCCCATCTTCTCGATGTGAGACCGATCGTCGTCTGTGCCGAGATGCCGTTGCCGCCGCATGTTGTCTGGGCCGAGATGGCCCAACTGGAGCGACAGGCAGAGCGGATGGCCGATGCCGATTCCGTCACGATCATCGACGGGCCCCGAGCCAACGCGGGCACCAAGCTGGAGGTGAGGACCCACCTGGGTCCTTTCCGCGCCAAAGACATCATCGAGGTCACCGCCTGGGAACCGCCGGCGCCTATGGCGGTGGTGCACCAAGAGGCCGTTTCCGGCACCGGCGAGTTCCTTCTCACCGAGACGCCCCGGGGCACCAGATTCACCTGGACGGAGCACCTCCGGTTCCCCTGGTTCCTCGGAGGGCGTGCCGGCTTCTGGCTGGCCCGCCCTCTGCTGCGCCGGGTCTGGGCGCGCAGCCTGCAGCAGCTGCGACGCCGCCTCAGCACCCCTTGAATTGGGCCGGGCGCTTCTCAAGGAAGGCGGCTACACCCTCGGCGGCGTCCTCGGCGGCAAAACACGAGGAGAATCCGGCAGCCTCCACCGCCAGCGCCTCCGACAGGCCCAATCCCCAGCCCTCGTTCAACGCCCGCTTGGCCGCTGCCAGCGCCGCCGTGGGCCCGGCGGCAAACTCCCGTGCCGCCGCGAGCGTGACGTCGGCAAGCTCGTCATCGGGCACCACACGATCGGCCAGTCCCATGGCCAGGGCCTCCTCGGCGCCGACCTGCCTGCCCCGGTACACGAGGTCGCGGGCTCGGGCCGGGCCGACCAACCGGGGCAGCCGCTGAGTGCCTCCCGCTCCGGGTATGAGGCCGAGCAGGATCTCGGGCTGCCCCACCCGGGCCCCTGCGGCCAGGTAGCGGAAATCGCAGCCCATGGCCAGCTCCAAGCCCCCTCCCAGGGCAAAACCCCGCACCGCAGCGATCACCGGCTTGGGCAGGCGCTCCAGCGACAGGACCGCCGCCGAAAGGCGCGCCGCGAGCACGTCGCCGCCGCCGGATCTCATGGCCTCCCTGAACTCGGAGATGTCGGCCCCCGCAGCAAAGTGCGGCGCTCCGGTAAGCACCACGGCCCGTATCGCCGGATCACCTGCAGCGACGATGACGGCCTCTAGATCGGTGATCAGGTCGCCGCACAGAGCATTCACCGGCGGGCGATTGAGAGTGAGAACGGCAACGGCGTCCTCGGCGGTGTACTCGACCAGGCTCACGGTCCCTCCTCGACGTATGCGCCGAGGCTACCGTCCCGTGCTCAGCCGGCGAGGAGGCGCTCGGCCGCCGACCATGGATCGATCTCGCCGGACTCCACCAAACTCACCAGATCAATCTGCTCCGGCGAGTCATAGAGCTCGGCGGCACGCCGGGCGGCGGCGGCGCGCAGCGCCGCGGCAAGCTCGCCACGGCGGCGGCGGCGCCGGCGCTCGTCGAGTCCTCCGTCTTCTTCGAGATGGCTTCGGTGCCGCTCGAGCTCCCTGAGGAATTCGAGGACGCCGGCACCCTTTGCCGCCACCGTGGTGAGGATCGGCGCCTGCCAGGGACGGTCCCCACCCATCTCGATCATGGCGCGGAGATCGGCCACGGCCTCGGCCACGCCGAGACGATCGGCCTTGTTCACCACAAAGAGGTCTCCGATCTCGAGGATGCCCGCCTTGGCGGCCTGGATCCCGTCGCCCCAGCCGGGCACAACAACCACCACCGTGGTATCAGCCGCTTCCACTATCTCGACTTCGTCCTGCCCCACGCCGACGGTCTCAACGACAATCATGGGGAATCCGGCGGCATCGAGCAGGGCCAGTACCTTGGGCACAGCAGCCGACAGGCCCCCCAGATGGCCCCGGCTCGCCATCGAGCGTATGTACACCCCCCGATCGGAGGCGTGATCCTGCATGCGCACCCGGTCTCCGAGCACGGCGCCTCCGCTGAATGGACTGCTGGGATCCACTGCGAGCACCGCCACTTCCTCGCCTCGCTCCCTCAGCGCCGCGATGAGGCGATCGGTCAGTGTGCTCTTACCGGCCCCCGGCGCGCCGGTAATGCCGACTCGGTAGGCGCCTCGGCGCCGCTCGTGGGCGGCAGCCAGCACCCCCCCGGCGCCGGGACGATCCTCCTCGACGAGCGTGATGAGACGGGCGAGGGCACGCCGATTACCCGCAAAGGCCTCGTCGGCGAGCCGCTCCGGATCTGCGGTGAGGGGCACCGGCGCAGCTTACCGGCGCCCAGGTCAGATTCGGGCCGGCACATTCGGGGCCATGACGCCCCGTTTCGACCAGGCCGTGCTCGCTCCCGATCCCCTGCGGCGCGGTCTTGTGCTCGACGTTCTCCGAGCTGCGCCGGACGCCGTGGACCCGGCCGAGACCGTGCACCGGCATCTGGACCGTCGTAGCGACCAGCTCGTCGTCGGCGACCTGGCGCGATGTTTCACCCGGGCTGAATCAATGGAGCACAGAGCCGTGAGGATCGCAAGAGCGATCCGGCCGCCTAGACGGCGACGACCTCGGTAACGCCCGGCACCCGGTCGTGCAGGATGCGCTCGATGCCCGAGGTGAGGGTCATCGTGGCCAATGGGCACCCCCCACAGGCGCCAACCAGCTGGAGGTTGACGCGCCCCCCCTCGACGCCGAGCAGCACCAGATCGCCACCGTCCGCCTGCAGGGCGGGACGGATGTACTCGAGGGTGGCGGTGAGCGCGTCGAGGTCTATCGGAGTCTCCTCCGCCTCGGCGGCCTCGATTCCCACGGCGTCGGCCATCGTCTCCATGTGGTGGATTGGCATCATTCTACGGAGGGCCAAACCCCTATCCGGCGGCGGCAAGACCCAAGTCCCGTGCTCCCTTAGCGATCGATTCATCACCAATGAGCCGTCCCAGATCGTCGGCCCTTTCGGGGCGGTAGGCGCGGTAGACGTGGTACCAGGCACCCGCAGGAGCGAGGGTGATTCTCCGCCCGGCGACGTCGACGGTGACGCCACCCTCCCACGGCACGATGCGATATCTGCCATCGATGAGAACCCTCATACAGCCGATGAACTCGACGGTCGTGCCCTCGACGTCGTACCGATACAGCCAGTCGCTGCGGAACAGCAGCGACGACGGCTTGGGCTCCAGCCGGGGCCAAGGGGCGGCCTGCAGCAGAGCACCCGCCTCGCCGGGCATAACAAGGTCGACGTCACCCACCTCGACTTCCATGCCGAGCAGATCGAGCATGGCGCTGCCCCCCACTGCAAACGGGATCCGATTCGCCTGACACCAGGAGGCGGCAGCAAGAAGAGCGGCGGTGGTCTGAGGATCCACGCCGGGAAGCCTCAGCCCCTCTCCCGGCGCACATCGGCGCCGAGACGGACCAAATTGTCGGCAAAACCCTCGTACCCGCGATCGATGTGGTGGGCATCGGTGATCGTGGTGTAACCCTCGGCGGCGAGGCCGGCGAGAGCAAGCGCGGCGCCGGCCCGGATATCACAGGCATCAACCGGACAGCCGCTCAGCGCGGGCACGCCGCGCACGATGATGTGCTGCCCCTCGGTGATGACATCAGCGCCCATACGGTTGAGCTCACCCACATAACGGAACCGGGCATCGTAGATGTTCTCGGTGATCACCGACGTTCCCGATGCCAGCGACATGAGCGCCACCATTTGTGGGTGCATGTCGGTATGGAACCCGGGATAGGGAAGTGTGGCGCAATCGACGGGGCTCGGGCGTTTGGGCCCGCGCAGCCTGATGCTGTTCTCTCCCGTCTCGTGTTCACACCCCGCCTCTCCCAGCTTGCGCAGTTCCATACGCAGGTGATCCGGGACGCAGCGCTCGACGGTGATCTCACCCCCCGTGATGGCACCTGCCACCAGATAGGTGCCCGCCTCGAGGCGATCGGGCACGGCACTGTGACGCGCCGGGGCCAGCTCGGGAACACCCTCGATTTCGATGGTGGAGGTCCCTACGCCGGTGATGCGCGCTCCCATCTTGATGAGGAAGGCGGCAAGATCCTCGATCTCCGGCTCTCGTGCCGCGTTGCCGATAATCGTGGTGCCTCGAGCCATGACCCCACCCAAAAGCAGGTTCTCGGTGGCCCCGACGCTGGGGAACTCGAGATAGACGTCGGCACCCGACAGGCCGTCCGGCGCCGAGCCCCGGAGGATCCCATGGGACAGCTCGAAGGAGGCGCCCATGCGGCCGAGCCCATCGATGTGAAGATCGATAGGACGGGCGCCAAAGTCGTCTCCTCCGGGCAGGGCCACCCTGGCCTCACCACACCGCGCCAGCAGGGCACCCAGGATGAGAATCGAGGCCCGCATCTGCCGCACCAGATCGATGGGCGCCTCGGGCCGCAGCTCCTCGGGGACGTCGATATGGATGGTGTGGTCCTCGCGCTGCGTCGAAGCCCCAACATGCCCCAGCACCCGACACATGGTCTCCACGTCCAGGATGCCGGGAACGTTTTCGATGAGGTGGCGTCCCGGCGCCAGGAGTGCGGCGACAAGGTGTTTCAAAACTGCGTTCTTGGCTCCAAGAACGTTCACGGTGCCGCTCAGAGGACGGCCCCCGGTAACGATGAGTTGATCCATCGCACTGGATTGTATGAGCCGCGTCGCCTTCGGGGCCGACTCGACCGCGGCGAACCCCCGTCGCCGGCTCGATCGCCACTACCCTGCGAACACATGCGCATCGCCATCGCCGCCGATCACGCCGGGTTCCAGTTCAAACAGGATCTGGCCGCCGCCATCGCTGCCGCCGGTCATGCGGTTACCGACCTGGGAACACACTCCGAAGAACCCGTCGACTATCCCGACTTCGCCGCCGCCGTCGCTCATGCCGTCATTGAGGGCCGCGCCGACCGTGGAATCATCGTCTGTGGATCCGGAGCCGGGGCCGCCATCGCCGCCAACAAAGTGAAAGGTGTTCGCTGCTCTCAGATTCACGACACCTACACAGCGCACCAGGCCGTGGAGCACGACGACGTCAATGTGCTCACTCTGGGCAGCCGCGTCGTTGGGCCGATGCTGGCCAAGGAGATCGTATTCGCCTTCCTCGGAGCCGCCTTCAGCGGCGATGAGCGGCACGTGCGCCGAGTTGGCAAGATCGTCGAGCTCGAGAATCGTTTCGGCTGAGCCGAGCTTCAGGCCCCGCTATATGATGTCGATGCCACCGGCGGGCCCACAGAGGCGTTTGCGATGGATTCCCAGTACATAAACCGAGAGCTCTCGCTGCTCGACTTCCAAACTCGGGTCCTTGCCATCGCCGAGAGCCCAAACACCCCCATCCTGGAACGGGCCAAGTTTGTCGCCATCGTCTCATCCAATCTCGATGAGTTCTTCCAGGTACGTGTAGCCGGCCTACGCGACCAGGTTGCCGCCGGTGTCACCAAACCAAGCCCCGACGGTCGCACCCCGAAGCAGCAGCTCGAGGACATCCGCGACCGGTGCGAGTCGCTGCTGGTGCGTATGGAGCGGCTCACCACGACCGAGATCCTCCCCGGGCTCACCGAGTCCGGGATCCATCTCGTCACCTGGGACGGCCTCAGCGAGAAACGCCGGGCCGAAGCGGAGGCCGTGTTCGAGCGGGATCTCTACCCCGTGCTCACTCCGCTTGCCTTCGATCCGGCACACCCCTTCCCATTCATCTCGAATCTCTCGCTGAACCTGGCGGTGGCCGTGCGCAACCCCAAGACCGGCGACGGCCAGTTCGCCCGGGTCAAGGTGCCGCCGCTGCTGCCCCGCTTTGTCCACCTCAGTGGAGACCGGTTCCTGCCCGTGGAACAGCTGGTGGCCGCTCGCCTCGATGCCCTCTTCCCCGGGATGCAGGTCCTGAGCCAGCATGCCTTTCGGGTGACCCGCAGCGCCGAAGCCGCCATCGAGGAAGAAGAGGCCGACGACCTGCTCGAGGCGATGCGGGAGATGCTTCACACTCGGCATCGCTTCTCACGAGTGGTGCGCCTGGAGATCGATGAAACCATGTCGCCGAAGATCCTCGATCTCCTAACCGGGCAGTTGAGCCTCGATTCCTCGGGGGTATACGTCTCGAGCTGCATGCTCGCCCTCTCCGGCCTGTGGGCGGTGTACGGGCTCGACCGCCCCGAGCTCAAGCACAAAACCTGGATCCCGCCCACCCAGTCGGCCCTTGCCGATCCCGAGGATCGCACCATCTTCGACCGTATCCGTGAAAGGGATCTACTCGTTCATTTCCCGTACGGCGCGTTCGGCAGCTCGGTGGGGGCCTTTGTCGGCGAATCGGCCCGGGACGACGATGTCGTCGCCATCAAGCAGACCCTCTACCGCACCTCCGATCCCGACGACCCTGCGCTGGGCGGTGAAGAGTCGATCGTCGAGTCGCTGATGGCCGCAGCCCGCTCCGGCAAGCAAGTTGTGGTGCTCGTTGAGCTCAAGGCCCGTTTCGACGAGGAAGCCAACATCAACTGGGCCCGCATGCTCGAGGAGGCCGGCGTGCACGTCGTCTACGGCGTCACCGGCCTGAAGACCCACGCCAAGCTCGCCCTGGTCGTGCGCCGGGAGGCTGGCAAGCTCGTTCGCTACAGCCACATCGGCACCGGCAACTACAACCCGAAGACGGCACGCCTCTACGAGGATCTAGGCCTCTTCACCACCGACGAGGCCCTCGGCGCCGACCTCAGCGAGCTATTCAACGTGCTCACCGGCTACAGCCGTCAGAAGAAATACCGCAAGCTGCTTGTGGCCCCCACCACCCTGCGGAGGCAGGTCAGGCAGCGTATCCGCCGCCAGGCGGACGCCGAAAACGGCTGCATCGTGTGGAAGCTGAATCACCTGATCGACCCCCAAATCATCGACGACCTCTACCAAGCGTCGGGGCGGGGAACACAGATCGACCTCATCGTGCGGGGAAACTGCTCGATTCGCCCCGGTGTGCCCGGCCTCTCGGAGAACATCCGAGTGCGCTCCATCGTCGGCAAGTACCTGGAGCACTCACGGATCATGCGGTTCGGCAGCGGCGATGCGGCCGAGTACCTGATCGGATCGGCCGACATGATGCAGCGCAACCTCAACAACAGGGTGGAGTCGGTTGCCCCCATCGAAGACCCCGATCTGCGCCGGCGCCTCGAGGAAGTACTCCAGGTCTGTCTGGCCGACGACAGCCTTGCCTGGGAGCTTCGCTCCGACGGCACCTGGACAAAGGTGCCCACAGTGCGGGGCCTCAACGCTCAGGCGAGGCTGGAGCTGCTGGCTCTGGCGAGATCACAGGGAGCCGAGCCCGACCCGGACGGTGCCACCGACATCGCCGACGTCACGGTGGCGTCGGGCGGAGTGGTGAGCCGGCCCGGCGGCAACGGCGAGATAGAGGTTCTCATCGTGCACCGTCCCGCCCATGACGACTGGTCGTTTCCCAAGGGCAAACTCATGGATGGGGAGTCGGAGGCCGAGGCTGCTCTGCGAGAGGTACGTGAGGAGACCGGGTACCGCTGCAAGCTGGGGGCCGAAGTCGGATCCATCGAGTACACCAACACGGCCGGCCGCAAGATCGTTCGCTACTGGGGGATGCGCCCCACCAGAGGGAAGTTCACCCCCAACGATGAGGTCGACGAAGCCCGGTGGCTGCCTGTTGGCGAAGCCCTGTCGTTGTTGACCTATACGCGGGACCGCGCCCTGCTGCGCAGGTTCGTGGAGCTGGGACGCCAATGATCCTGGTGGTCAGGCACGCCGATGCCGGCGACAGGGCCGAGTGGGCCGACGTGGATTCCCTGCGGCCGCTGACGGAGCTGGGGCACCGGCAGGCCGCAGCCCTGGCTCGACGCCTGTCGGCGCCGAAAGTGCGCCAAATCCTCTCCAGCCCGGCGGTTCGCTGCGTGGAGACGGTGCTGCCTCTTGCCGCCGCGGCCGGCCTCGAGGTGATCACCGAGCACACGCTGGCGGAGGGAACGGCACCCGCTCTGGTCGACGGTCTCGTCGCCGGCCTCGATTCCGGAACGGTGCTCTGCAGCCACGGCGACATCATCGGCAACCTCATTGGCTCCTTGGCAGCACGGGGTGTTCCACTCGATGGCCGGCTGTTTTGGCCAAAAGCCTCCACGTGGGTTCTGTCCAGCAAGGGCTACAGCATTGGGGCTGCCCGCCTCGTGCCGCCACCAGACGTGTAGCGGCACCCCGGGGTCATACAGCACCAGGCCTAGGCTGTCCAGTCATGCGGATTCGAGTATTCAGAGACGTCGAGAAGCTGGCTGCGGCCGCCGCCGATGAGAGCGCCCGCTGGCTGCGCTTCGACCTCCCCCACCCCACCATCGGTCTCTCCGGTGGCAATACGCCGCGCCGGACCTATGAACGGCTTCGAACCACCCCGGTGCCATGGAAAGAGACTCATCTCTGGATGGTTGATGAACGTCATGTGCCGCTCAACGACCCAGAGAACAACGGAAGGATGGTTGCTGCGGCACTCGCCGATCATGTCCCCGCCAGCTTTCACCCGGTGCCGTGGAACGAAGAGCCGAATGAAGCCGCCTCCGCCTATCAAGAGGAGCTTCACCGCGTTCTCCCCTCCGGGCCCGGCGGCCCTCAGCCCGGCCTGATTCTCCTCGGCGTGGGAAGCGATGGCCACACTGCATCCCTGTTCCCCGGCACCACGGCGGTGGAAGAGAGCCACCGCGGGTTTGTGGCCAGCAGGGTGCATACGCTCGCAGCGTGGCGCCTCACCGCCACCCTTCCCCTTCTCGTGGCGGCACGACGCACCATCTTCCTCGTTGCCGGTGCGGAGAAGGCCGACATCGTCGCCGGAATCCTTGAGGGCAAAGTCGATTGTCCTGCAGCCCGGGTGAGTCGGTCGGCACGCGACGTGGTGTGGATGCTTGACCGTGCCGCTGCTTCACACCTCAGCCTTGCCGGCTTCTCCTAGGAGCCGATCTGCAGAAGCTGTTCCAGGTAGAGCCGAGCCACAAGATTCTCCGCTTCGAGCTCAGCGGCCTGCTCAATGATGCCGGCCTGGATCTCCAGCACGTCGCAGCCGGCCTCGGTGATGGCCTGGTCCAGCTCTTCACCGCGCTGCTCGAGAGCCACCAGCTCGTTCGGCCACAGAGCCCGGTCCGAGAGCTGGGACGGGCTCACGTTCTCAAGAGCATTCACAAACTCGATGAGCATCTCACCAGCGTCTTGGGA
>Ga0307421_1000947_pt1 | contig 18316 bp, 17 predicted proteins | sample SalMarWE160270MG_FD_202163 | JGI IMG/M metagenome (GOLD analysis project Ga0307421, IMG submission 202163) | Salt marsh sediment microbial communities from the Plum Island Ecosystem LTER, Massachusetts, United States - WE1602-70 | ecosystem: Environmental > Aquatic > Marine > Intertidal zone >...
CTGACTATATTTTTGTACACATAACAAAAGAGATTCGCGAAGTATCCTGAACCCTTCGACTTCACTACGGTCCTCTCAGGACAGGCCTGTGAAGAGCACCTGGTGACCGGGTTGGCTTTTAATGATTATATATTAAGTATCAATAATTAATTTATGGGTACCTCCCATTTTCGTGCGTAAATATCCGCTAAGGATCGAGGGGGAGAGCTGTTATTTCTGTCTTTGAGCTTGCCAAAGAGCCAGTAATTCTGTGTCCTGTCGGACAAAATACCTATCCTGCAGTTCATGTCCGACCCGATCATGCGCAGGCGCATCCGGCGCGGCCTGCTCAAAAGCGAAGAAATCCACGCCTTGGCGCGGCAGGTAACGTATGGCAAACAGGGGGCGCTCATGCCCCGCGATTTACAGGCGCAGAGAAACACCTCCAACTGTTTAACCCTGATCATAGTCTGCATCATTTATTGGCAGGCGAAAGAGATCAGTCGGGTTATTCTAGAGTGTGATCCGGATGGAGCGGGAATTGATCTCTCCCTGCTGGAGCACATTAGCCCGTTTGGGTGGGAGAATATTACCTTGTACGGGGAATATGTCCTGAATCCGAATTTGATTCGCTGAAAATTTGAGTGATTCGCCGCTCTCTTAGCGGATATTTACGCGCGAAAATGGGAGGTACCCATATGTGGGGGATATGAATACCCTGTACACGAATATCAGTTTTTTAAGAGGGGCAATAGAGCAGGATCCGGCCGTTCCTCGCTATTTACTCACTGCCAGGGGAAAGGGATACTTCCTGAACGGCAAGTGAGGCGACTAGAGGGCCGGAGAACGTTTTTCCGAGGGAAAGCTACCCCAATAACGCCCCGGAAAACAAGCGACAATATCGAATTGCGTATAGGCAATATCCTCTTTTGATTTATTCACAAACATAAAACACTAAACCAAAATCCTCAATAAATTATAAATAACATTCTTATCATCAGCCCTTGCTACCAATACTGTGCAAACCGGAGAGCTATCCTGGAGGGGAAGGGGTATGCCATCCACGTAGATCCGCTCAAGCCATGATCAGCTGACACAACTATTGTTATCAATTTCGGGACCATTACCCGGAGACCGTTGCGATTTACTAGCCAGAGTATTTTCAATCCCAGGAAGTGAATAATATTGACCTGCCTCTTCATATATAAGGGGCTGTCTAAAAAGGCAGCTCCTTTTCAGTTTAATGGAAGAAATTCAAAGAAAAAGGATGCCATATCAATAAAAAGAAGCTCCAGCTCATCAACATCATCGGTAGGGTTAACCGGGCAACTTGGAGTAATTGCTGGTGAGGAAATGTATCCACTGACATCCGAAACCTTCCTTTCCTTGAAGATTTGATTGCGACAGATGCACACTATCATCAATCCTCAATTGGAACGATCGACCATTACACGTCTTTCAATATTCAATTTGCCAGACGCCAGAATTGCTCACTATTTGGATAGCTTTATCCCCCTAACGACGCCCTGAAATCATTCTCCAATCCCGTACATTTTCGCACGATTCTGCAAGATACCGAAAAACCGTTATTTCTATTTAATCTAGAGGGTGAAAACGTTTCAAAACATTCGGTTTCGAGAAATTGTTGGCAAACATTGTTGGCAAAAAAATATGCAGAATGACAAAAATCATGCTACACTTTAGAAGGTTCAGCCAAAATTCTCACCCGGTTGGGGCGAAATTAATGGCAAAAAAATTTCGACATGGAATCTCGGTAATAGAAGGGTGGGCTAACTACGCTGAAAATGATCTTCACTGAACCGGGTAAGTACCTGTACAGTTTTCTGGTTTATACTTTTGCGATGGGTTGTACTATTATTAAGAATAAAAAACAATCTACTGGTATTCCCCCAGAGTGCTGCTCCTGCGTCATAAATCAAGCATACGCCGCGGCTCGTTTTGCGGAACTTTCTGAAGAGCAGACCAAGAGAGTTATTACTGTAGCCGTGGTAGAGATAGAGAAATCTAAAACAACACCTCTCTTAGTCCAGCACATTGTCCGTAGTGTGGCAGATGCAATTATTCAAGAACGAAATGAATCTCCTGATTTTGACATATATGCAGAGGTGAAAAAGAAATCTAATGACATGTCTTTGTCTTATGCAGAGGAATTTCAGAAGAAGATAGTTGATAGTGAGTCACCATTTGAAACCGGGTTGCAGATAGCAGCAGCGGGAAATATTATTGATTTCGGAGCAAAGAATCACGATTCCATCGATCTGAATAAGGAGCTTCAATTCCTTGATAAAACTCCCTTTGCTCATTATGATATTGAGCCGTTTAAAAGAGCACTTGATGATGCTTCAACACTTCTCTACATCTGTGATAATAGCGGAGAAATTGTTTTTGATACACTGTTTATAAAAGAGTTACAAAGGGAGTACCCAAACCTTCAAATAGTAGTGGCACTTCGTGATCAGCCAATCATCAATGATGCCACACTGGAGGACGCCAAAGCAGTAGGCCTCGATCGACTTGTTACAACCATTTCCAGCGGCAGTATCTATCCAGGAACAATTCTTCCCGAAACAACAGCCGAGTTTCAGAAATTATTTGCTTCGGCAGATGTGATGCTTTCCAAAGGTCAGGGAAATTTCGAGACCTTGTTACCATTTGCAGATAAGAGGCTTTTCTTTTTATTAAGAATAAAATGTGAATATATGGCAACCTTATCTAATGTAAAAAAAGATAGTTTAGTACTTATGCAAGGATACAAAGGTCAACTACCCCACGCCTGAAGACGGGAGACTGAAAGAGAACTCGGAATATAAGTATGTTAATGAAGGGTGCTGGACCTTGAGAGGAAGCCGCTGATAACAAATCCGCGCTACCTAACAGCAGATTTTGCCGTTATCAATCTTAGAAAGCCGCTCAGACTTTCACAATCACCGCAGATTCATAAGAAAATCTAATCAAATAATCACTGCTTGCGCTAGTTTCTTTTTGTTTTATAATACTTACGTAAACTGGAATATAATACGGTAAATAAAAATAAGGGTTGTGCCAATCGTTTTTGGGACAACCCTTTTTCTATTAATAAGGGGATGAAGTGGATATCACGATTTAATTTGCCAGGCCGCCGAAAAAGGAGTAGTTCAAAACTATTGTGAGGCGGTTGGTTGATCCAAAGAGCCGCCTTTGAAGTGTTTCGGGGACCAGGTCTTTGACCAGGTTGGAAATTGCGGAAGTGTTCGGGTGGCGGTAACTGAAGCGCGAAACAGGATTGTACTGAGCACAGATTAGCGGAAATCAAACGGGGCTTTATTCTCAAGGATTTGCTACTTTATTTTCTCCCAGGACAAAGGAAGCGCTGGCGGCCAAGAAAGCACAGGGGGTTGTTCTTGGAAAGCCCAAAGGTACGATTCAGGCCAGTATGTATGACAAGGACCGGGAACGTATACAGGGACTACTCTTGCTTGGTGTGCCGAAGAAATTGATCGTTCAACGTCATTTAGGGTACGGCATCACCAAGAGTCTCAGTTATTACATTAGGACACGCAAATCACGCAAGCAAATGGCAATCTCCAAACCGTAACTTTCTGTTCAAATGCCCCCGCTGGTCCAAGATACCTAGATATAGTTTCTGTACATCGGGTCAGGGAAGACCTTTTTGTTGATTTGTTTCAAGTTCCTGGAACTTATTCCATTCAGTTCCTTATAGAATAGTGCATTTAGAATTTGGTATGAATCTCCTCTTTTAGATACTATCTTCTCTGTAATGACTGCCGCGTGATTTTCGATTTCGGCTGGCAGCAAAAGTGATTACGGATGCGGCCTGGATCATATTACGTAACCCGATCAGGTCATCGCTCAATCTTGTTTTACGATAGAAGCTCTCGATCTCCCAGCGCAGATACCTGAGGTCACGGATGGCACGATTGATTCGATAACCATTGCGGATCAACCCAACATAATGCCACATCAGGTTCCTGATAGTTTGCATATCGCCGTGGATCAAAGCTGGGTCGGGATCGTATCTCAAACCAGCGCTGGACCATTCCGGTATCTCTGATCGATCTCCATTTTGACCATTACCATTCTTGCGAATATCCTGAGCTGCCCTATAACCCCATACCAAACATTCCAATAGCGATGAACTTGCCAGACGGTTTGCGCCATGAATCCCGGTACATGAAACTTCACCAATAGCATATAATCCATTCAAGGATGTGCGTCCATCTAGGTTTACCTGTAATCCACCGCAGAAATAATGCGCGGCTGGGACAACTGGGATCGACTCTTTTGTGATATCAACACCTTCATTTAAGCAGTGCTGGTAAATCTGCGGGAAACGCTGTCTGATCTCGTCTGGCTTTTTATATGTTGCCAGATCAAGATATACGTGCGGGAAATCGTTATTGAGCATTTCAATGTAAATTGCTCGGGCTACCACATCTCTGGGGGCAAGGTCTTTCCATTTGGGAGCATAAAGCTCCATGAAAGCATCCCCCTCAGGAGTCAAGAGGACCGCACCCTCACCACGGACTGCTTCACTGATCAGGAAATTGGCTGAGCCGGGTTTGCTGAAAGATGTAGGGTGGAATTGGATATATTCCGAATTTATGATCCGCACTCCAGCGCGGGATGCCATCGCAAGCCCATCTCCGCGGGAACCTGCTGGATTGCTGGTGTTGAGGAATATCTGACCAAGCCCACCTGTAGCGAGGATGGTTGAACCGGCTGTGATCTGGAGCACTTCTTTATTTGTTTGATCAAAGACATATGCCCCAAGACAAACCGGATCTTCATAAACCTGATAGGGGTCTGTTGAGTGATGGGGGAAGGTGATCAGGTCGATTGCCGTATGTTCTGTCAGGATTTGGATATTGGGCATCTTTGCGAGCTTCTTATACATGGATTGCATGATCGCCCGACCAGTCATATCTGCCACATGCAGAACTCGAGGGTTAGTATGAGCACCTTCCAGAGCATAATCCAATTCCCCATTTTCATCTCTATCAAAAAGAACCTGGGCGTTATCGATCAGGATCTTTTGGACGAGAACGGGGCCTTCTTTTGCCAGTAATTCGACAGCGGGGAGATGTGAAATACCGGCTCCAGCGTTAAGGATATCTTCGATCAATTCCTCAGGGTCATTTTTGGTGAATCCCCCAATAATCCCGCCCTGTGCATAATAAGTGTTTGATTCAGTTGGGTTTTTTGCTCTGGTGATAACCGTTATCTGTCGCTGGTTGTCTTCTGCCAGGGTCAGGGCTGCGACAGCGCCTGCCATCCCACAGCCAATGATCAATACATCTGTTTGCATCTTATTATCCTATCTCGATCATGCGCTGAACAGAACGCAACGCTTTGACTCGAATTTCTTCCGGTACATGTATTTCGTAAATTTCTTCCTGTAGGGTTTTGAGTGTTCCTTCGAGGGTGATGGTATTCATATGGGGGCAGCGGACACTACATAGGCGTAACAGGTCTTTGTCTGGATTTTCAGCAGCGATATTATCTCCCATTGAGCATTCAGTCAGGATCAGGAAATGTGGTGCGTCGTTGTTCTTGACGAAATCGATCATGCTTCTAGTGCTGCCAGAGAAATCTGATGCTGCGACAACTTCGGGGCTGGATTCTGGGTGTGTGACGATGACTACATCTGGGAATTGTGCCCGGACATCGTTAATGTCAGAGACTGTAAATTTCTCATGAACCTCGCAACGGCCCTTCCAGCCTATCATCTCAAAACCATCATTCTCAGGTACTTGAAGCTGATTATTAACCATTTCAGGAATGATGATGCGTTTACCTGTGTCAATGGCGACATTCTTTGCCAGATATTCATCTGGCAGGAAGATGACCGTGTCCGAGTTGAGTGATTCAACTACTGCGTTGGCATTGCCGGACGTGCAGCAGATATCTATCTCTGCTTTGACGTCAGCGTAGGTGTTGACATATGCAACAACTGGAATTCCGGGAAATTTAACGCGCAGCTTGCGAACATCATCAGCTGTGATACTTTCAGCCAGTGAGCAACCCGCATTATTTGAAGGGATGAGCACCTTCTTACTTGGGTTGAGGATCTTAGCCGTTTCAGCCATGAACTTAACCCCGCAGAAGACAATGATGTCTTGTTCTGCTTCGGCAGCAATGCGGCTTAATCCTAAGGAATCGCCTGTGAAATCGGGGATAGAGTGAAACAGAGCTGGCTCCATATAGTTATGTCCAAGAATGAGGGCGTTCTTTTCTTTCTTGAGTTGAATGATCTCATGGGCCAGTTCTGCTTTGTAGCGCAGTTCGACTTCCGGGACGATGTTGTGAAGTTTCTGATGCATCTGTTCGTATAACTGGTTCTTGTTCATTATTTTATCCTTGTTCTTTGATACGCATACTCAAGTCAAAGGTTGGTGCTGAATGGGTCAGTGCGCCGACAGAAATATTATCTACGCCGCATTCAGCGATCTGTTTAATGGTTTTGAGATTGACATTCCCGGATGCTTCCAATGGGATCTTTCCATCTGTGATCTTAACTGCTTTTCTCATCATATCTATGCTCATGTTGTCGAGCATGATGCGGTCTACATTTAGTTCGAGGGCGATCTGCATTTCCTGTAGGTCTTTGGCTTCTACTTCGATCAGGTATTTATTTCCAAATTTTTCTCTAACCTGCTCAACAGCAGGTGTAATTCCACCAGCGCCATCGATGTGATTGTCCTTGATCAGGACCATGTCGAACAGCCCCATCCGATGATTGGTTCCACCGCCCATCAGGACAGCATACTTGTCAAATTTGCGGAGTCCAGGGATGGTTTTGCGGGTGTCGAAGAGTTTTGCTTTCGTGCCAATTACTTGATCAACGAATTGCTTTGTCAATGTGGCGACACCAGAGAGGTGACATAAGTAATTGAGGGCTGTACGCTCTGCGGCCAATAATTTGCGCCCGTTTCCGACAACGGTCAGGGCCAGCTCCCCATGTTTGATCTGACTGCCATCTATGATGTACGGGATGATCTCTGATTGGGGATTGGCTAGCAGGAAGAAGAAGGCAGCGACAGGTAGCCCAGCTATGATCCCTTCCTGTTTGGCTCTAATCTCACCATTTAATATTAAATCAGGGGAGAGAGTTGCAAGGCTGGTAACATCTCCGATCTCAATTAGATTCTCGATTGGAGTGTTTGGCGGGTTTTCTGCCAGATCTTCCGCTAGATTATTGATCAGGGCATTGACTGTGAATTTATCAAACAGACAGATGTCAAAATCCGGGAAGATCTGTTCAATTTTGTTTTTAATTTGATTTATATTTGTCATCTTATGATGATTCTATCAAAGAATTTAATCGAAGATCAAATCTGTGCGGCGTTTACAGAAAAAAATTTGGTGACTATGGGGTTATTTTGCACATTACCTCAAAAAAATTCAACCCAGACCCTCGTAAGTATCGTCTGGGCCCTGGGCTAGCTGGACCAGCGGGGGCATTTGAACAGAAAGTTACGGTTTGGAGATTGCTATTTACTCATTGTTAGAGGTGAAGGATACAAACTGAACGGAGAGTGCCCACCCAGAGGGGGTTACCTGTTTAATGGGAAATGAGCCTCTCTGAGGGCTGGGGAGCTGCTAGAATTAAAGATCCTATAGTTAGATCGCGTGATAAAACAAGCCGTAATACTATATTGCGTATAGGCAATATAGTATTACGAAAATCCTTATTCAAAAACACTAATAAAAATAAACCAAACTAGATTGTTCAAAACAATAACCTTGTCCAGGGTGGAAAGATGACAGAAATTCATTTTAGAGTCTGAAAAATTGAATGGATGATCTCTCTTTTTAAAGGAGATCCGCCACAATTCAAAGCAGGGGACACAAAGGTTCGGGGACCCAGAAAGAGCAACACTGTTTACGACAGGATCGCTGATATCTCTGGGGCAATCAACGAAATGGATCGTCAAGTATAGGTAGTGGTTGAGGGACCCAATTGGGAAGAGGAGCTGCAGCTCCTCTTTGACCGGGATGAAATTGACGGGGATTGGAAGTGTGCCGTGCCACAATCCGGCGCCCAGGGTATTGGGCTGGCTGTCCGGCTTGATACGGGCTTATTTCAAGATCCTCCTTCTATCCAGTTTGATTCTTCCCTGGCAGATCAAGCTCCCTTATTAAAGGAAGTCACAGATCCTTTCCTTATGGATACAGACATAGACGACCTTGACGAGCTGCACGAATTTGAGAGGCGCCACTCTACACGGAAGTGTACCTTGCCAATAGTAAATCTTTCCGGATATTAGGCGTTCACTTGAAAAACAAGGGGGTCTTCAACGCCCAGGAGTGGGCTGCCTGGTGGGACCAGTGGGGACAAATACGTCCTGGCTGAAGAATACCAGCAGCTGCTTTAATCCAGGGATGGGTCCAGCGCTTACTTGACAATGACGACCAATCCATGTATACTCATTGTATATCCTTTGGCTGGTGACAAAGAACGAGGTAATTCACATGAGAAAAAAGATCAATAAATGGGGGAATAGTCTTGGGTTGCGAATTCCGAAACTTGTTGCTGCTGAAGTCGGACTTGAGGAAGGCTCCCTGGTGAACTTAACAATCGTCAATGGGTCTATTGTAATTTCTCCCGCGAGGGAGACCCCGCTAGAACTCGAAGCGATGCTTAACCAGGTGACAGAAGAGAGTCTTCATGGCGAAGTGAACACAGGTCCCGCTACAGGCAGAGAAGCGTGGTAAAGAAAGACAGGGGTTATATCCCTGAACGAGGGGATGCAATCTGGATCACCCTGGATCCCCGGGCAGGACATGAGCAGGTGGGAAGACGGCCCGCTGTTGTTCTGTCTCCTAAGTCATATAATGGGAAGGTTGGTTCATCCATTCTCTGCCCGATCACCAATCAGATCAAGGGTTATCCCTTTGAGGTAAGAATACCGCCTGGCTTGCCAGTTAAGGGAGTGATTCTCGCCGACCAGGTTAAGAATTTAGATTGGAATATCCGGGATGCTGAGTTAATCTGTCAACTGTCCAGAAGCACTGTCGTGAAAGTGTTGGAAAAAATCAGTTTATTATTGTCTTTTGAGGATTGAGACAAAGGCCTTCATACCCGGTAATAACCCGGCAGTATATTAATGAAGGGTGCCGGACTCTGAGAGGAAGCCGCTGATAACCAATCCGCGCTGCTTACCAGCAGATTTTGCCATTATCAATCTTAGAAAGCCGCTCAGACTATTATAATCACCGCAGATTCATAAGAAAATCTAATCGAATAATCATTACTTTCACAAGTTTCTTTTTGTTTTATAATACTTACGTAAATAGGAATATAATCCTGTAAATAAAAATAAGGGTTGTGCCAATCGCTTTTGGGACAGCCCCTTTTCTATTAATAAGGATATGAAATGGATATCACTATTCAATTTGCCAGGCCGCCGAAAAAAGGAGTAGTTCAAAACTATAGTGAGGCGGTTGGCTTATACAAAGAACCGCCTTTGAAGTGTTTCGGGGACCAGGTCTTTGACCAGGTTGGAAATTGCGGAAGTGTTCGGGTGGCGGTAACTGAAGCGCGAAACAGGATTGTACTGAGCACAGATTAGCGGAAAACGAACGGGGCTTTATTTTCTCCCAGGACAAAGGAAGCGCTGGCGGCCAAGAAAGCACAGGAGGTTGTTCTTGGAAAGCCCAAAGGTACGATTCAGGCCAGTATGTATGACAAGGATCGGGAACGTATACAGGGACTGCTCTTGCTTGGTGTGCCGAAGAAATTGATCGTTGAACGTCATTTAGGGTACGGCACCACCAAGAGACTCGGGTATTACATTAGGACACGCAAATCACGCAAGCAAATAGCAATCTCCAAACCGTAACTTTCTGTTCAAATGCCCCCGCTGGTCCATTAAGGGGCTGTCTGAAAAGTCAGTCCCTTTTCAGTTTAATGAATGAAAAATGAAGAAAAAGGATGCCTATGGGAAAAAAAGAAAAAAAGTGTAATACGTCATACCCTCCTGCACACTTTGCAGTAGTATCATTACTACGAACAGGAGGATTGTATGCACAAAGAAACCAGGGAAGAATTGAGGGTAAGGCTCAAGCTTGTAGTACATGAATATGCAAAGCATTTCGGTGTCACAAAGACCTGCTGGGAGTTCAACGTCGCTCGTTCAACATTTTACAATTGGAAACAGAAATACGATAACGAAGGCCGATCTGGATTGTATAGAAAAAAACCCATAGCACACAGCCATCCCCGCAAGACACCTCCTGAGGTTGTTGAGAAAAACCTGGAAATCCGGACCGATTATCAATTAGGATCCTTACGGATTATGTATTATCTGGACCGCTACCACGGGATCAAGATTTCAGAATCCACGGTGACCAGGGTATTGAGATCCCATGGGTTAAGCCAGCTGCTAAAGACAGCTCCCAGACACACTCTTCAAACCAAGCGGTATGCGAAAAAGGTTCCAGGACACCATGTTCAGGTAGACGTAAAGTTCTTGCGGTTGAAAGATATAGAGGGAAAGACGGTGAAACGGTACCAATATACAGCCATAGATGATGCTACGCGTATTTGGGCCTTAAAGATTTTTCCGAAACATAACCAAGATTGTGCGATCAAGTTTATGGATTACGTTATAGAAAAGTTTCCTTTCCGGATCAGCACTGTCAGAACCGATCGGGGTCATGAGTTTCAAGCCCGTTTTCACTGGCATGTCGAAGATAAGGGAATGCGGCATGTGTATATAAAACCCCGAACACCACAGCTTAACGGCAAAGTAGAACGTTCACACAGAACTGATCAGACAGAGTTTTATCAACTGCTGACCTACACGGATGATGTTGATCTAAATTCGAAGCTTAAGGCCTGGGAGAACTTCTATAATTATGATAGGCCTCATATATCACATGGTGGGAAAACACCTTATGAGGTCTTTATTAACGTAGATAGAAATATGTCCGGCAGGGTATGATGTATTACAAAAAATATTCATATGAACATAATCTCCCGAACAATCAGACGAGTAATAGGATTTATTGATCGACAGAAACACAATTACCGGGTAGCAGTCGCGCGCTCTTCGGCAAATAATTTTCTAACGAAGCTCACCGAGCAATACGCGTCTATATATACGGTAGCGCTGGGGGCTAATTCGATCGAATTGGGAACTATCAGCAGTATAGGTGGTGGGATCAGTGCTCTCCTCTCCGCCCCGATAGGGTGGTTGATGGATCGCTACGGCCTCAAGCGATTATATTTGTTGGGTATAGCATTAATGGCTGGGTCTGCTTTGACTTATGCTGTAGCACCAAGCTGGCCAATGATCATCGCAGCCACTATTTTGTTTGCGATCTCCATGAGACTTACTGGAACCGGCTGCAGTGTGATTTGTGCTGATTCTGTGAAAAATAGGGACCGGGCAACAGCCCAAAATATATGTGTCACTATTGCATCTCTTTTTTCTGTCATTGCCCCTTTAGCTGCCGCTCCGTTAGTAACGATGTTTGGGGGATTGAATACTGAAGGCATCCGCCCCCTTTATTACCTTAGTTTTATAGGGTATATACTCGTGTTTTTCTTCTTAAGCGCGCAATTAAGAGAGCCCGATCGAGTATCCACGGCAAATTCAAAACCCAAACCTGATTTTATAGGCGATATTAGGCGGCTTCTTGAAAAGGGAGGTCCATTAAAGAGATGGTTGATCGTTGCTTCTCTTACCTGGTTTCCTGTCGCCATGACCACCCCTTTCCTCCAGCTCTTTGCCCATCAAATGAAAGGGGCAGACCAGTACCTGCTGGGGATCATGGTCACAGCTACAATCTTGATGCGTGTTATTTTTGGAATCCCCTTGGGGCGGTTGGCGGATAAAATCGGGCGAAAGAAGGTTATTTTTCTGATCACACCCTTATGGTATGCTTCTTATTTACTGCTTATTTTCTCTTCGAATTCGATCACTTTGATATTATCCGGAGCATTACAGACTTTCTACTTCATTTCTTCGGGGGTCACAAATGCTATGACCTTGGAGCTTGTGCCTGTGGAAGAAATGGGGACTTGGAGCGGTTTGATTGGATTATTCCGGGGGCTAGTCACGATCCCCGCACCAATCCTCGGTGGACTAATATGGGACAACTGGAACCCAATTTATGTCTTCCTGATCCCTCTGGCCGTGGATATGCTGCTCAAGATCCCGCTGTTGGCTACAATTCCAGAGACATTAAGTCCGGTAGATAAGGGATAAAACGAACGGATATTTTCCTCCCGCAGGATTTCCAAAGAATTGAGAGAAAACACCCAATATGAAATTTGACAATTGAATTTAACAAAGACCGGAATACAAGAGAATAGGGGTTATGTTTCGACGCACGCACTATACAGATCTGTAGTGAAAATTAATTGATGTCTTCAATAACTTGAGTTTCGATCACGCTATCATTGGGTAATTTTCGCCACATTTTTGCAGTAATTATCATTAATACTGAAAAGGCCCCGTAAATACCCATTTCAGTTGTAGGCCATGACCCGAAACAACTATGGGAAGTATGGAAGATCATCACGTATACGGTGTTTGGTGTGCCGCAGAAATTGATCGTTGAACGTCATTTAGGGTACGGCACAACCAAGAGTCTCAGTTATTACATTAGGACGCCCAAATTACGCAAGCAAATGGCAATCTCCAAACCGTAACTTTCTGTTCAAATACCCCCGCTGGTCCTTATCCATTCTCTGTCCGATCACAAATCAGATCAAGGGTTATCCCTTTGAGGTGAGAATACCGCCTGGCTTGCTAGTTGAGGGGGTGATTCTAGCCGACCAGGTTAAGAATTTAGATTGGGATATTCGGAATGCCGAGTTAATCTGCCAGCTGTCCAGAAGCACCATCACTGAGGTGCTGAAAAAAATCAGTATATTATTGTCTTTAGAGGATTGAGACAAAGGGCCTTCATGCCTGGTAATAACATAGTACCGCAATTCCAGACGTTTTTTTATTTAATGATGGGTAAGGAAATTACTCTTTGGATTCTTCAATCGGTGTTGTAGCGCGCATAAATCCAAGGAATATCAGAATCGCACCCAAGAACTCGGTAATATAGAGAGCTCCGCTGAAGCCCATTCGGCTGAAAGTTCCTCCAAAAGCAGGCAATATCGCTCCAACTGCAATCAGGATATTGCCAATCGAGCGGTGCAGAAGAACCCGCTTTCGCCAGAATATCCAAGCTGAATAAACTGCGCCGCCTACTAGAGCTATTGTGCCATAGAGATTAAAAAATGGTGTAAGGGATCGCACCCCGGTAGTCACAATGGCGTGCCCACTCATTTCACTTCCGGTATGCAGAGAACTTGTCATAAGACTGGGATCAAGCTCCGCGCCAAAAACACGTACCGCACCATAAATGGATCCCAATACCAACAGGACCATTAAGCCGTGTGCCCAGGATTTTTTAGCCAGCAAATATACAGTGCCCTGTCCCAGCCAGGCTGCCACAAGAATGGCGCCAAACAGGTACCATATCCTGAACACAAATGGATTCCAACCAATTGCCCCATAATAACCCTCGCAGAATCCTCCAATGCCATAGAATATCATACCAATGCCCCACAAAAGCAGATGCAACCCCTTACGCTCCAAATACCTGCGTAAAATCAGAACAGCAAATCCAAAACTGACCAGGCTGGAGCCAAAAGGCAGGATGGTATTCATAAAATCCATACTAATCTCCTCGGATAATAGTATTTTGAAGAAACATCTAAATTTAAAATGGCAGAACAGCTAATCCCATAGCAATCCGGATTGTGATAAAAATCAATACGGCGATGATCAGAGTTAAAATAACAACAGCTGCAGGAATGAATTTCTCCCAGAAAGGCGGGTAACGACGTTTATTTGCCTTGGATTCAATACTTTTTGACATTCATACCGCCTTTAATTGCTGAAACCCTGCAACAATACCCATAAACTACCTGAATTCAACGTCAACATAAAAATACCTTCATTTTTCTTCAACTGGTGAAGAATTTTGGTAATGTTTTCTATATTGTAGCATTTTCTGCTCCACGTCTCCATGAATCTTACGAACAATTCGTGCTAATCAGAATATTGGGAATGGTAAATAGGCCCCATAAAACACGCTGAGACCAACATCGGAATATTCGACATGATCTTCTTACGATAAGCAGTTTTTATACACATCTTGATGCGGATATTTTTCCGAGAGTTTCATTATCACACTTCTTGCCGTTCTAATGACCTTCGCGGCCAGAAAAACATACTTCAAGCGGAATGTCTTGATTTGCTGCCTGTATTCTGAAATGTGTAGAGATTCAATCTTGAACAGCAAAAACAAGTTGTATGCAAGCATCATCATCTGAAATACGGCTTCATTTGCCCAAAATGATTTTAGTAAAAGATGTCCAACAGCCATATCATACTTGGCTTCCTTGATGTAATTTTCAGCGTTGCCACGTTTTTCGTAAGAAATGACAACTTTTTCTGAAGGTAGTTCAGTATTGGTTACAAAGAAGAAGTATTCGTATTCATCACCTTCCAAGAGAGATAATTGTGCTCTGTCTTTTTCTGGTTTCAATACCCGAGAGACCACAAACCTTCTGTCATTGCCCCATGTGTTTAGTTTCGTAACAAGCTCAGCAGTTTCCCTGCCCTCTTCACCTTTCACAAATAAAATCGGTGGATCAGTTACTTGAGAAGCAAGGGTTGGATATACTTTTCCCTTAATTAAATACTTGTCACCCAGTGATTCTATCGTTTCAATAATTTCTTCATCAAAATAGCCGCTGTCCATTCGGAACATGATCTCTAAATCATCAGTTTTGATATTGGCAACGATTTCTTTGATCATTTCAGCTGCGCCATTGGCTTTATAGGTATTGCCGCTTCTTACAAATCCAGTGATATATGCCTTTAATTCATCACAGAAAGCAAACTGGGTATTTTTGCATATCCCCCCAAAAAGGTATATTCCAGATTAGAAAAACCCTATTTTTGTAGAAATATTTGACTAGAATGGCTAGGAATATTATTTCCAACCCTTACCTGCTCGACTACATTGACTCGCTATCTCTTCGTCGTAATGTGCAACAAGCATTGAACCGGGGCGAAAGTTATCATAAGCTTCACAAAGCTGTTTCTTGCGCCGATTTTGAAAATTTGCACTTCAAAACAGAGGGAACAGCAAATTTGGAACAACTGTGGTCATCTCGTTGCCAACTGTATTATCTTTTACGATGCATCGATCTTATCGATTGTGCTGCGTCGTCAAGCAGAATATTGAGATTCCTCGGCGGCCAGGTCACTTGCACCGGTTTCACCAGCTGCCTGGCAGCACATCAATTTCTATAGCCTTTATGAGTTTACTAAATCGTTCCAGCCGATTGACATCGATGCGATTGTGCAGGAATTGGTGTCCCGGTCAGGCTCGGTGCCCTCAACCGGATAGCTCTGGAATATACCTTTTTGGGGGGATATGCAAAAATACCCTTAATCTACTCACGATACATATCCAACACCCTTTCTTTACCACGGCTACCTTTTGGCCTCCTCAGTTTTTTACCGCTAGCTCTTGCTGCTGTTTTGCTTCATTCAGGTGTTTGTGCCCGATGGAGTAAACTGAAGCTGGGGGGAACGAGTTGCCTGCTAAACGACAGAAAGATAATGCCGGTTCAGTTTCTTATAGATTTCGACGAAAAATAAAGAATTAGGGTTTGCATTAACGTTAGCAATGTGCTAATATAGCATTGTGTATAAAATCGTCTTTACTAAAAATGCATATAAATCATTTCGACGGATTCCTAAAAATGTTGTCGATCGCATACGGAAGAAGTTAGATCAAATCGCGAAAGATCCATACACAAAGCGCTCAAATGTCACCAAACTACAAAACCGTCCAGGCTATCGTTTGAGAGTAGGGGATTGGCGGGTAATCTATGATATTCGGACGGACGAATTGATAATATTGGTGTTGAAAGTTGGTTCACGTGGAGAAATATATCGATGAATATTCAAGTAATTGAAAGAAACGGAAACCCTGAATGGGCGATTATTCCATACAAGGATTATTTACGTTTAGTCGAAGAGGCCGAAATGCTGAATGATGTACTTGACTATGATATGGCTATAGAGGCAGTAAAGCAGGGAGAAGAATTAGTGCCGAGCGAAGTTGCATATGCAATTCTAGATGGAGAAAGCCCTATTCGAGTATGGCGTGAGTATCGAGGGTATACACAGCAACAATTATCAGAAGCGGCTGGAATTAGTAAGCCGTATTTGTCGCAGATTGAAACAGGCAAACGAACAGGAACAACAGAAGTATTATCTGGCATTGCAAAAGCTCTCGATTTGACAATAGATGATATAGTGGAAACTGATTGATTAGGTAAACCGGGTCATTTTGGAACGCGACCCAGATGGTGCAGAAGTTGATTTGTCTCTATTAGAACACATGATCCCCATTGGCTGGGAGAATATCATTCTGTATGGCGAGTATGTTCTCAACCGAGATCTGATCGAATAGTCACACAGCTTCCGATGGGTGTCTCTCGGATTCCTACCGTATATTTACGCACGAAAATGGGAGATACCCAACCTTGGTGATTGAGAGCACCTCCTTGAGAATGGCGTTGTCCAAGGAGAGATCCGCAACCAGTTTTTCAGCCGGGTGTTTTCTTTTTCCATTTCTTTGAGCTTTCTGGCCTGGGTGACATCCATTCCCCCGTATTCCCTGCGCCAGCGGTAGTAGGTCTGCTCGCTGATTTCCAGGGCTTTGCTGGCTTGCCCAACTGTTTTTCCCTGGCTAACGCGTTAGCGGACCTCAGCTTCACGCAATTTGGTGATGATCTGTTCTGGTGAATAGTGTCTGCGTTTTGCCATCTTTACTGCCTCCTGTATGTACTGATCCTAACATAACTTCTGGATCAGTTATTTTGGGGCACGTCAGGGCCGGAATGCTGCTAGGCATCCATATCGCTGTGAAAAAGGATCATCCATGAACTGCAACCGATCTGCCGGATATCAAAGAGATACCTCATTACGGAAGTTTTTCATTCCACTTGACAACTCTTCCAGGAAAAATCTCAATCAGGGTATTTTTGCATACCCCCAAAAAAAAGTATGTTCCAGAGCTATCCAGTTGAGGGCATCGGTCCTGATCGGGATACCAATTCCTGTACAATCGCATGGCTTATTAGAATAACGATAGCTTATCGTATATCAATGTAATTTGGTTTCTCGTGTTTCAACCGAGGCACGCAGAAGCGCTTGTGCTTCGCCGCGACAAAGCGTGCAGTCACCAGGCTGAGCAATGACATTTGATCAATAACGGAGCACAGCAGCGGCAGAGGTCCCCCCCGGCACCATTTCTGGTTCCACGGCGTACACTGTGCCACCTTTTAAGTAGGTCTGAACCGCCGCCAGGTCCAGCAGGGATTCGTCACCAGACTCTATTTGATCATGTAAGTCAATCTCATTGGTATCCGGGTTGAAGATACCCCAGTGTTGCACTCCGGCGGCGATGAACAATGTTTCAATCCGGCCGTCAGAAGCGGCTGGGACGATTTTTTTCAATGTGTCTGTAACTTGTTCGCTTGCCTGACCAGCAAGTTGCCGGTAATGGGCGACAGCCTCTTCTCGTGCCGTCTGGAAGCGCGGGCTAACAATGTCCCAGGCGCTTTTGTGCAACTCATCGGCGCTCAGCAAATCAGGGTTTCCCGTGATGACTGTGTCTATCAAGTTCGGATAGGTGTTGGCTTCCTTGTAGATTGGAAGCAGGTATTCAACGCCCGCCAACACGAGCGGTACCCGGCCCCCCTGAAGAAATTCTGTCAAGCCATCCGAAACCAGGCGAAAGTAGCGCAGTAACTCACTCTTGTCGCTTTTATCACTGCCACCACCTTGCCCGTGAAATGTCGCTGAACCGGCCCCGGACATCCCCCCTGTGGAACCGGAAGAATGGAATTGCAGACTCATTTGATGATTGGTGGATGGGATGGCTTCGGCCAGACTGCCACCAACCTGCACAATGTCAATCTGGCTGACGCTGTAGCGCGTACCCAGCAGCAACCGGACTTCGTTCTGGCTCAACGCCAGGATGTAGAATTGGCCGTCGCTAGTGAAGAGGGGTAGCAGCGGTTTGATGTGGAAGCGGTCCATGACGGTTACAAATTCTTCAAGGTTCAACGGGAGTCGATAACGGCGAATTCCTTTGGAAGAAAGAAAAATCGCCAGTCCGTCACTCTGATGTTGCCAGAAATCAAAATCCTGCAGGAGTACACTGGCTGGCTCGAGCATTTTTTGCACATCACGCCTGCCCATGCCCCGGTCCGACAGGT
>Ga0307421_1000948_pt1 | contig 18307 bp, 14 predicted proteins | sample SalMarWE160270MG_FD_202163 | JGI IMG/M metagenome (GOLD analysis project Ga0307421, IMG submission 202163) | Salt marsh sediment microbial communities from the Plum Island Ecosystem LTER, Massachusetts, United States - WE1602-70 | ecosystem: Environmental > Aquatic > Marine > Intertidal zone >...
CTTTTTTAGCTTCTTCCCAATGTACAACAGGTTTGTCAAATACTCCATATTCATAAAACATAGTAATTGTGCCATCAGCTTTACTTCCGTCATATACAGAAAGATATTTGTGAGCTGTACAACTGGTAATTAATAAAGGAACTGTAAATAATATTACACATTTTAGTAAAGAATTTTTCATGTTAAAAATCCTTTTTAAATTTCCTACTCGTGAAGCTTTTCGGTTTCGCCCCGTTTTTTTTAGTGGTCGCTGGTCTCCACTTTTTTTGATTTAATTTCTTATCAGTCCTTTAAAACTATTAAGAGAAGTCTAAAATTGTAGGTTCTCTTGTTTGTGTCATTCCGCTGTGTCGTTTCTTAAACTTGCCCATACTAATATAAACAATTGTGTCTATTATGTCAAATTTGGCTATAATCGTTAATGCGTGTAGTTATGATTTAGCGCTCCTTAATTAGTTTACCGTATTCATATTTTTCAATCTTCTTATAGTCGTTAGAATATTCCTCGTAATAAAGCCACCTCCCATCTTTTATCCAAGTATTTGTTTCTTTATCTAGATATTGACTTCCTTGAATCCTTAAATTACCATTAGGATATTTTCCTTCAAAGATTCGAAATTTAATGATATCTTTTATACTACCATCCATATTATAATAAACCCAGTCCTCTGTACGAAGGTTTTCAATAAATTGACCTTCTATTTCCAATTGCCCATTTTTAAAATACGATTTATAACTTCCATAATAAAAATTAGTTAACCCACTTGTATATTCAGCTTTTAGTTTTGAAGTATCATAACCTTCATAATATTCCTTTACTTCAGCTTTAAACTGGTCGATAAATGTAGATTCTTGCAACAGTATATCATATTTTGTGTATACCTTTTTCACTGAACCCTTTTGAAACATTACACCAATCCACTCAACGATATAACCTTCATCATTGAAGAATTTCATGTAATCGCACAATCCTTTATCATATTTGTATGTCTCAAGTATATTACCATCCTCATCCCAATAACGAGATAAACCATGTTGTAAGCCAAAAGAAAAATGTGCTTCTTGCATTAATTTCCCCTGAGCATTAAACATCTGATACTTACCGTGTAATAATTGACCACCGGCACCTCCCTTTGTCCTGCCTATACCTGAATATTCATTGTACCAAAAATATATAAGTTTGTCATTATATTCAACGGCTGGATTGCTTTTACAAACATTGAAAACCTCTTGACCATCACTATATTTTAATGTTTTCTTCTCAGTAGATATCTGTTGTGCATATGTCGACGAAATCAAAACAGCAAATATGCATACAAGTAAAATAAAATGTGGTTTAATTTTCATGCCAATAACAGGATTTAATTATTTAGGGTTTACTTCATAAAAATAATAATTAAGGACTTAAATGTCAATTGGTTTTGATGATTTTATCATTTTTTTGCATTAACAGTACTTTATCGAACGTAAAATAGTCATCTGCCAAAATTTTGTGTTTTCCCGGTTTTCCCATAATTCAGTTATACATGGATCTGTAAAATATAGAGTGGATTTCCGCTCCGCTAATGGAGACTTTTAGCTTTTTGGCACAAAGCATGGATTTGTATATATAAACGATAAAATTTTATGGACGTATTTATTATATTTATTCATTAGCAAGCTCAATCGATAATAAACTAATAGCCTTTTTATTTATGTACAAAGTTGTGTCGTTAGGCAGTTCAACAGATGATGATTTGATAATAATATAGAAATCTTCATTATTAGGTAAAACCTTAAATAATACGTCTTCGCCTTTTTGTAAAATTAATCCCCCATAAAAGTCACCTTCTTTTGGAGCAGAATGAATAGAAGGAAAGTATCTTGCTTTTCCTTTAAAAGTTTTATCTTCATTTTCCTCCATCATTTTAATAATTTGTTTCTTTTTTATCTTATTCAAAGCAGATTTTTTTCTTTCCTCTTCTTCTTTCTTCTTTTTAGCTAATTCTATTTGTTTTAGCTTATTAAAATATTCAGCAGTGACGTAATTAATTGCAGCTGAAGATCCGGCCAATGAAAACTCATAATCTGTTTGTCCACAATCACTACGCAATCTAACATATATTCTATTTTGTGATTTTAATTTATTGAGCAATTCTACCTTTGATAAGGTAGATTCATCATTATAATATTTTTCTAGAAACCATAAATCTTCATCCGCATTTGTAGAGACTTTAAACTGATATAATTTTTCATCATTATCGAATTTCATGTAAACGATCTTACCATCACAAATTGCGGAACCTGCATTACTAACATAAATATTTAATTGTTCAGAGTTTTCAAAATAATTAACAACAAAATAGGGACTGGTATAAGGGAATTCACCCCCAGAACCTTTTATGGATGAAGTCTTATATTTACCATCAAATGCATTGCCTCCAGATTTATAAGTCCATCTTTGAGCATAAGTAGTATTTATAATAAATATGATAAAAGCAAATAGGATTAAATACTTTTTCATGATAAAAATATTTTAATGATGTTCAGGCATAACAAGTTAATAATATTTCCGGATATGATTGATAATAAAATAATTTAGTTTAAATAAGACTTGTTATACATGATAACTAATCATAGTATTTGACACAAGTAGATATAATTTCTACATTTGGGCATGGCCAATTAAAAACAATGAGACGTTTACTTGTCAATTTAGCTCTTTATCTTTTCCCTTTAGGACTTTTTGCCCAGGACTTACTTCCTATATCAACCACAAACCAGGTTGTAGATCATACTTATTATAGCCTTTCTTATAGCGAGGATCACGAGTAGGCAGAGTGGGTTTATTATATGCTTACAGGGGATATGGTCCGATCGGGATCAGTGTCCAGGACTGATAATTTCAGGGAGGATCCATCGGTAACAACAGGATCAGCCTCCCTGGGTGATTATAAAGGATCCGGATATGACCGGGGGCATTTATGCCCTGCAGGTGATATGCAAATAAATAGTATAAGCATGTCAGAGAGTTTTTATATGTCCAATATGAGCCCCCAGGAACCTTCATTTAACCGGGGAAAATGGAGGTCTCTTGAAGCAACAGTCAGAAACTGGGCGGTCAAAGAGGATACAATTTATGTTGTTACAGGTGGTGTTCTTACATCATCAAAAGGATCTATCGGCCATAACAGGGTGACAGTGCCGGAATATTATTACAAAGTGATATATGATCCAACCGGGGAGAAAAAAATGATTGCCCTTGTGCTTCCCAATAAAAAATGCACTAAACAGTTACAGGACTACGTCGTTTCGGTTGACCATGTCGAAAATATTACAGGTATAGATTTTTTCCCTGCATTACCTGATAAGTTAGAAAATGACCTTGAAAGTAATGTTACAGCTACCAAATGGTCTTTCGAATCATCATCTTACAATAGAAAAACCAGTAAGAAAAAATATCACACGGACAAAAACAATAAAATCAATATAAACACGGCTTCAGCAGCTGAGCTTGATAGGTTATATGGTATTGGCCCTGCAAAGGCAAAAGCAATAATCGCAGCACGCCCGTATAACAGTGTCGATGAGCTTACAAAAGCTTATGGCATTGGGGATGCAACTCTTGAAAAAATAAGAGATTATATCACTGTTGGTGATAAAACTAAGGCAAAGAAAAAATCAACTTCCGGAAAGATAAACATTAATACAGCATCCCGCGCTGAACTTGAAAGCCTGCCCGGTATCGGTGAAGTTTTAGCCGGCAGGATAATCAGTGCCAGGCCTTTTCGAAATATCCACGAAATAAAAAATATTAAAGGAATTGGTCCTAAAACTTTTGAGAAGGTAAGATGGAAGATATCGACTAAATAGAACTTGCTGATACAATATTCCAGGAAATATTATTTGGTTACATTTATTTTTTGATAATATTTAAAAAGCCTTTTCTGAACCTTCCCTGCGAATACCTCCCTAAACACTATGTAAAGTCCATGATAATACCATAGGTTAATATTTTCAAGTTTAAAAGGGTCTTGATAACCGTAACTTTTATTTTGATACTTTGTTGGTTATTTCTCAAATGGTATATTAATTTTTTTAGAGGCTTTAAAAGTTGTTAATTTCCCTAATTTTGAAATACCTTCTCCATTAAGATTTTCACCATATTCACCTACTAAGTCAAGTATCTTTTTCGATTGAGTTCTTGCGGGAGAAAATGTAACACTTATCTCTACTTCATCAGAAATTTGTTTAATTGGCATAATATCATTTGGGAGTTGTTTAACAAGCTTTTTGTGTTCATTATACCATTTTGAATCGTCAATTTCTACTGTTGTCTCAATTTCACCTCGTTTCACAGTAAAATCACTACTGAAAATATCGCCAGAATATATCTCATTTTTCCCCTTCAAGTAATGAGGTCGTCCTACACTTAATAAGAGGTTTGTTCCATCTGGAAAATTTGTAGTAACAACTATTTTTAGGTTTCTTTCATTTACTTTTGAATTATATATATCAATCTTATATTCCTCAGGGGCTTCTAAAGTTGTTTCCTCCTTTGATTTGGCATTCTTATTTTCATTTGTTTCTACTATTTTTTCCTTTACTGTTTGTCTTTTACTATTTGGTTGACAACCAATAACAACTAAGCTGATTAATAATACATTAAATATTTTTTTCATAATTATAGATTTTAAAGTTTATCTCATTGTTTATTACTTTGTTTCTTAACTTGTACACAACAAATAGCGATCAAAGCAAGTTTAGCCTTGCTATTACCTGCTTTGATCGCTATTTGCTAGGGCCTGACATTTTTATTATCCTTCTGTCATTTTAGTTAAAATAACTGAAATTATTCCAGATAATGTATCGATACCAAATTCTTTAAGTTTTTCTAAAAGTTTTGATTTTTTCTTCACTTTATCACTTTCCGAATCTAATATCGTTTGTAATTCTCTTAGTTGATTTCCATTAAGCTCATCTTGAAGAGCCTTTGTTATAATCTCAATATTAACTGTTTGCAAATTTGATTGTTGCTGAATCATTGTTAAGTTTATACTATCCTTTTTGCCATCATAAACAGTTGATGGGATTCCAAGCTTCTCTAGCTCATCTATTGAAGCTTGAACAATTGATTCTCCCATAATTTTAACATCCTTTATTCTATAATAAGGGTCACCAGATAGATTATTAATCATTGAATCTTAAATACTTTCTAGTTCTTTAATTTTTAAGCTTTCTGGTCCAAAAATTCTTTCAAAAATTGAAATCGTGGCACTTATCCATGCGTTTACTCCAACTGTACTTAATCCCCATTGATTCCCTTGAATATTTTTTAATTTATTAATTTGTCCTTTCAATAATTCAACTTTTTCCTTCATAGTAGTTCTATTTTTGTAGTTGGCTTGGAGCTAAATTGAGATAGGATGCTGGATTACTCCGCCTACCCCCCCGCAGAACCGGACGTACAGGATTACCGTATCCGGTTCCTCTGCATTTACGATTCGCTATCAGTCGCTAATTTAAGCTTTTTGTGATATGCATCTAAATTTCGTTTACCTTTTTCCGATTTCTCCGTGTAAATCTATTGGTGTCCTTTAGTTGCTCCGTTAATACAGGCAGTCCCCCTTCCCTATACCGGCTCGCTCTGATTGCACTTCGCCGACTATAAGCGCCACTATGAGGCTGCTATGACTTCTGATCACCTTCTCTTTGGCTCCGGTTGTCCCTCGCCACAGATACCCCTGAACGCCTGCCCTTTTCTTCCAGCTATTACAAGTGGACACAGAAACTTATAATACCCGGTGATTTCTGGTGAGGATCACCCTTATTCCTCTCTCTCGTTGGGGAGCTCACAGATCTCCTGGGTTCCGAAGATTGACCTTTGTGCACCCCGACCTTCGGTACGGGGCAGGCTATGCCCTACTCTTTGACCACGTATTATATTCTTGACACAAGTAGATATAATTTCTATATTTGGGCATAGCCAATTAAAAACAATGAGACGTTTATTTGTTAATTTAGCTCTTTATCTTTTCCCTTTAGGACTTTTTGCCCAGGATCTTTTTCCTACATCAACCACAAACCAGGTTGTAGATCATACTTATTATAGCTTTTCTTATAGCGAGGATCACGAGCAGGCAGAGTGGGTTTATTATATGCTCACAGGAGATATGGTTCGATCCGGATCAGTGTCCAGGACTGATAATTTCAGATAGGATCCATCGGTAACAACAGGGTCAGCCTCCCTGGGTGATTATAAAGGATCCGGATATGACCGGGGGCATTTATGCCCTGCAGGTGATATGCAAATAAATAATATAAGCATGTCAGAGAGTTTTTATATGTCCAATATGAGCCCCCAGGAACCCTCATTTAACCGGGGTATATGGAAAAAACTCGAGTCAACAGTTAGAAACTGGGCAGTCAAAGAGGATACAATTTATGTTGTTACAGGTGGTGTTCTTTCATCATCAAAAGGATCTATCGGCCCTAACAGGGTAACAGTGCCGGAATATTATTACAAAGTGATATATGATCCAACCGGGGAGAAAAAAATGATTGCCCTTGTGCTTCCCAATAAAAAATGCACTAAACATTTGCAAGTCTACGTCGTTTCGGTGGACCATATAGAAAATATTACTGGTATAGATTTTTCCCCTGCATTACCTGATAAGTTAGAAAATAACCTTGAAAGTAATGTTACAGCTGCAAAATGGTCTTTCGAATCATCATCTTACAATAGAAAAACCGGCAAGAAAAAATATCACACGGACAAAAACAATAAAATCAATATAAACACGGCTTCAGCAGCTGAGCTTGATAGGTTATATGGTATTGGCCCGGCAAAGGCAAAAGCAATAATCGCAGCACGTCCGTATAATAGTGTCGATGAGCTTACAAAAGCTTATGGAATCGGGGATGCTACTCTTGGAAAAATCAGGGATTATATCACTGTTGGTGATAAAACTAAGGCAAAGAAAAAATCAACTTCCTCAAAGATAAACATTGATACAGCATCCTGCGCTGAACTTGAAAGCCTGCCCGGTATCGTTGAAGTTTTAGCCGGCAAGATAATCAGCGTCAGGCCATTTCGAAATATACACAAAATAAAAAATGTTACAGGAATTGGTCCCAAAACTTTTGAGAAGGTAAGATGGAAGATTTCGACTAAATAGAATCTGCTGATACAATATTCCTGGGAATATTATTTGGTTACATTTATCTTTTCGATAATCTTTAAAAGAACTTTTCTGAACCTTCACTGCAAATACTTTTCCAAAAACTATGCAAAGTTCATGATTATATCTTCTGTACGTATTTAGTCCAATCGGAGCTTTATAGTTGGGCCTTTCAGGCCACATGAAGTCCTACATATTGGGCACAGTTATTTTTTGGATTTATTTTCCGTTTTTATAATTTCCATATTCTTAATGAATTCTTCTGTATCTAGAAAATAATTAGGAAATGCACTTTGTAATTTATTAATTGATTCCGTTGAAACAAGGACAACCTGAAAATTATTATTATCAGTATTTTCCCTCTCAAGTTTTGTATATTCTTGGTTTGCTTGTGCAAAACAATCTAATGGATAACTATTAATTATAACCATACTTTTTTCAATATCCAATTTCAAAAGATGGTAAACATCATTTGCACTTTGCTTTTCTATAATATATTTTGCTGCATTCGCAAAAGCGCTTAAATTAGATTCTATCTGATTATAATTATACTCATAAACTGCTTGTTTGAATGTGTCTTCTCTTGAAAGATTTGTATAATTGGGAACTTGTGGAGTATTTTCAAGATATGAGAATGCACTACTTGTCAAGGCAAAGTATTTTTTCCATTTGGGTTGTCCTTCGCCTGTCTTTAAGTCTGTCTCCAAAAAAGCACTCATTGTCTCAACTGCAGTAGCCCATGAATGCTGCAATTTTGTCCGTATCTGAATCTCCACTAACAATCCATCAGTTTCTGGATCTTTTGGACTTGAATATTTATATACCAAATGGATACTTCTATATCCACTTTCCTTTGGTTCAGTTATGTAATTGAAGTAATTTTTAAATTCGTGTTCTTTTCCATATTTCTTTAAGCTTTCTCTAAGTAATTCTACTTCCTTTAAATCATTCATAATTGCCCGAATTCCTGCAATATCATGCATTGTTGTTAATTGCATTTTCGGAAATCTCTTCAATTTACCGATAATTGAAGGACTTCTTTTTAAACGCTGAACAACATTTGCATTTTTGTTTATTTTCTCAACTTCAGCAAGAACAACCTTGTAAAATTCATTAATAACCTTTCCATGAACTGTTCGCCAATATGTAAGTGCATTTTCAGCTGATTCAATATCTTCTTTAATATGGTTTTCCTTATCTTTGAGGATCTTGCCTGCCTTTTTGATTTTATTGCGTGACATCATAAATTGTATTTTTGTGCACAACCGATACTAATATAAACAATTTTTTATACTATGCCCTATTCGGTTATAATTGGTAATTGCGTTTATTGCTATTTATGTTTATATCCTTACTTACTTCGTAATCTGGAGATAACCCACCCCAATCAAGTGTGGGCCATGGATATAACCTATTTGCCCCTAGCAGGAGGTGGCTGGATGTATCTGGTTGCGATCATTGATTTATACAGCCGTTATATTGTTGGTTGGTCCTTGTCTAATACAATGACCTCCGAATGGTGCAAAGGCTGCTTACAGACAGCTATAGCAGCACATGGGGAGCCTGAGATTATTAATACAGACCAGGGGAGCCAATTTACCAGTCACATTTTCACTTCTCTATTCAATGATATTGATTCAAAGCTGAGTATGGATGGTAAGGGAAGATGTATCGATAATATTTTTATCGAGCGATTCTGGCGAAATCTTAAATATGAAAAAATCTATCTTGAACCATCGGAGGATGGATTGGAATTATTTGCAAAAGTGAAATGGTATATAGAATTTTACAATGTCCGCAGGCCACATCAATCCTTGGGATATAAGAAACCAGAAAATGTATATGCTCGAGCTGCTTGATTTTTCTTTTCCGGCCAGCTGGCCGGAAAAGAAAACAAACTTAACTTTAAAGAATCGTTGTCTAAAGAAGGGGAGTATTTAATTATGTTTTTCTTTGTAACTGTCTGATTTAACGATCAAATATGAATTTTTTCAAATATATGGTTATTTTTCTTATTGAGGTGAACCCCGGTTGAAAGGTTGAATAGAATTTGCTGATACAATATTCCTGGAAATATTATTTGGTTACATTTATCCTTCCCTCGATTGAGCACATTTTATTCCTTCTTCTGATTATGCTTTTCAAATATTTCGTCTCCAATTCGAAAACATTCAGGACTTAATATGAAAATGTCACACCTTCCAAATTTTTTTGAATGAGCTAATAATGCATGCTTGTCATTTGATATATAAATAGGAATTGTCTCAATGGTTTGAAATTCATTTCCGTTATGGTCATATTCAAGAGTGTAATTGTCACCTCCATGCGGGCCAGTCAATTTTATTAGCTCATCACTTTGTTTATTAATCCAAAATCCACTAAAGTTCATGGTTAAATAATTTTAATTTCTAAAATAAACGTTAAGTATTAATTGTATCTCAAAAATTCATATAAATGTACAACAATTCCTATCCCAAGTCAACCAGGCTATTATTTCAAATTATCGGCAATAAATCAAATTAGTTGCCGATAATTTGATTAATTTGTTGTAATAAACAACAAACAAAATCGACACTAAACTCAGAATACAGGATCTAAAAGATAGGTTTTCCCGGGCGGGGATATTTACCACCTCGGATACTGTCCAGTTCTACAAAGAACGTGAAGAAAATATCCCCCGGTCAACTGTGAATTGGAGAGTTTTTGAACTGGTCCGGCAAGGAGTGCTTGAGCGGGTGGGGAAGGGAAAATTCACCGTTGGTGAATCTTCGTTTTACCTGCCTGATATTTCACCGGAAATATTTAAGGTCGATAAAGCCATTAAAAAAGCTTTTCCTTTTGTCTCGTACTGTGTATGGCCAGAAAAATGGATAAATGAATTCTCCCGGCATATATCAAAGACCGGGATCATCCTGGTTGACATCGAGCGTGACAGCGCTGAATCTGTTTATTTTACCTTAAAAGATTATTTTAAGGAAGTTTTTTATAAACCATCAAGGGAGCTGCTGCAGGACTATATCCAGGGACTGGAAAATGCAACTGTTGTCCGCAACCTGGTAAGTGAAGCTCCAATTCAAACTGTTAATGGGGTTTCGACTGTCACAATCGAAAAATTACTCGTGGATATTTTTTGTGATATGGAATTCGAATATCTCCAGGGACGAGAGATTGGACATATCTACGAAAATGCATTTAGCCGGTACAGCGTGAATCAAACGAAACTTTTAAGATATGCTGCCAGAAAAGGAAAAAAAGACGAGATAATGCGAATAATAAAGCAGTACAATATACCGGAAAATTTAAATGGCGAAAATACAAGGAGCAAATGATTTCAAGCAATTGTCTTAGTATTGATTGGATAAAAAAGGTATCAGCCAGAAAAAAATAAAGGGTTCATGCGCTATGAATTGCAGGATCGAAAAACCAACACGCATATAGATAAAGCCCATTATAAGCTTTTTTATATTCCCGCCTATAAAACCTCCCAATAACAGGAATATATCCTTTTGGATGTTGTATTTAGCAAAAACCTATACAAAAAGCTAATTGAGGTGCCGATTGATTCGGAATTCATTATGCAGGATGCAAAGCCGCCTTTTTGCCATTGTCCTGGGTCTTTTTCACCCCTGCCATTTTACACAAAAGCTCGAAATTAGATGTATGAAGAGGATCAGGAATAGTCATATCATCCCTTTCCTAATCAGGTTTTTCCTCATCGGTGCCGGGATCTTGTCCCCGCAGTTCATCCTCCCGTTTGCTAAGCCTTGCAAACACTTTTTGATAGATCTTATTTAATTCTTCGGGGCGGTTAACATAATATGAAAGTGTAGAATCGAACTGTTCTTTAGTATATCCGTGTTTCTCAAAAACCGAAGCATATAATGCAGCCGAATCAGGTATATTGTACTTTCTCTTTAGTGGATAATCATATCCTATTGCATCGGCAATATGAATATCTACTATAAGACCGGTAAGGTCATCCTTCGGGATCAGATACTTTTTTTCCCGGGATGAACATGAAAAAAAGAAGATACAGCTTACCAGTGCAATCAAAAACAAAATCTTTATTCTGATCGGCATTGCTTTAATAATCCTTTATTGGACTAAAACGGTAATTTATCATTAATTCGTGTGATCCGGAGTTAAATTTTCGGATTTTTGTTACCCCGATATCATATGAATAACCTATCTGTATCTTTTTTTCATGTGTATAACCCAGCAGGATGGATACCGCGTCCTTTGTCCTGAATGATAAACCGGCCCAGAGCATATTCCTGTAAAATCCCCTGACGTTAAAATCAAGCTGATAAGGAGAGGGTGCTACTTTTTTCATTATCAGAGTAGGTTCAAGGGCAAAATCACGGTTAATATAATACATATATCCGGCCGTCAGGTAAAAATGGCTTTTCAACTTACTCAGTCCTGTTGGTTGTTCACCCAGCTTCAGCTTATTGTTGATAAGCTGTGTGGCAGCAAAACCCACACGCAGGGTGGAAGAATATAAATAAACCCCCACCGTTGCATCAGGTACAACAGTAGAGTACACCTGATCCCTTAGCCTGGGGTCTTCAAACTCTGTTGTAATCCGTGTACCATCGACCTTATATTGCATTACACCCAGGTTCAGTCCCATGGAAACCTTGTATTCCTCATTGATCGTGTAATAATAGGCATAAGTACCGTTCACTGTGATTTTACTTGTTGGTCCGGTAACATCATACAACATATAACCGCCCACACCCATGGGTTGATCCACCAGGGGTCCGAAAATACTCAAAACATTGGTTATCGGCGGGTCCGTCAGTCCCACCCACTGAAAGCGATGATTTGAAATTATCTGATAATAATTATACGTGCCGGCAACAGCCGGATTCAACAAATACGAGTTGGTCATATACATAGTATATTGAGGCATTTGTTGAGACCGTGCCGAAAATACCACACCGGAAATTACAATAAGAGTTATAATCAGTTTCTTCATGGCTATCGTACTATTGTTACTGTACCTGATTTAGGTTCGGTTACGTCATCATTTATATGGATAATATAGTAATAGGTACCAACGGGCAATCTTTTCCCGTTATAAGTACCGTCCCATTCCTTGTCTGCATCATATCCCTTTGAATAATATATTCGCACACCCCAGCGGTTGAAAATTTCCACCTCAATTTCCGGGTACTGAAATGCATGAGGAATATGCCAGGTGTCATTGATACCATCGCCATTGGGTGTAAAACCACTGAATATCTCATCTATAAGGTCTCTTATCAACACCATTACGGTATCCGATTCCACACACCCGTCGGGTGTAACTCCGTAAACCACATATGCCTGATTTCCCGGAGGATAGGCTATTGTCACCCTTGAATCAGGAGAAGTGAGGTAATCTTCAGGTTCCCATAAATAAGACACAAATCCATCAGTAGCTTCCAGCTCAACCTCCGATCCTTCGGTAATGTATTTATCCGTTCCGGCATGCATACCTATCGTATCATACATTTCTATAATAACAGTATCCGTATCAAAACATTCACCCTGTGCAGCAAGCAAAATATATGTCATTGCCCCTGTTACTTTTACCGGTTGATTTTGAAGTCCCGGGTTATCAAAGAGCGTATCAGGATCCCACTGGTAAATCTCACCCCCCGATCCCTCAAGAACATAATCAGTGCCATAACACAAAATGGTGTCATTACCGGCTTCGGCATCAACACGAATATTATAAGATACGTTATATTCTCCGGTATAATCACAATTATTGGCATCTGTTACCGTCACCCGGTAATCTCCCGGTGCAAGTCCGGTCAGTACACTGTCTGTTGAACCGTGCGACCATGAATAGTTAAAGCCGCCAACCCCACCGGTACTGCTGAGTTCAATCGACCCGTCTTCCACATTTTTATAGCAGGATGCATTTGAAACGTCTGCATCTACTTCTATCTCGGGAGGTTCATTAATGGTTATGGTGGTAGAAAAAGTTCTGCCCTCTGAATCTCTGACAAAAATATTATACTCACCGGCAGCAAGGAAAAGGAAGTTACCCGAAGATTGCGAGGATTCGCCGTTATATGAGTACTCATAGGGCCCTGTGCCGTCAATTGCAAGAAGGATGATCTCACCGTCTGTCAAACCATGGCAGGACACATCTTCCACACTGAGTATTTCAACATTCAATTCATTTACAGTAAGAGAATACGTATCGGTAAAAATACAGCCGTTTGCATCCTCAACATATATTCCGTAGGTGCCTGCATCCAGGCTATCGAAATAATTGGTATCCCGCGTGGTAACACCATCATCAATTGAATAAATATAAGGCGGCGTTCCCCCGGTAGCATTTATTGTTATCGTTCCCCTGACTTCGCCCACCACCGGGGTGGAACTGATCGTCGCGAGCAATTCCGGAGGTTGTGTAATCAGGATGGTATCGATCATTACCAGGCAACCCAGTGAATCACGAATATAAACAGTATCACTGCCGGCTGTAAGGTTCTCAAACAGCCCTGAAAGCTCAAAGTTCACCCCGTCAATGGAATACTCAATATCACCAAGCCCGCCTGAAGCTTCCACGTATATACTACCTGTATTATCACCGTAACATCCTGTCACAGGTTCAACTGATAAGCTGTCAACAACAATTGGCGGAGGATCCGATAAAACTACCTGATCGGGATAAAACACCTCACACCCGTTAAGATCACGTGCGGCAATATCATAAATTCCTGGTCCCAGATCCACATAAACGATCTCTGATGAATAATCCGCACCACCATTGACGGATGTCTCATAAGGCATTGTTCCGCCTGTCAGTTGTATCTGAATGCTGCCCGTACCTCCGCTGCATATGATCGGGTCAACGATTACGGTATCGATTTCCAGCGGTGAAGGAACACCCACCTCTATCGAATCGGTAATAGCGGAATCACACAAATGTGCATCTGTGATCTTTATTACGTATTTTCCCTCTGACAGTCCTACGAATATTCCGTCATTGTTCACTTCCGTTCCGGGATGTATCGTATATTCATAAGGCATTGTTCCTCCTGTAGCCGTGATCCGGATTGCACCGTCGGAATAACCGCTGCAGGTGATACTGTCCACAATATAATTATCCACCTCTACAGGATCAGGTTCATAAATAAACACTGTTGTATCCCGAATACATCCATTAACATCCGTCACACGTATAGTGTAAGTACCTCCCGGCAGTCCGCTGAACAATCCCGAACCGGCCGTTTCAGAAGGTATGGAACCGGGCATCAGGCTGTAAGTAAGCTGTCCCGTACCTCCTGCAGCTTTTGCAGTAATAACGGCACTGCTGTCATAAGCACACAGAAGTGAATCTGTAAATGTGAACTCTGAAAACTTTATCGTATCGGGTGATGTAACCGTGACTTCAGTGGATGCAGTACAACCGAAATCATCGGTTACCGTTACCGAATAAGTTCCTTCACACAGGCCAAGAATATCTGTTGCCGGTCCATGGCTCCACTGGAACGTGTAATTGCCTGAACCACCTGTTGCAGTGACCTGGGCTGTAGCATCACATGAATTCCAGCAGTTTGTAATCAATCCGAGCGGTACCTGGTAACCGGTATAGGCACAATCGAACAATGGATCATTGATCGGTTCGGAGATCAGCCCGGACTGGTAGTCAAGTGTTACGGTATCACCGTCAGCCGTTGTGTCGGTAAAGGAGATCGCCGCATTGGTGATAAACCCGTCTGTTCCTCCCCCGTCAGGTTCACAATCCTGCACCGTCACTTTCCATGCACCATTGGCCGGATCCATACCGTATAATGCCGACCAGTCTCCAGTAGCCCTGTAAGTCCCTGTAAGAGGCAATCCATCAATTGGATTTGCCTTACATATAGTAAGTGTATCCAATGTGGTATCCGTGCTAAAGGTAAGGTCTGCAAATTCAGAATAGTTGCATAAGAAAAAATGTGTGGCCTTTTTCAGTGTAATTAATGTCCCGTCAGGCGCTTCGAGGTAATAACTTAAATCATCTACAAATGGATGTGATTCCACCTCAATGGAAACGCTTATTGATGTATTACTTCCGATCAGGTAAGGAGTAGGTGCGCCGACCGAAACTTCCAGTTCGGGTAATATCGTCAGTTCAATAGAATCAACTACAGGTGCACAGATAGCCCCGCCAATAGCCTGAATATAAAGTTTTACCGAACCTTCAATCAGATCATTATAACCGGGTGTATAAACCGGATCAATAAGTGTATTATCATCAAAAGTACCATCTCCTGATGTAGTCCAACTCACTGCTGTGCTGTTTGATGTATCGGCAAAAGCTACCGGATAACCGGAACCGTAACATATCGTATCATCCGGTCCTGCATCGGCTTCAGGTTCTGTATCCCATGTTATGGTGCGGGTATCGGTGACTACTGTACCATCACATCCATTCTCGCCGTTAAGGGTAATAGTAGCTGTAAAACTGCCCGAGGATGTTGAGGGCGTAAAAGCTGCCTGTGATGGGTCGGCATCCTGTATCCAGGAGCCAAGGCTTTCACCACCGGTCCATGTTGCATCACCAAAACTGCCGGTTGCTGTTGCCCCGGTCATAATTACCGGATTAAACGGATCATCATCACAGCGTTCGATATCACTGCCCGCATCAACCTGCGGGGTTTCACCCCAGCTTATTTCCCTTGTGTCTGTGGCATCCGATCCTGTGCAGGCTCCTGATGCGGTCACTGTTAAAGTAGCCGTGAAACTTCCTGATGATGTGGTTGGTGTAAATTCAGCAAGGGCCGGATCTGCATTCTGTGTCCAGGTACCAAGACCTGAGCCGCCGCTCCATGCAACACTGCTGTGCGTGCCGGTTGCCAACGCGCCTGTCATGGCCATCGGGTTTAGCGGTGTGTTATCGCAACGTTCAATATCACTGCCCGCATCTGCCCGCGGGGTCTCTCCCCATGATATGGCGCGGGTGTCTGTGGCATCCGAACCCGTGCAGGCTCCTGATGCAGTGACTGTAAGAGTAGCAGTAAAACTTCCTGATGATGTGGTCGGTGTAAAGGTGGCCAAAGCAGGGTCGGCATTCTGTGTCCATGTGCCAAGTCCTGAGCCACCGCTCCATGCAACACTGCTGTATGTGCCGGTTGCCGATGCGCCGGTCATGGTCACCGGGTTTAGCGGTGTGTTATCGCAACGTTCTATATCACTGCCTGCATCTGCCCGTGGGGTTTCTCCCCATGATATGGTGCGGGTGTCTGTGGCATCCGAACCTGTGCAGGCTCCTGATGCGGTCACTGTTAAAGTAGCCGTGAAACTTCCTGATGATGTAGTCGGTGTAAAGGTGGCCAAAGCAGGGTCGGCGTTCTGTGTCCAGGTACCAAGTCCTGAACCGCCGCTCCATTCAGCACTGCTGTATGTGCCGGTTGCCGATGCGCCGGTCATGGCCACCGGGTTTAACGGATTGTTATCGCAACGTTCTATATCACTGCCTGCATCTGCCTGTGGGGTTTCTCCCCATGATATGGTGCGGGTGTCTGTGGCATCCGAACCTGTGCAGGCTCCTGATGCAGTCACTGTTAAAGTAGCCGTGAAACTTCCTGATGATGTGGTCGGTGTAAATTCAGCAAGGGCCGGATCAGCGTTCTGTGTCCAGGTACCAAGTCCTGAACCGCCGCTCCATGCAGCACTGCTGTATGTGCCGGTTGCCGATGCGCCGGTCATGGCCACAGGATTCAGCGGGGTGTTATCGCAACGTTCTATATCACTGCCTGCATCGGCCTGTGGGGTTTCTCCCCATGATATGGTGCGGGTGTCTGTGGCATCCGAACCCGTGCAGGCTCCTGATGCGGTGACTGTAAGAGTAGCAGTAAAGCTTCCTGATGATGTGGTCGGTGTAAAGGTAGCCAAAGCAGGGTCGGTATTCTGGGTCCAGGTACCAAGTCCTGAACCGCCGCTCCATGCAGCACTGCTGTATGTGCCGGTTGCCGATGCGCCGGTCATGGCCACAGGGTTTAGCGGTGTGTTATCGCAACGTTCGATATCACTGCCTGCATCTGCCCGTGGGGTTTCTCCCCATGATATTGTGCGGGTGTCTGTGGCATCCGAACCTGTGCAGGCTCCTGATGCAGTCACTGTCAAAGTAGCCGTGAAACTTCCTGATGATGTGGTCGGTGTAAATTCAGCAAGGGCCGGATCAGCGTTCTGGGTCCAGGTACCAAGACCTGAACCGCCGCTCCATGCAGCACTGCTGTATGTGCCGGTTGCCGATGCGCCGGTCATGGCGACAGGATTCAGCGGGGTGTTATCGCAACGTTCTATATCACTGCCTGCATCTGCCTGTGGGGTCTCGCCCCATGATATGGTGCGGGTGTCTGTGGCATCCGAACCCGTGCAGGCTCCTGATGCGGTGACTGTTAAAGTAGCCGTGAAACTTCCTGATGATGTGGTTGGTGTAAATTCAGCAAGGGCCGGATCAGCATTCTGGGTCCAGGTACCAAGTCCTGAACCGCCGCTCCATGCAGCACTGCTGTATGTGCCGGTTGCCGATGCACCGGTCATGGCGACAGGATTCAGCGGGGTGTTATCGCAACGTTCTATATCACTGCCTGCATCTGCCTGTGGGGTCTCGCCCCATGATATGGTGCGGGTGTCTGTGGCATCCGAACCTGTACAGGCTCCTGATGCGGTCACTGTTAAAGTAGCCGTGAAGCTTCCTGATGATGTGGTCGGTGTAAAGGTGGCCAAAGCAGGGTCGGCATTCTGGGTCCAGGTACCAAGTCCTGAACCGCCGCTCCATGCAACACTGCTGTATGTGCCGGTTGCCGATGCGCCGGTCATGGCGACAGGATTCAGTGGGGTGTTATCGCAACGTTCTATATCACTGCCTGCATCTGCCTGTGGGGTTTCTCCCCATGATATGGTGCGGGTGTCTGTGGCATCCGAACCTGTGCAGGCCCCTGTAGCAGTCACTGTTAAAGTAGCCGTGAAACTTCCTGATGATGTAGTCGGTGTAAAGGTGGCCAAAGCAGGGTCGGCGTTCTGTGTCCAGGTACCAAGACCTGAACCGCCGCTCCATGCAGCACTGCTGTATGTGCCGGTTGCCGATGCGCCGGTCATGGCGACAGGATTCAGCGGGGTGTTATCGCAACGTTCTATATCACTGCCTGCAT
>Ga0307421_1000954_pt1 | contig 18240 bp, 17 predicted proteins | sample SalMarWE160270MG_FD_202163 | JGI IMG/M metagenome (GOLD analysis project Ga0307421, IMG submission 202163) | Salt marsh sediment microbial communities from the Plum Island Ecosystem LTER, Massachusetts, United States - WE1602-70 | ecosystem: Environmental > Aquatic > Marine > Intertidal zone >...
AATAGCTATATGAAGAGGCCATTCCTTGAAACTTGTGAAAAGTGTAACATATGGTACGGATTTTTTAAAGATTTTTATAGGAGGATGAGATGGAGAAGAAATTGGGTTCAGTCCTCGTTATAGGAGCAGGAATAGGAGGGGTTCAGGCGACCATTGATCTGGCCAATTCTGGCTACAAGGTCTTGTTGTTGGATGAGATGCCCTATCCGGGGGGCAAAATGGTCCAGCTATATAAGACTATGGAGGGTATTGCCGCGATTACTATCGTTACCCCGAAGATCCTGGAGGCAAAGGGGAATCCCAACGTCACGCTCATCCCCGGGGCAAAGGTCAAGGAGGTCTCTGGAGAGCCTGGACGATTCAGCGTCAGGATAGCGAAGGCCCCCCGTTACGTAGATGTATCCACGTGCATAACCTGTGGCCTGTGTTGGATGAATTGCCCCGTTACCGTACCCAGCGAGTTCAACTACGGCTTGGGGGGGAGAAAGGCCATATACATGGCCTACGCCGGTGCTGTGCCCAATACCCCCATCATTGATCCCACTACGTGTCTCTACTTTAAAGATAAGAGTTGTACCAAGTGCGCCGATATCTGTCCAACCCAGGCGGTGAATTTCTCAGATGCAGAGAAGGAAGAGGTCGTGGAGGTGGGGGCCATACTCTTCACGGTAGGCCCTGCGCTCTATCAGGAAGGGGAGGAGGCGCAGCGGTTGGGTCTAGGCACCATAAAGGACGTGGTCTCCAATTTTCAGCTTGAACGCCTGCTCAGCATCTACGGACCGACTGGTGGTCAGCTAAAGAGACCTTCGGATGATACGGTCGCCAAGCGGGTGGGGATGATACTCTGCGTCGACCAGCGGAATCCGGACTATCAGATGTGCTCCGCCTATTGCTGTTCCCACGCATATAAAGCGGCCCTGGAGATTATAGAAAAGTACGAAGATGCCGAGGTAACCATTTTCTACGATGAACCCTGTAACTATGGGAAGCTTTGGGAGCGGGTATATAGAGAAGCGTGGGGGTCCGACAGAATCACGTTCATAGGGGCACGACCTCAATCGTGCAAGGAGGTGGACGGGCAGATAAAGGTATCCTCTGAGGGTGGCGAGGCGTCCTTTGACGTGGTGGCCCTCGCCCTACCCACCAAATTATCGGATGACGCCAAAAAGGTGGCCCACGTCCTTGGTTTGGGCCTGGCGGAAACGGGATTCGTTACGGAGGTTGAAGCGGGAAGGAGCGAAAAAGAGGGGGTTTTCACAGGTGCCACGGCCACCGGCCCCAAGGAGATTTCTCTTTCTGTAGCCTATGCAGAGGCGGCTGCCTGTGAAGCCGCTGCCTTTCTCAAGGAGGCGAGGGGAACCCTCAGCACCGTTCCCACATTCCCGCAGGAGAAGGATGTAGAGGGGAAGGAACCGCGCATAGGGGTGTTTGTATGCAGGTGTGGCGGCAATATATCTGAGGTATTGGATGTCTCCCAGATTGCGGCCTCCGCCGAGGAGTATGAAGATGTGGCAGAATCCACCATCCTCGATTTCGCCTGCTTACCAGAGGGGCTCTCATTTGTTAAAGGCAAGATCGAGGAGTTAGACCTCAACAGGGTGGTGATGGTGGCCTGCAGCCTCAGGAGCCACTTACCCATCTTTCAGAAGGCGGCGAGAGAGGCGGGGTTAAATCCACACCTGGTAACCATGGTAAACGCCAGGGAGGCCATATCGTGGACAAACAAGGACTATCCGGATCTCGCCCTGGCGCGGGTGAAGGATGAGCTTTCCGGCGCTTTGGGGAGGGCGAGGGCCTTGAGGCCCCTTTCTCCCATCCTCAGGCCGGTTGTGCGGAGGGCCCTGGTGCTGGGTGGTGGTGTCAGCGGCATGGTTGCCGCCACTTCTCTGGCCAGACAGGGGTTCCCCACCCTCTTGGTGGAGAAGAATGAGGAGCTGGGCGGATATGCGCAGAGGATGTGGAAGGATGAAGAAGGCAAACCTGTCTCAGGGTATGTTTCATCTCTTATAAAGGAAGTGAAAGAAAACGAGCTGATAGAGGTCTATGAGGGATATCACGTGCAGGGTTTTGCGGGGCGCATGGGCGACTTTGTGACGGTCATAGGGAAAGACGGTGATGAGCAGCAATTAAGCCACGGCGTCCTGATAGTTGCGACGGGTGCGTCGGAATACGTGCCAGAGGAATATGGCTATGGTCAGGATAACAGGGTCCTCACCCAACGCGACCTGGGGGAACAGTTGCAGAAGGGTGAAATGGAGGGGATTAAGAAGGTCTTCATGCTGCAGTGTGTGGGATCGAGGGACGAAGCACACCCCTATTGTTCAAAGGTCTGTTGTCCCCAAGCCATACAGCATGCCCTGGCTCTCACTGATATGGGGGTCTCGGTTACCATCGGCACCAAGGGCATGTGCACCCCGGGATCCCTTTTCGCCCCCTATAACGAGGCGAAGGAAAAGGGGGTGAACTTTGTGGAGATCACGGATGGGATGGATATTGACCGGGGTGAGAAGCTCTCTGTTGCCTATGAAGGAGATAAAGAGGAGTTCGACCTCCTCGTCCTGTCCACAGGGATGGTCAAGGGGGAGGATAATGAGGGGCTTTCCTTTATCTTTGGTCTGCCGCTGGATGAAGACGGGTTCTTCGAGGTAGAGGATCATGTGGCAACGGTTACCCCCGTCGAGTTCAGCAAGCGGGGGATCTTTGTGTGCGGTGCGGCAGAGGGACCGAAGACCTTGAAGGATTCCATAGCCCAGGCCAAGGCCGCGGCTCAGCGGTCAGTCACTATCCTTGCCAAAGATTACATAATGGGCGCTACCATGGTATCAAAGGTAGATAGCAGTAAGTGTGTGGCCTGTCTCACCTGCGTCAGGGTATGCCCCTTCTCCGTCCCCTATATAGGGGACGAAGGGGTAGCAGAGATATTGCCACAGGAGTGCCGAGGCTGTGGGATTTGTGTTGCGGCTTGTCCGCGAAGGGCCATCCAACTCGAACACTTTGAAGACGAACAGTTACTCAATCAGATAGGGGCGATATTGACCGCAGAGGGAGGTGCATGATGGGCGATTTCGAACCGAGGATCGTGGGATTATTCTGCCACTACTGTGCCCTTGCAGCCCAGGATGTAGCGGGAAAGGCGAGAGTGAACTTTCCTCCCAATATCAGGGAGGTACAGGTATTGTGTACGGGCAGGGTCGATGTCCTCCATATTTTGAAGGCCCTGGAGGAGGGGGCTGATGGGGTCTTGATCATGGGATGTAAAATCGGAGAGTGTTATTTTAGGGAAGGTAATATACAGGCCTTCAAGCGAGTCGACTATGCCAGGAAACTGCTGGAGGAGGTTGGCCTCGAAGGAGAACGGGTACAGATGTATGAGGTCCCAGGCCCCATGGGAAAGAGGTTTGCCGAGATTATCACCGAGACGACGGAAAAGATAAAGTCCTTGGGCCCCAGTCCCTTGAGGAGATAAGATGGGGAACGATAAAGGACGCGAGAAATTGCCCCTCGGTTTAAAGAAGGAGGATGTATTATGATAGTTGGTGAGCGGAAACCACTGAACCAGATTAGGGCCATGTTAGAGCCTTACAGAAAAATCCTGATCCTGGGGTGCGGCGAGTGCGTGAGTGTGTGTATGGCGGGGGGCGAAAAGGAGGTAGGGATACTCGCCTCCCAGCTGCGGATGCTGTATAAGAAAGAGGGGAAGAAGGTGGAGATAGAAGAGGCCACCCTGATTCGGCAGTGCGACCGGGAGTATATCGAACCATTCCTCAACACAATCTATCAAGCAGATGTGGTTTTATCCATGGCCTGTGGGGTCGGCGTGCAGTATGTGGGAGAGGTGGCCGGAGAAGAGGTCATCGTCTTGCCCGCTGTGGATACGAAGTTCTACGGGACCAATCTGGAGGTGGGAATCTGGGCAGAGAGATGTGCGGGGTGCGGCAATTGCATCTTGGACAAGACAGCCGGGATTTGTCCCATCGCCAGGTGTGCCAAGAGGCTCCTCAACGGGCCGTGTGGCGGCTCACAGGGCGGCAAGTGTGAGATCAACCCGGAGGTAGAGTGCGCGTGGCAGTTGATCCATGACAGGCTTAAGGCCCGGGGACAATTGGAATTGCTGGAGGAGATCATTCCCGCCAAGGACTGGAAACCGAGCCTCAGCGGCGGACCAAGAACGGTGGTAAGGGAGGATGTAAGACCATGAAGGCTGGGAGCAACTTAGAGGGGATACTGGAAAAGGGAGAATTCGCCGTTACGGGAGAACTCGGCCCTCCCAAGGGGAATGATGTAGAGGTGATCAAGAAGAAGGCCGAGTTCCTGCGGGGCAACGTAGACGCCATTAACGTCACCGATAATCAGACTTCCATCGTGCGCATGTCGAGCATCGCCACCTCTGCCATCCTGATACAGATGGGGCTGGAACCGGTGATGCAGATGGTTACCAGGGACAGGAATCGAATCGCCATCCAGAGCGATGTCTTTGGGGCCACCGCCCTGGGGATCAAGAATATGCTCTGCCTGAGCGGTGACCATCAGACCTTCGGCAACCAGACGGGGGCAGCAAACGTCTTCGACATCGACTCCATACAATTGCTGCAATGTGTCAAGACCATGCGAGACGAGGGCATGCTGCTGGGAAATGAGGAAGAGATCGAGGGAAAGGTACATCTCTTCATCGGGGCGGCGGCCAACCCCTTCGCCGATCCCTTTGAGTTCAGGGTGATTCGATTGGCCAAGAAGGTGCAGGGGGGCGCAGATTTTATACAGACCCAGTGCATCTACGATATGGAGCGTTTTAAGGAATGGATGCGGATGGTGAGGAATCGGGGGCTCCATAAAAAGGTACACATCCTGGCGGGGGTAACCCCCCTCAAGTCCGGCGGTATGGCCAGGTACATGGCCAAAAATGTGGCAGGGATCACCATTCCAGATTCGATCATAGACAGAATGGTCAAGGCAGAAAAAGGGGCCTCAGAGGGGATCAAAATCTGTGTGGAACAGATAGAACAACTGCGGGAGATCGAAGGGGTGCACGGCATTCACCTCATGGCCATTGAGTGGGAGCACAAGGTCCCGGAGATATTGAAGGAGGCAGGGCTGCTGCCTCGACCACAACTCTCCTAGGTTCCCACCCCTATTGTTGGATCATAAAACCAGGGAGAGCGTGACGTATACCTGGTGCGCATAATCTCCATCGTATTTCTCATGTGTCCTATCCTGTGAGGACAACTCTTGTATAAAGAGGTAGTCTCCTTACCCCATATTTTTCCACCTGCCCCCACGCGTCCCCTCGATACTATTTCAAAACCGTCATATATCCTTTTTCGCTTTGATTCCGAGGCCTTTTTTGGCAACCATCTCTGTACCGCAGGGCATGGGATGAAATTAAGCCTTGACATCCATTAAATATTTTTATTAACTAATAAGAGTTTGTGATAAAGGTAACAAGGAGGGTGCGAATGTCAAAGGTAAAGGAGTTACCGGCGGTGTGGATTGGAGGCGGGACCTGCGGCGGCTGTTCTATCTCGGTCCTCAATACCGTAGTGCCTTCTATAAAGAATATCCTCATCGACGAGGTGGTGCCGGGGAGACATATCAGTCTGAAATTCCATATGAACATCTCGGCAGGTGCGGGTGATCCGGTCATCAAGGCCATAGAGGATACCGGCAAACAGCACAAGGGTGGCTTTCTCCTGATCGTGGAGGGGGTAGTCCCCACTGCCGAGGGGGGTGCCTTTTGTTCTGTGGGTGAGAAGGGAGAGGAACCCATACCCTTTTATCAATGGGTGGTGGACCTGGGAAAGAAGGCCATGGCGGTCATCGCCCTGGGGACGTGTTCCTCCTTCGGCGGCATCCCCGGTGCCAGACCCAATCTCACCGGTGTGAAGAGCGTCATGGATATTTTTAAGGAAGAGAAAATCGCCACGCCCCTGATCAATATCCCCGGATGCCCGCCGCATCCGGACTGGTTCGTGGGTACGGTGGCACGGATCCTCATCGCCGGTCTGCCCACAGCCGGGGATCTCGACGACCTGCTGCGACCCAAGGATTTCTATGGGATGCTCATTCATGAGAACTGCCAGCGCAGGTCGTACTTCGACGAAGGGAAATTCGCCAAAAAATTCGGAGACCCCGGCTGCCTGTATGAGCTGGGGTGCAAGGGACCCATCACCTACGCCGATTGCCCCATCCGGCAGTGGAATAACGGGGTCAATTGGTGTATCAAGGCCGGCATGGGGTGCCAAGGGTGTACCCAGCCCGAGTTCCCCGATTTTCTGGGATCTTTTTATGAACAACTGACCGATGTCGATATGCCCAAGATCGGTGAATACTGGAAAGAACGGGAGGGTTAAGGCCAATGGGGAAGATAATAATAGATCCCGTAACGCGGATCGAAGGACACTTAAAGGTAGAGACCGTTGTCGACGGCGGCGAGGTCAAGGAGGCCCGCTGTTCGGGGATGCTTTTCAGGGGCTTTGAGCGGATCCTGGAGGGCAGGGACCCGCGCGATGCCCAGATCATCACCCAGCGGATCTGCGGGGTGTGCAATCACTGCCACACCACGGCGGCCGCCCTGAACCTGGACAGCGCCTTCGGCATCGCCGATAAGATACCCGACAACGCCCGTATCATGCGCAACCTGACCATGGGTTTCCACCAGGTGCAGGATCACATCCTCCATTTCTATCACCTGGCGGCCCTCGACTACGTCGACGTCACCAAGGTGGCGGCCTACGAGGGGCCGGACCGGAACCTAAACTCCATCAAGGCCTTCATCTCCCGGGGAGAGTTGGCCCCCTTTGTCCCCCGTTACGAGGGGGATTACCGGTTCCCCGCTGAGGTCGATCAGGAGTTGGTGGGCCACTATGTTAAGGCATTAGAGATGCGGCGAAAGGGGCACGAGGCAACGGCCATCCTGGGGGGCAAGCTCCCCCATGCCTGCGCCGTGACCCCCGGGGGCATGACCGAGGTCCCCACCGTGGATAAGATCGCCACCCTCCTGTGGCGGGCCAAGGAGCTGCGGGAGTTTGTCGAGGATTGCTATCTCCCCGATGTGATCACGGTGGCGGAGACCTACGGCGACTATTTTGAGATCGGCAAGGGGTGCGGAAATTTTCTCGCCTACGGCATCTTTGATCTCGACGGGAAGGACCCCGATTACACGAAGCGGGCAAGGCTTTTCCCACAAGGGAGCACTACTACGGATTTCAAACACCAGCCCCTTGATCTGGATCAGATCACCGAGTGGATCAAGTATTCGTGGTATGAGGATGGTGCATCAGGCAGTCATCCCTTTGAAGGAGAGACCAAACCCCAACCCCATAAAAAAGGCGGCTATTCCTGGATCAAGGCCCCCCGGTACAAAGACAGCCCCTATGAGGTCGGCCCCCTGGCGAGGATTGCTGTCGCGTACGCAGCGGGTGATCCGGCCGTCAAGGAGATGGTGGACTCGGTCCTCGGCCACTTCAAGGCACAGCCCGCGGTCCTCTTCTCCGTCCTCGGGAGGCATGCCGCCCGGGCCCTCTGCACCCTTTATATTGTGCGCAATTTGGAGAACTGGGTCCTGGAGCTCAAGCCCGGGGAACCGGTCTATGTGGAGCATACCATACCCGAAGAGGGCACCGGTGTGGGGATCGTGGATGCGGCCAGGGGCGCCCTGGGGCACTGGGTGGTGATCAAGGATCGCAAGATCGGCAAATATCAATGTGTCGTTCCTACCACGTGGAACGCATCACCCATGGACGACAAGGACGTACACGGTCCCATTGAGCAGGCCTTGATCGGGACTCAGGTCAAGGACGAGGCAAACCCCTTTGAGATCGTGCGGATCGTGCGGTCATTTGATCCCTGTATCGCCTGTGCCGTGCACCTCTTGAACCACAAGGGGCGAGAGCTGCAACGGTATGTCATAGCCTAAAACGAGGAGGAGAGCGATGTTACGGTCGGAACAAAAACCGTTCGAAGAGATCGAGGGCTACCTGGAGGGCGACAAAAAGGTCTTCGTCTTGGGGTGTGACGGGTGCGCCCAATCAAGCAAGACCGGAGGGATGCCCCAGGTTGTGGCTATGAAGGAGCGCTTGGAGGGGGCGGGGAAAAAGGTAACGGGGCATACCGTGATTGATTTCCTCTGCCAGAAGGCCTTGGTCGCTTCGAGGCTTCGTCCCCTTGAGGCCCAGGTGATGGAGGCGGATTCCCTGTTGGTGTTGACCTGCGGGGTGGGGGTGCAGTCGGTGGGGGCCATGGTGAAAAAGCCGGTGCACCCCGGCTGCAACACCATCTCCCTCGGGGGGTCACGGGGTGAGTGGCGGGGGACGGAACGATGCCTGGAGTGCGGCGATTGTCTTCTCCACTACACGGGCGGGATCTGCCCCTTGACGGCCTGCTCGAAGGGTCTGAGAAACGGCGCCTGCGGTGGGGCCTCCGATGGAAGGTGCGAGGTCAGCCCGGAGAAGCCCTGCGGCTGGGAGCTGATCTACGAGAGGCTGAAGGAGGTGGGCAGGTTGGATCTGCTCAAAGAGTTTATCCCGCCCAAGCAATGGGACAAGCAGAGACCCAGACCGGAGATCCTTTCTACCGCTCTGTGGGCCCTTGAACAGCGGGATGAAGAGCGCGAGGAGGATAGAGGATAATGGTTTTGCACGAGGCATTAGAGAGCAAAAAGTTTGCCGTCACCACCGAAGTCGGTCCCCTCAAGGGGACGGATACCTCAGAGGTCATGGAGGTGGCTGAGGTCCTTAAGGGAAAGGTAGACGGGGTCAACGTGACGGACCAGCAGAGCGCGGTGATGCGGCTGGGTTCCCTGGCCACCTGCTCCCTCCTGGTAGAGAAGGGGTTGGAGCCGGTTTTCCAGATGACCTGCCGGGACAGAAACCGCATTGCCCTGCAGTCCGATCTGCTCAGCGCCCATGTCCTGGGGATCAAGAACGTCCTGGTCATCTCCGGTGACTTCCCCAGCCTCGGGGATCACATCGATGCCAAAGACGTCTATGACCTCGATTCCGAGCAGTTGATCTGGACCATCAACCAAATGAACGGAGGCCACGATCTGGCGGGCAATGAGCTGCAGGGGAAGACGGATTTCTTTGTGGGCGCGGTGGTGAAGCCGGTATCGGACACCGAGGCCTCTACTGAGCTCCAACTAGCCATGATGGAGAAGAAGATCAACGCGGGGGCCCGTTTCTTCCAGACCCAGGCGGTCTATGAGGTCGATGCCTTTGACCGGTTCATGAAGCGGGCGGCGCAATTCAAGGTGCCCGTCCTGGTGGGGGTCATCCCCCTCAAATCCGTGGGTATGGCGCGGTATATGAACAAGAACGTCTCGGGGGTCTTTGTACCGGAGGAACTGATCGAGGAGATGGGCAAGGCTGAGGACAAGACGGCAAAAGGATTGGAGATCACCGCCAGGCTCATCAATGATCTCAAGGACCTGTGCCAGGGGGTCCACATCATGGCCATCGGTTGGGAGAAGAAGATTCCTGAAATCCTGCAGCTGGCGAAGTTGGCGTAAGGGAACAGTCAAATCTCTGTGTAGTACCAACGTGATGATATCCCTTAAGGGCCTTCCCTTAAGGGATATTTAGTGCAGATGGCAAAGAACAAGAAGGTAGTGATCATCGGCATCGGGAACTTGATCCTCCGGGACGAGGGGGTGGGGGTGCATGCGGTGCGGGAGCTGGAGGGGAGGGATCTTCCCCCCCGGGTTGAGGTCATCGACGGCGGCACGGCCACGATGGAACTCCTCCCCGTCATCCAAGAGGCAGAGAGCATTATTGTAATCGACGCCCTCAAAGGGGGAGGGGACCCCGGAACCATATACCGGGTCACCCCTGATGACCTCATGGGCGAGACCGAACGCCTCCTCTCCCTCCATCAGGTGGGGCTCCTGGAGGTCCTGGGGATGGCGAGACAACTCGGCGGCGACCCCGAGGTGGTGATCATCGGGGTTGAGCCCAAGGAGATCTCCTGGGGCATGGAGCTGGCACCGGAGGTGGAGGCGAAGCTCCCGAAGGTGATAGAGGCGGTCTTGGCTGAGCTGCAGGGATTGTGACAAAAGCAGTTTCACGGTACAATGATCCGATGCATGAGCTTGGCGTAGCCCAGAGTCTTTTGGAGATCGTAGAGCAGGAGGCACGCCCCTACGGCGGGGCGCGGGTAACGCGGGTCCAACTGCGGATCGGCCAATTGAGCGCGGTGGTGCCGGATGCCCTGCGATTTGCCTTCGAGGCCATAACCCGGGGGGGGATCGCCGAGGGGGCCTTGTTGGAGATTGAGGAGGTGCCGTTGAGGATTCGGTGCCATCAGTGCGCGGAGGAATTTACGGTGGAGAACCCCTTCATGGTCTGTCCCCGGTGTGAGGGGGTTGACGTGGAGATGATTGCGGGAAGAGAACTGGAGATCAGGAGCTTGGAGATATGCGATGGAGACTAGCAGTATGGAGATAAGCGATGGAGACTAGCAGTATGGAGATAACATATGGAGATCGCAGATGGAGATAAGGCTCGTTAAGGACATCCTTGAGGCGAACGAGGTCATCGCCGCACAAAACAGGAAGCTCTTCACCGAGCAGGGGGTCTACGTGGTCAATCTCATGGGGAGCCCTGGCGCGGGGAAGACCACCCTGCTCGAAAGGACGATCGAGGGCCTCAAGGAGAAGAGAAAGATGGCGGTGATCGAGGGGGATATCGCCACCTCCAGGGATGCGGAGCGGATCGCCGCCCACGCCATCCCCACCGTGCAGATAAACACCGGTGGTGAGTGTCACCTCGATGGGAACATGGTGCGGGGAGGGCTCGGGCAGCTGGACTTCGACGGCATAGAGCTTCTTGTGGTGGAGAACGTCGGGAATCTCGTGTGCCCGGCCGAGTTCACAATCGGCGAGGACGTGAAGGTGATGATCTGCTCAGTGACGGAGGGGGACGACAAACCCCTGAAATATCCCCTCATGTTTCAGGTCTCATCCGTGCTGCTCTTAAACAAGGTAGACTTGTTGCCCCATGTAGACTTCGACTTGGAACGGTTCCGGGCGGACGCCCTCAAGGTAAACCCCCGCTTGGAGGTTATACCCCTCTCCTGCAAGACAGGGGAAGGGCTCGATGTCTGGCTCCGATGGCTTGAGGAGCGATCCGCAACAGAGGGGGTGTGATGGGAAAGGTCAGGGCGAGTGTTCAGGCAGAGGGGATCGTCCAGGGGGTGGGGTTTCGCCCCTTCGTGTATGACCTTGCCCGGCGCCATGAACTCACGGGGTGGGTCCTCAACGATGAGAAAGGTGTGCAGATCGAGATAGAGGGTGCAGATGAGCGCGTGGCCTCGTTCCTCTCCGAGCTCTCCTCTCCCCCCCCGCTCGCCGTCGTGGAGAGGACTCGGGTCAATTATACGTCCCCTGCGGGTTATACAGGATTTGAGATACGAGAGAGCGTCAGGGGGGAGGAGCGTCTCGCCCTCGTTTCACCCGACATGGCCCTGTGCGAGGATTGCCGACGAGAGCTCCTCGACCCCCGCGACCGGCGCTTTCGCTATCCTTTTATTAATTGCACTCATTGCGGTCCGCGCCTTACTATTATAGAAGACATCCCCTATGACCGTGCGAAGACCACCATGGCCCCCTTTCCGATGTGTCCTGAGTGCAGCCGGGAGTATCACGACCCGCTCAATCGCCGGTTCCATGCCCAGCCCAATGCCTGTGTGGTCTGCGGCCCTCAGGTCAAGCTGCTCGACTCAAGCGGGCGAGAGATGCCCAGTTCGGATTCCGGCCTTGATCCCGGTAGTGATCCTATTGCAAAGACCCTTGCACTCCTCAAAGGGGGAAAGATCGTGGCTGTCAAGGGGCTGGGGGGGTTTCACCTTGCGTGCGACGCAGCACAGGAGGGGGCCGTCTCGCTGCTCAGGGGGAGGAAATATCGGGAGGACAAACCCTTCGCCCTCATGTGCCGGGATATCGAGGTCATCGAGGGAATCTGCGTTGTGGATGACCCCTCCCGGGAATTGCTTGCCAGCAAAGAACGCCCCATTGTGGTCCTCCCCAAGAGGCCCCATTGTGTAATAGCGCCCTCCGTTGCCCCGGGTCAGGGCACTTTGGGGGTTATGCTTCCCTATACGCCCCTGCATCACCTCCTCTTTGCCGACGGGTTGGACGCCCTCGTGATGACAAGCGGCAATATGAGCGATGAGCCTATAGCCTATAAAGATGCCGAGGCCGTGGAACGCCTGGGGGGGATAGCCGATTTCTTTCTCGTGCACAACAGGGAGATCCGCACCAGGTGTGATGACTCGGTGGTGAAGCCCTTCAGGGGCACGGCGACCTTCCTCAGGCGTGCGAGGGGGTTTGTCCCCTTTCCTATACGATTGCAGCGGGGAGGACGCAGCGTGCTCGCCTGCGGGGCGGAGCTGAAGAACACCTTTTGTCTCACCAAGGGGGACTATGCCTTCCTGAGCCACCATATCGGCGATTTGGAGAACTTCGAGACCATGGGGTCATTCGAGGACGGGATAGGGCTCATCGAGCGCCTCTTTCAGATAGAGCCTGAATGTGTGGTCTATGACCTGCACCCCGATTACCTCTCCACTCGCTATGCCCTCGCGTATGCGCGCGATCTTAAACTGCCCGCTATCGGCGTCCAGCATCACTTCGCCCATGCCCTCAGCTGCATGGCCGAGCATGGCCTCGAGGGCCCTGCCCTGGCCGTGGTGATGGATGGGACGGGATACGGGGAGGATGGCACGGTATGGGGCGGTGAGTTCCTCGAGGTGACGACGACGGGTTACACTCGCCTCGGGCACCTGCGCACCATACCCCTGCCTGGCGGTGATAGGGCGGCCAAAGAGCCGTGGCGGATGGCAGCGGCCTATCTCGACCGAATTTATGGGGGAATAGAAAAGACGGATATACCCTTTGTGAAGGGCATTGATCTTGCCCGATGGTCCCTGCTCAGGGAGGCGATAGGGGCCGGCATCAATTCGCCCCTCTGCTCCAGTATGGGGAGGCTCTTCGCAGCGGTGAGCGCCCTCATCGGGGTGCGGGGGAGTATTCATTACGAGGGGCAGGCCGCCATAGAGCTCGAACAGCTGGCCGATCAAACGGAGAAAGGGGAGTATCCTTGTGAGATCATCCATGACAATGGGCTCTTTATCCTCGATCCCGACCCCGTTATCGAGGCCATCGTAGCGGAGATCAAACGAGGTGAAGATCGGGGCGTCATCTCGGCCCGCTTTCACAACTCGATGGCCAGGTCTATTGCCCAGATGGCGATCAAGATGAGAGAAGCGAGGGGACTCTCCGAGATCATCCTCAGCGGCGGGGTCTTTCAGAATCACCTCCTTATGGCAAGGGTCTGGGATCTGCTGTCTGGAGCGGATTTTCAGGTCTACATCCACCACAAGGTCCCTCCCAACGACGGGGGGATCGCCCTCGGCCAGGCCTTTCACGCCATCGCTCTACAGGAGAACTGATTATGTGTCTCGGTATTCCCGGTCGAATTGTCTCCATAACGGAAAATCAACTCGCCGAGGTGGACTTCAGCGGTGTGCGCAGGGAGGTAAGTCTCATGTTGTGCCCTGAGCTTGAGGTCGGTGACTATTGCCTGGTCCATGTGGGCTTTGCCATGCAGCGGCTCGACCCGGCGGAGGCCCAGGAGACCTTGGAGCTCCTTGACCAGTTCCTGGAGGCCTCTGGTGAATCCCCATAAAAGTCCTGATGAGGGGAAACTCGCCCCTCTTCTTCTTGAGAACATAGCCGCCCTTGCAGATTCTCCCATGCGCCTCATGGAGGTGTGCGGCACCCATACCGTTGCCATCTTCCGCTCCGGCATCAGATCGATGCTCCCCCCGGGGGTAGAGCTCATCTCCGGTCCCGGTTGCCCGGTCTGCGTCACCCCGGCAGGGGAGATAGACCGGGCCATTGCCCTGTCAAGGAAAGAAGAAATGATCCTGGCCACCTTCGGGGACCTCATGCGGGTCCCGGGGAGCAGTTCTTCTCTTCAGGAGGAGCGGGCGAGCGGCGCGGCGATCAGGGTGATCCTCTCGCCGCTGGATGCGGTCAAGATTGCCGAGGAAAATCCCGACAAGACCGTCTGTTTCTTCGGCGTGGGGTTTGAGACCACCTCCCCTGCGATCGCCGCCTCTGTCATGGAGGCCGGGCGCAGGGGCCTTGGCAACTTCTATCTCCTCTCCTCCCAGCGGCTCATCCCTCCGGCCATGCGGGCCTTGCTCTCGGGAGGGGGCGTCAAGATAGACGGCTTCATCCTCCCGGGCCACGTGAGCGTGGTCATCGGAAAGGCCCCGTACTGCTTCATCGCCGAGGAGTTCGGCCTCCCCGGTGCCATCACCGGGTTCGAGCCCCTGGACATCCTCGAGGGGATATACCTCCTCCTGCGCCAGAGGAAGGAGGGTCGTACGGAGATAGAGATCCAGTACAGCCGCGTGGTGCAGGAGGAAGGGAATCCTCGGGCCCGGGGGATCATGGGGGAGGTCTTTGCCCCTGTTGATGCGCGCTGGCGGGGTCTCGGCACGATACCCCAAAGCGGCCTTGTGCTGCGGGAGGGATTCTCCCAGATGGATGCCGCGCAGGCCTTCGACCTTCGGTACGAGGAGGTGGAGGAGCCGCCGGGGTGCCTCTGCGGGGAGGTCCTGCAGGGGCTCGTCAGGCCGCCTGAGTGTTCTCTCTTCGGGACTGGGTGCACTCCGGAGGATCCCGTAGGCCCGTGCATGGTCTCCACTGAGGGGAGCTGTGCGGCCTACTATAAATACGGGAGGGGCAATGAAGGATAAGAAGATCACCCTCTCCCATGGGGCAGGGGGTAGGTTGAGCCATGACCTTGTGGAGGAGTATTTTCTCCCCTGCTTCGACAACGACTTACTCCGTGTGCTTGATGACAGTGCTGTGATACCCGCACAATCTAATCGGCTGGCCTTTACCACCGACTCCTACGTGGTCAAGCCCCTCTTTTTCCCCGGCGGGGACATCGGGAGGCTCGCCATCTGCGGCACGGTGAATGACCTTGCCATGGCAGGGGCGCGGCCCCTGGGGTTGACGGCCTCGTTTATTTTAGAGGAGGGACTCTCTATAGAGGACCTCAAACGGGTCCTCGCTTCGATGAAGGGGGCGGCAGAGGAGGCCGGGGTGGCGGTGGTGGCTGGGGATACCAAGGTCGTGGAGCACGGCGCAGCCGAGGGGCTCTACATCACCACGGCCGGGATCGGCCAGATCCCCGACAACGTGGCAATTGGGAGCGCGCAGGCCAAAGCCGGAGACGCCGTCATGGTCAGCGGTCCGCTTGGGGACCACGAGATCGCGGTCCTCATGGCGCGGGGGGAGTTCTCCCTGCAAGGGGAAGTCGAGAGCGACTGTGCGCCCCTCAACGGCCTGGTGGAGGTGATGCTGAAGGTCTGTCCTGACATCCATTCGCTCCGGGACCCCACCCGGGGGGGGCTGGCCACTGTCCTGTGGGAGATCGCCCAGGCATCAGGGAAAGGGGTGGTGGTCGAGGAGGGGGCAGTTCCTATTAGAAAGGAAGTCACGGGGGTCTGCGATCTGCTCGGGTTTGATCCTTATTATCTGGCTAATGAGGGGAAGCTCGTGGCCTTCGTGCCGGAGAAGGAGGCCAAAGCGGTCCTCAAGGCGATGCAGAAACATCCATTTGGTAAAGAGGCAGCCGTCATCGGCAAGGTCACCCTGGAAAATCCCGGCAAGGTCCTTCTGCACACCCCTATAGGGGGGCATAGGCTCCTTGAGCCCCTGAGCGGCGAGCAGTTCCCGAGGATCTGTTGAGCTCTGCGAAATCCCGCCTTGCGGGGACCCGCAGTTGCACCTGGCCCTTACACGAACTCCTCATTTGCAACTTCTAGACCCCGTCCAAAGGACTTTCAAACCCTCCTCGAATGCGCTATAATATTTTTAAAGAATTATCACATAGTCATATGCAACATATCGTCCGAAAGAACCATCAATATTATTAAAGGAGAACCAACATGAAACCTCGGCTGTTCATAGGCTCATCTGTCGAAAGCATCAATATTGCCTATGCTTCCCAGCAGAACCTGCACCGCGATGCAGAAGTAACAGTATGGGACCAAGGGGTATTTGAGCTCTCCACAAGCGATTTAGAGTCTCTCATCAAGACGCTCGATGAGTCTGACTTCGCTATGTTCGTTTTCTCGCCAGATGACCTAGTTACTATTCGGGGGGTCGAGAACCAAGCGGTACGCGACAACGTGATATTCGAGCTTGGGCTCTTTGTGGGTCGTCTGGGCAAAAACAGGTGTTTCATTCTAATCCCTGAAGATCACTCTGACCTGCACATCCCCACTGACTTGATAGGCATGACTCCCACCACATATGAAACAGGCCGTAGCGATGGTCGTTTGCAGGCGGCAACCGCACCTGCTTGTCAGTCAATACGTGAGACAATAAGGCGCATAGGACCCCGTTCGGAGGAAGCGGGCACTCCGGACACTGCACCAAAGCCGCCGGAGCCGAAAAGAGAAGAAATGGTTATCCAAGCCGAAGAGAGTGAAGCCTCAAAAAAGAACCTCTCAAAACCTGAGCAGAAGATCGACGAATGGATCGATGCATACCTTGAAAAGGACTACGAGAAATCACTTGGCTTACTCGAAGCAGAGATATCATCAACCACTGATACGCAATTCCTAGCGTTACTTGAGAGCTGGGCTGCTAAAATCCAGCATCACATTGACCCCAAGTTGGGCAAGCAGAGAATCGAGAAGGTATTAACCAAGCATCCAACCAGCTACTACCCTTACATGTTACTATGCACTGTGAAAATGGAACAGAATTTACATCAAGAATGCCTCGACCTGATTGAACGCGGCCTTTCGAAAGTCACCGACAAACCTAAACTGATAACGATTAAAGCCAACTGTCTCCGGCAGATGGGACTGGACAAGGATGCTATCGCCACGCTCCGGGAGGGAATCGCCGAGTTTCCACAAGACGCTTCCCTGCGCGAGAAACTTGCCGACCATTACATAGAACGCAAAGAGTACGCTTCCGCACGAGTTTGCCTCGAAGAAGGACTCAACGTGATTCCCGAAAACAGTATCCTGCTGTCGAAGTACGCACAACTACTCTACGAGCACATCGACGTGAAACTCGCGCTCATCCCATATAATCAACTCGTTAACTTGTTCCCCAAGGACCCCCAGCACTTGACTCTTCGTGCCAATATCTACCTAGATCTCGACCTTAATGATCTGGCAATGCGTGACTATAAGCGCGCCGATGAACTGGCAGAGCACAAGCAGGCCTGGATTATCGCCAACATTGGTAATCTCTACAAAAACAGAGGGTTCTTCCACGACGGGATTTACTATTTTGAACGCGCTCTCCAGGCAGACCCAGAATCCCAGTATGCTCATGAACGTCTGGCTGCCTCGATAAAGCTGCGCGACGAACAGCTGGAGAAGCTGTCCGACATTGTCAAAGAAGCCAAGAAGGAATTTCTGGTCTCTCGACTAGCTCCCGGTGATGACAAGGTTCATGCCGATTAAAGTAAGCAAACCGAGAGTACCAGTTGAACCAAGGGGGCAAAAGGGGCCGCGTCGTTATTTTTGATTGTGGTAAAAAGCCAATTTAGAATATAGTCAAATTTACCGCACAAATAAAATATGTCACTCCTCAACTCGTACATATGCCCCACATGTGGTAATTATTTCCCTTTATTTTTAAAACCATCAATAACAGTAAGAAGAGGCCTTTTTTCGACACCTTATCTGAAGTGCCAGCAATGCGGACAACTCAGTCGCCCCACGATAGACTTCAAGAGCGCATTGATCAGCTGGCCAGTTGTCGTACTCTATATGGGGCTCGTGTATTACGCAGTTCGCACAGATTTCTTCCAGGATATATATAGAAATGCCTTGTGGTTATATTTATGTCTTGTGTTTATATTTTTTTTGATGCCATTATTTCTCGGTATTCGAAGAGGCCTTAAATTAGTCAAAGTTCAAGACGATAAAGAGATAAAAAAGACAAGACTCCGTAAATGGCTATTAATAATTGGCATTGCTTTATTCTTGGGCTTGTTTGGATATTATACAAATAGTTGGTCTAATGTCATAATTGGCATTGTGGTCGCGGTTATTGTTTATTTAGTTTTCAATCGCTTCAGACAGGAGAAATGAGAGAGCCAAAAGGGGTCGCATCTTTATTCTTGATTGAGATTAACACGCCTCTGGCAAGCGATCCAAAGGCATGTTATACGGGCAGGAAAACGCAACTCCGCATTTTATGCG
>Ga0307421_1000955_pt1 | contig 18216 bp, 15 predicted proteins | sample SalMarWE160270MG_FD_202163 | JGI IMG/M metagenome (GOLD analysis project Ga0307421, IMG submission 202163) | Salt marsh sediment microbial communities from the Plum Island Ecosystem LTER, Massachusetts, United States - WE1602-70 | ecosystem: Environmental > Aquatic > Marine > Intertidal zone >...
TGGGGCAAGGAAAAGTGAAAAACAAAAAGAGCTCACAGAGAGTGCACTTGGTTTGAAATTGGGTTTGATTGGGTTTGTTTTCCCCGCGTCTGCGAAGTGGTACATTTTCATAATCCTTTGTTAATACTTTATTAACGTTCATTTGGGCATTTAGTAAATTGGGTTTGATTGGGTTCGTATTGGGTTTGTTTTCACACAGTTTGCAATTGGATTTATTTTCATAATCCTTTTCAGCAAAGGGAGTTGCATTGGTTTTGTCCTTGAGAAAATTGGGTTTGTTTTGCATAAAATGAGCTGATTTGTAGAGCGTTCTCGACAGATGTAGAGGTGCCTTGTAGGCACGTAAATATCTGGATTCTCGATTCTCGTATAGCGTATAGAACATACATAAAGTACCTTTAAAGAATAATTAAATTTGACTTGGTCGGCTCGGCCTATTCGTGCGGTTCTCCGCTATATCTGTCGCCTGCTGGCAAATACTTGGGAATATTAACATAACTACAAACAAAAGTCAATAAAAAAATTAGCCACAGAGGTCACACCTGCTGCCTCGTCTTGCGACGAGAGACGCAGAGGCATGGAAAACACAGAGAGGTAAATTAAAAATCAAAATGTAAAATACAAAACTACAATGTAAAATTCAAAAAAGGTTTTAAACAGGGATTTCGATACGAGAAGGACTGTTTAAGTAAAAAAGAGGAAACAACTTGTATCGGTAATGCCGTTGTGGTGCCGTTGTGGGGCATGCTGTGCAGGCATCCCGTGGATGGAAACTCTGGAGAGAATCCGAACCGATTCAAGGGGAAAAAGCGACTAATGGTCTACTTTCAACATAATCGCACTCAATCCCGAACAACAGGAACATGATTAATAGTCGAGCCTTAATTTTTGTGCTTTTTGTAGCCTTTCTTTGAATTTGTTGAGTTTTGGCAATCTGTCTCCTCGTTCTTGATGGACAATGTTTTCGAATACCCAAATAGCCTTATTTAATACTCGAATCTCATCATCTATTTGATTGCGTTTTCTATAGATTATTGCCAGCCTGTCGTATGGATGATTCCCATCGAAGTTTTCCGATACATTTTGTTCATATAATTCAATGGCTTTATCTGTATGCCCTTTTTTCTCTAACTCTATTCCTTTGAGATTTCGTTCTACTTGTTTATCCAGCGTTCTTTCTTCTTTTTCGTACTGCCGTAGACAGGCTGACCGGTTTTCTTCCTGTTGTTCTGATGTCTGTTTAACCTGTTTCCGCCTTCGGAAATATAGCAGTATTACCAGTCCGGTTATGATAATAAAAATATATTTCATTTTTAGCAGCGCAAAAGGAGTTAGCGGGTTTTTCTTAAAAGCATCGCACCGAGGCCGAGCAGCAAGAGCGTGGCCGGTTCGAGGTGGAAAAGTTGGTCCATTGCAATAGTTTTCCTACTTATAAATCACCACTAACATTTTCAGCCTTGCATCGTTCTATTTCAGCCTGAACTCTGTTGAAGAGTGGAATATGTGTATATGTAAGAACCAAGGTGTTTTCTTCCATAAGGCCAATTTCAAGCTTCAAGTAAATAGCCACATCTATATTATCAAGGTTGACGTAAAAAATTTGTTCGGGGTCAATTCCGAAACCCTTAGATTCATCCCTAAATTGATATTTCTTTCTTAATTGTTTTTCTATGACCTCAAAGTTTTGTTTGCTGGCGTCCTTAAAATAAATCAACATACTCCAAACTCGGTTCTTAAATGTCTTTACACAAACCAAATAAGTCTCGATGACATTGGGGTCTTGGGAGATGACCAAATAAGTATCGTCTAAGCGCTTTGTATTTTGTTTTTGTACAAACTCCTTAGCAGTCTGCATTATACCTATGAAAAAATCCTGCTCTGCCTGTTCTACCTCATCAAAAGCTTCTATTATGCCTCGTTTAATATACTCTAATTTCATCTGGTGAGACTTTATTTGTGAATCTAAAATGCTCTCAAAAGCTTCTTTGCTCAAACAATTATTCTTTCCTAGAAATTCGATAACCTCCAAACGAAACTTATGATTCTTCCTTAATTTATTTATACGGTCATGATGTTTTTTGGTATCGTCCGTGTCATTATCAATAGCAAGCAGTTCCAGCTTAAATAATATCTCGCGTATATTATCATCCGCTTGCATCCGCAATTTTGCTGCTTCAAAATTGCATTCTCCTTTTGCGTTTCCGATTATTGACAAGTCAAGTTTTTTTTTCTTAAAACGGTTTCGAACCTCGCTTAGCTTTTCACCAAGATAAATACCAAATATAGGCTTTTTTACTACATCATTTCCATCAGGCACATTCAAATTACTGTTTTGATTGCTGTCCTGTGCTGTATTAATGTCAGCAAAGATAAGGGCACCAATCCAAGAGTCAGAGGTAAATAAAACTAATATTGATAATGCAACAATTGATTGTTTTTTCATTTCAATGTCAGCCTTAAAAAATTCTGTTTGTCAGCAACGTAAGCAAAATGTTTGCTGCCAACTAAAATGTTTATTATAAACTTTTTCGGGGCTATTTGCCAAAGGCTTTCGCGCAGTAAGAATTTTTCGCGATATTCAAATTAACGGCCTCCTGCAAGTGCGGCAGGAGGTCATTGATTTTTGTTGTTCATCGAAATTTGCTGGTTTCGGTTGAAACGGCAAAAATCAGGTACAAAAGCGTTATTCAATTGTCATAAACTGATACAAATCAACTTATAGTGTCACATAATAACATTAAAGGCCGTTAAAACAACCAAAATACGTTTCATCTGTGACATATCACGCTTAATGTGCTACAACTGGCGCTTCATTTATGGCAGATAACGCTTCATCTGTGGCAAATCACCCTTCATCTGCGACATATTAAGCCTTATTTATTACGGATAACGCTTTATCTACGATAGATTAAACTTCATATATGGCATACCACACTTACTTTGTCATAGCTAACCCAACTTTCGCAGTTGGGCTGACAAATTTTATTTACTTTGCACAACTTCATCCAGGAAATTCATCCTTCGTCCCTTAGGGACTGCGGAGAATGGATCCGGGTTTAGATATACACTTTGTCCATCATTCTTGGAAATGGAATACATTGTCGGATGTGCTTTTCGCCGGTGAGCCAGGCGACGGTTCTTTTGACGCCACAGCCAAAGCCTTGTTTGCTTGCAGGCTTTAGGGTTCGGCTTCTACCATATTAGGCTCGTCGGTCTGAGTTTTTTCGATGGCGGATTCGGGCTTTTGCTCGTCTTGTTCTTCTTGCTCGGCCTGCTGCTCAGCCTCAGCCTTCGGTTTTTGCACGTCTTCGAGAATTTCTGACAGCTCCTTTGTCAGATTTTTGGCCTTCCAATCGGCAATCTCGTAAATCCATCCTTGATGTCTTGCGTTAAATTCCTGTGCCTTGTCGCGGGCAAGCAGCTTGGCTTCCTTCTTTTTCAGCTCCTCTTCGGATTCACCTTCTTTTTTTACCGTGACAGGTGTGGTGTCGGTGAATACCGCCTGGCACGACATAAATGGGCCTGGCCATTCTGCGAAAGTTTTGTCGTCTTTGTCGGCGATTTTCAGTGTATAAACGGTGGAATTCTTCAGCTTACAAAAATACTCTTTGTCAAAGGTCAATTCGTCTGCTTCAGCCGATTTTTTCTTAACATCAGTGAATCTGATATCGGTCAACGCATTAAGAACGCTTTTGCTGTCGCTATCCTTTAATTTTTTGCCTGTGGGGATATTTTCTAATTCGACGCCATCGCCATTGTCTTTTCTGTTCAGCGTGTATTTGCCGCTGGGCGAAACGATTGTTACCGACTCGATGTCGTCACGATTCACCTTGGTAAGCGTTTGGTCAATGTAACTCATTGCGTCCGTTCTGATCCATGGTACCTCTGGGGTCACATAGACTTCATCGCTCGTAGCCAATCTTACATAGCTGCCCTGGCCGGCTTCCCTGGCGTTTCCTATTATAAGTCCTGTAAGAAGTGAGCCATCCGATTTAAAAAATTTAACCACATGGCGGGCTTTTGCCTCTGTCAGGCCAAGTGTTTCGTGATTCTCCTTTTTTTCAGTAATAAATTGTGTTGTTTGAATGTCCAGGCAATTCGCAATCAGCTCGTTTATCTGTTTCATTTCGGCAGGATAATTATCCTTATTTGCAACAGCGAAGTATCCTGCCTGTCGTTTCAAAGTCACCTCGTCGTCGGCCACTGCGACAACGATACTGTCTATGTCTCTTGTCTCAAGCCCTTGGATAAGATAAGCTGGTTTGTCGGATACCGTCCTGGGTTTGTTCGAAATACGTGATTGGGCTACTGCCCATATTACCATACCGACCGCTACAATACCTAATATGGTGAGTTTTTTGTCGCTCATCTGTAAAACTCCCGTATAACTTTTTAAATCCTAAATTCTAATCTCTAAATTCTAAACAAATCCAAATGAGCAAAATTCAAATCACCAAAACAATATGTTTTGAAAATTGATACATTTGAATTTAGATATTGTTTAGGATTTAGAATTTCGTGCTTAGTGCTTTTCGTTAGGCATCGCTTGAGTGACTGATGTAATGTCTTTTTCTCACACTGCGACGCATAGCTAATACAACGGCAATTGCCAATATAACTGCCGGGGCCGTAAGCATATTAAAGTTGCGCAGCTTATTGCCCAATTGCTCGATTCGGTAGTGTCTTTTTTTTCTGACCTCGCGTAATTGTCGCTGAGCCTGACGCTTTTTCAGCTCCAGCTGGCGCTGCTTCTGAAGTATGGAGCTTCCTACAATCTCTGCTCTTTCTTTTTTTGCCGAGGCCAGGATTTGCTGCAGCTCATTGTTAAAACCCTGAATTTCCGTATTAAGCTTGGCCACCTCTTCAGCGGTTTCCTTTTCCGCCTGTGTTTCGATCTCTTTAACAACAGTGAAAGGCCGCTGGAAATTGCCTCGTGACCTGATGGAAATCAAATCACTTGAGCCGGTCAAATCATCAATAGTGTTCATCAGTAAAGCGCTGTTATCGCCGACAATTAACTTGCCGAAGAACGATTCTTGATAGGCCAGCATATCGCTGATAAAGTCCACATCCGAGAAGACCGCCACCGCACAATCCTGCTCGGCCTGCTTTAGGCCCGTTATCCGCTTTTTGGTTTTCTTAATTTCATTCGGGTCTTCCTCGCTGCTCGATTCGACCTCAACCTCGATACCATCGGGGAAGCTGCTCGCTAAGCGGCCAGTAACAAGATAAGCCATCGTCACAGGCTTGGTGCCCTCGTAGAATTTGCTCATCAGCTTTGCCGGCTGCAAAAACATCAGTTCAGCCGAGCTATCGACCGTAAAGCTGTTGCCCTTATCGGTGGTCGTTATAAGAGGTGTCCATTCAATATTGGGGTCGTTTATATCCGCGATTTCTCTCAGCACGCCGGCAAATAAAATCCTTACCTGATTAAGATCGGTTGTAATTACACTGTCGGCATTGAAACAGTCCTGTCCAAGATTGAGAAAGCCGATTATCGTCTCCGGCCTCTGGTCACGGGTGATAGTGGCCCGCTGGGCAAGGCCCCTATCGCCGACGAACGTGTTCTCCGGCATCGTAAGACCCCATGTCCGCAGGAGCTTATCCATGTTCGAGCTTTGCGAATGTGACATCATCATCTGCGTATTGCTTCGGTCGGGTCTGTCCGTGATACAGAAGGGGTCAACACATACAACTGTCCTGCCGCTCTTAAGAACAAACTGGTCTATGGCAAACAGCGTCCGTTCGGGCAGGTCCTTAGGATGAATGACTAACAAAATATCAACGTCGTTTACATCGTTGACGTCGGTAGGCACTTCGGTGACTTCATATTTTTTTCGCAACTGCTCCACAAAGGTCCACGGCGGTGTGGGTTGTTTTCCCTGCATCCGCATCATTTGAGCCATATAGCTGCTTGCGTCATCGCCCATTACCGGTAGGCTGCTCATTATGCCGAGGCGTTTTTTCTGACGTGTAATCGCCGTATCTATCAGATAGCTGATGTCATACTCGATAAAATTCTGTCTATCCGGCGAAAAAAATGGTATGACCTTTTCCACGCCAAACTGTGTTTGAGCTACTAAGCCGAAGAAAAAGTTTTCTTCCTCGGAAATAGAAAACCGCTGAAGACCATACTGTAATGCCTCGACCTCTTGTTCGGAATAAGGCCTGGGGTCGATTATCTTCAGATCGACCATGCCCTTAGCCTGGGTGGCATACTGCTCCAGCAGTGATTTGACAAACTCATAATAATTGTTGAAATAACGGATTTGGTCGGGTCCTTTCATCGCCGCGGTCTTGGCGTAGTAAAGCTTGAGCGTGATAGGCTGATTCAGCTTGGCTAAAATTGCTTTGGTACCATCCGAAAGTGAGTAGATCTTCTGCTCGGTAATATCAGCTCTAAGCGTTTTGCCGATGTTTTGACAGATGCTTATCGCTGAGAACATAATTACAAAAACAAAGATCGCACCCATAGCCGCTCTTGTTGTTCGGTTCACACATCCGTGAGCGGTTTTTCCAGTCGAATCCTTCACGGATTTTTCTGCGGGTTCTCTATCGGAACTCATTAGGCTGCCTTCCTTTCATCCAAAACAAAGGTGCTGGCGGCAATCCATCCGACAATCAACAGCGCAAAATAAGCAAGGTCTTTGAATTCCAGCACACCTCTCTGAATCGACTCAAAGTGCTGCCGAATGCTCATGCTCTCTATCGCCGAGACCAGGCCGGCTGGTAAAAAGCTTGAGAGATAATCCAGCGTCGTCGGCATACCGGCAAAAACCAGCACCGCACATGCAACTACCGACAGGACAAAACTTATCACCTGGTTCTTACTGACCGTAGAAAAGAAACAGCCGACAGCAAGAAAACCTCCCGCCATCAGCCAGCTACCTATATAGCCGGTAATTATCAGGCCGACATCAGGCTCGCCGAGGTAGCAAACGGTAATAACCATAGGAAAAGTCAAGGCCAGTGCAATCGCCAGGAAAATCCAGGCGGCGAAGAACTTGCCCAAGACCGCCTGTGTTATCGTAATGGGCAAAGTAAGCAGCAGCTCAATTGAGCCGGTCTTGCGCTCTTCGGCCCAAAGACGCATAGCAGTCGAGGGAACCATAAAAACATACAGCAGCGGCAGATTCATAAAAAATACCCGCATATCCGCCTGACGTGCCTCGAAAAAGCCCTGCTTGAATGTCAGATAACCTGAGAAAAATAGAAAAATCACTAAAAATACGTATGCAAGAGGAGTTGTAAAATAACTTTTAAGCTCCCTCTTAAATACCGCCCAGAAACTTTGCATTTTATACTCCTGCCTTGAGCTGGTAATTGGTTATTAGTAATCACGTTTATTATTTAACCAATTACCATTCAACCAGTCCCTTAGAGAACAGTTACCATTTAACCAACTATGTGCTTTGTCTTTTAGTAATCTTACGAAACACCTCATCTAAACTACACTGGTGTTTTTGTTTCAATTCATCAGGTGTGGAATCCACCAAAATGCGTCCTTCGGAGATGATTACCGTTCTGGAGCAAACGGCCTCCACTTCTTCAAGGATGTGAGTCGAAACTATGATACACTTTTCTTTAGCCATTTTACTTATAAGCTGCTGGACGTCGTGTTTTTGATTTGGGTCCAATCCATCCGTTGGCTCGTCAAGAATGAGCACATCCGGGTCGTGGATTAGAGCCTGTGCTAATCCCACACGTCTTTTATATCCTTTCGACAGGGTTTCAATCGTCTGATGGTACACGGAATCGATAGCACACATCGGGACAATCCGGTCTAATTTTTGCTTGCGCGTATTGCCGGTAATCTGTCTGGCATCGCAGACGAAGCTCAGAAAGCCGCCGACGGTCATCTCGCCGTACGCAGGTGAATTTTCCGCTAAATATCCGAGTCTGCGTCTAACTTCAACGGGATTTTGCAGGATATCGAAACCTCCGACCGAAGCTGTGCCGTTATCAGGCCTGATAAAGCAAGCCAGCATCCTCATTGCAGTTGTTTTGCCGGCCCCATTTGGTCCGAGAAGGCCCAGCACTTCGCCCTTACCGACTTCAAATGATATGCTGTCAACGGCAACAACCGGGCCGAAACTTCGCCGAAGCTCTTTGACCTTTATCATATCCGTCTCCAAAAACAGAAGAAATCAACATGGATATACGGTGAAACCACAACCTAAACCCGTGGTAAAACACATAAATTTACTCAAAATCTCTTGATAGTCAACCCCGTTAGAGACAATTTCTTATTATTCGCATAAAAATTTATGAGCCGAGTCGCAAAGGTAAAGTTCGTTGATTGCGAGAGCAGTATTGCAAAATCGCTCGATTTGATTGGTGCCGGTGGGGCTGTTGAAAAAGGTGAGATTGCTTCGTCGCTACGCTCCTCGCAATGACACAAAGTGCGTTTTCAGGTTATTGCGAGCGATTCGAAGAATCGCGCGGCAATCTCAAATGTTGTTTTGGGACTTTTTCAACAGCCCCCCGGTGCTCGGCTGCCGCGGCAGGGGCTTATCATAATAAAGCCGAACCTGACCAACTCTTCACCGCCGCCGGTAACAACAGGCGTTGCCGCAGCCGAAGCTGTCTATCAATGCTGCAGAGCTTATACAAAGGCTGAAATTGTCATAGGCCAAGGCTGTGAAAGCGGCAAGACATCTGATGTTTTCACTACGCTAGGATACGCCGCTTTAGCTAAAAAGTACGGCATAAGATTGATTGACTTTAATGAGGCTGAAACGGTCGTCCTTGAAAACAGCAAAGCCCTTCAGTTAGAGCAGTTTCACATTCCCGTAATTGTGCGCGATGCGTTTGTGATTTCTCTGCCTATGCTTAAAAACCACAGCTTCACAGCGACAACTATCGCAATGAAAAATATGTTTGGCGTAGCGTCGGCCAAGTTCTATGCAGGCTCATGGAACAAATCTAAACTGCACAGCCCTTCGACGGACAAATCCGTCGTGCATGTATGCTTGTATAAAAAGCCTGACCTTTCGGTCGTGGATGCCTCCGTAGTGGCACGGGCTTCCAGCCTGCGCAGCATGGCATGCGCCACGTGAAGACACGGCCAAGCCTGTCCTGAGCGAAGTCGAAGGGATGGCCGTGCCACAGAATTAGCCGGCTTCGAACCGGTTGCGGTTGATACCGTCGGCAGTGAGCTGCTTGGCCACAATCCACATCGGCTGGAATATCTGAAACTGGCCATCCGCCATGGCGGACATGGAAGTATGAACAATATCGAAATAATCCAAGCTTAATAATGCGACCTGTGCTGCACCGCGGACAAGAATTGCTTTGTTAGCCCACAACAACCGATAACTAATCCGTTATTTCTCGTCGGCTATTTTTCTTGCAAAGCTCAGACCCTTTTCTATACTGTAGGGTAGCTGGTCCCTAAGGGACTGGTTAAATGGTAACTGGTAATTAATAACCAATTACTAATAACTATGCTTTGTTGAAAAGCCTCACCGTCGTTTCGACCGAAGCGACGCGGAGCGTCGCGAAGTGGAGAAATCTGCTCAAAAATAGATTTCTCGATTCGCCTGCGGCTCGCTCGAAATGACATTCTGAACTCTTTTCAACAGAGCATAATAACTAATAACCATACTGCTCCCCGCTTCCGCGGGGACAAGTTTACCCCTGCGAAGGCAGGGGCAGAAAGCACGGGGCTGGAGCAAGATATGAATTTAGTCAAATGGTTTCGCAAAAATAAGACGAAGGTGATGGCTATTGTAGTCATCGTTTTAATGGTCGCTTTTATTGGGGGCAGCGCCTTAAACTACATGCTTAGCCCTGCAAGGACCTTAGGCAGTAAGGTTGTAGCGTACTACGGCAATAATAGGAAAATAACAAGCAACGGTTTGACTTTGGCCCGACGGGAGCTGGAGGTTCTAAGGCTCTTGGGGGCAAGTGAGCTGATAAGGCAGCAGGATCTGCGGGGCTTTCTAATGGCGGAACTGCTGTTTAGCGAGGGCAGAGCACAAACGCCGGTAATCAATCAGATAAGGCAACTAATAAGAGCAAAGCGGTACAGCATCAGCGACGAGCAAATCGCTTGTATCTACTCACACTCAATGCCGAGCCACGTATATTGGCTGCTGTTGAAAAATGAGGCGCAGCTTGCAGGGATTAGGATCACAAATGATGACGTAGGTGAGCTGCTTGCAAGATCAATACCGGAGCTTTTTGACGGCCAAACATATACACAGCGAATTAAATGGCTGATTAATCGGTACGGCATTCCAGAGCCTCAGCTATTGGCAACCTTCGGCAAATTGGTGGCGGTATTACAGTACGCACTGTTGATTAGCTCAACTGAAGACGTTACCGACTCACAGATAATGTATCTGACCGGTTGCGAGAAAGAGACAATCGATGTAGAATTTGTAAAATTTGATTCCGATGTGTTTACCGAAGCCCAGGAACAGCCGAGCGAGGAACAAATACTCGAGCATTTTAACAAATACAAGGAATGCTCCGCCGATGAAGTAAGCGAAGAAAATCCTTATGGCTTCGGATATAAACTGCCCGACAGAGTTCAGCTTGAATACATAGCGCTTAAGCTCGATGATATCTCACCCATAGTGACACCACCTACACCCCAGGAAACAGAAGAGTACTATCGCAAACATGTAAAACAATTCACCGAGTCGGTCCCGCAGGACCCAAACGACCCGAATTCGCCCTTAGTTGAGCGAACCAGAAGCTACGCTGAAATGGAAAGTTTCATCTCCAAACAGCTTCTGCGAGACAAAATAAACTCAAAGGCAGAAAGCATCCTCCAGGAAGCAAGGACGCAAACTGAAATTGCTATGGAGGATTTAGAGTCTGAGAAGCTAAGTGCCGAGCAGATAGAGTCCGTTGCAGGCGAAGGTAGTGATTACGAAACCGTCGCAAAGAAATTAGCAGAGAGACACAATATCAAGGTCTATGCCGGCCAGACGGGTCTGCTAAGTGCGGCTGATATGGGAGCCGACGAATGCTTAAGTAGGTTGTATATACTGGGCGAGGGACGTAATCCTGTGCGATTGCGTCAGATTCTCTTTTCAATTCCTGCCTTGAGCGACGATGAGCAGTCCGCCTCAGGCGGACCTGCAAGGCCGAGCCCTTTGGGCGGAGGGCAGCCGAGATTATTTGAAAACATTGGGCCGGTCAGAGATATTTTATCTGAAATAATGGTATTAGTACGGACAACTAAGGCCCAAAAGACATCTACTCCGGAAGGCATAGACTTAATACTCGATACCAGAACCTTGATGCTCGATGATGATCGAGAATCTCCGCAGGACGCCTGGCGGCGGAAAATCGAGAATCCGGTATTGAGAACGGTAAGAGAAAATGTAGTGGATGACTTAAAGAAACTTGCGGTAGTCCGTCAAGGATTAGTCAAAAACAAAGCCGAAGAATTTGTTGACCTCGTGAAAAAAGATGGCTGGGAGAAGGCACTTAATAAATTTAATGAGCTTTACAGTCAACAAACCAGGCAGAGTGGAAGTGACCCAAATATTTTTAGATTGGAACGATTGACAAATCTACAAAGAATTCCAAAAAGGACGTTGACAGCATTGGCAGCCCAAAGTAAAGGCAGGTTAACAGAACAGATATTCGTCAACGAGGCACAGAAACGGTTAACTGTCAATGAGGCTGAGATTCAGAGCCGGTTCATAGAGAAGCTTTATTCACTTGTGCCACGCAACATCAGTATTGTTAAGAACTTGCCGTTGGCTATGGAATTTAACCCGCAGATGTGCTTTTACATTATCAAGGATATTTTGGTTAAGCGTCTTGGGCTGGAAGAATACGAAAAAATGAAGGCAGTGCGATTCTTTTCAGGAGATCAAGCTCAGTCCCAGACTATGGCGGCGGTGCACTTTAATCCCGAAAACATAGTCAAGCGTATGAAATTTCAGCCGGCTAAACAGGACCAGACGCAGGCAGAATCAGACGTGTCCGATGAGTCGGAGGGAGCATCGTAATGGCGCAGCGTTCAGAAGCAAACAATGTGGGCTTTCTGATGGTTATTGCAATCCTGGCCTGGGCTGTGCCGGGGGCGGGCCATTATATGCTAAAAGAGAAAAAACGGTCTATAATCATATTCGTAACCATTGTAATTGTTTTCTTAATAGGACTATATGTCGGCTCAATCGGCGTGATCAATCCGATTGATTCAAAGGCCTGGTATTTGGCGCAGATTATGAATTCACCTATAGTGGCGGCATTGGGACATTTGACATCGTCGGCACCGGAGAAGTATCGTGTTTTTGGAAGGCCGAACGAAATCGGTCAGTATTATACGAGTATTGCCGGATTACTTAATCTTTTGTGTATCATTAACGCCGTTTATTTAGGTCATCTGCGTGGCAGCAATCTTGAACACCCAACCCCCAGTAAAACCGAGGGCTAAATATGAAACCGGAGGTTAAATGTCGTTAATGGTTTCTTTTGTAATGGCGAGCTTTGTCGCACCAGAGAATATCGGAACAAATCCGCAGTCGATGCTATTGCTGCTGCCGTTGGTGGTAGCGATAGCCGTCATTTATAAAGTCACAAAAATGCCGAAGATCACTGCAGTATCTTTTATAAAAGAAGTAGTGGTTTTATCCGGCTCAATTGTCATTTTCATTGCTATAATTGCAATAGCCTTATTTGCTTTTACCTGGCTGATCACCGAGTGAATGCGTAACCCGCCGTGGCGGGTTAAGGACGCCTAATTCGATGAGTGCTTTGAAAGCGGCTTTTTGCTCCGCTTCTTTTTTGTTTGTACCCCAGGCACTCGGAAAGTGTCGTTCAGCTATTACTACCTCAGACTCAAAACATTTATCGTGGTCGGGTCCTTTTTCATCAAGCAGTATATAAACAGGTATAACGTTGAACCGCTCCTGGGCGTACTGCTGTAATAGAGATTTGTAATTACCCTGAGCTTGTTCGTTATCGGCTTGTTCGATTACTGGGTGAAAAACTCTCAGAGTAAAGCTGCGGGCGGCGTCAAAACCGCTGTCAAGGTAAATTGCGGCTATAATAGCTTCCAACAAAGCAGCAGCGAGAGACCCAGTTAGGGCTTTGCTGGAGGCCATACTTTTTCCCACTTTCAGGAATTTTTGCAGGTCCAAACGTCTGATTATTTGAGCACAGGTCTCGCGGGAAACAAGCATACTTTTGAGCTTTGTCAATTCGCCTTCCAAACGACCTGAGAAACGCTCGAACAAAGTTTGGCAAATAACAGCACCCAAAATGGCGTCGCCGAGAAATTCCAGCCTTTCATTACTTAAAAGCCGGTTATCGACAGCGGAAGAATGAGTAAGCGCCTTGGCTAAAAATTTGATGTTGGTAAACTGATACCCTATTATCTGCTCGATTTGCCGCAGGCTTTCCTTGTTCATTAAATTGAGTCCTAATTTTGCAGGATATTGTGAGCAGATTACGAGTATCGCTTGTGGCTAAGCCACACGAGATGGACAGTTATTAGCTGTCGTATTCTCGCCAGTGATCTTCGTAACCGGCTCAACAAAGCAAATACGCTTTCAATTATCCAATATATGAGCTTGTTGTCAAGTTGCTCGATTCTCAACGAGTATCTCCGCAGTCCCACAAGGGACACTGCGTGGACGTGGCGCCAGCCATCCCAGCGACTTGGCGGCGGAGCATCGAGCAGGATTAACCGACCATTTGCAAGCTGGCTAAAGCAACGAATTTGTCATCGGTAATTTCAAAAATCCCGTCGAGACCGGTTACCGTGAAGATACCTTTTGTTGCTGCGGCAACGCTGCAAAAGACGAGCCGATGACCACAATCGCCTAAAAGCTTGCGCAACTTCAGCAGCTTGGAGAGGCTTGATGAGGTTACAATATCAATGCTGGAAAAATCAATCACCACGTCACAGTCCCCTCTGTCACGCACGATACCAATAACCGTTTTGAGCTCATCGCCCAATTCCGGCTCGGCTGGCAGGTCCACAAGAATTATGTCTTCCGACCAGTTTTGAATCCCCATTGTTTATCTCCTTTCCATTCTCTGCCCCTTGGGGGCTGTGAAGGATGAAGTTTCAATAATATATGCTACAGAGATTATCGAATATTGTATCGGCATAAGTTTTAGTGCGGTTAAGCAAAAAACAATATAGAATGGATAACTTATTTGCCTATAGAGGTTTTGTTACAACAGGGTACGGATCGCTGTGGTGCTTAGGGTTCTATTTGCCCTGCCACAACTTCCGATAAAAACCGGTTTTTCAGTATTCCGGCGCGTACGCTTAATAAGAAGTCCACATGAGTTTTACAATTTTCTATCTAACTTTCGATAGCTGATGGCTTCTGCGATGTGTTCTGGGTGAATATTTTCTTCGCCGGCCAGGTCTGCAATAGTGCGAGCGACTTTGCAGATTTTATCATGCGCCCGCGCGGACAGGCCAAACTCTGTCATCGCTTGCTTGAGCATCAATTCGCTGGCAGAGTCGAGCTTGCAGAACCTCTCGGTCTGCTTATGACTCATCCTGGCGTTGGTCATTACGTTTGAATCGCCAAACCGACGCTGCTGAACTTTCCTTGCATTTACAACCTGGGCCCCTACCGTTGCAGAGTCGAGTCGGCTTGAGCCGGAGCGAAGTTTGCTAAAACCTATAGCAGGAACATCAATGTGAATATCAATTCTGTCAACCAGCGGTCCGGAGATTTTTGACAGGTACCGCTCGATTTGGCCGGGCGTGCACTTACACCTTCTGGCATCGCTTCCGAAATAGCCGCAGGGACAGGGATTCATCGCAGCAACAAGCATAAACTGAGCGGGAAACCTTACGGTTTTCTTGGCCCGTGACACGATGACAAAACCATCCTCCAACGGCTGACGAATCATTTCCAGAACGTGCCGTGGAAACTCGACAAATTCATCGAGAAATAATATTCCAAAATGAGAAAGTGACAGCTCTCCGGGGCGAGGTGTCGTACCACCGCCGATCAGAGCTGGGCCGCTCGCTGTGTGGTGCGGCATTCGCACAGGCCGAGTCGCCATAAGCGCTCTATCTTTAGATAGTAAACCTACTGAGGAATATATGCGGGTGGTCTCGAGCGACTCTTTCAGGCTCAGCGGCGGTAGAATGGTCGCTAATCTCTGGGCCAGCATTGTCTTTCCTGCTCCCGGTGGGCCGATCATCATTATATTGTGACCGCCGGCAGCAGCAACAGTTAACGCCCGCTTGACGCTTTCCTGACCCTTAACATCCGCAAAATCAACATCGTAATTTGATGCAACATTAAACATCTCATCAATATCAGCGGTGATCGTCTCAAGGGTCACCTGCCCGGAGAAAAAGGCTGCCGCCTGTGCAAGTGAGCCGACGCCATAGACCTCTATATCCTGGACTACTGCTGCCTCTTTGGTATTGTCTAAAGGGACAATCATTCGGTGAAAACCATTTGTTGCGGCATTCATCGCCATACTTAATACACCGTTGATCGGCCTGACCCTGCCGTCCAAAGCTAGCTCGCCGACGATAATAAAGTCTTTAATAGAGGGATTTGCCAGTATCCCCTGGCCGATGAGCATACCCAGAGCAATCGGCAGGTCGAAGACGGGACCTGCCTTTTTCACATCAGCCGGCGCCAGGTTTATCAGTGACTGAGTCTTTGGATACCTATAGCCTGAGTTTATAATCGCGCTTTTGACCCTCTCAATGCTTTCTTTTACAGCGGTATCCGGCAGGCCTACGATGAGAGACTTTTCAAGTCCGCCGCGAGCAACATCAACTTCGACCTCGCAGATTATGCCTTCAATCCCTTCCAGTGTGACACTATGCAGTCTGGCTAACATGGTTTTCTTTCCTATTTGCGAAAGAATATCAGATAACAAGAACCAAGTCAAATAGCATAAAGCATTTGCAATAGGTAGAAATTTCTAAAAAGATTGTTTTTCTCATAATTTTCTCATTTTTACTTTGCTAATATTGTGGTAGATGAAGCCAACAAGAGTCGGGTAGCCTGACCACGGTGGCAAGCTGCAGAATCATTGATACTTTTGTATAAGGAGAATTAAAATGTTAAAGAAACTCTGGAAACCGGTCGCTATCGTTTTAGTGGGGGTCATGGTATGTGCAGTGGCATACGGGGTAAAGGGCAAGGAACAAAGCGAGAAATCATCCCCGGCCCAGGAGGCAAAATCGGGCGAAGTCGAACGCAAAGTAACAGAGGCGGAAGTCCCAGCGGCTGCCTTGGCCACTTTCAAGAAGATGGCTGCCGGCGCCAAGCTCACCGAGTTCGCGGAGGAAATCGAGCACGGCCACACATTCTACGAGGGTTCGTGGAAAAGCCCTGCCGGAGGGAATGTTGACGTATTGGTCACGCCGGCAGGTGACGTGGTAGAAATCGAGGAAATAGTGGGTGCAGACCAAGTCCCGGCAGTGGTGCTGGCGGTGGCCCAGAAGGCAGCCGATAAGGACGCTCAGTTGGCGTTTGAGAAAAAGACAACGATTCTTTACGAGGTCAGGTTCCAGAAAGGTAACAGTCAGAAAGAGCTGCTTCTCACCCCGGATGGTCGCCGCATTGAGCAAGAGGCTGAGAAGGGCAAACAGGACGAGGATGAAGACGAGGAGGGAGTCTCAATTGACAAGGTCCCCGAAGCTGTGAAATCAACCATTCTTAAGCACGCCGAGGGTGGAAATATCCAAGAAATCGAACGCGGAAACGAGGACGGTAAAGTCATATACGAAGCCGAAGTCCTCATCGGCGATAAAGAAATCGAGCTAAAAATTGACCCCAGCGGCAAACTACTCAGCAAAGAGGTGCAAGATGAAGAAGATGATGAGGACGACGATGATTAAGGACAAGAAAAGTAGTGACACATCAAGCTCTCTAAGTTAAAATGCGCACTGCTGAGTTATAAAGTATTGTTACTCAGCGGTGCGTTTTTCTTGCTGTAGGCAATCAAATGCGTCTGCTGATTATAGAAGATTATCGTCCTTTGCGCCAATCGCTGACAAAGGGACTACAGGAAGCGGGTTTTGCAGTAGATACAACGGGTGATGGACAGGAGGGTCTGTGGTATGCAACAAGCAATGATTATGACGTAATCATCCTCGACCTAATGCTGCCCGGTATGGATGGTCTGACAATTCTCAAAAAGCTAAGGGCTAAAGGCCGAAAGTCTCACGTCTTGATCCTTACTGCTAAAGACACTCTGCAAGATCGCATAACTGGATTGGACCTCGGCGCCGACGATTATCTGGTTAAGCCGTTCGCATTTGAAGAGCTCCTGGCACGTGTCCGGGCGCTGCTGCGTCGTAGTTATCGCCAAAAGAATCCTCATATCAAGATCAAAGATTTGCAGATTGATTTGACCACGCAGAAGGTCCGGCGTGGCCACGAGGAAATTCAGCTTACTCCACGGGAGTACGCACTATTGGGGTATTTGGCCATGCGTCGTGGCCAAACTGTCTCACGCACGGACATCTGGGAGCACGTTTACGAGTTTAAATCCACCGCATCCAGTAATGTAGTTGATGTTTACGTCGGCTATTTGCGAAAGAAGATAGAACAGCCAGGCAAAGCTCCCCTCATCCACACAGTCCGAGGCCGTGGTTATACTTTGGGAGTCCAACCGTGAAGCCTTCTCTGCAAATACGTCTCGTTGTTGGCGTAGTGAGCGCTGTGTTGTTGCTGTTGATTGTCTTCAGTGTGGGCATCTACACCGTTATTCGCGGCGCGTTGCTCAGACAGTTCGATGCCTCATTAGTATCAATAGCCCAAATATTGGCTGCCTCGGTGGAAGTTGACGGAAACGAGATCGAGTTGGAGTTCGAGGCACAGCAAATGCCGGAATTCCAGGACCGCAACAGACCAACGTACTACCAGTTATGGCACCTTGACGGCACGGTAGTAGCAAAGTCTTCTTTGTTGGACAGCAGTGAGCTCCCGCGTCTCTCGGGCTCTCTCACGAAACCTGATTTCAGAACAATCAAAGGCAGCGGTGGCCGAGTCGAACGTGTAGCGGGCTTTAGCTTCATACCCAGGCTTTCAAACGATGATGACCGTAAACCAACAGAGCAGCAACCACTGACGTTGGCTGTGGCACGAGACAGCACTTCTGTATTGAGCCAATTAAGGTTTCTTCAATGGCTGCTCTTTTTCGCGTCAGCGGCTGTGACAGCCTTGTCTGTCCTTGTCGCGGCCCTGACAGTCCGTCAAGGTCTTCGCCCGCTAACTGCAATCGCCGATGAGATCGCGTCTATCA
>Ga0307421_1000956_pt1 | contig 18211 bp, 17 predicted proteins | sample SalMarWE160270MG_FD_202163 | JGI IMG/M metagenome (GOLD analysis project Ga0307421, IMG submission 202163) | Salt marsh sediment microbial communities from the Plum Island Ecosystem LTER, Massachusetts, United States - WE1602-70 | ecosystem: Environmental > Aquatic > Marine > Intertidal zone >...
CTCGACGGCAACCGCGCCGAGCGCAAGTGCTACGGATCGGACAACGTGGGTAACGGCATCGACGACAACTGGGGATCGTGGCTTCCCGAATGTGACGTCTTCGACGATCCATGGTGCAGCCCCGGGGTGCTCGCCATGTCCGGCGGCACCGACCCCGAGGACCCGCAGCAGGACTACCTGGCGCACCCGGAGTGGTGGAGCACCGGCCTCGAGGTGCGTGACATGACGCTCATGAACGGTGAGTGCGGCACCATGCTCGCCTTCAGCGGAGCCGCCGGAGTGATCGACTCGGTCACCATCGACACCGGTGGTGACCACGTCCACGGCCCCGGCTGTGAACCGACCGACCCCGACGAACCCCTGTACGCCTGGTCCGATGGGATCACCTTCTTCGGCCCCGCCAATGTGATCAGCAACAACGTGATCAGCGGCGCCTCCGACGTCGGAATCGTCACCTTCGGCGGTAGGGACACCGTCATCTCCGGGAACACGATCATGGCGACACCCGGCAACCACGGCATGTTCGCCGGCATCGCGGTGCATCCGTACGGCTACGGCCTGGTCTCCGGCTTCCAGGTCGTCGGCAACCAGGTCATCAACGAGGCCGACACCAGCTGCGGGGGGATCCACACCGGCATCGACATCGGCACGCACATGTGGGGGGCCGGCTGCACAGAAAGCGCGGCACCGGCGGCGATCGGGCAGACCGGTGCCTGCTCGTCCCTGTCGCCGGCGCCCGGGTGGACCCTATGTGATTTTGGTGAGCCCTGCCGCGTCTGGGGCTACGTGGCGCCCGGAGAGACATTCACCCTGGCCGACAACACCGTCACCGGGGCTCAGGTCAACTTCCTCGTCGAGGGACTCGATGTGCAGGGTGAGCCGGTCGTCCACGGGAACGTGTCCAACACGCCGCGCATGACCGACTGGCAAGGCGACGCAGACTGCACTTGGGACGGCATCACCGACAGCTGGGGCACGTTGGACTTCGTCGCTCACGACCCCACCATCGAAGGCTGGGACGACCGGCGCATCTACTGCGAAAGGTGATTCCCGGCTTGGTGCCGGTTGCTCCGTGCGACGCGGCAGCCGGGATGCCGTTTGCCCATGGGCGTTGTTCGGGGCCGTGTGCCTCCTCGGGACGACCCCTTGCCGCCACCCGAGCATTCGCGCCGTGGCCAATCCCAGTCCGGGGTGGCCTTGCGCGAGACCAGGGGTGGTTCAACTGTCGGTGGCACTCGTTCCCTCTTCTCGCATGCAGGCGCCAGACTTGGGTGGCTGGTGCTAGCCTCTCAGCAGCGCTAGCGCGTCCAGGGGGGTGTGATGTACTGCCCAGCTTGTGGAAGACCGGTGGAGAACGGGGCGGCCCAATGCAGCTGCGGGTACCAGTTCATGGGCCAGGGAGCCACCCAGGCGGCCCCGCAGACATCTATAGGGCCGACTCCGGCCTACTACTACCCCGCCGCGCCGCCTCACGTTGATCCAGGCGCGGGCAGCGGGCAAGCCACAGCAGCTCTGGTTCTTGGCATCATTGGGCTGTTCATCTTCGGCATCATTCTGGGGATCATTGCGATCAGCCTCGGATCTGCCTCGATGAGTGCCACCCGGTCCCGAGGGCTTCCAACGAGAGGTGCCGCCACTGCTGGCGTCGTGCTCGGCATTATCGACTTGGTGGCCTTCTTTGTATTCCTTGCTGTGATCTTCTAGGACTTCTGGCGGTTCGCGGGCTTTTCGGGGCCGAGCAGCCGCGTCAACCCGAAGTTGACAAGGGGTCAGGCGTCAATGTAGGGTTGACGCATGATTGCTAGCCTTGTGGCCAATGACCGAAGATCGCGAACGGCAGATACGAGAAGCACTGCATCGGGTGCTCCAGCAGCTCAGTGCCGACGGAGATGCGTTGGACCTGGTGGAGGACATCCCGATCCTGGAGTCGTTTGTCGCCGACTACGCCGACGCCCGCATCGCCGATGCCCGATCCGGCGGCGCCTCGTGGGCCGATATTGCGCAGCGTCTGGGGGTGTCGAAACAGGCGGTGCACAAGCGGTTCACCTCGAAGCGGCCGGGGCGGCGCCGCGGAGCCATGATCGAGCTGCGCTTCAGGCGCGACCGGGACTGACCGGGCGCCCGGCGGCGGGGGAGGGATCGGCATGACGGCTCCAGGCGACCGGCTCCGCCAACTGCTTGAGGACTTCCGGGATCGCTGCCACGTGCCGGCGGTCGGTGGTGGCGTCGTTACCCGCGACGGCGATCTCACCCTCGACGTGGTCGGCAGCCGCAAGCGCGGTGATCCGGCTCCGGCTGCCATCGACGACCAATGGCATATCGGCTCCTGCGCCAAGGCCATCACCGCGGTCCTCTACGCGCGGCTGGTGGAACGGGGCGACGCCGCGTGGGGCGTGCCCATCCGCGATTTCTTCCGCGACCTGTCTGGCCAACTCGGCGAGGGCTGGTCGGAGCCGACCGTCGACGAAGTGCTCGTCTGCAGGTCGGGCATGAGGGCCAACCTCGGCCTCGGCGAGATGCTGGCCGGCTGGAAAGACACCAGCCCGGTGACGGAGCAGCGCACCCGGGCGGTGGTCTCCGCCATGTCGCGACCGCCCAAAGGCCGCGGAGCCTTCCGCTACTCCAACCTCGGCTACATCGTGGTCGGCGCCGCCATCGATCGCATCACCGGCATGCCGTTCGAAGACGCTCTCCGCATGTACGTGCTCGACCCGCTGGGGATCACCTCGGTGGGTTCTGGCGCGCCGCCCCACATCTGGGGGCACAAGCCCAGGCTGCGGCTGGGGAGACTGGTGGCGGGCCGGGCTTCACCGATGGATCCCGCCAACCCGCGCAGCGACAACCCGGCGGTGATGACGCCGGCGGGACGGCTCCACCTCACCGTGGCCGACTGGGCCAAATTCCAGCGGGTGTTCCTCAACCAGGGCCGGCCCCTGTTGCAGCCGGCAACGGTGGAGCATCTCCTGGCCGTCCCGCCAGCCAAGCGCCCCACCATGGCCATGGGGTGGGCTGCGGCTCGGGGCAGAGGCCTCTCCTACGGCATGCAGGGGTCAAACACGATGTGGGCGGCCACCGCCCTCATCGATGCCGACTGCCAGCGCACCGCCATGGTGGTGGCCAACGACGGCCGGACCCGCATCCTGCACCGATCTGCCCAACTCGCCATCTCGATGCTCCGGCTCGGCTGACCCGTGCCGGCGTGAAGACCTTCCCCTTTGCGCGCTGTTGCTGCTGTGGGAGTCGGGACATGAATCAGTCTCCACCGCGGACCGGGGCCGCCGCGCCCTGGGTGCCGGCTTCGGGGGGCGGGCCGGTGTTGCCGACGTAAGCGGTGTCGCGCAGGGGCAGTTCCGGGATAAACACCACCACAAAGAACCCGATGACGGCGAACGGCACCGCCCATAGGAACACCGACGAGACCGCCCTGGAGAATGCCTCGACAACGGCAGCCTGAACGTCGGGAGCCAACGCCCGGATCTGTTCGGGGCTGCCCATCAGGGTAGCCGGGTCGATGCCGGCGGCTCCGGTGGGGAGTAGCCGGGGGAGCAGGTCGTTGAGCCGGGCGGTGAGGATGGCGCCGAAGATGGCTGTGCCGAAGGCGCCGCCGAGGGATCGGAAGAAGGCATTGGTTGAGGTTGCCACCCCGAGGTCCCGGTATTCGACGGCGTTCTGCACCGCGATCACCAGCACCTGCATCATCATGCCGATGCCCAGGCCGAGCAGCAGCATGAAGGCGGAGGACACCAGCCGCGTCGTCTGTGCGTCCATACGGGACAGCAGCAGCAGGGCGGTGGCCGTCACCACGGTCCCGGCCACCGGGTAGCGCCAGTAGCGGCCGGTTCGGGTGATGAGCCGCCCGGTGGTGATCGAGGTGGTGAAGATCCCCACCATCAGCGGCAGGATCAGCAGCCCGGAGTTGGTGGCGGTGGCTCCGGTCACCACCTGGAGGAACAGGGGCAGGAAGATTACGCCGCCCAGCATGGAGAGCCCGACGATGAACCCTCCGGCCCCGGTGAGGGTGTATACCCGGTTGCGGAACAGCCGCAGCGGCAGGATCGGCTCGGCGGCCCGGTGTTCTCGGATCAGGAACAGGCCGGTGAGCACGGCGCCGGCGAGTGCCAGGCCGACGATCTCCGGTGAGCCCCACGGGTATTCGCTGCCGCCCCAGACGGTGAATAGCAGGATCGCCGAGACGGCGGCCACTAGCAGCCCCGCTCCGGGGTAATCGACGCGGTGCGATTGGCGGGCAAAGGGGAGGTTGAGCGCCGAGGTGGTGACGATGAGCGCCACGATCCCGATGGGGAGGTTGATGAAGAACACCCACCGCCAGGTGAGGTGGTCGGTGAAGAAGCCGCCGATCAGCGGCCCGGCGACACTGGAGACGGCAAACACCGATCCTATGTAGCCCTGATAGCGACCGCGTTCCCTCGGGGAGAGAATGTCCCCGATGATCGTAAGCGACATCACCATCAGCCCTCCGGCGCCGAGGCCTTGAACGGCCCGGAAGGCGATCAGCTGGCCCATCGATTGGGAGAGGCCGGAGAGCACCGATCCGATCAGGAACACGACGATGGCGAACTGGAAGACGATGCGCCGCCCGTAGAGGTCGCTCACCTTGCCGTAGAGGGGGCTGGAGGCCGTCGAGGTCAGCAGGTAGGCGGTAACCACCCACGACAGGTGACTGAGCCCTCCCAACTCGCCGACGATGGTCGGCAGCGCGGTGGCCACGATGGTCTGGTCCAGGGCGGCGAGGAACATGCCCAGCATGAGGCCGCTGAAGACCACCAGCACCTGGCGATGGCTGAGCTTGTTCTGGGCGGTCAACGATGTCCTATCGAGTCGGTGGCGCAACGGTCGTGAAGGTGCGTGGCTCGGCGCGGCGACCGGATGCCCGCACGACCGACTGGTGTTGGAAGAAGGAATCGGGATGCGACACGGAAGCCGGAGTGTAGATAGATGCACCACGCAGACGGATGCCTTCCGCCGGATCGCCGCATAGCTGTCGGTGCGGAGGTTCTGTCGGCCCGACGCGGCGAGGGTCGTCTGTGCCCCCGGGCCCTCCCTGAGATACCCACAGCACGTTTCGCTCGTCGACGACGTCAGCCAAGTCTTCGGTGTCTTTTCGGCAGGGGCATTGACGCCAGGCAGCTGGTGACTAGAATTATGGTCATGACGAAGGTGCTGCCGTTGTCGGAAGTCAAGGCCAGGCTGTCCGAGGTGGTGGACGATATCGCCGCCACACACGAGCGGGTCACGGTTACCCGCAACGGGCGCCCGGTTGCGGTCCTTCTCAGTACGGATGATCTTGAGGCAATCGAGGAAACGCTGGCGATCCTCTCCGATCCGGCAGCGATGCGTCAGCTCGAGGCGGGCAGGGCTGCTATTGCGGCAGGTGACATCGCGACGGAAGATGAGATCGAGGTGTTGCGCGATCGGCTCCGCGCCACGGTGACGTGACGTCGTCTCGGTGGGGCCTCGTCGTTGCCGGATCGGCGCGGCGAGGTCTCGATCGTCTGCCTGCAAAGGTGGCCATCGCTGTGCTCGATTTCCTGCTAGGGCCCCTTGTCGAGAATCCGCATCGTGTTGGCAAGGCGCTGCTCGGGGAATTGGCCGGTCTTCACTCCGCAAGGATCGGCGCATACCGGGTCGTCTACGAAATCGACGCAGCCGATGGCATGGTGCGGGTGATTCACATCGACCACCGGGCCGACATCTATCGGCCCAGATAGGACGGGCCGGGGACCCGTTGGTCGCAGCCGGCGGGGGAGAAGCGGGCGGCTTTCGTGAGGATCGGATGCCCAGGTGCCGTTGTTGGCTGTAGACAATAGCGCATACTATATGTAGACTAACGCCATGGGCACAACAACGATCCGAGTGGACACCGACACCCATGCCCACCTGGTGGAGTTGAGCAAGGCGGCCGGTGCTTCTCTCATCGACACGGTTCGTGATGCCGCCGAGGCCCTGCGTCGGCAACGGTTCGCCCATCAGGTGGCGGCCGAACTTGCCGAGCTGCGCAGTGATCCGGAGGCCTGGGAGGCGTACCTGGCCGAGGCAGGCTCGACCTTGGTGACCGATGGCATCGGTTGACGACGTCTGGCTGGTGGACTTCGGCGAGCCGTTCCCGGGGGAGCCGGCATCACATCGGCCGGCGCTGGTGATCGGTCCGCCGGATACGTTCGGACCGGGCTTCCCGTTCGTGATCGTGATGCCGCTGACCAAGGTGCACAGAGGCCTGTCGCTGCATGTGGAGGTTGAGGCGACCGCCGATACCGGGCTCGATGACACCAGCTACGTCCAGTGCGAGCTGATCCGCTCTATCAACCGAGACCGTCTCGTGCATCGTCTGGGTGCCATTGACCCGGGTGTCAGCGATCGGGTCGCCACAGTTGTCGAGACGTTGCTGAGCTACTGAGGGGCGACGCTTCACCGAATCTGCGGCGAAGACCCTTGCTCTACGCCTCACCCGGCAGCCAGGCGAAGTGCTCCAGGCCTTCTCGGATGCCGGCTGCGTAGAAGGCGATCGCCTGGTACACGCTCGGCGCCAAGTGGTGGCGAAGGTCCGGGGTGGCGTTACCGACCGCGATCGAGCGGAATCCCAGATCCGGGTTCATCATGTCGAGGTCGTTGCCGGTATCACCGGCGGTGATGACATCATCGGGGGCCACGCCCAGCGAAGCGGCCAGATGCGCGACCGCTTTGCCCTTGCCCGAGCGGAGGGGCAGGAGATCGAGGAAGCGGCCGGCCGAGTACACGAGCTTCGCTTTGGCCCCGGCGGCAGCGAGCCGGCGCCGGGCCTCGGCCAGCATCGCCTCGGCGTCCTGCTCCAGGTAGTAGCTGCATTTGAGCGGCGACTGCCACTCCTCGGGCTGTGGGACGACACCGTCGATTTGTCGAAGCACGGCCCGGACCTTGCTCTCGTTCCAGGATTGTGCGATAGCGCCGGCCCAGGTGTGGTCGAGGACGTAGTGATCGCCACTTCGATGCCAGATCTCGGTGCCGACATTGCAGACGCAGGCATTCGCCCGGCGTTCCGTTCCGGCGCGGGTGTAGAACTCTTCGATTGAAGGCAAATGGCGGCCCGTCGAGAACGCCAACAGGATGCCGTTGTTCTCGATATCTCGCCACAGATCGGCCATCTCCTGGTCGTCGCCGAGGAAGGTGCCGTCGAGGTCCGTGGCAAGCAGTCGTCGTGCAGTCAATGCCTTTCCCGGCTGGGTTCGGGGCGGACTCTATCCGCTTGGCGGCCGGCAATCATTGTGTCGTTGATGCCGGGTGGCACCTGGATCGGCGCGATCATGGGGGCAATCTGCCTTGAACCCAGGAGGAATTGCATGACGCTGTCGGCAACCGATCGCGGCTCTCCCAGTCGTTTGCTCGCTCTCGCTCTCGACGCCCTTGGAGGACCCGGAGACGACGGATGGACTCGGCTCGGCGACCGCATCGCCGCGATCCGCGCCGACACCGTGCTGGCTTACATCGGAGAGGCGACTCTTCCCGGATTGCCGGAGCCGGACTATGCGATCGACGCCGCGGGCGAATCGATCACCCGCCTTGCCAGCGGCGCTCTGGTGGAGGAATGGCCCCGAGAAGGGGAGCCGACGGGCATCATCGAGGCCTTGGGGCACATCGCCGAAGCGTTCCTGATTCCGTGGTCCGAGGTGTACTGCGTGCTGGGTCCGAGCCGGGCGATGCCCAAGCAGGGTCGGGTGATTGTGGTGGGCGGCAAGCCTGCACCCGATGGTGTCATCTGGGTGCAGAGCCCGGACGAGGACGAGGTGATCTCTGCGCTCCAGGAGGCCCAGCTCTTCGGAGGCGCCGGCGCGGCGGCGCCCGACATCTGCGAGACGGCCTTCGAAGCTGCGCTTGACACCCTGCGGAAGAACATCAGCGATATCGGCTTCACCGCGGCCTCGATCACCGACAACCCACTCAACGCCAACGATGGCAACTACGCCTCGGTATGGGCCCGCGACGGCGTCATCACTGGGCTCTGGACGCTGTGCCTCGACGATCCCGATTTAGTGGCCGCCTTCCGCCGCACCGTCGAGGTGCTGGCCAGGCATCAGGCGCCGTCCGGGCAGATCCCGACAAACGTACGCCTCCGGGACGAAGAGCCCGAATACTCGGGCCTGGGGGGCATCGCCGGCGTCGACTCGGTCATGTGGTTTGTGATCGGAGCGGTTCGCCTCGCCTTCCATACCGGGGATCGTGCCTTCGCCGAGGAGATCGTCGAGCCGGTGGAACGGGCCACACAGTGGCTGGCAGCGCACGACGCCAATAACGATGCCCTGCTCGAGATCCCGGAGTCATCCGACTGGATGGACATCTTCCCCCGCTCGTACAACGTGCTGTACGACGAGGTGCTGTGGTGGCAGGTGTGCCTCGACGCCGCCGCGCTGCTCGACGTTCTCGGGCGGGACGGTGGCCAGTGGCGCGATCACGCCGCCCGCGTCCGCAACGCGATCCTGTACCAGTTCTGGCCCAGCGGGGTACAGCTGATGGAGATTGCAGGGTCGCAATCCGGCAGATTCTCATCGGGCGAGGCCCACTACCTGCTCAGCCAAATCACCCCCTTCGACTACGGGTGGCGATGTGACGTCTACGCCAATCTGCTGGCGGCGCTGTCGGGCCTGCTCGACGAGGAGAAACTGGACCGCCTTTTTACGTTCCTGTGGGGGGTCGGCGTCAACAGCCCGTTCCCGGTAGCGTGCCTGTACCCGCCGATCGCCTCGGGGGCGGAGGACTGGAAGGACTACTTCCTAGTCAACTTCCTCAACCTGCCCGACCACTACCACAACGGCGGCATCTGGCCATTCATCGGCGGCCTCTGGGTGCGGTTCCTGTCCGAGATCGGCCGGGCCGAGCTGGCCCATCGTGAGCTGGCCGGCTTGGCGGAGGCGTGCCGCCAGGGCATCCGAGGCGAATGGGAGTTCAACGAGTGGCTGCACGGGCAGACCGGCCGGCCCATGGGCAAGGCCCATCAGGCCTGGAGCGCAGCATCATACGTGCATGCGTACTCGGCGCTGCGTGCGGGAGCAGATACCCAGGTCTTCCCGCCGCTCGATCTGGGGGCGCTAGGGAACTAGGTCCATGCTCCGGCCCGGCGCATCGGTCGACATGCGGTTGTGCAGACTCCGGGCCCGTTCGAATGCTTCGAGTGTGCGCTTGGCAATTCCCCGCCACCCGAACATGCGGCGGGCGAAACGTGCCCCGGTGATGGAGAGACGTTCACGCAGCTGCGGGTAGCGAAGCGGCATCGACAGCATCACCGCGAACTCCCGGGGACGTTTCGGATCGGCGAACAGGGCGTGCGAGCCAAAGTCGAACATCTCCTCGAGGCCGCCGTACACGGTGACAACACACGGCGTTCCGCATGCCATGGCCTCGGCGGCGGTCATGCCGAAGGGCTCGTAGCGGGAGGGCAGCGCAAAGACGGGCGCGGCGCGGTAGTACTCGGCCATACATTCATCGGTGATGTAACCGAGCCAGTTGACGTGCTCCGTCATGCCGAGTTTGGCGGCCAGCGACTTCCACTTGTCGACCTTGCGCCGGTCCGCTGGTGAATCAGCGCCCACCGCCAGCTGAAGCCGGGCATCGCCGATGAGTGCCCGCAGCTCAGGCAGGGCGCGGATCAGCAGGTCGTAGCCCTTGTTCGCCGCGGCGCGGCCGACCGTGTACACGTCGTGCTTGCGGAATCTCAGCCGGCGGCGCAGGGCGTAGGTCTGTGCCCTGGTTATCGGTGTGTAGCGGCTCTCGTCGATTCCCGGTGGGATCATGGCGATGCGATCCTCGGGAATCTCGTAGTCGGTGCCGAGGATCTCCACCTGCTGGTATGTGGTCGCTATGACGAGGTCGCAGCGGCGAAAGGTGAGGAACTCCTTGCGGATGCGCTCCTCGAAGCGGTACCTGGACTCCTGCTGCTGGGGGTCGCCCGACATGTCCTGGCGTTTCCACGACCCCAAAGAATGGGGGGTGTGGATGTGGGGGACTCCGTACTCCTCGGAGATCCGCTGTGCGGCGTAACCGGCATCCCAGTAGTGGGAGCTGATGTAGTCGTAGTTGAGCTGGTGCTCGCTTATTGCGTCGCTGAAGCGGCGCACCAACTCATCGAGATGGTCGTGCATATCCTCCTTGCGGAGGAACTTGGGGCCGCCGAAGGGAAAACGCCACACCCGAAGGTTCGGGCCCATGTCATCGAACTCGGGTTGATTCTCGAAACGCCGGGTGACGATGTCGACGGCATAGCCGAGGTCGCGGAAGTGTTTGGCGAGTTCGAGAACAAAGACGACTTGGCCGCCGGTATCGGGCAACCCAAGCTCGGGCTCGGCGGCCACGTAGCCGTGCAGGGACATCATCAGGATTCGCGGCCCTGTCGGCGATGTGCTGGTCACGGATCACACCCCTGTGGACGAGGATCTTGGCGAACGGCGGCACCCCGGAATCGGCCGGTTTGTCCTATTCGACGTGCACTCAACGCCTTGTAGGAGCGCTGGCGTGTGTCCGGTTTCTGGTGCCACCTCTCCATCAACCATAACGACCATGGCTCGGCACGCAATGTTTGGCGTGCGCGGGGAAGGACGGGAGCGGGATGACCCAAGAGGAGGGGGTCGTTGGCAGCGGGGCTTCCCACCGGTCGATCGGAGGCTCGTCTGCGGATCGAGTCGCACGGATTGTCGCCTGAAGCGGCGGGCCGTGCCGTCACACGGCGGTCGGCTGCATCGAGATGACCTGGCAAAGCTCGATCGACTCGGTCCCGGCGCCGTGGCGGAGGAGAATCGCCCGGTCGCCGTGGGCGGTCTCCATACCCAGGTAGTCGCCGATCACGATGCCGTCTTGGGTCTTGGCTCGGTAGGTCACACCGCGCCGGAGGTGATTGAGGTTCCAGTTCACGTCTGCACGTGAGGTCTGTGGTGCCGTCATAGGCACTCCTTTCGGTTGGGCCTGATGGCCCGACACTGTTGAGGTGAGATAGAAGGGTCAGCCCCGGCTTGGCCTCGGACGGGCCAAACAAACCGTGAGGTCCCGGCCTCCCAGCGTCGAGCCGTGCAGCGCCTCGATGGCCGTCTGTGCGGCCGGCGGGGGCATGTCGACAAAGCCGAACCCTTTGGAACGTCCGGTTCGCCGGTCGGTGATGATCTTGGTCTGGTGAACCTCGCCGTAGTGTGCAAACAGCGCCTGCACGTCATCGGCGGTGGCTCCCCAGGGCAGGTTTGACACGTAGACACTTTGCCCGCCGTTGGCGGTACGGCGCGGCTGCCGTTGCGAACGTGCGGCCGGCCGCGTGGGTGAAAGCTTCTTGCCGCGCCGTGCGGGCGGCGGCTCGCCGATGCGGTGCCCACCATGGTGGAGAGTTTCGAATCGAGGTGCCTCAATCGGTGCTCGCAAGCCGAGATCCTGCTGCATGCGGCGGACCGATGGCTGCTGGTCGCCGGTCACGAGGCTGATGACCATTCCGGCGGCGCCGGCTCGGGCGGTGCGTCCCGAACGATGGAGGTAGTCCTTGGAGTCGCCGGGGAGATCGAAGTGGATCACGGATGCGACCGCTTCGACGTGGATGCCCCTGGCGGCGACATCGGTTGCGATCAGCGCCTCGGCACCACCCGACGAAAACGCCTGGAGGGCTCGGTGCCGCTGGCTCTGGGAGCGTCCACCGTGCAGGGCAACCGCACCGACTCCCAGCTTGGTGAGCTGCTTGGCGAGGCGGTCGGCACCGTGGCGGGTGCGGGTGAAGACGATGGAGCGGCCCACCGCGTGGACCAGGTCTGCCGTGTGCTGAACACGGTCTTGGTGCTGCACCAGCCAGAAGTGGTGCCGGGCGTCGATCGTTTCCGAATCCACGGTGCCCGTCTCGTGCCGGACGGGATCCCGCTGATAGTCACGGCTCAGCACTGCCACATCGCCGTCGAGCGTGGCTGAGAACAGCAGCGTCTGCCGGCGCCGCGCCGTGCGGTCGAGGATTCGCCTCACGGCAGGCAGGAATCCCATATCGGCCATACGGTCCGCTTCGTCGACCACAGCGATGTCGACCTCGCTCAGGTCCACGGAGCCTTGCTCGATGAGGTCTTCGAGCCGTCCGGGGGTGGCCACCAGAACCTCGACACCCTTGCGCAGCGCGCCCTTTTGCGGGCCGTAGCCTACGCCGCCGTACACGGCGAGCACATGGTGCCCGACTGCCTTGGCGAGGGGAGCCAGCTCCTCCTTGATCTGCTCGGCAAGCTCCCGGGTGGGGGCCAGGATCAGCGCCCGGGGCCGATGCCGGCTCGCGCTTTCGATTCCGGCGAGCAGGGGGAGGCCGAAGGCGAGGGTCTTTCCGGACCCGGTTGGGGCCATGCCGCACACATCCCTACCGGCGAGGACGTCGGGGATGGTGGCTGCTTGGACGGGAAAAGGCTCGACGATGCCGCTGTTGGTGAGGGTACGGACGAGCGGATGGGGAAGCCCGAGGTGGGCGAACGTGTCTGACATGTGAGGACTCCTGGTCCCGGTAGGGGAAGGTAGGGGTATGTGCCGATCTCTCGCTCGACCGTGCGGCATCAATCGCCTGCGGGATCGAGAATCGGCCGAAGAGGCGGTCCAACCGGGTGAGAACTGAGCCGTGTGATCACCGGGGAAGCGACGTTGCGCTAGCCTCCACCCGGTGCGGCCTGCGGGACGATAGCACGGATCCGGCGCTGACCGGCCGACCTGCCGGCGGCTGGACCTACCGGCCCGACTGCTTCAGCCGCCTGATGGTCCGCCGCCGGTCCAGCGCTTTGTGGCGACGGCTGGAGACCAGGCGGCGCAGGTAGGAGCCTTTACCTTCCGGGTGGTGGATAGTCATGAGGTCCATAGGCGGGATGGCACGCCGCCGCCAGGGCCCAAAAGCTTCGCGGGCCCGGCCTCGGGCCAAAAAAGGCATCCAGAACTGGCGCCGGTGCCTGCGGTTCAGCCCGATGTCGCCGTTCAACCGCACCCGGGGGTGCCACAGCGCCCGCCACGCCCGGGAGCGCCATCCTTTTGGCCTCTGGGGCACCGGGATGTCGACGGACAACTCCTGCTTCACCACCTCGAGCGCCAGGTAGGCGTGGGTGTCAAAACCCTCGACGTTCAGGAATTTGTCGATGAAGTCCCAGTCGAGGCTCTCACGCTGGATGATGCGGAGCACGTCGACAAACCCGAGCAGGCGGGAGAAGCGGTCCTTGTTCAGGTGCAGCAGCAGCTGGATCAGTGAGGTCTCGGGGTCGAGGGCCCGCACCCGGCCCTCTCCGTTCGGGGCGGGCACCAGGACGGAGCGGTCCCACACCGTCTGGCGCTGCCGGGTGGTCACCTCCACCTTCATGATGTCGGTGTGGATGTCGACCCACACGCCCGGGTCGACGTGCAGATCGACCGACTGGATCCATTCCCGCTGCATCAGGCGGGCGTACAGGTCGGCCATCTCGTGGTCGGGGTCGAGCAGCCGGATGATCTCGGCCGACCTCGGTAGGTCTTTGGGGGCGAGCATGAAGTCGACATCGTCGGCAGGGCGTTCCCCCAGCCGGTCGTACCAGCGGGACTCCGCCACCACGCCCTTGGCGGCCACGGTTTCGACGCCGATTGCCTCCAGACGGCCCTGCACCTCCAGCAGCGTCTGCCATAGCTGCTTGTTCCAGGCCTCGGCCAGCAGCTCCCGCCGCGCCAGCTTCTGTGACAGACGGGGCGGCAGCTCCATGTCGCCCGCTTGGTGCCGGCTCCACAGCAGGCCGCGCATCCGGTGCTCCCCAGCGGACTGGAGCAGCGCGGCGTGATCTTCCACTGGGGGCAGGGGACGACCGGCCGCAAGTTCGATGAGGGCGGGATGCGGACGCGGCATCGTGCCGCTCAGGTTACCGCGCCGGCCTCCGCCGGTCGTTGAACAAGTTCAGAACGGGCCAGGGGGCCAGCTCTACTCGCCGGCCTCTTCGGCCAGCAGATTCTGTGCCGCCATGGCCTCGAGGAAGGCGGCGGCATCGGCTTCGGCACGATCCAACGGGATCTCGTAGGCATCGACCAGCGCCTTGGCGAGCTGGGCCTTGGTGACGCCCTTGCCCAGCTCCCGCCACAGCAGTGCACCGGATGGGTTGGTGGCCAGGTACTGGGATTGGGCGCCGTCGAGGGCGATTACCTCCTCGTCGGCCTCGAGCCAATCGAGGGCCTCGGCACGCAGCCGGTAGACCTGCTCGTCGTCTTGGCTGTCGCTGGAATCTGTCACGTCGGCGTCCCTTCTGGATGGTTCTTGGGACCGTCAGGTCATTTTAGGTGTACCAGAGCACATCGATACGGGAGGTCAATAGTTGGCCAGGGTGCCGGTGACACGTGCAGAGCGGATGGCCCGGCGCAGCGCGACCAGCGACAGGGGCAGGAACACGGCGGCAAAGGCGGCCAGCACCAGCATCTCGTCGATGATGGAGACGAAACCGGCCCCGCCGAGGAGCACGGAGCGCAGGCCGGTGAGCGAGTAGTAGGCGGGAACCATATGGGCGATGACCTGCAGGTAGCCGGGCAGCAGGGCCACCGGGAACATGGCTCCGGCCAGGAAGGTGGTTGCCTGCGAGGCGACCAGGGTGAAAGGCTCGCCTCGTTTGGTGAGCACGATGAACGCCGCAGAGAAGATCCCGATCGAACAGAACACCAGCAGGGTGAGGATCAGGAGGGGCAGGCCGATCAGCAATCCGGTGATGGGGAACCGAACGTCGAAAAAGATCGCGGCGATGGAGAACCACAGCGCCAGCTCAATTGCGGTGAAGGCGGCGGGGATCACAAAGGTGCCCGCCATCAGCGTGGGCAGGCGTGTCGGCGTCGAGAGCAGCACTTCGAGGGTCCCGGCGTCCTGCTCCCGGGTGACGGTCGCGCTGAAAGTGCGCAGGCCCAGATACGACGACTGAGTGACCAGAACTCCGACCAGGGCGAAGGTGAAGTAGCCGCCGCGATATTCCTGCAGATACTCCGAGCTGCCGACGAGTTTGGAGAGGAAGAAGAACGTCGCCACGGTGAAGATGGCGTTGAAGAACTGGAGGAAGAGACGGAAGTGGTAGGACTTCTCGATGGTCATGTCGCGCCGGGTGATGGCGCCGATACGTCCGAAGATCGAGGCGGTGGGGGGCGGCGTCGTCTGGGCGATCATGCGGTTTTGGGTTCCTGGGTCAGAAGCCGGACTAACGCCTCCGTCGGTCCCGCCTGATCGGCGGCCAGTTCGGCGGCGGTTCCCTCGAAGCGGACGGCGCCACCGACAAGAGCCACCACCTTGGTGCACACGTCGGCCACCTCGTCAAGCCGGTGGCTGGAGAGCAATACGGCGTGCCCTCTTGCCGCCAGCCCGCGCAGCATGTCGCCAACTTCGCGGGTAGCCACCGGGTCGAGGCTGCGGGTGGGCTCATCCAGCACCAGCAGGGGTGGATCGATCAGAAGGGCCCGCGCCAGGCTCAGGCGGGTGCGCATGCCGGCCGAATAGCCGAAAACCAGCTTGTCCCTGCCGGCCAGGCCGACCTCTTCCATCAGTTCGGTGGTGCGGCGTTTTGCGGCGGCCCGGCTCAGGCCGGCCATCACTCCAAAAAAGTCGAGGTTCTGGCGTCCGGTGAGGCGCCAGTAGAGGCCGCGGTCTTCGGAGAGCACTAGGCCGATGCGCCTGCGGAACTCGTACCCGTCCCGGTCGACGTGCAGATCGTCCAGCGTTACCGTGCCCGAGGTGGCCGTCAGCAGGGTGGTGATGACGCGGATGATCGTGGTCTTTCCGGCTCCATTGGGGCCGACCAGGCCGACGATGTTGCCTCGCTCGACCTGGAACGAGACGTCTTTGAGCGCAGGCACCGGCTCTTTGACGGCGGTGCGCACAAACGGCCGCAGCAGCGGCGGCGGCGGCTTGTACACCTTGGTGACGTGGTCGACGTGAAGCATCGTTTGGCTAGATACCCCTTCGGCACCCGCAGGCGCGTCTGAATCTTTTCCGGGAGCCTACCGGCCGCTCCGGCGAGTCATTCCCCTGCGGCGGGCACAAGAGGGCAGGACCGCCCCCTGCCGGCGGGGAGAACTGCCAGAATGCGACGACCCCGCGGCGTCGGCAGGCGAGGCCGGGGATCAACCGGACCGGCGGGCCGGCCGATAGCCGAACCACAGCGCACGGAACACAGGCAGTGATGCTTAAGGGATTTAAGAAATTCTTCGCGCTTTCGGGAAAGGAAAAACGGACGCTGCTGCGTGCGCTGGTGGCCATCCCGTTGGTGTCGGTGGGCTTGCGGGTGTGGGGCCTGGAACGGGTCGAGGGGTTCCTGGAGCGTCGGGTCCGGCGGGCGCGGAAACGGTTTGTCGAGAAACCCGCCGATGCGATCCGGGAGGCCCGCGCCGACGCCGGGTGGGTCAGGGCCGCCGGCAGGCGCGGTGTCTGGCGCCCGGACTGCTTGCAGAGGTCGGTGGTGCTGTCGTATTTGTTGCAGCGCAAGGGGATTGACACCGAAATGCGGTTTGGCTGCCGCAAGGAGGACGGTGTTCTGCGCTTCCACGCGTGGCTGGAGTACAAGGGCCAAGTGGTCAACGACAGTGGCGACGTTGGCGAGGTTTATCAGCCTTTCCCGAGGCCGATGCTCTCGCCGCGGTCCCATTTCGACTGACCTCTATGGCGATTGATGCAGCGACGGCGGCGCGGGGCCGTCCTCTGATTCGATTCTGATCGACTGGAGATGTGCCGGGAACGGCTTCCTGCCCGTCACCACTGCCCGTGGCCGCGCGGAGGGGCAGGGTCACTGTGACACGTTGGCGGGGAGGCGACTACACTCCGTGTCAGGAGCCGCCGGAGCACCATTGGTGGGCCGGCGGAGGAGGAACACAAGGAGGAGGGGCGTCAATGGCGTCCGCAATGTACGAAGCTCCGGCTTTGGTCGTCCTCGGCACGGTTCTCGAATTGACGGAAGGCAGTTGCGACACTGTCTTCACATCGGTTACCGGCCAGATCGACACATTCGGAGTAGCTGGCTGTAGCTAACCCATCGGGCCCAGGGACCGGCCCATAGCGGTTTGGCGCGATTGCGCAGATAGCGATTGCGCGTCACCTGATGCGACATGACCGGTCGGCACCGCAAAGGTGCCTATCGGCATGCGATATGAGAGTCGGTGCCAATCGCTCTGCTAACGCGTCTGAAGCACTTGGCTGGCCGTCTCGAAGGGGGGTCCAATCGATGCCGTGGTGGGGCGACCGTATTTCGACAGAGCGCCTCCACGGCGCGAGGACCGATCACTTGGTGACCCCGCAGAGGGTCCGGACGAGCATCGGGCCGCCTGGGCCGGGGGCACAGGATCGGCCGGCCGGCAGAAGGCGACATTCCGGTTGGCCACCGCCTGTGTTCAAGTGCTACACTCCGAGTGGGAGTTGCCAGGGCACCGCCAAGGTCCCTGCGTCCTGAGGAAGGCAACACGCTTAGTGTTGAAGTGGGGGCGAAAGCCCAGGGAGGAGAGGCGTCGATGACGTCTACGGACAAGGTGGATCGCGAGCACCGCTATGAGGCCCCAGTGCTCACGGTGTTGGGTTCTGTGGTCGAGTTGACGGAGTGTGACGAAAACTTCAACTCCGTTACCGGTCCGAATGATCCCGGCTGTGGGTGCGGCGGCTGCCACCATTGGTGGTAGACGAAGCTCACAGATCCTAAGTGACAATCGGGTAGTAGCGCTTCGGCTCGCAGACGCGAGTAGAGGCGCTACTTTCCGCGTCTGGGGGGTGTGACCCCCAGGTTCCGGTGTCGGCGACAGATGGCGCCGCTTGTGTCTGCAGGTTTTTGAGAGCCGGCGCTCTAGTGCCCGGCGGCCCTCGGCAGGTTGCCGGTGGGGAGACTCAATGGGGTGTCTATCAAGAGGTTCAGCGAGGTGAAGGGATTGGCTTCGTGGAGGTCTCTCACCCAATTCCTCTCTGGTCCGGCGTGGCCGATGAGTGTCGGCGCGGACCCGGACGGCACTTCCGAGGTGGCACCTCGAGGCCCCACTGGCTACGGCGCGTGTCCGGCAACTACACTCCGCACAGGAGGTCGTCCGGTTGTCTTTGGTGCGCGGGCGGCGGGCCAACCGCAGCACCGACGGTGTTGCACCGGAGAGTGAAGCCCTGGGGTCACGTCCAGCGGCGTGGTGTATGGGTGGCACCGCGTCGGCCTCGTTGTTGTGTTTCTAGCCGGTTGCTGATTTGAGTGCTGGGGTCTCCTCCTCGAGTTGGTCGGGTTGGATGAGCCGGATG
>Ga0307421_1000957_pt1 | contig 18211 bp, 16 predicted proteins | sample SalMarWE160270MG_FD_202163 | JGI IMG/M metagenome (GOLD analysis project Ga0307421, IMG submission 202163) | Salt marsh sediment microbial communities from the Plum Island Ecosystem LTER, Massachusetts, United States - WE1602-70 | ecosystem: Environmental > Aquatic > Marine > Intertidal zone >...
TTTCTCTTTAGTCTTGCTATCAATAGTAAGATAAATATAGTTTTAAACTATAAAAAATGACCTTGACTTCATTGTCTTTCTTTTATATTAAATAGGATATTAAGGTATAATTTTTATCTCTGTGGAACCTTGAAGATAGCAAAATTTTGATATTATCTTATGCATTCCTGGTCTCGGCACAATTAATGCGGCAAAAGTTCCTAAGCTGATTATTGCCCAACGTGACTGAGATCGAGAATACTTGAACAATAATAAGAAGATGAGTAGCAGTGAAGAAGGAGAATTGAATTGAAAAACGTTGTCATTGTCAGTGGGGCACGGACACCTATCGGAAGGTATGGTGGCTCGTTGCACAATATTCCAGTATACAAATTCACGAGCATTGTTCTGAATGAAGCAGTCAAAAGGACTAAGATTGAGCCTTCTTTCGTAGATGATGTAATCATGGGCCAGTCGTACCAGAATGGTGAGTGCGCAAATGGTGCACGTATGGCCCTTCTTGAGGCTGGATGGCCTCAAGAAGTTCCAGGCGTAACACTGGACCGCCGTTGTTGCTCAGGGTTAGATGCCATATTTTTCGGTGTCATGAAAATACAGACTGGTAACGCAGATATTATCGTTGCAGGAGGGATGGAAAGCATGAGCCAGGCAGAGCTCTACATTCCAGGCGATATCAAGTGGGGTTTGGGTGGAAGAACAGATGAAAAATGGGGCTTTATGCCAAAAGGGCATGGCAGCCTTTCTATGTGGGGCATCCCTCTCTATGACCGAATACAGCGAGCAAGAGTGATGTCCCAGCCTATTGAGAGGTTTGGTGAGCTTAATTCCATGATGACCTGGGCAGAAAAGGCAGCCAAACAAGAGAAGATCACCAGAGAGGAGGCCGATACCTGGTCCCTTAGAAGTCATCAGAAGGCTATCGCTGCAATGGACTCTGGCAAATTTGCTGAAGAGATTGTCCCTGTCCCTGTCCCACAAAGGAAAGGTGAACAAGTAATCTTTGATAGAGATGAGACACCCCGGCCAGATACGACATTAGAGAGCCTTGCCAAGTTGCGCCCTGTGTACCCTAACGGGGTATGCACTGCAGGGAACTCATCCACCGAAAATGATGGTGCAGCTGCGGTGGTTTTGATGAGCGAGACAAAGGCACAGGAGTTGAACGTGGAGCCAATGGCCTATTTCAGATCCTGTGCTATCGCTGGGAGTGACCCGACACTCACCTATCCTGCAGTCCCCGATTCTGTAAGCAAGGCCCTAAAGAAGGTTGATATCACCATAGATCAAGTCGACCTCATTGAAATACAAGAGGCATTTGCGGTACAGGCATTGGCCGATGCCAGGATGATGGGGATCAGGCAAGAAGATTTTGATAAAAAGATCAACGTCAATGGCTCTGGCATTTCCCTTGGTCACCCCATTGCTGCGACCGGTGCCATGAGGTTGGTGACCTTACTGCATGAGATGAAAAGGCGCAGTTCCAGATTTGGATTGGAGACCATTTGTGGTGGGGGTGGGCAGGGAATAGCTGCTGTAGTCGAAAGACCTATCCTATAGGGAAAATATGGAGGAAATATAAATAGGCCAATATTACCCCAGTGATAGTCTTCGAGCGGGTAATAGAAAATATATCAAGGAGGAGATCAATCATGGACTTTGAACTCTCAGAAGAACATCGCATATTTCAGGATGCCATCAAAGACTTTGCTCAAAAAGAAATCGCTCCTTTAGTTGATGAAGCAGAGGAGACAAATCTCTTTCCAAAAAAGCTCTTCAAAAAATTGGGTGCCCTTGGTTTCCTATGCCCCAGATACCCTGTAGAACTAGGGGGCGGTGGTGGTGATAAGATTATGGATTGTATTATGGCAGAAGAGCTTAATAAGGTAAATGCGGGGATTGCCGCGTCTCTTATGGTTCAGGGTGGCTTAAGCACCCAGCCCATCTATCGCTTTGGCTCCGAGGAACAAATACAAAAGTTTCTTGTCCCTGCCATCAAGGGTGACATGATAGCATCATTTGCTCTTACAGAGCCTGATTCTGGCTCAGACGCCGCCTCTATAAAGACACGGGCTCAAAGGGATGGCAATGACTATATTCTTAATGGAACAAAGATATTTATCACCAATGGCCCTATCTGTGACTTTGCAACAGTGGCAGCCTATACCGATCCGACAAAACGAGGTGTGGGGATCAACCTCTTTATTGTGGAGAAAGGTACACCTGGATTTGTGGTCTCTCGGAAGTTGGATAAGGTGGGGAACCGATCTATTGAAACAGGAGAACTAGTCTTTGAAGATTGCCGAGTTCCAGCTAAAAATATGATCGGTGAGAAAGAGGGCGGTGGCTTTGATATGATTGCAGATACGCTTATACAAGGTCGTATAACCTATGGAAGTCGCTGCACAGGCACTGCACAGGCAGCATATGATCTCACTGTGCAATATGCCAAAGAACGGGTTCAATTTGGAAAACCTATTATCAAATTTCAGGCTACCCGATTCAAACTGGCAGAGATGGCCATGAATATAGATATTATGCGTACCTATACCTACCGTGTAGCATGGATGTACGATCAGGGGAAAAAGGTACGAAAAGAATCCTCCATGGTAAAACTATTCTGTGCGGAGACGCTACAGAAGATACTCTCGGATTCGATGCAGATCCACGGCGGTTACGGATATATGATGGAATATCCTATTCAAAGATACTGGCGAGATGGGCGTCTCTTTACTATTACCGAGGGGACATCTGAAGTACAGCGTCTGGTGATTGCAAGTGAGGCATTAAGATAACCTTAAAATTTTGATTTTACCTAAAAGTGATGGTAATTTTAAAAAATATAAGAGTCCCTGCAGAGAAAGTAGACACCAAAGATAATCAAATAGGTATTGATTATAGCAGATTTTGGTGCCGTGTGGAATAAACATTCATTAAGGAGTAAGTCTTATGGACTTCAATCTCACCAAAGATCAGCAGGATATCAAAAAGGCCGCGCGGGAATTCGCCGAAGGTGAATTCCCGGAGATTGCACAAGAGCATGATCAACAGGAGAAATATCCCCGCGATCTGGTCACAAAAGCAGCTGAACTCGGCTTTATAGGTCTCAACTTCCCTGAGGAATACGGCGGGAGTGGATATGGGTATCTGGAAAAATGTCTCGTTGCTGAAGAGCTCTGGCGCGTTGACCCTGGTCTGGGATCTGCAGTGATCTCCGCCACATTCGGGGCAGATATGGTGGAACTCTACGGCACAGAGGAGCAAAAGAGAAAATATCTCATTCCCATCACCAAAGGAGAAGTTATCATGGGCTCTGCCATCACTGAGCCAGATGCGGGCAGTGATGTGGCGGCTATTGTAACTGAAGCCAAAAAAGATGGCTCTGATTATATCATCAATGGAACCAAAACTTTCATTACCAACGGCACTGTCGCCAGCTATTTTAATGTTATCTGTCTTACCAATCCGGAGAATCCCTCTAGACACAGGAAGCACAGTGTTATCCTCGTGGAAAACTACCGAGAAGGGTTTGAGGCGACCAAGCTTCACCATAAGCTCGGAATACGGGCCTCGGATACCGCTGAGCTGTATTTTAAGGATGTCCGTGTGCCAAATGAAAACCTTATTGGCGAGGAAGGAAAGGGCTTCTACCAGTTCATGGAGTTCTTTAATATCACCAGGATCCATGTAGGTGCAGAGGCAATCGGTATTGCCCAGGGTGCCATGGAAAAGGCCATTGCCCATGCAAAGAGTAGAACGCAATTTGGAAAAACCTTGAGCTCTTTTCAGGCCACTCAGTTCAAGATCGCGGAAATGGCCACCCACATCCAGGCAGCGCGCAACCTCGTGTATGAGGCTGCCTTTAGAGCTGATCAGGGAAAGCCTGACCACACGCTCACCGCAATGGCCAAGTGGTTTGCTGGAGAAACAGGCGTTCGTGTCGCAGAGGAGGCGGTGCAGATCCATGGCGGATACGGGTATATGGGAGACTACGATGTTGAACGCTTTTATCGCGATGCAAAAATAATTGAAATATACGAAGGAACCAAGGAGATAGAAAAGATTATCATTGCAAGAGCTCTTTTGAGATGAATAATATGTATAATGTGCCTGGAAAGAGGCAAGTCTGTCTGATGCATGCTGGGTTTGCAAAGGTAGAATAGAATTTGAATACTGCGAAAAATGAAAAACATTCGCAAATAATTGCATCTATCTTCTTGCTCAGTATTTTTAGACAGACATCAATTATGAACTATAAGTCGGAGGTCAACAGATGAGGCTGAAAAACAAAATTTCTATTATAACTGGTGCTGGAAGGGGAATAGGCAGAAGTATTGCCTTTGCATTTGCTAATGAAGGGGCTCATTTGGTTCTGGTTGCCCGTTCCCGAGATCAACTTGAGAATCTAGCGCAGGAGATAAAAGAAAGGGGTGGGAGGGCATTACCGGTAACCTGTGATGTTTCGTCAGCTCGAGAGATGCAAAATTTAGTAAAACAAGTCCAAGATGAATTCGGCCAAGTGGATATTTTAGTAAATAATGCTGGGATTTCAAAGCGATCAAAATTATTGGAATATGACGATGAAACCTGGCTAGAGGTAATCCGGGTCAACCTTTTTGGAACCTATTTGTGCATAAAGACTTTTCTTCCAATGATACAAAAAATTGGTCATGGACGTATCATAAATATAGCCTCTACCGCAGGCAAAAACCCTGTCCCTTTTAATTCTGCCTATAGCGCATCAAAACATGGGGTCTTAGGACTCACAAAATCAGTTGCAAGCGAAGTGGCCCTGGCAGGATATCCGGGAATTACAGTCAATGCTATTTGCCCATTTTATGTAAATACTGAGATGTTTTCAGGACCGCGAGGATATGTTGCCGAGATGGCAAAAACGAGCGGTATGACCGAAGATGAGGTCATTGAAAAGGCTGTTAGCCGGAATCTGCAACATCGAATTATTGAGCCCGAAGAAGTGGCATCTATGGCGGTTTATCTGGCCTCAGAGGAGGCGAGAGGAATAACTGGTCAGGCCATGAATATCTGTGGCGGATTGATATTTCATTAATGAGAATCTCAGGCGTTGTGCCACAACCCATGTTGAGGACTGCAATCTACGAGAATCAAGCATAGGAGTTCAGCTATGGGCAAACCTATAGTTTCATTGATTAAGTACGACTCTTCTCCAGAATCTCTTTTCAAGGCTCTCCAGGAATCGAATGCCTTTGAGAAACTTCAAGCCAACCATCAAGTACTGATCAAACCCAATCTTGTGGGATGGGATCCAGCCTACCCTCTCGCGCCTTATGGAGTCTATACGACATCCAGACTGGTTGAGGATATGGTCATCCTGCTGAAGGAGTATGGTATTAGTAACATTACCATAGGTGAAGGATCTGTCCCAAGATGTGGGAAGAAAGTGGGTAAATTGAAAGGCACAAAGCTTATCTTCAGCGCGTTAGGATATAAACACCTTCAAAAAACATATGATGTGAAGCTGCTTGATTTTTTCGAAGGGCCTTTTCAGGCGGTCAACTTCGGAGATTTTTCCTTGAATTTCGCTGAATCAGCTCTAGGGGCAGACTTTGTGATTAATATGCCAGTTCTCAAGACCCACAATCAGGCCATTCTCTCTCTGGGTCTAAAAAACCTCAAAGGCTGTATTGACCTGAAATCCCGCAGATTCTGTCATAATGAAAACATACCCCTGGATTTTTTTACTCTTTGTATGTAGAAGCCATCCGTCCATCTTTGACAGTCCTAGATGGAATCTATGGGCTGGAAAAAGGGCCATATTATCTGGGAACTGCTCATCGCATGAACGCGGTCATTGTGTCCCAAGATCCCCTGGCAGTAGACACAGTAGGGGGCATTGATAGCAGGCTTTGATCCGATGTCTGTAGAACATATTGCGCTCTATGCGAAAAGGCATGACCGCCTGGCGAATCTAGATTCCTTTACCTTGAAAGGATCCCAGCCGGAAAAGCTTAAAAAGCCATTGAAGTGGGATTTTCGCTGGCGTGAGGATAACACAGGGCCTAAGAACTGGGATAAGATCGGCGTCTCCGGTATCAGTATTCCAAAATATGATCAGACGATTTGCACCGGATGTTCCGCAATGTACAATCCCCTTCTGATGTTTTTCACCTCCGCCTATAAGGGTACTCCCTTCGAGGGGATTGAGGTGCTTAGCGGTAAAAAGATGAAGCCCTCACCTAGTTTTAACAAAACCATCCTTTTTGGTAAGTGCATGATCAAGAAGAACCGAAATGATCCAAACATAAAGGAGGCTGTGTACATAGAGGGCTGTCCAGTGGGACTGGAAAAGATTATAGAGGCACTTCGGAAAATGGGGATCCATGCCGACCTCGAATTTTACCCCCGGTTTCGCGAGTCGCTTGTACAAAGATACGAGGGGAATCCTGACTTCAATCCAGGTCACTATTTTCTGCCTGGAGCGACTGGATAGCAAGTAAAGAAGGCAGGCCACGTCCTTCCAGGAAGTATTTCCTTGAAGCTTTTTTCAAGATTCTTCCTTCTGACGGAGCCTCATATATTGCATTGTTCCATCCTGGATGACTGCAACTTTTGCCTCCTCCGGATAATCATGCTCAAGTATAGCTAATGCCTCTGACCATGTCTTTACAATCAAGGCATCATCGGCATGGCAAAACCAATCGAGACTGGTACGGTCCGGGTATGGAGACAAGATAAGCAGTTTTTTAATATTGCATTGATTCAGAGTTCCCTTGACCTTCGGGCTATAGTGGCGACCGCCATAGTCAGACCCCCAGCTACGAAAGACGTAGTGCGGAACCTGTCCCTCGGGTGCATCAAAAATCAAAACAGCGGTCCCTCCGGCACCGGGCTTTAGGGTCATCGGCGCGAAACTTCGCGAAATAGCTGCCTCATTTGCTTTTCCGTAGGCATTGCAGACCAAAATGTCGTAACCTGTGGCATGGGGTATCCCGTAGTGCTCCTTGCCTTCTTCTCCACCTGCAACGTGAGTGGCCTTGAATGGACCGGCATAGAGGTTGGTAATCTCTCCCCGTCGATTAATCAGACAGTCAATCTTAAAGTCGAGGCCTGAAATATCCCCGGCAGCATCGCACTCGGCCCGCATGATATTGTTGTCAAAATTTCCAAGCCCGGTACGCCTGGAATCTCTGTACAGTTGATTGTGGAACTGGTTGATTGACTCGATACCCGCAACACCGGGTAAAATGATCTTGGCCCCACCGCCAAATCCCACATGTATATGGGCGCTAATGCTGCCTATTCCGATTTTCAGATCACATGCCATAACCTCACGGTTCAACCAGAGCTCTACACCGGTGGGAGTCCGACCCACTCGCACTGTGTTTTGAAAGGGGTCGTGGTTGTACACTGCGTACTGTTCCACAATCTTATTTCCTAATTTTTTTCGAGCACTGATCATATTATAGGCTCCGTGAGCCCCCAGTGCCCAGATGAATCGAATCTGCTCCTTTGTCATCCCGGCCCGGTGAAGAGAATCAACAACAAATGGTACAATTGCCTTTACTGGTGTCGGTCGCGTCATGTCATCAAAGAGGATGACGGCCTGCCTTTTACCGTGCGCTATTTCTTCAAGTGTGGGACCTTCAATTGGATGCTCAATTTTTCCCCTGATCTCAGCGGGACTGAGACCGGGTTTATCAAAGCCGGGGGAGGTGAGGTTGTCAACTTCCCACCGATCTGGAAATGTGAGCTCCCGCTCACTGTTTTCATACCAGCGTTGTGATGGAACCGAGATTGTTTTCATGGATCTATTTTATTGATGCTGTTTTGATGTCTCCTCGGCTATTGACCCACTATGGAGGTGCCGATATCAAATGCCTCGAGATTAATATCCAGCTTGTCCTCCTGCATACTTTTTGAGATCACTTCTTTAAAGTCGTTCCTGCCCATGGGTAGCTCCCCTATCCGGGATAAAGCGCCTATCATGATGATGTTTCCTAAAATAGGATTACCCAGTTTCATTGCCTCATCTGTGGCATCAATGAACCAGGAAGACAAGCATAATTCCTTCACTGATTCCTTAATTTCTTGTAATGATGGATAAGTCAATTGTCCGGCAATAACACCTACAGGATAGATGGGACGTGTATTGGACAGCGCATTAATTTTAGGATTGCCATATTTCTTTAGAACCCTGATTGCCTCAATCGGCTCAAGGGATACGGCGATATCCGCCCTCCCCCTGGGTATCTGAGGACTCCAGGCGCATTGCCTTGAAACCCTGATATGACTCATCACTGATCCACCCCGTTGAGATGCCCCAAAGGTCTCTCCTATGGTAACATAGTAACCATTACGGACCAATATATTCGCCAACACTCTGGATGCCATGACATTTCCCTGCCCCCCAACTCCGGTAATAACGATATTATAGGGATCCTTTGATAATGGTTTCGTTGCCATATCTTATGCCACCTCCTTCCTTTTTATTGCACCTGCCGGACAAATCAATGAGCAAACCCCACAACCCACACAAAGTGCCTCATCAATCCGGGCCTTCTTTTTATCATTATCCCAGACAAGACCGGGACACTGGAATATTCGCGTGCACAAACGATTGCAGCCGCAGTCCTCGCCAATGCACAGCTCCTCATCAACGCTCATCTCATATTTTTTAGTATGTTTTTTTTCTGGACTCAAGGCGCATGCCTGTTGAAGGATCAAGACCTTGACTCCTTGTTTATCCTCCAGCATTCGATTAAGCGTCTTTTGAGTTTCTCCTAAATCAAAGGGATCTCTGATTTCCACCTTTGCGCCAATGGCATCACATACCTTTGAAATATCAACCTCTGGCACCTCATCCCCCATTGCATTAACTGAAAGCCCGGGATGGGGCTGAAATCCTGTCATCGCCGTTCCACTATTATCCAATACAACAAGCGTGATGTTTGATTTATGATGCACCGCATTGACGAGGGCAGGCATAACTGCGTGGAAAAAGGTTGAATCCCCGCACACGGCTAACACTGGTTGATCCATGCCAAACTGTGCCAGTTTTCCAAATCCACTGGCAAGTCCTGCCCCAGATCCCATTGCATGCAAAGTTTTGGTTGTGTTAAAACCGGAGGAGAACCGACCCATGGAATAACAGCCAATATCACCACACACAAACCCTTTACGGTTATCCATCTGAAGGGCATTATGGATACTCCAGAAGGATGCTCGGTGAGGACAGCCCGGACAAAAGGTTCTTGCTCTATCGGGTACCTCGGCAGAAAATGGCATCTGGAATTTTTTCTCATACTCCGGATCCATGGCAATGTAATCGGTCTTCAGAATTTTACACAGAGCCGATATAACGATATCGGGGTTCAGCTCCCCGGTCTTGGGCATGGTGCGCTCGTTTTTTCCGTAGAAGGTCTTTACCCCTATCTCCCTGGCATTTTCTGCTGCCAGAATCTTCACGTTCTCCTCCAAAAATGGCAGGACTTCCTCTACGAACATGATCTTATCCGTTGTGGATAGGTATCTCTTGAGCAACAGAGGGGGCAACGGCCAGGTAGTGCCCAATTTCAACAGACCGACTCTGTCTTCAACTCTTAGCACACTAATGGCCTCTCTTGTATAAAGGTTACCGGCGCTCGCAGTAATAATCAGCAACTCCGGTTTCTCCGGTCCTTGATAGGTATTGAAGGGACTCTCTTCGAAGAGTTTTGTGGCCAGTATTAGCTTATCCTGCTGCAGCCTATGTTTCTCGCCCACGGGTACGCTCTCAGCAGGACCTTCATCTGCATTCAAGCCAAGGCCATCATATTTAAACTCAGCATGCCTTTCATCTTCTGGAAGCTTACCAAGCCTGACGTTTCCGCTCGCATGTGATACACGGGTTACGCTTCGCACCATGACCACAGTCTTGATCTCCTCCGAGAGTTCAAATGCCCATTTGGTTATATCTTTCGCTTCCTGGAAATCCCCTGGCTCCAGGAGTGGAATCTCAAACATTCTGGCGAAATGGCGTGAGGGGCCCTCATTACTGCTGGATAAAGCCCCTGGGTCATCACAGGTCACCAGGACCATCCCCCCCCTTGTTCCAGAGAGACCAAGATGCAACAAGAAGTCGGCTGCCACATTCACACCAACCTGCTTCATAGCACACAGCGATCTAAGCTGGGAAAAGGACGCTGCAGCGGCAACCTCCAACGCCACTTTTTCGTTAGCAGACCATTCCACATAGAGGTTTCTTTCCCTGGCCACGTGAGCGAGATTTTCAATGATTTCAGAAGCGGGGGTTCCCGGATATGAGGTTGCAACATTCACACCCGCCTCCAATGCCCCGCGGGCAATAGCCTCGTTGCCCATGAGTAAGCTTTCAGCATCCTCATGGATGTTAGCTAAATTGGTCATGACGACCTCCCTGTCATCTGCGTTATCTTTTCAAGGGTTTCGGTGTTTAATCTCAGATAAGAAGCCTTATCTCCCTTTAAAGTATTCACAATTTTTTCTTGTTTTGCCTTTGCAAGGCCCCTTCTTTTCTTGTTAGCTGCCGCCCATTTAAGGTGTTCAAGATTTTCTTTAGGGATATCAGAGACGATCAGGTAACCATCCTTTCGTGCTTCATCGACTATCTTTCGGCCTCTTTCTGTCCTGATTAAAAGGGTATTCATATCAGGATGACCTTCCAGTACTCCTACAGATATGTCAGAAAATTCAGCGGTCATATCAATACAATAAGAACAACCCTCCGGGATGAGTTGTCTTATCTCGTCCAAAGGGATTTTCATCTTTTCACCATTACCCATATATATTTCCATCGTATCAGTGGGGGGTGGAGGAATATCAATCTTTGTTATCTTTTTTATATCAACCCGTGTCGAGATAAATTCCTCAAATGACCTGAAATCAAGTGCCCATGTGCAAAACAAACCAATTACAAGACCAGTCGGGTCAACAAAGTTTACTTCCTCTAACGGGTTAGAGCGCATGAGCGCTGTGGCCAGAGCCTGACAGGGCGTAGCTATTATTCCTATGCGTTTGAACCCATCTTTTATTCCTTGATTAAGGGCAGAAAGCGTTGGCGCGGCAGTATATTTGGAAGAGGCACATGTAAAGACGTCTTCTGGCTTTGTGATAAAACGAGGTACAGGGAGGAGGCCATCACGATCTGTTAGAACTGCCCCATCGATGTACCCTCTCTTTATGGCGAAGTAGACAATGGCCGATACGGTTCCTCCTGCCTGAAAGTCAGATCTCGCAATTTTTTTGCCGGCCCTGGATATCATGATTGTTTGGTAAGATCCTAGCGGGTTACCATCATATAGCCTTCCAAAAAATTTCTGAGATAACTCATCCAAATCTACCTCAACCTTGGGGCAATAGGCAAAACACCTTCCCTGCTTTAGCGTGCAGGGGAACAGTATTGCCGTCCGCCCCTTGTAAGATTTAAAATAGGGGCAAAGATCAATACAGGCTCCGCATCCCGTGCATAGATTCGTATTTAGAACTGTCACCTGAAGCTCATTTTGACCCTTAATCTTATCTCTCTCATCCATTCAAGCTAACCTTTCTTTTAGAATTACTGATAGATTTTTGTCACAGTGGATCTTCTCTTATCACCATCTGAAAATCCTCTCATGTGTTAGACTACCTTACCTAGTCCTTCCTCTCCCACTTTTCCAACCACGCTTCTTTAATCTCAGGGTTGAGCCCATACAGGGGCCACTCTCCATTCAGGGCCATAACTACCTGCGTCATGGGCTTGTAAAAAAGCTCCTTGTCTGAGGATACGGAGTAGAATGCACTGTGCCCTGTAAGAATCACGTTGGGCATTCTGATGAGCGGGTTATCGGCCCCTATAGGCTCATGTAACGTCACATCAATTCCCGCGCCGGCGATAAGACCCTCTTGGAGAGCCCTGATGAGCGCAGGCTCATCAACACATCTTCCTCTCGCGGTATTGATGAAGTAGGAGGTGGGTTTCATGCTCTTAAACTCCTCATAGCCGATCATGTTGTGGGTCTCCGGGGTCAGGGGCGTATGGAGGCTGATAAAGTCTGACTCCCGCAATAATGTGTCCAGATTTACCGGCTCCACGCCACGGCTTTCCATTACCGCATCCAGGACATAAGGATCATAGGCGATCACCTTCATACCCAGGCCCCTGGCCTTGAGCGCCGTGGCTGTGCCGATCTTTCCCAGTCCTACAATGCCCAGGGTCTGGTTGCGCATACGGAACATGGGATAACCGATCTCCTCCACCGCTTGTCGACCGCCGATAAAACTAATTTGCTTTTCCCTAACCGCCTTATCGATCTGCAATATCTTATGACCAAGGGCAAGCATGAAACCAATGGCTAAACCCGAGACCTCATCCAGGCAGTAATCAGGGACATTTGTAACAGCAATTCCATATTCGGTGGCAGCTGCTAAGTCTACTGCTTCAAATCCTATGGCAATACCTGCAAGGATGCGACAGTTTGTCAAAGTTTCGAGAACGCGTCGGGTGAAGGGTTGCCTGGAAACAGCACCGATTACTGCATCAGCACCCTTTGTATTACTGATAATCTCTTCTTCTGTAGACCAAACTCCCTTGACAAGGGTGGCATCAAATGATTTGAGTAGGTCATCTCCATGATCTACGCCAGGCAAAGCATACGTATGAACGACCTTAAAGCTCATTGTCTACCTCTATTTGATGATGATTTTTCGACTCTTTAAGCTAAGTCAACACCCTGGGTTCCTAGTATTGTTTCTTTGCTGTATTTACTTAGAGCAATGAATTCTATCTTCTACACTGTTCTAGCTGAATATGTATTATATTTTAGAAAAGTGAAATTCATAAGCGCATGAAACATGGAAGAGTCCTAAGAATGGATATAAAAGTTCAAATTGCTGGTTTACCCAAATGTCATTCTTAACCCTGGGAAAATGCTGGTTTCGCCCTAAGCTTTCCCTTGAACAAATTGTTTATAATATCCTGACATAATTTAGCTGAAAACGGCATAGGGCAGCCAGGTAGCAATCTTAGGGAAGATCATGACTATGGCGAGCCCTGTTGACTCAACGATGGTAAAGGGAATGACCGAGCGGTAAATATCACCCATGGTGATCTCGGGTGGCACAATAGCCTTGAGGTAAAAAAGGTTAAAACCGAATGGTGGGGTCATATAGCCAATTTCCATATTGATCGTAAACAAAATCCCGAACCATAAGGGGTCAAACCCATGGGCTATGACAAAAGGTAAAAAGATGGGGACAGTAATCATCATGATACCCGCGGGATCCAGCACCATGGCCAAAATGAATATGACAATCTGTATAAAAACAATGGTCCCCCAGGGACCGCCCGGTATATATTTCATCAAATCCTCGACCAGATGGGGAGCTCCCATTCCGTGATAGGCAGCACTAAAGCAATAGGCGCCAAAGAGAATCCACATAATCATGCCGGTAAGCCTTAGTGTACGGATGCTTGCTTCCATCATGAGCTTCCAGGTCAACTGCCTGTACACCAGGGCTGAGATAAGGGCTCCAAGAACACCCATAGCGGCTGCCTCTGTAGGCGTGGTAATGCCGCCGATAATAGATCCCAGGACCAAAAGAACGATAATGCCAGGCAAGAGCACCGCCTTGAGTGCTGCAAACTTTTTCTTCCAGTCTCCTCGCTCTTCAGCAGGCAGGGCTGGCCCTAAATGAGGCTGAAAATAACATCTAATTCCAATGTAGCTGGAAACGAGGATGAGGAGCAGCAGACCGGGGAAGACCCCACCTGCAAAGAGCTTTCCAACGGACTCCCCTGAAATGAGCGCATAGAGTATCATGATCACACTGGGGGGGATGAGAATTCCCCAACCCCCCCCGGAGTTGATGCATCCTACGGCGAGCAATTTATCATAATTTCTTTTCAGCATGGAGGGAAGGGCAATGGTTCCCATGCTCACCACGGCCGCTCCACTGATCCCGCACATGGCAGCAAAAATAGCGCATATTACCACAGTACCGATAGCCAACCCCCCTCTTACAGATCCAAACCAGAGATACATCATCTCATAGAGGTCATTTGCCACTCCGGCCCTCTCTAAAATCATGGCCATGAAGATAAACAGGGGTATTGCCACCAGGGTGAATTTATTCATGGCCCCCCAAATTTGGGCAGCCACCAAGTAGAAGGCCTGGGGTCCCCAGGTAAAATAAATAAAAATAATGGATACCCCACCAAGAACAAAGGAGAGGGGAAGACCGAGCACAAGAAAGACAAAAAGGGCCAAGAAAAAGAGGACGGTTAATAGCTCAATACTCATAGCGTTTCCCTCCCCACAGTCTCAGGAGTCTCAATCTTTCCCCCGGTAAACAAAGTTACGATGTCACGTATCAGTTTGGCAGTTCCCTGGAGAAGAAGTAGGAAAGCCCCGGTCGGAATCATGAGCTTTACGGGATAGAGGGGCGGATTCCAGGCAGACTGCGAATGCTCTAGCCTTGAAAGGGATTCCCAGGCCAATGATCCTCCATAGATCAATAGTGCACCGCAGAAGATAAGGAATAGGGTAAAGGTAATGATATCGGTTATAGCCCTTCCCTTGGTTGAAAAGTGGCTATAGAGAATATCTACGTTTACATGGCCTCCCCACCGAAGGATATATCCCCCGCAAAGTATAACATACACCGCGAAGAGCATTTGGGTCAGTTCATTGCCCCACACGGTGGGAGAGTTAAAAAGGTATCTCCGTATTACCTCGATCAAAACCAGAGCAAATATAAATAACACGCCAAGAGAGAGAATCCTTCCCACCCAGTCATTGATATTATCGATTAATTTGAGAATTGTGTGTAAGGTGCGCACCTCGTTTCCTCCGTTAACTCAACGGCCATCTGACCCAAAGATTCCTGCGGGGCAAATGGCCGTTATTTTGCGTGAACTACCGGCCCATGGATTTGTTAAAGTCCTTGAGCATTTGAACAGCTTTAGCACATTGAGGGCCTTTTTTGGCCACCTCATCCCACATCTTCCTGGCTGCCACCTGCATTTTCGCATATTCTTCCGGAGGAAGCGTGATAAGCTTTACACCCTTCTCTTTTTGGACCTTTGCAAGGGTTTTGCCTTCCAAATAGATATATTGGTTGGTACGCAGAAAGAAATGCTCGTTAAGGGTTGATAAAAGGATTTTTTGGAGATCGTCTGGGATTTTGCTGAGGGCCTGCTTATTGATCAACCAGATGTCCGTAGCTGCAATGTTGAGGGCTGGCCTGAAATGGTACTTGTTAATGTCGTAAAATCCCATGCTATTAGCACCTTGAACTGCACCCCAGTGGGCTCCCTCCACAACCCCCGAGGCTAAGGCTGGATAAATCTCGGCCCCGGGAAGGTATGAAGCAGCGGCCCCAATGGAGGTCAGAAATACCTGCATGATACCAGAGGAACGCAGCTTTAACCCCTTAAAATCTGCAAAGCTCCTCACCGGTTTTTTGAGAGAAAGTTCCGTTGGATAGACCTTATCAGTACTGTAATATAGGCCATGCTTCGCACACTCGTCCCTCATCATTTTCTCAAAACCCAGCCATCTATGAAAGTAGACGGCTTCCCAGACGTTTCCGAAATTGCAGGGGAGACCGGAAGCAACATTCATCAAGGGTACCTGATCTCGAGGGTAGGCCGAGGAAGTAATACCTATAGGGATCATACCCCGCTTTACGGCATTGAAGATCTCCTTTGCGGGCACCAGGGCGCCACCGGCAAAAGGCTCTATAATAAGTCGGCCATTGGTCCGTTTCTTGAGTCTATCAATAACGACCAGCAGGCTGGCCTTGTAAGACGAACTTGCAGCCGGCCAGTGAACCTGGCATCTCCATTTGATTACCTTTTCTGCTGCCATTGCCGGTTGATTAGAAACCAGCAAGATGCCAGTTAGAAACATAACCGACATACATACAGAAATAAGAACTAAGATTTTTGAAGATTTCTTCATGACTTTTTCCTCCTTCTTGCTATTTGTTAATAAAGAGATAATGCTACCTTTTCTGCCTAAAAACGTTTTTTTAATCACCCCCTTTCTTTTAGGGAAAAATTATTCCAATCCTACTATTTACCTTTGAATGCAGGCGTCCGCTTTTCAATAAAGGCCCTGGCGCCCTCCTTTTGATCTTCGGTTCCACATAAATAGCTCCAGTGATAGGCCTCCACTTCAAGTCCTTCTAAGAGAGTCATATTTAGGCCCCTATCAATGGCTTCTTTAGCCGCTCTCACGGCCAAAGGGGGTTTGCTGGCAATAAGAGTCGCCGTTTCCATGGCCTCGTCCATGAGCTTTTCCGGCTCCACCACCTTATTTACCAGACCTATTTTATCTGCCTCTTCGGCACTTATGAATTTACCAGTGTAGATTAACTCTTTGGCAATTCCCGCGCCCACCAATCTGGGAAGCCGCTGGGTTCCGCCGCCACCGGGAATTACTCCCACGTTTATCTCGGGCTGCCCTAGCTGGGCTTTAGAGGAGGCAATTCTTATATCACAGCACATGGCCAATTCTAACCCTGCGCCGAGGCAATATCCATTGATGGCACAGAGAACAGGCCTCTCAAATTGTTCTACTTTCAGATACAACTGCTTACCTTTTTTCAATCTGGCCTTGGCCTTTTCCTGGGTGAGGTCTGGGAAGGACTTAATGTCTGCACCTGCCATGAAGGCCTTTCCCTTTCCCGTAAGGATAACAACCCTTACCTTATCTTTTTTTGAATCAAGCTCATCTAAGATGGCCAAAAGTTGGTCCCGCAGCTCTGTGGTTAGGGGGTTCATAGGCGAATTATCGATTGTAATAATAGCAATAGATTCATCTATGGCATACGTTACCAGTTTTTCGCTCATTTATCTTATTCCTCTCTGTCAATCGGCCGGGCCGAGCTTGTTTCCCCTGTCATCGTATCTGTACCACCCTATACCCGTTTTTTTGCCTAATTGCCCTATTTTCACCTTCCGCTGAAGTAACATGGGTGGGTGGAATTTTTCATCTTGGGTTTCCTTATAAACTGCGCTCATCGCACTAAAGCCAACATCCAGGCCGGCCAAATCAGCAGTTTCAAAAGGGCCCATGGGTCTTCCAAAACCCAGTCGCATGCCTTTATCTATATCTTCGACGCTTGCCACTCCTGCCTCCACAAGCTTGATAGCTTCGATGTTACATGGGAAATTAATCCGATTAAGGGCAAAACCTGCTACATCACGATTGACATGGATGGTTTCCTTTCCCAGGGTTTTACACAAGTTGTCAGCAGTTTGCACAGTCTCTTCCGATGTCAGTAATCCCTTTACAATCTCCACAATCCTCATCATAGGAACAGGGCTAAAAAAATGGGTACCTACCACCCTGGAAACCCTTTGTGTTGACTCTGCTATATCAGTTATGGGGATCGCAGAGGTATTAGTAGCGAAAATGGTATTACTCGGACATATCTTATCCAATTCTAAAAATACCGCTTTCTTTGTCTCCAGATCTTCAATAACGGCCTCAAATACAAAATCCGCATCTTTAGCGCCAGAAAAATCTAAAGCCCCATGAATCCTTCCCATAATTTCATCTACTGTGCCCTGGACTTTGCCCTTGTCCACGAGTTTACTTACAGACCATTTTATTGCGTTTAAACCCTTTTCTATTATCTCATCAGTAAGATCTCTCATAACCACATTGTACCCTGCCTGAGCACAGACCTGGGAAATACCTCCGCCCATCAATCCTGCGCCTGCGACAAATATTTTTTTAATCTGCATTTGCGAACGCCTCCTTATTATATTGTTGCCTGGCTATCTCGCTATCCATTTGTATTATCGGCAATGCATGAACTTCGTAAAAATATTCTCAAGTAATCTTGATAGGACGATCTCTTTAGTCTTTCCGTTTATAACATCTTTTGGCCAAAAGAACAGTTGTTGTGCCTGTCTGCACAACTTCATTTCGCTGGTTGATTACTTTCTTTTCGAATGTCAGTATTCCTTGGTCTTTTTTTGAGTTTTCACGCATTTCTTTAACTTCTTGTTCCACATGAATGGTATCACTTAGCTAGGCTTGCTGGAATAATGGATAATAGCTCTTCATAGGACCATCTACCTTTCTTGTAAATACTCTTTATCTGGGTACAAGGGGCGTAAACACTAATTCTTCCTCCACTGGCAAAGAATACCTGACCGTTAATTTTGGCTGCCTGAGGGCTTGCTAAATATACTACCATCGGAGCTATATCCTCGGGTGAGCCA
>Ga0307421_1000960_pt1 | contig 18177 bp, 15 predicted proteins | sample SalMarWE160270MG_FD_202163 | JGI IMG/M metagenome (GOLD analysis project Ga0307421, IMG submission 202163) | Salt marsh sediment microbial communities from the Plum Island Ecosystem LTER, Massachusetts, United States - WE1602-70 | ecosystem: Environmental > Aquatic > Marine > Intertidal zone >...
AGCAGTATGTGGCGGATCATCCCGAAGCGAACTTTGAGTTTCAGTTTGAGGACTCCCACTCGGATGTCCAGACGATGCTGAACAACATCGATAATCTAGTAACATGGGGAGCAAAAGGCATCATCCTGTTCCCCGCTGATCCGAACTCAGCCATCCCCACCATGAAGCAATATGTCGCGAAGGGAATACCGTTCGTGATCGGAGACTACGAGCAGGATCCAGCCAGCGACGATGATATCGTTTGGGAGACATTCGTAGGACATAACTTTAAGGCACTTGGTGTGAAAGCCGGCGAAGTTGCAGTCGAGTACTTGAAAACACTTGGCAAAGACGATCCGGTCTTGATGTGGGTGTCGCGCCCACCCTCCGGTCAGGTATCCCAGGATAGAGTAGATGGGTTTACTGAGACGATCTTAGAAGCGTTCCCGAACGCAAAGATCATTGTTGAAGGTGATATCGGCGCAGGCAGCCCAGATTCCGCACAGAGCTTGGCCGAAAATGTTCTCCAGAGAGAGCCGGTCATCGACGTGGTTTCCGGACATAATGACGCAGAAGTTCGCGGCGCGTACAACGCTGCCGTAGCATCCAATAGAACTGAAATCAAGTTCATTGGCGTCGCAGGCGCTATTGAAGTTCTGACCTACATTGCGGAAGGCAATGACGCATGGCTTGGCGAAATTTTGCAGGATCCCGTTGTGCTTGGTTACCAGGCTGCAGACGCGATGTACAAATCGCTCATTCTGGGTGAAGAAGTACCGTTGAAATATGAGCTACCACAACCTGAGGCGATTACGCCTGATAATATTGCAGATTATGATTGGGAAACCTGGAGCTGGCTGTAAGATCCAGATAGAAGAAATTTGTGAGATAAGGAGAGACGGGCGAGGGAGTATCCCTCGCCCTGATTACCCGGAAATTAAAATAAGGAGGATTTCAGAATGATCAATTTATTACCGGAACCGAAAATAATTCGTGACGATGGTGAATTGACGAAATCATTTCGCAATTTATGTTTGTCAGTAGAAGGCAAAGACACCGGTACTGATTTTTTATTCGATCTGGTGAAGCTGCGCTTTTGGAATTATCAAGATATTTTATTAAAGTTCGCCAGCCCCGGCGGCGAGGGATGCCTTCCTTTAACTATCCTTGAAGGGTTGGATGGTTACGCGATCGATGACGAGGAATTATTCAAGGCTCAAGGTTATTATCTGCTGATCGAAAAAGAAGCCATTACCCTCAAATATGAAAATAAAGCCGGGTTAATCAACGGGATCACGAGCCTGAAGCAACTGATCACGGATGGCGAGGATGGGTACCGGCTGCCCTGCTGTGAGATAATTGATTGGCCGTCGCTGCCGGTGCGCGCCATCGCGCCTACCTTTTCTTGGTACGCGGGCTATGGGCGCATTGGGTTCGATAGTCAGCTGTGGGGATACGACGAATGGGTGGAGTACCTAAACATCAGTCTCGACAACAAGATAAATCAATTCAACATGCTTATGTACGGTTATTGGCCGTTCGAGCTGAAAAAGTATCCTGAGACGGTGTTCCGCAATGTTCCCATTAAAATATGGAACGCGGAAAATCGCAGATGGCTGACAGTGCACTACACGCATCCTAATCTTGAAAAACCGTTTTTGGATAAATTTATCAAACTTGCACATAAGCTCGAAGTGAAGGTGTTTGCGTATGCAGGACTTAATTCTTACAATGGCGCGTACAGCATCGCACACCCTGAAGCGCGCATGAAACCGCCAAAGTCGGGTTCGTTCTTAAATGATTTCGATTCGCTGTGCCTAAGCTATCCTGGCACTGTGCAGTATATCATTGACAGTATGGTGCATATAGCTGAGATGGGATTTGACGGATATACCTTGGAGGAGAGCGAAGAGGGCTTTTGGTACTGCGAGTGCGACAAGTGCAAGAAGCGCTGGCATGATACAACAAACACGCCCGGTGAGGCGAAGCACAAGGCAAACATGTGGGTGCTGAATCAGATATATGATGCAGTGCGCAAGGTAAATCCGGATACGGTGCTGGGCATACGCGCCTTCCGCCAGCCACCGCTTGAAAAAGAACCGGCGTTCCTGAAAGAATGTGTCGAGTCCATGCCGGATGATATAAATCTGTTCTGGGCTCCGGGGCTGTACGTCCCTGAAACGGAGTTTCCGAAGTGGTGCGACGCATTCGGCAAGCACAGGGTGTGGGCGAGGGACACGGAATCGAATGCCATTACGTCCTGTATGGGAAGACTTTATCGCACATTCGAGTCAAACACGATACGCTATTATGATGAGGCGAACCAGCAGTTTATTGAGCGCGACATAGAGCAGCATATCGGTAGTGTCAAGATGGGCGTACACGGTATCAATGGTTTTATGTTTGAGTGGTACGGGCTTTTCATGCATCTGTTCGCTCATGGCAATTACGGCTGGGGTTCGATGATGGATATGCAGGAATTCTTCAAAAAGGCGTGCGAGGTGAACTTTGGGGCCGAATTAGGCAAAAAAATACTCTACGTGATGCAAAACATCATAACGATCCACGAGAGTCAGATACCGCTTTACACCACACCGTTTCCATTTCAGAAGAATAAGATGACCAACGACGATATACCGGCGATCATGGCGGCAAAGGCAAATCATCCTCATATAATGAAAATTATCGATGAGATACGCGAGCAGGCATATAACGACGAAAAATTGCGTCCGTGGCTGCCGCACTTTGACAAGTGGGACAACGCTGAGCGTCGCAACGTCGTCATATATGATTTGGTGCTGGCAGCACTCCGTTATGAAGGCGAGACAGACCCTGTCAAGAAGGATGCTATCTTAGATGAGATCCTATGGCTTAACGAGAAGGACTTTGACATTGTAAAGGAGATGTTTTTCGATATAAATCCCGTTTCACAGACGGGGGTTAAGAGCTGTATGTTCCCATATCACGAAATGAAAAGATTAATTCACAACATACGCCATCACGAGGCGCCTGACGATGATATCATCTGTTCGGGCATCGAGGCTCTGGGCTGGCTGTGGCTGTAGGAGAGTGAATGGATACAATCAACGCTATTAAGAAAAATATATCTCAGGAACAGATTCGTGATGAAGAACACCCTTTGATCGAATTGAAAAAATGCACGATGGCTTTCCCGGGCGTCAAGGCACTTGATGACGTGAGCTTCACGCTGCTGCCCGGCGAAAGCCACGGTTTGGTTGGCGAGAACGGTGCGGGAAAATCGACACTTGCAAAGTGTATCACCGGCGAGAACCGCATGGCCAGCGGTGAGCTGTACATTGACGGTAAGCAGATTAAATTATCGTCCTACTCAATCAGAGAATCGCAGGCACACGGCATCGCAATCGTCCACCAGGAATTCCAGCTGATGAGCGAGATGACCGGGATTGAGAACATCTTTGTCGGACACTACAAAAGCAAAGGTCCGTTCATAGATTGGAAGGCACTGCACAAAAGAGCTGCCGAGCTTATGGAGTTTATACAAAGCGACGTAAACCTCAATATTCCCGTCAAGTTGTTGAGGACAGCAGATCGGCAGATAATCCAGTTCGCAAAAGCTGTGCTAAATGAATCAAAGGTTCTTATTTTAGATGAGCTTACCGCTGTGCTTCAGGAAAAGGATATTGAAAACATATTTCGCATCATTGGTATTCTGAAAGAAAAAGGCATGGGCATCATCTATATCTCGCACAGATTAGATGAGATTTTCTCCTGCGATACATACACAGTGCTCTGTGATGGTAAGTACATCAACAGCGGGTACGCCAAGGATATTGACAAGCCTCAGCTTATCAAGATGATAATCGGCCGCGAACTAAATCAGGTATATCCGCCGATAAACCAAAACTTTGGCGAGAAATTATTGGAGGTCAAAGGGCTTACAGCGCCAAATGCGTTTCGCGACATCAATTTACAGGTGCGCCGCGGCGAGGTGATCGGCATTGCTGGACTATTAGGTGCTGGTAAGACAGAGCTTGTGCACGCTATATTAGGAAATCACAAGGTCACAAGCGGGCAGATTTTTGTTGGTGGGAAGGAAGTCAAGATAAAGAGCCCCGAGCAGGCGATTAAGCTTGGCATCGGACTTGTTCCAGACGATCGCAGAATGCTGGGGTTAAATATGCTCTTTGACATCAAGGACAATACCACGCTTCCATCCATGTCGAGGTTTAAAAAATGGAAGGTGTTTCAAGACCACAAGGCGGAGGCGAAGGCGGCGTACGAATATAACGAGAGGATGGATTTAGCATACTACTCGCTGTGGCAGAACGTCAAAAAGCTCTCGGGCGGCAACCAGCAAAAGATAGTAATTGCAAAATGGATGCTCAGAAATTCCGATATATTTCTGATGGACGAACCGACGCGAGGCATAGATGTAGGCGCTAAGTTTGAGATATACACGCTTATAAACGACCTTACCAAACAGGGCAAGGCTGTCGTGCTGGTCTCGCCAGAACTCGAAGAATTAATAGGACTCTGCAACAGAGTGTACATCATGTTTGAAGGGGCGCTTATGGATATTGTCGAAGGGGAAAGGAAAACACAGGGAGTCATTATAAACAGCTTGCTAGGGATAAATGAAGATGAATCTAATTAACGAATTTAGAACAAAGTCGAAACGTTACAGTAGAAGTGGGGAATCTTTTCTTAAGGATTGGATGATACTGATACTATTTGTTGTGTTGGTAGTGATCTTCAGTGTTACTAGCAGTACTTTCAGAACAACGAGAAACCTCATGAATGTATTGCGACAGGCGTCGTTTATCGCGATTATAGCGATGGGCGAGTTCTTCGTAATACTAATTGGCAACATGGATATGTCGTTATCATCTATCATCGGCATGGTATCTATATTCTTTGCAGGATTTGCGGTCACGATGGGGCTGCCGTTATGGGTGGCGGTAATTCTGGTAATGGTGATGTCGGCCATCGTAGGCGTGATCAACGGCGTGCTGGTGGTGTATGGAAAGGTGAATTCGTTTATCGCGACGCTGGTCACGATGAACATAATCAAAGGCATATACTACATCTATTCGGGCGGACTGCCCATCTCCGGCCTGCCGGAATCGTTTAACTTTTTTGGCGCTGGCTATGTGGGGTTAGTACCCTTTCCCGTAATATTGATGGTAGTAATTGCGTTACTGCTATATGTGATGACGCAACATACCTCGTTAGGGAGGTCTTTCTATGCAGTGGGCGGCAACATGGAAGCGTCCAAGCTGTCTGGCATTAATGTAAAATTCGTTGTCATTCTTGCTTTCGTGCTGTGTTCGGTGCTGACGGCAATCGGTGCTCTTGGAATTACCGCAAAGACACTGTCTGGTAACGTCACGTTGGGTGAGAATCTGCTGTTCGATGTTATGACCATCGTCGTTTTGGGCGGAACGTCGCTTACCGGCGGAAGAGGACGCATATACGGGGTGATTATAGGCGCACTGTTCTTGCAGGTCATCAGCAATATGATGGTGTTGATGAGTATCAGTACTTTTTGGCAATGGGTTGTTAAGGGTATCATTTTGTTGTCGGTTGTGCTTATCGACGCTAACACTAAAAAAGATTAATTGTTGAAAATATTGAATCATACCCATTAAATTGCAGGATATCGATACGATGACGCTTAAACAATTGAAGTCCAAGACAAAGAAGAAAGAGAGGTATCAGAATCCAACGATTGATGTCATCTTCGTACCGGGCAATTCGTGGTAGGACATATTTAAAAGGAGAATAAAAGTGAACGGAAAGAAGATATGGTTTTTTCCAGATGGGGATCGTCCCCCGTTTGGCGACAGTGAACTCAAAGGACATGAATCTTACATTGTATTGAATCCCAATAAGGACAATGCACATTTGAAGTTCACGATATATTTTGAGGATACAGAGCCGATACGTGATATCGAGATGATGGTAGCTGCTGAGCGCGTCAGGTGCTTTCAGACACATAACCCCGATCATTTCGGAAAATATGTTCTGCCGCTCACCACGCAGTATGCCGTGAAAGTGGAGAGCGACGTGCCGGTAATCGTGCAGTATGGCAGACTTGACCCAAGACAGGTAAATCTTGCTTACTATACAACAATGGGTTATCCGGGAGATTGACAAAATGAGAAGATTCGGTCAGCATGCGGTGTTAAAACCAGAATTTGTGGAGAAGTATAAAAAGCTTCACAACGCTGTATGGCCGGATGTGCTCGCGACTATCGCCAAGTGCAACTTGAAAAATTATTCGATATACATAATGGGAACTGACCTATTTGCATATTTCGAATATGTGGGCAGCAATTACGACGCCGATATGGCGTGCATGGAAGCCGACCCCGTTACGCAGGAGTGGTGGAGGCACACAAAGCCGTGTTTTGCGTTGCATGACGAAAAGGTATATTATTCGGACATGGAAGAGATTTTCCACTCCGATTAAATAAGAAAACATAAAGGAGAAAGACTATGCACGGAGATATTTGCATACCAAAGCAAGAATATAAACAACGGGCTGAGAACGCTGCGGCGATACTACGCAGAGAAAACCTCGACGCGCTTATCGTAAACGGCAACGAGGCAGATTACGCGAACCCCCGATATTTTTCGGGGTTCTGGCCGCTTTTCGAACGCTGCGGAGTTGCCATTGGAGCAAATGGCGATGCTGCGCTTATGGTCGGTCCTGAGAGCCGCGAGTTTGCGGCAGACCGCTCCAAGATAAGCAAGATATTTGTACTGAAAGAATATCGCGAGGGAGCAGACCCTGCTTACCCAGAGCTTAAGGCTGATACATTCAACGATGCATTTGCCGCCATCGGCATAACGGGCAAAAAATTACGCATTGGCGTGGCGAGTTGGCTCGACACCTCCGTAGTACAAATGGAGGGCATTCGTGCCGCTTTCCCAGAAGCAGAGATCATACGTGCAGACGCAATAATGATTGAGCTTCGCTCAATTAAGTCGGATGCTGAGATTGCCTGCCTGCGTGAAGGATATCGCATTGCAGAGGTGGCAAGCCAGCAGGTAATACGAGAGATAAAACCGGGCCTGACTGAGCTGCAGATGGTGGGCGTTGCACAGCGCGTTATCTATGAGGAGGGTGCGGAATATGAAGGACTGCCGATGTACGTCTTTTCGGAAGCGTCAACACGTCATGCGATATCCCGCTCTGGCTACCGCAAGTTTGAAAAGGGCGATATAGTGCAGCTGAACCTATCTGCAAAGATAGACGGATATTCCGCTTCCATTGGATACCCGGTCGTGCTGGGTAAATTGGAAGGCAAAAGACGTGATGTTGTGCTGTTTGGCAGAAAGGCGCATTTCTGGACGCAGCAGCAGCTCAAAGCAGGCGTTATCGCTGCTGACGTTGCAAAACGGTTCTACAAGTTCTTTGTGGACAACGGCTACGCAAAAAACTTTGTTTACGGACCTTTGCACGGTACTGGACTTATCGAGGTTGAGGCTCCATGGGTGGAGACGATATCCGACTATCCGTTCAAACCGAATATGTGCTTCCAGATAGACACGTTTATCTCGACGGATACTTTTGGCGTGCGCTGGGAAAAGGGTATAACGATAACGCAGGACGGCTGCGATGTTTTGAGTCCCGAAATTGGCGAGCTGTATGAGCTCGACTTCTAGAAGAGAATAGTATAACAAGGCATCGGAAAGTAGATTGCCGTTGGATTTACACGGTTCGGTGCAGATGTTTGGATTGGGAACCAACAAGTCCAATATGGTGCTGGTTTTATACAGCGAGTATGCATGGGCAACAAATAGATAGACAATAAATGTTGATGGAGGAATGATACAAAATAAACATATTTTCTGATTAATAACATGACAGAAAATTATTGAGCATAAAAAATAGAAAAGAGGAGAAGGCAAAATGAAGCCAATATATGTATTATTAGGCGTGGATATGGAGACGGACGTAGGCAGCTTCACACCGTTCTATGAGGGCGTAAAGCACGGTACACCGCTTCTTTTAGATCTGTTTGCACGAAAGGGAGTGGGAGGAACCTTCTTTTTCACGGGAGATTGCGCAAAGGAAAATCCCGACGTCGCAAAAATAGTCGCGGAAAGCGGCAACGAGATCGGGTGCCACTCGCTATACCATGAGACGTTAGGCGACGAGCTTTTCCCGATACCAGGTATAAAACCTTTGCTGCCGTTTGAGATAAAGCCGCGACTTGAGATATGCAAAGAGTGGGTGGGGAAGGCTTCGGGAGTTACTCCGACGTCTTTTCGCTGCCCACGTCTGTGGGGTTCTACGGCGGTTGTAAACGCGCTAGAGGAGATTGGATTTACCTGCGATGTAACATATCCGATGTATTACTACCGCGAACAATTCGCGCCGTATCACCCCTCGCGTTCTGATTGGACAAAAAAGGGCGATAGCACTGTGCTCGAGGTACCCAACTTCGCTGATATGACGATGGAGAGCAAGGATCCTGGGCTGGAGCGCGACCGCGACCAATGGCCATTGTTTCGCACCAAAGGTGGGGAGTATTTATTGGAGCGAAGTAAATCTTTTCTCGATTTTTGCGATGACAAGGATGTTCCACGTGTGCTGGCGTACTATATCCACCCGTGGGAGTTCTGGCCGATGGAGAAGAGCTACAACTTCGGCGAGGCGACAGTCATACCTGAGGAGTTTATTACAGAAAACTGCGGAGAAGCGGCTCTAGGTGAGATTGCAAAGTTGATTGATGGACTTGCAGCCATGAGTGCGAAGTTTGTGATGGCAAATGAACTGACAAAAATATTTGCGTGAGGTGATTGCGATGAAGAAAGTTATAGTAGAAAAAATATCAGACGTGGCATTTATCGGATTCGGTTGCGTGCTTCGCACTTCTCGCAATACCCCAAGGGTATACTGTGTGCACTGTAGAATCAAAGAGAATAAGTATAGATTCAAGGTACTACAAACATAGGAGAAAGGGATTGCTACACCCCGCTTCACGAGGTTCGCAACGACAAATTTTTAAAAGTGTTGGGTTGGAAAAGAGCTAACCTAACCTGCGGGATTCAGGACGGCAGGAAGAGAAAGGTGCGGAAAACTATCTCCTGTTTCACCTTACAATTACATGGATTAATTGTCTTGGAGGAAACACAATGAAGTTCCATATAATTATTGATCATCCCTGGAGCGGCAGTTTTAATTACGCAATTATGCATTCATTTATTGAAGGTATTAAGGAAAATCGAAATGATTTCAATGTGCTTGATTTAAACAAAGAAAATTTTAATCCGATAATGTCTGAAGAAGAACTTGCCGGATATTCTCAAGGGAGGATTTTCGATCCACAAATTAAGGCGTATCAAGAGCGCCTCATTAAATGTGATTACCTTGTAATGATTTTCCCTATTTGGTGGATGATAATGCCAGCCAGATTAAAGGGGTGGATGGACAAAGTTTTATTGCCTGGATTTGCTTTTACGACAGATGAAAAACCAAAACCGTTATTAAATCATATTTCTGGCGCAACAATATTAACAACTACGGCTGTTCCAGATGATTTTCATCGTAAAGAATTTAATAATGCATTGGAATGGGTTCTTTGTAAGGGTACTCTTAGTTTTGTTGGGATAAAAGAAATTAAGTGGTTGAATTTTGGCGATACTGGTTTTGCTAGCCAAACAAAACACAAAGAATGGCTTAAATTTGTAAAAGAATATGGCAGGAAATTTGCCTAAGCATTTATAGACAACAGAGAGGTATGATCTAACTCAAAAGCGACTAGTTTATCTGGATTAATGTGATTCTAATAGCATCTGGATCAATAAATGAACCCATGAGATAGTTAGATAGTATGTAATCTCAGAAGAAGATCTAATTTCTTTATTTTTTACCATCGATTTTAAATAATCAATGTCATCTGCATTAAGGGGTATATACTCAGCTCTAATTCTGTCGGTTGCTGCAGCATCCTCATGAATGCAAGTCGAGATACTTTGCTCTCCTGCCTCAAGATGACAGGTGTGATTAAGAAAAGGTATACAAACGCAGGAAGAGGAGATTGCTTCGTCATGCTTCGCACTTCTCGCAATACCTCAAAGGTATGCTGCGCAAAGACACTTATCCTTTTGTCATCACACCGTTGAGAAGCCTATCCCAGCCCACTTTCTTATTCCAGAAAGCTAACATTATTATTTAAGATTAGTAATTAGTTCTTAATTGTAATAATTATATATTACACAGATTGAATTAATTGATTGTTTATTTCATAATCCAATATGTTATTCTAAGTACACTGAATAACAAAAATTGATTAATATATATATGAACAATTTTTTTAGAAAAGAATTAATTGAAATTGATTTAAATGTAAATACTTCAAAAGAAGTGATCGAAAAACTTAGCAAACTTCTTTATAAGGGTGGATATGTGAAAGATTCTTTCTTTGATGCGGTTATTGAAAGAGAGAAGAAATTTGCTACGGGGATACCTTTAGATCCTATTGGAATTGCAATACCCCACACTGATGGAAAACACGTAAAAAAAATGGCAGTTGCTGTTGGTATTTTAGCAAAGCCAATAAAATTTGGAACGATGGGAGGAGACGGAACAATCGATGTTGATTTGGTATTTTTAATGGCATTGAGAGATTGTGAATCTCAAATTTCTTTACTTCAACGTTTAGCTGAGTTTTTCCAGAAAACTGATGAAATTGAAAAAATTAAAAAAGCCGGCGATAAAGAGACCATTTTAAGAATTCTGAAAAATGAAATAAAAAGTATATCCTGAGGAACCAATAATATTTTTCTGTGAGGTATTAAATGATTGATCAAAAATTGAGAATATTATCCAGTGAACAGATTCAATTGATTCACGAAACCACATTAAGAGTTTTTAATGAAGTAGGGATAGAAGTCATGCATGAAGATGCTTGCCAAATGTGGATGGATTGGGGGGCAAAAAGGGATAGTAAATCTCAAAGAATTCATATTCCGCCGAGTCTTGCCGAGAAAGCATTAAAGGGAACAAAAAGCCAGATATTTTGCGGGGCAAGGGAAGAAAAGAATGAGCTCGTATTAGGTAAAGAAAAAATTTATGGACGTAATGGGGGCGGGCCAGGACAAGTTACAGATTTAATCTCAGGTGAACTTAGAAATGCTACTAAAGAAGATGCTGCTAATTATGCACGGTTAGTTGATGCGCTTGAAAACACACATATTGCTGCGCCTGTTTATGAGCAGGATTCAAAATCTGAGACTCGTGATATTCATACTTTAGCATGGATGTTTAAGAATACAAGCAAACATATAAATATCCGATTATTAAATCCAAAAAGTTTGCCATATTTTATGCGAATGGCTGAATTAATTGCAGGTGGAAAGAACGAGTTAAAGAAAAAGCCTGTAATCACGATGTTGGAATCGCCAATATCACCTTTAAAACATCCAGCGGTATTGATTGACACAATATTAGCTTGTGGTAATCATGGTATTCCGCTAGAAATTTGCAGTATGCCTATTGCAGGAGCTACAGGACCAATAACATTAGCCGGTTCTTTATTAATGTCGAATGCAGAGATGTTGGCTGCTGTAATTTTTGGCCAATTAGCGTATCCGGGAATGCCAATGATTTTTGCACCGCGAATTATGGTTATGGACATGGGAAGTGGATATGCACTCACTGGATCAATGGAAAACGCTCTTTTAGTAACAGCTGGAGTTCAATTAGCAAAAGAAGCATATCATATGCCAGTAAATATGCATGGACCATACACAGATTCACCAATCTCAGATTGTCAAGCAGGAATAGAAAATACGTATTTCTCATTGATGCCTGCGATGGCTGGCGCTGATATCCTCACCGGCGCAGGACATTTGCAAGGAGGATTAGTAGTTAACTTTGGCCAGTTAGTTATCGATGATGAGATAGTTGGAATGGTAAATCGCGCAAGGGAAGGATTGATAGTAGATGAGGAAATGTTAGGTTTTAATGCCGTTATGGACAGCATTGAATCGGATAATTTATTAACGCACCCACATACTATTCGTCATTTACGATCTAACCGTTTTAGGCCGAAATTAGGTACACGAACTGCACGATCAAATTGGCAGGCTGAAGGATCTAAAACTATGCAAGATCGTGCTGTTGAAAAAGCAAAATTCATTTTAGAAAATCATCAACCAAAACCCTTGGATAAAGATATAGAAAAAGGGATTGAAGAACTGCTTATTGAAGCAGATAAAAAATTAGCAATAGGATAAGATTTATGGAAAAAACAGATTTGATTTCGTTACAGCATTCAATTTATGAAGGAGGTATGGAAGATTCCATTTCAATCACACAACACGCATTAGGTACAGGAATTGGTGCAAAGACAATATTGAATGATGGGTTGATTAAAGGAATGGATAAAGTTGGTGTCGATTTTAAAACTGGCGAATTGTTTTTACCTGAAGTACTTTTAGCAGCGAGAGCAATGAAAGCTTCAGTGAAAATTCTTCGACCTTTATTGGTTGATAGTGGATTTGAGCCGATCGGCAAAGTTATTTTAGGGACAGTTAAGGGAGATATACATGATATTGGTAAGAACCTTGTTGGAATGATGTTGGAAGGAGCAGGGTTTGAAGTAATTGATTTGGGGTCTGATGTTCCACCGGAAGAATTCATTAATGCAATTGAAAAAGAAAATTGCAAGGTTATCGGCATTTCCGCCATGCTAACAACAACAATGATGGGGATGAAAGAAACGATTATCAAGATAGAAGAACACGGGATTTTAGCAAAAGTAAAAGTCATGATTGGTGGAGCTCCTGTTGATCCAGAATTTGCAAAAAGAATAGGGGCATTTTATAGCTCAAATGCATCAGAAGCAGTAGATTTAGCAAAAAAACTAATAGCTTTATGATTGTTTAGGAATAGGTCAACATTCCGTACATTTATTAAAATAAAAGAAAGGAGGCATATTGAAAAAAGTCGTAAAAGTGGTGGTTGTCTGTGCAACAGGTTTAGCTACTTCAACTATGGCGGCAACAAAACTAACCAGAGAATTGTCAAAATATGGAATAAATGCCAAGGTTACAAAAGGGCAAATATCTAATCTCGGTGCACTGGTGAAGATGGGAAAGCCGGATTTTGTAGTTGCGACAGCGGTCACCAAAATGGAGCTGGGGATACCCATTTTTGATGGAGTTCCCCTATTGTCAAACAAGGGAGTAAACGATTTATATAAAGAAATATTAGATTACATAAGTACTTTGTAAGTCAATTTTCTCTTGTAAAAATAATTTAGGAGGTAACATGTTTGATTTTATTATGCCTGTTTTTGAAGCAATTTATAATCTTGGACCAGTTTTAATGGTACCAGCGATATTATTGCTGCTAGGATTGTTATTTGGTATGGGTTTTAAGAGTTCGTTAAGAGCTGCGCTGCTTACAGGAATTGGATTTGCGGGTGTTTATTTGATTCTAGATTTTTTCCTTGGAGCAGTTGGAGATGTCGGATTAGCATTAGGAGAACGTTTTGGAGGTGCAACAACTTTCTTTGATGCCGGTTGGAGTGCTTTTGCTGCCATTGGCTGGGCTTCAAACATTGGGCTAATTTTCATTCCAATCGGTATTCTTTCAAACTTAGTTTTATTAGCTTTGGGCCTAACGAAAGTATTAAATGTCAATATCTGGGATTACTGGGAATCCATCATTGCTGGTGTTATTGTTCAGACTTTGACTGGTAGTTTTGCTTTTGGATTGATCTTTGCTACAATAGTGCATATGTTCAATTTAAAGGTGGGAGACTGGACACAGCATTTGATGCATGATTATTTTGGCTTTGAAGGAATAGCATCTTATGCAGCCGGATATGCTGAGTGGGGTTTAATAGGAAAGCCAATCGTTTGGGTAATTGACAGAATCCCCGGGTTAAAGAAAGCGAAGATTACTCCTGAAGAATTAACTGAAAAATACGGGGTTTTTGGTGAACCTATTTTTATTGGATCCGTAATTGGGCTGGCAATGGGATTGTTAGCTGGGGAAACAGTAGGTGCATCACTAATGCTTGCAGTTAATTTGGCAGCCGTGATGTACGTACAGCCAAAAATGATCGCTATCCTTATGGAAGGATTGGTACCGATTTCTGAAGGAGCGCAAAAATTCCTAGAAAAGAAAGCTCCCGGCCGAGATTTGTATATTGGTTTGGATCCAGCTATTGGTACTGGTGATGCGACAGCACTTGCTGTAAGTATTATTATGGTTCCAGTAGCGATTTTCTTGGCGATAGCACTGCCAGGAAGTAAAGTTATGCCGCTGGGTGATTTAACCTTCATAGTATTTTTCTCAATGTGGGCTGCAGCGCTATGCAAGGGTGATCTAGTAAAATCATTCCTCACAACAACTGTCTTTGTGATATTCTGCGTCTATGCGGGAAGTTTCACTGCGCCAGTAATGAATCAAATTGCCCAAGAATCTGGTTTACTGCCACCAGAACAGGCCGGAATGATGGTTACACATTTCGCGAATGGTTTTTATCCACATAGTTTAATTGCTACACTAGTAGGAATGTTATTCGGTGGAGGATAATAACTAATTAGATATCTAAGGCCAATTTTTATAAGGAGTTTACCTTCATTAATATTGAAGATAAACTCTTTATTATCACTAGTTAAATTGACATAAATTTCAATAAGTAAAATGGATCAGATACACGAAATTGACTGTTGTACTGCAGAAATATTGCGATCTTTATTGCAATTATCTGTTCCGATTTCTTCGAAAAATATCAGTCAAAGTATAGGGGTTTCCGCGAGGGCAGTTCATTATCGAATAAATCGGATAAAGCCCTGGTTAAAGAAAAATGGTATTACCTTGATTGTTAAAACCAATTACGGAATATTACTGCAAGCTAAAGATAGTAAAAAAAAGGAACTCCTTGAAAAGATAAATGAATATACTTTCTATTCAAAAGAGAAAAGAATATATTTAATACTTTTTTCTTTGTTTTCGACAGATGCGCCATTAATTTTAAAATATTTTAAAGAAATGCTTTCAATTTCCAGGTCAACCGTTATAAAGGAAATTGGTCAAGCAAAGAAATGGCTGATTGAAAATAAGATGATGTTATTCAGTAAACCAAATTATGGCTACTGGGTGGAAGGACGCGAATATATTTTCCGAGAATCATTATTCAATTGTATTTTAAATGGGGCATATGAATTTAAGCAACAAAATGATTTAATGGAATACTGCTTTTCTGGCGTACCAAAAAAAATGCTTAACAATACTTTTGTAGGTATGGTCGAAAGCTATTTTGGGGAAGTAGATTTCTATTATTTAAATAATTTATTAAACACAATATTAGATGTTCAATTAACCGATCGTAGTAATTACTCTTTAATCCTTAGATTAGCGATACTAATAACACGGTGTAAGAAGGGTAAAAATATTAGGAATATTAGTTCTGGGCTTGGCGATTTTAAGCAAAAAAATGAATATTACTGGGCGGAATTCTTAAGTAAAAAAATAGGTAAATATTACAATCTATCGCTAGGATTAGAAGAAATATCTTATATCACAAAGTACTTATTAGATGCTCGAGTAATTAGGCCAGTAGATGGTGTTTCAATTGACCTGGATAAAATTGATGAGTTGGATAATGAATTGATCAATGCTGTTGATTCGTTTTTGTGTCAAATTTCAAAAAGGTTACATCCATCGTTGATGTTAGACGTAGAATTAAAACATAACCTTGCCTTACATATAAAATATATTAATGAACGAACAGCGTTTTTATTTCCTGAAGATAATCCTGTCATCCAAGAAATCAAAGAAGAGTATTCAAGAATTTACTATATCGTAAACCAATGTATAAAAGAAAGTAAAATTTCAAATCTTTCTAAATTTCCAGATGAAATTGGGTATTTAACCATTCATATAGCTACTGCTCTGGAAAGGCTTCATTATAAAAGAAAAAATAACAAAACAGTTCTGCTTGTCTGTAATACGGGAATCGCTTCCGCACTTCTCCTAAAATCCAAAATCAAATCCGAATTTTGGGAAATAATTATTGACGACGTAATTTCTTATAAAGAGCTGTTGAAAAGAAAGAATTTTAAAGGAATAGATTTTATTATAAGCACTATTCCACTCCAGTTGTTTCAAGCCCCCCCCGTTCTTGTAGTGGATGTTTTATTAAAAGAAAAAGATATTGACAACCTGAAAAAAGCATTCATTACTGAAGGTGTGGGTGAAATCCGATTGCCAAATGTGTCGATAAATGATGGGCCAAGGTTATTTACTTTAATTGACAATGATCTTATTGATTTAAAGAAAAAAGTTAAAAATTGGGAAGATGCAGCGGAGGAAGCTGGCCAGCTGTTATATAAAAACAAGATTGTTGAAAAAAGATACGTCAATTCGATGAAAAATGTAATCAGGAAATTCGGGCCATTTATGGTTGCCTGGCCGGGTGTTGCATTACTTCATGCGACTTTTGACGCAGGAGCCAAACAATTGGGTATGAGCCTAATTACTCTTGATAAACCAGTTGAATTTGGCCATACAGAAAATGACCCTGTAGATATTGTAATTGCTTTGAGTATTCCGGCGGACCATTCTATTCCTCTTGCATTAGATCAGTTGAACAATATGCTTTCTTGTGAACGAGCTTTAAATATTATTCGATCCGCTCTGAGAAAAAATTCTGTAATGAATCAGATAAAAAATTTCAGTCAGAAAACTACATTAAATATTAATTAATAAGAATTATAAGGAATTGATGGCAATCAAACTTATAGAATATATAAAAAACCCTTTAAATAAAAAAGCACTGGTATTTGGAACAAATTTAGGCGCCACTATTATTAACCAACCTATATCAACAATTTATTCTGAATTTAACGCACAAATAGACGCCATTATTGCTTTTCATGAGCATTTTAATTCCGATTTTCTAATAACAGCAATGGATCTGAGTGTAGAAGCAGAATGCTTTGGCAGTGAAGTGAAATTCATGGATAATAATGCTCCGGTGATAGCAGGTCGATATATCTCAAATATATCTCAAATTGACAGTATGTATATTCCTGATGTTGGTGAAAAACGAAGTCAATTGTATGTTGATGTTTTGAAAAAATTAATCTCTCTTCGATTTGATAAACCAATATTAGGGGGAATCACAGGTCCCTTTTCTTTAGCCTGCAGGTTGTTTGGGGTAGAAGAGATGCTTGAGCTTAGTTTATTAGATCAAATGAATGCATCTAAGCTAATTGAAAAATGCAACCAGTTTATTATAAAATTTGCTCATGTTATTAAGAATGTAGGCGCAAGCGGAATTGTTTTATCAGAACCTACCGCAGGATTACTATCTCCTGAACTACTAAGTAAATTCTCGTCAAAATTCATAAATCGCCTAATAGAAGAAATTCAATCCCCTTATTTCAATGTAATTTACCATAACTGTGCCGCAAGGATTCCTCATTTAAAACCCGTATTTGAGTCGAATGCCTCCGTATTTCATTTTGGGGAACCAATGGATGTTTTAACTGCTTTAAAAAGTAGTAATTCTGGACGAATAATTTCTGGAAATTTAGATCCAGTAAAAGTTTTTTTATTCAGTAATAGTGCAAATATCATTGAAAAAACGATTGACCTTTTACAAAAAACCGATAATTATCTAAATTTCCTTATTGGTCCAGGATGTGATTTACCCCCGGGTACTCCTTTGGAAAATTTACTTGAATTTTTTTCGACAATTAGAAATTAACGAAATTCAATTTCTTTCCCTCAAATGTTTTAATATTTTTTTTATACAATTTGATGAAGTAAAAAACCTAAGCAATGTATTAGTTTAGGAATTCAACAGTCCTTGCGTGAGCTTGAAATACCTTGAGAACGTGATACATGATGACATAAAATTTGAGAGATCGCCACACCCCGCTTTACGGAGTTCCATTAGACTATATCTAATAAACATTCCGAACAAAGGCTGAATAAGTCTAAGGGGTTCAAAAGGTATAAGCTTAAATTGCGAACAAGACCCAGCCTTTGTAGTGGAAAAAACTAAATAGTATTTACGTCCCAAAAGGCTAATACAATGGAGAAAGTTCATACCACTCTGTTCGGAAACAAAAAAAGTCAAGGAGGAGGAAGTATGAGGAAGCCACAATTCTATGTGGGAATCGATATCGCCTCAACAAGCTTTTTTGCAGCGGCAGGTAGAAATAATAAAGGAAAAT
>Ga0307421_1000965_pt1 | contig 18157 bp, 12 predicted proteins | sample SalMarWE160270MG_FD_202163 | JGI IMG/M metagenome (GOLD analysis project Ga0307421, IMG submission 202163) | Salt marsh sediment microbial communities from the Plum Island Ecosystem LTER, Massachusetts, United States - WE1602-70 | ecosystem: Environmental > Aquatic > Marine > Intertidal zone >...
TGCCTGCCCTAGGATGCCTCTCGCGACTCGACCTGCCTGTGGAGTATCTGCAGGATCGCCTGAGGCCGCCTGAGCCTGTTCTCAGGCGTGATCGTGAGGACGGTCGTTGCGCCAGGCGGCAGCTTCAACTGTGTCCTCGCCAGCAGCCGCGGCCGCACTACTACAACCGCCAGGGCGTAGTCCGCTCTTCTGAGGACATCGAACGCTTTCGACCAGCCCCGGCCTCGCTCAATCTCCAGCGGGCCCAGCTCGTCGATGACGAGCAGGTCGCACGGGGTGGCCGCAGCGAGGGTCTCGTTGCCCCAAGAGAGCGCTCGCGGGTCGAAGTGGAACCTGCCCTGCTGGACGGCACCCGCAGTGCCGGCTGGCACCGTAAGCCGCCGGACATCGCCGTTACGAACGTCGACGACGTCCAGCACGAGGTCACCGCGCGGGAGTGTAAGCAGGCCGCCGCACGTGAGGCCCTCACGCTGCGCCAGCGAGGTCGCCTGCTGGCAGACTGTGGTCTTGCCAGAGGCGCGCTCGCCGCTCAACAAGACCAGGCGTCCTTCCATCTACTCCTCCAATGCGGGAATGGGGCCGAACGCTGGCTCGATGTCGGCCGGATCGTAGACCTGTAGCATGCACTCCCACCAGCTCAGGCCATCTGTCTTCTCATACTGCCACCAGAGCAAGTCGAGCCAGGAGTAGCGCCAGCGCCACAGCGAGGGAATGCGTTCCCATCCATAGTCTCCTGCGATCGTGGTGAAGTCTACGTAGTAGCCGGCAGGCACGCGATCCCGGAGCGAGCCGCCTTCGATCGCCGCAGGTCCGCCTTCCTCGCGGCTGAGAAGATCCCAGACCGGCTCGCGCAGCGGTTCGCCCATGCTGCCGTCCTGGTTGGCGGCGCGGATGTACACCCGCCAGTAGGTGGCGGTTCCGATGTCCTCGCGGACTAGCTCGACCTGTGGGGGGTCCTCCTCGTTCGGTTCCGTATCCAGGTCGATAGCCCTTCCGCACACGTGGTAGCTCATTCGCGAGTGGCCGGGTGGAGGGGAGTGATAGGTAGGGAGCCCGGCGTTGTCGAGCCCGGCGAGGTAGTCCCAGCCTGCCTCGCTAAGCATCCGCTCACGGAGCGCGGTGAAGCTGTCGTTCACCGAGTCGCTGAGAAACATGTCATCTGCGCCGTCGACGCTGCCCAGGGTGGCGAACTCGTGGGCAGGCCCGGCCTCCGGCGTAGGCTGGACCATCTCGACGTAGAGAAGCCGCTCGGTGACGGGGACGTCGGCCTGGGCGCGGGCAACGACGCGAGCGCTGAGCGGAAGGTCCGTCCACTCCAGATCGTCCAATGGGCCGTCGATGGTGAAGACCTCGTGGAACTGGGCCCACGCCGTCACGCTGGCAGCGACCACGTGGCTGGTCTCCTCTTGTTCGTAGGTGTAGCTCAGCGTCTGCCCCTCAGGTGCCCAGCAGGGCGAGTAGCCGTCGGCGAAGACCTCCGTCTGCGATGGGTCAGTCTGCAGCTCGTCCCAGTCGAAGGATATGACGTGCGTGGAGCTGTCACCTCTCGGTCCGCTGGAGTAGGCCAGCTGACTGCCATCGGGCGACCAGACTGGATCGTCTTCGTCCAGGCCTGGAGTGTTCGTAACGTTGACGATCTCGACGGGCGCGTCGAGAGTTTGAACGTAGATCTCCTTGTTCCCATCGCGGAGTGAGGTGAAGGCGATGGCGCGGCTATCCGGTGCCCAGGCAGGGGCGAAGTCCGGCGCGGGGTTGCGCGTGATGCGGCGCACCTCCTCGTGTTCCGTGCTCATGACGTAGATCTCGAGGTTGCCCGTGCGGTAGGATTCAAAGGCGATCCACTTCCCGTCCGGCGACCAGCTTGGGTGACCGTCGAAGTCAGGATCACGAGTGAGCCGGATGAGTAAACCGCTTACCAGATCGAGCAGGTAGACGTCCCAGTTGTCGGACCGATCTGAGGCGAAGGCCAGGTAGCTGCCATCGGGAGACCATGTGGGATCGCGATCCTCCGCTGGGTCGTGCGTCAGCCGTACCAGCTGGCGCTCCGCCTGGTTGAGGGCGTATATGTCCGAGTTGCCGCTGCGGCGCAGGGTGAAGGCGATCGCGCCCCCACTGCCGAAGGGCGTGGGAGATGCCTCCGGCCCTGTCGGGATGCCCAGGTGATCGGTCGCAGTGGCGGTCTGATTCGTGGTGGGAGCCGTGGCAATGCCGTAGAGGGCCAGGACGAGCAGCACGAGCACTGTCGAGCTGCCCGCCACGAGGAGGACGAGCGAGCGCATCGGCCGAGGCCCCAGAGTAACAGGCTTGCCGACTTCCTCCGGGTTCAGCAGCCACCGCCACGCGGTGCGCACGTGGCTCCACAGCCGGATCGGCGGAGCCGTGATCCGCTGGAAGAACTGCCTCACGGACTGCCGCAGGCGCTGCAGGCGGGTATCGCCTTCTTGCTTCTTCCGCTTGGATACTCTGTCCTTCGCGGGCTTACGCTTGGCCCGCTCAGTCCGTTTGCCCATTCCAGAATCAGTATACGACGCCCAGAGGGCTTGTCAAGGCTGCGGCGATGGGCTATACTCTTGCCCGCTACCTGCGGCCGGCGTGGCCGGCGACCCTGGATGGCAGGCGGCTGCTCGGCTGGATTCGACACTGTGCCTAAGGCTACCCCCGTACGCAAGCAATACCTCAAGATCAAGGCTCAGCACCCGGACGCGGTCGTGTTCTTTCGGCTGGGGGACTTCTACGAGACGTTTGACCAGGACGCAGAAGTCGCCGCTCGGGAGCTGGACCTCGTTCTTACGTCTCGCCCTGTCTCCAAGAACCAGCGGGTACCTATGGCGGGAGTGCCCTACCACGCAGTAGAGGGCTACATCGCTCGCCTGGTCAACAAGGGCTACCGAGTGGCAATCGCGGATCAGGTGGGCGAGGCGACGGGCCGTGGGCTCGTCGCACGCGAGGTGACGCGGGTGGTCACTCCTGGAACGGTCGTCGAGGCTGCGCTGCTGGAGGAGAAGCGGCCGAACTACCTGGCGGCGGTCGTGGTCGAGGAGGGCCGAGCAGGGTTGGCCTACGCGGAGATAACGACTGGTGAGTTCGCCACTACGCAGCTGGAGGTCGCCGCCATCCCTGGCGAGCTTGCCCGTCTCCAGCCCCGCGAGTGCCTGGTGATCGACGCTGGGGAGGGAGCGGGCAGCGCGCTGCCTGGCCGCGAGGATTCTCTTTCCGCCACTCACCTCACTCCTCTTCCTGCCTACTGCTTCGAAGCCGGCTCCGCCCGCCAGACGCTCCTTGACCACTTCGGAGTGACCACGCTGGATGGGTTTGGCTGCGACGGGAAGCCCCTGGCCGTGCGGGCCGGAGGCGCGATCATCAGCTACTTGCGCGAGACGCAGAGGGGTGCGCTCGCACAGATAGGCGGCCTGCGCACCTACGCGACCGACGGCTATATGGCTCTGGATGCTGCCACGCGCCACAACCTGGAGCTGACGGAGACGATCCGCGGCGGCGGCACGCAGGGGTCACTGCTGGGCGTACTTGACCTGACGCTGACGCCGATGGGCGGGCGGCTGTTGAGGACTCGCCTGGCCCAGCCTCTACTGGATACAGCCACGCTGGAGGCCAGGCTCGATCAGGTGGAGGCTTTCTCTTCCGACACTCTCTTCCGAGGCACGGTCCGTGAGGCACTCAAAGGCATTCCGGACCTGGAGAGGCTGACGAACCGGGTCGTGGGAGGAATCGGAAGGCCCAGAGATCTGGAAGGAATACGGGTAGCCCTGGCAGGTGTTGCTTCGCTGGGGCAGCTTACCGATCGACTAGCTCCACTGCTGGATTCGTCCGGCCGGAACGGGGCAGACGACGGCACGAGTGGCCTAACAACGCTCGATCCCTGTGCCGAGGTAGCTCTGCTCATTTCGTCTGCTCTGGTGGATGATCCGCCGGCCGACCTGGGAGCCGGCGGGGTGATCCGTCCCGGCTTCTCGGAGGAGCTGGACGGCATCGTCTCCGCAGCGCAGGAGGCGAAGGGCTGGATTGCCAGCCTGGAAGTGCGGGAGCGAGAGCGGACAGGCATAAAGAGCCTCAAGGTGGGCTACAACAAGGTCTTCGGCTATTACATCGAGGTTACCAAGGCGAACCTGAGAGGCGTACCGGACGACTACATCCGCAAGCAGACGCTGGTCAATGCCGAGCGCTTCTTCACGCCGGAGCTGAAAGAGGCAGAGACGCAAGTCCTGAACTCCGAGGAACAGCAGGGCGAGGTGGAGAGACGGCTGTTCGAGCAGGTTTGCCGGCAGGTGGCTGCGCAGTCGGGCCACCTGCTGAACGCGGCTCGAGCCCTGGCGCAGCTCGACGTGGCGGCGGCACTGGCTGAGGCGGCTGTGCAGAACCGGTACGTGCGACCCGAGATTGCAGAGGACGACGTGCTGGAAATCACCGCCGGCCGCCACCCGGTGGTTGAGCGGGCGCTGGAAAGCGTCCCCTTCACGCCCAACGACCTTCACACCGACGCCGAGCAGCGGATTCTGGTCATCACCGGTCCGAACATGGCCGGCAAGTCGGTCTACCTGCGCCAGAATGCCTTGATCGTCCTGATGGCTCAGATGGGCAGCTTTGTGCCCGCCGATCAGGCGCGCATCGGGGTCGTCGACCGCATCTTCACCCGCATCGGTGCACAAGATGAGGTCGCCGCTGGGCAATCGACCTTCATGGTAGAGATGGTCGAGACGGCACGCATTCTGAACCACGCCACAGCGCGCAGCTTGCTGGTCTTGGATGAGGTGGGGCGGGGCACCAGCACCTACGACGGCTTGTCGATAGCCTGGGCAGTGGTCGAGTATCTCCACAACCATCCTGAGCTGCGGGCGCGGACGCTCTTCGCCACTCACTACCACGAGCTGACCGAGCTCGCGGCAGTGCTGCCGGGCGTAAGGAACTATAGCCTGGCCGTCGTGGAGGAAGGGGACCGGGTCGTATTCCTCCACGAGGTCGTGCCAGGCGGCGCGGATAGGTCCTACGGCATCCACGTCGCTCAGCTGGCCGGAGTGCCCCGGCCTGTTGTCCACCGCGCCGAGGAGCTGCTCGCCCAGCTGGAAAGCGGGCAGTGGCGGCCGGGAACGGGGACGCCAGCGCCGCACCAACCGCGGCTGTTCAGCGACGAGCCGCCGGTCGTCAAGGCGCTGCGTGCATTGGACGTTTCGACGATGACCCCGCTGGAGGCGATCAACAAGCTGTTTGAGCTGCAGAGGCAGGCTGGGTCAGGCGAGGAGCGCCAGAGGAAACGGCGCTCGCAGGAGTAGCAGCCGGGGCCGTGCGGCGACTGAGCGCGCCTTCCGCCGTCGCCAGCCGGACGGAGGCGGGGAGCCGCGGTGGGCGCAGCTACAGTACCTTGCCGATCACCCAGGCCAGGAATAGGAAGGCCAGGCCGAAGGGCAGGATCAACAGGCCAATCCCACACACCGGGGTCAGCAATGCGCCCAGCACAGAAAGAACTGCCCCTACGAGAGCGAAGGCCACCTCAAGCAGGACCGCTGCCAGAACGAACGGGAGCTTGATTAGGTCGATCAGGCATCCCATGGTACTTAACCCTCCCTGCAATCTCTGTGCACTCATCCTCATATACGCGTTGTCCCGGCCCGGGGTTGCGCCCCGGTAGGCGCGCCGGGGGTTCGGCTGGCGTTAGTCCGTGGTAAGGCGCGCAGCTTCGTGATATACTCGCTGCCGGAGGCGGGCAAGTGCATCCAGTGCTGTTCGAGATCGGGTCTATCGCCATCCGCTCCTACGACTTCTTCGTCGTCGGCGGCATGGCCGCCGGCCTGGTGCTGGTTGGCCGACGCGCCCGTGCCGCTGGCCTGAGCGCGTGGAGGGTCGTTCTGGGCGGAATCGGGGTAGTTCTCATCGGGCTGGCCGGTGCCCGGCTGGGCAAGGTGATCGTCAACTGGCGCTACTACCTGGCCCACTGGCGGGAGATCTTCTCACTAATGGGCCACAGCTACCAGCCGGGGCTGCTGGCGGGAACGGTAGCCGGGCTCGTGCTCGCTCGACGCCTCCGGGTATCCGGTTGGGCCTTCGCCGATCTGTGGGCTCCGGGAATCGCTCTGGCTCAGGCGATCGGCCGCATTGGCTGCTTACTTAACACCTGCTGCCATGGGGTGCCGACGCATTCGTTCCTGGCAATGTACCTGCCTGACCACCTTGGGGAGTGGGAATGGCGCTACCCGACGCAGCTCATGCACTCGGCTGCTGATCTGGCAATTATGGGAGTGCTGCTGGCGGTAGATAGGCGGAAGCCGTTTGCCGGCTTCTTATTCCTGCTTTACCTGATCCTGTACTCCGCGCAGCGAGCGGCGATCGACTTCGTACGGGAGGACACGTCGTATCTCTTCGGCGCTCGGGCGGCTCAGGTGATCGGGGTGGCGACGATCGTGGCTGCCGGGGCGGTGCTGGCGATCAGGTGGCGGCGCAGCCGCCGCGCAGCGCATGCGGAGTGACCTCTATATCGGCTCTACCTCTCGGATAGTCAGGTAGTGAATGGCGTCCCCGGCGTCGGTGAAACCGGCTTTCGAGAGCAGCCCGAGCGAGGCCTCGTTGTCGCTCGTGACCAGGGCCGCGACGACTCGAATGCCCTTCTCGCGGAGTAGGCGCACTGCTGCGTCGACGAGCTGAGAGCCGTAGCCGCGCCTCCGGTAGTCCGGATCTACTGCCAGGCGGTTGATCCAGCCCTTGCGACCATCGTGGCTTACGAGGGCTACGGCGGCGAGCCGTCCTTCGACCTCGAGGCCGAGAATCGTAACCGCACCGCTGGCCAGCTGCCGGGCCACGGCCTCGCGGCTGTCCCGCCCTCGCGGCTGGATGGTGTGCAGACCTGCCCCGCGCCACAGAGCGACCACGGCATCGTAGTCGCCGATATCCAGCTGCCGTACGCGAACGCTTTCGGTGTTCATGAAGCAACTTCTCCGCTGCCGTGTTTCCTCCGGGCGGTTCGCATAGTATAATCCCTTCGGTCTGGGAGGAAAGGCAGTGTCCCGTCGTTTCCGAGTTTGCATGCTCAGCGTACATACCTGCCCGCTGGCCTTGCTGGGCGGCAAGGAGACGGGCGGGATGAATGTCTACGTTCGTGACCTCACCCGGGAGCTGGCCCGGCGAGGGCACCGGGTGGACGTGTATACCAGATCTCAGGACTCCAGCGTGCCCCGCGTGAGCGGCGCGATAGGCCACGGGGCTCGCGTCGTTCACCTGCCCGCAGGGCCGGAGCGACCCTACGACACAAATCTGGTCTACGATCATCTGGCAGAATTCATCGACGGGGCGGCTGCACAGGCTGGGCAAGACGGGGCTCACTACGACGTCGTTCACAGCCACTACTGGCTCTCCGGCGTCGTGGCCAGGGAGCTTCACGACCGCTGGGGCGTGCCGGTAGTGCACATGTTCCACACCCTGGGCAAGATGAAGGACAGCGTGGCCCAGAAGCCGGAGCATCTTGAGGAGGAGCGGCGGATTAGTGCCGAATCGGCCATAGTTCAGGAGGCCGATCTCGTCGTGGCCGCCACAGATATCGAGAAGGAGCAGCTCGTGCAGCTCTACTCGGCGGACGAGAGACGCATCCGGGTCATCTCGCCCGGCGTCGATACAGAGCGCTTCCACCCGATGCCGTCCGCCTACTCGAAGGAGCGCATTGGGCTGTGTGCCGACCGGCGCGTGATACTGTTCGTGGGACGGATCGTGCCGCTGAAGGGGATTGACACTCTCTTGAGGGCGATAGCCGCCATCGTCAAGAAGCACCCCGAGTTGCGCGAAGACCTGTGCGTCCCGATCATTGGCGGCGAGCCAGATCGCGGCCGGGAGGACGAGGAGATGGCTCGCTTGGAAGTGCTCAAGGAGGAACTGGGGATCGGCGATATCGTTACCTTCCTGGGCGCGAGGGACCAGGACGAGCTGCAGCACTACTACTCGGCGGCCGAGGTCGTGGTCGTGCCGTCCGACTACGAGAGCTTCGGCATGGTCGCGCTGGAGGCCATGGCCTGTGGCGCACCGGTTATCGCCTCCGACGTGGGCGGCCTGGCCACGCTGGTCAGGAATGGGCGGACCGGCTATCGAGTGCCGGCCCGTGATCCGGATGCGCTGGCGGCGAAGATCAACCGGCTGCTGACCGACGAGGGTTTGCGGCTGCGCATTGGTCAGCGGGCCTCATGCTGGGCGGAAGGATTTGCCTGGCCGCGGATCGCCGATCAGATCGAAGCAGTGTACGCTGAGCTGGCAGATTCCGCAGGAGCACCCGGCCCATGAGGCGCGATAGGGGGGCCCTGCTGTGGCTGCTGCTCCTCGCCTTTGGGCTTCGGCTGTGGGGGCTGGCGGATCACAACATCTGGTGGGACGAGGGGGTGGGAGCCTACCTGGCCCGTCTTCCGGCGGCGGAGCTCCTTGACTGGGCGGCCCATGACGTGCATCCGCCGCTGTACTACCTGATCCTGCGAGCCTGGTGGCTGCTGACCGGCGATGGTGAGTTCCTGCTGCGCTTTCCGTCCGCACTGGCAGGGACTGTTGGCGTGGCCTTGCTCTACCGGCTGGCCCTAGAGCTGGGCGGCCGCCGCGCCGGGCTGCTGGCCGCACTGCTCCTGGCGCTCTCGCGCTTCGCTGTCACCTGGTCTCAGGAGATCCGAATGTACATCTGGGCTGCAACCTTTGGCACGGCGGCCCTGTGGATGGCGGTACGGCTCTGGCGGAGAGGCGACTGGCGCAGCTGGGCAGCGTACGTGCTCGCCGCGGCTGCAGCGGTGTGCACCCTGTATCTTGCGGTCGTCGTCCCGCTGGTGGCCAGCCTGGCCTTCCTTCTCGTGTGGCTCCGCCGCGGCCGTCCGCTGCGGGAGCTGGCATATTGGATAGGGGCCCAACTGGCTGCCGCAGCCCTGCTTCTGCCCTGGCTGCTCCTCTCGGCCGGGCGTATGCCCACCTGGTCCTCGGCCGAGCCGGTTTCGCTGCTTGAGTTCCTGCGGCTCTACGTGGTCATGCTGGCTGTCGGTGTTCCGGTCAACGTTGAAGCGTACCTTGTGCCGGCGCTTGGCTCCTTGGCGATACTTCTCGCTGGCCTGGCTGCTCTGATTCGAGCCCGGCGCACTGCCCGGCAGACGGCTGGAATGTGGATGCTCGTCCTGGGCGTCGTGCTCCCTGCACTGATTGTGTTTGTCTTCGCGCTGCCGATAGAGATACCGTTTGGCAGGCTGCTGGCGCCCCGGTACTTCCTTCCGCTGGCGGTCTGCTTCTACGCTCTTCTGGCGTGGGGGCTGTCCGCGCTGGCCCGGAGGCGGCAGGGACTGGCGTGGCTGGGGGCTGCCCTGGTTGTGTCCTCGGCCCTTCTGGGCCTGGCGTCGCTCTATCCAGGGCGCGCCCGGCGGGACGATCTGGTCTCTCTTGCCGGGGCTCTGGCGGCTCACCGCCGGCCGGACGACGCGGTGCTGTTGCATACGGACAAGGACTGGCCGCTCTTTGCCGCCCAGTACGCGGGCGAGTGGAGCGGCGTGCCATATGGAGCACCGCTTGATGAGGGAGCCGTCGACCGTCTCCTGCAGAAGGCATGGGAGCGGGCAGAGGCGGTGTGGCTGGTCACAACGCCCGATGCGCAGCGTGCCGACCCGGCCAGCCTCGTTCGGGGCTGGTTGGAGCGGAGGGCCGAGGCCATGGCTAGCTGGTCATTTGCCGAGAGCGACCTTGCAGTCTATGCGCGTACGCCGGGGCGGGCCGCGGCACTCTACGATCTCGCGCCTGGGTCTGCCGTGCCGGACAATGTCTCGCGGGAGCTGGCACCGGGCGTGACTCTGCTCGGGTCGTGGCTGGGCCTGCCGCGCTATCTGGTGGGAGATACCGCGCACCTTTTCCTGTATTGGGAGGACCTGCCAGCGGGTGAGATCGCAGTCTCGGTCTCTGGCGCAGTGGAGAAGGCGGTAGGCGAGCCTCCGCCGCCAGCGGCGAGCACAGGAGCCACGCTGCAGCAGGTGGACCTGCCGCTCACACCGGACCTGCCGCCTGGGGGCTACTGCTTGAGCGTCTGCGCGGCTGATGGATGCGTGCACGACGTTGCCTGTTTCGACCTCGTGCGCCGTGGCGCAGGCTCGGTTGCTGCTCTGGGCGACATCGGGCACCTGCTCGATGTCCGGCTGGGTGCATCGATAGTGCTGCTGGGATACGATCTGGACGGGGCCGTCGTCGAGCCGGGAGGTACGGTCGAACTGACTCTCTACTGGCAGGCAGCCGAGATCGTAGAGAGGCGCTACAAGGTCTTCACCCACATCGTGGGGGAGACCTGGAATGCGTCCACCGGTGACTTCCTCTGGGGCCAGGTCGACAGCGAACCCGTCAACAGCCAGGTGCCGACGACGGTTTGGGCACCAGGTCAAGTGATCGCCGATAGCTACCAGATCCCGCTGGCCGATGATGCGCCTGCTGGGGAGTACGCCATCGTCGTCGGGCTGTACGGGCTTGTCGACGGCGCCCGGCTGCCGGTATTCGATTCGGGTGGCGCCCAGGCAGGCGACTCCGTGACACTGGCGCAGGTTGAGGTGCGCGCGCCCTAGCACTCCTGGCCGTAGCAGGTCGGGGATCTGGCGATCCCCTCTAGGATTGTCTGAACCGCTAGCGCCGGCACGGGCCGCCCCGCCGCATCGCCGGATGTGCCGTCAGGCTCAGCTCTTGCCTCCCGGTACGGCCCCCGGCGATGGGCTGGAGCTGACGTAGAAGTCGCGCGAGCAGTCGTTGCGATCCGACGCCGGTGGGTATCGCTTGAGCGAGCGCCCACTGGGCAGAGTCGACGTGTAGTCCATGAACGGTAGCACGCCCGCCCGCGGCGCTCCACCCCAGGCCAGGCTGTCAACCGTCTCACCGCCGGCGGCCAGCAGCAGTACCTCGTCCGTCGTGTTGCCCAGAGCCAGGCCGAAGCCGTCCCAGGTGCCGGCGGGTTCCAGATCGGCCACATCCGCAGAGCAGCCCGTCCACTCGTAGTCCGGCAGGAATCCGTAGTCGGCGGCGAAATGAGTGGCACAGGCGGCGACGGCCACGACCTGGCCGCGGGCGAGTTGGGTCCCTATCGGGAAGGTGTACAGGCCGTCGCCGAAAGAGCCGGCTCTGAGAGCGTCGCCCAACATCCAGCCGCTGACGTCAACTGCGTCGCCGGGGTTGAAGAGCTCAATCCACTCGGCCGAGGCGTCCTGCCCGACTGGATTGACCAGGACCTCACTGACGAGAGGGTGGTCGGAGGGGAAGACGTAATCCTCGTAGACTACAGGAAGCCAGCAGCGGGGGGTCAGGGGTCCGGCGCTCAACTGCCAGTCGTGTTCGAAGACGGACAGCAGCCAGCCATAGCCCTCAGGCGTTTCCACCTGGAGAGCCACCTCCCGGTTGGCCTTATTCGAACTCTCCGTGCCGTTGATACTGCCCAGGTGTACCCACCGCTCCTCCCCGACGCGGATGGCGAATACCTTAGCGTGGATTCCCAGGCCGGTCACGTTGCCAAGACGGCAAGAGAGGTTCAACTCCTCTCGAGAGGCAGTCAGGTTCAGGTGCAAGCAGGCCGCAGTGTTCCCGTCAAGCGCCTCCTCGTCGTCGTAGTAGGAGTCGAGAAGGATCCGTACCGTGGCCCCACGGCGGGCGGCGGCGAGCAGCGCCTGCACCCGAGGATTCAGGCCGGCGCTGCGCTTGTCAGTCGTCCAGGTGATCGGCTCGCTCATCTGCATGAGAGCGACGCTGTCCCCAGCGCCGGCGCGGCTCAGCAGGCCGAGTAGCCCGCCGTCGCTTCGGAGTGCGTTCTCCGGGGAGTGCAGGACCGTGATGCGAGTTGCGGTAGTCACCAGTGTGCCGGTGAACGGTGCGCTGTAGCTAGTCCAGTCCGGCGATTCGAGCGGGACGAACTCGGCGGGCGGCGCGTATGATGAATCGTACGGCACGACGTCGAGATGGTGCCCTGCGTCACAGTCGCGGCTGAAGACCTCGGCTAGGCGGGCGACGACGCCGGGACTGTCTGTCACGGCGACGAATCCGCGCTGCCCGAACGTGCCGTTGCCCTTCGGATCGGAGGGCATCGAGTTCTTGGCGAAGTTGTCCGTGCTCACGAGTGCCAGAGCATCGTCGACGAGAATGAACTTGGCGTGTTGGCAACGGTAGCGGGGCGCGGCCGCCCCCATGAAATAGACCGTGCTGGACGGTGGGTCGTGCAGACGCTCGGCGATCCAGCGCCCGGTGTCGTCGAAGCCGCCGGTAGGTCCGCTCTCGAGCAGGATCGTCACGGTGACCCCGGCCTGGATGCGCTCTTCGATGGCGTTGTAGATGTGCAGGCTCTCGAGCGTGTAAGCCTCTATTCGCAGAGTCTCGTGCGCTGAGGCTATCGTTTCAGAGACGACGTCCAGGGCGGCGTCCGGGGCAGCCGCGAGGGTGAGGCCGGCGGCGGCAGTGAGTTCGGCTGGGAAGTAGAGCACCTCCAGATCCCAACCCGGGAGGCGCAGCCTGCGCCCGTCTACCGGGTCGTCCGGGTCCTGAGCCCAGTCGGCCGCTCTGTCGGTGTCCGCCACTGGAAGGCCTGTTGACTGATCGAGCTTCCGGTACAGCACCTGCTTCGTGATGTAGCCAGCGTAGGGATGGGGGACGGAGGGGCCCGACCAGCCGCAATCTGCCGAACCCGTGCCGTAGGCGAGTGCGTCGACGGCGTTGTCCTCCGGGTCGAGGAGGTATGCACTCTCCCCGGCATCGGTGAAGAGATGGGCGGGCCAGGATCCCTCGAGCGCCTGGACGGGACGGGTCAGGGCCTGAGCTGCCCAGGCAGCGTCGAATCCCCAGACGCGGTAGAAGGCGTCAGCATCCTGAGCAAGCCACGCGATCTGGCCCGGGGCCAGCGTGGCTCCGGTGGGCAGGGAAACGGGACGAGTGTTCGCATCGTCGCTCACCGACCACCCGCTCAATGGGTAGGTGAAGGCGCCGGCGTTGATCAGGGCGATGGCCTCTCCGCTGCCTTCGTAGCTGCCGGGGGCGAGCGCGTAGAGCAGTATAGGAGGATGAACAGCGGCCGACCAGGAGGAACTGCGCGCAACGCCTTCGTAAGCGGCCGTGGCAACGTTGGTCAGCGTGCCACTGAGTGCAGTTCCAACCTGCAAGGAGATCACGATCGAGGTATCAGAGCCCGGCGCGAGATCGTCTAGCTCCCAGCGGAGCAGGCCCGGAGAGGGCTGCCAGAAGGGAAACGGCGAGCGCTGGCCGGCGAAGGCTGTTCCCGAGGGCAGCGCGTCGGTGATGATGACGCTGCTGATGGTCTCGCTACCTGTGTTTGCCAGCGCGAGGTGATAGGTCAGAACCTGCCCGGAGGTAGCGGCGCGCGGCCCCGTCTTGATCAGGCTGAGGCCGGGCGGGGAGTAGCAGGAACTGTGCTCTCCCGGTGTGCCCTGGACTGGGTTGCCGGCGGCATCGCTTCCGTTTCTGGTCAGCCCGTCGTTCGTGCACCAGTTCGCGCCGCTGTCCGTTCCAGCGGGATCCACCCGTTCCATCGTCCTCTTCGCAGCGCTGTCGCCGGCCGGCCACTGACCCCCGTCACCATTGGCAGTGTCGACAACCTGGCCATCCCCGTCTAGCAGCGCGAGGCTCTCCGCCGCCGGGTCGTTCTCCAGTGCACCGGTATAGACCAGGTCGGCCGGCAAGTCACCTATGCTGTCGTCGCCCCGCTCGAGCAGGAAGAAGCCGCCTGCCGGGATTGCTCCTGTGAGCGAGACTGCCGGCGTGCCGTCCCCGGCGACGATCGACCAGCCGGTCAGATCGATGTCGTGCGCCGCGTTGTTGTAGAGCTCGATCCACTCGTCCCTGTAGTCCGCGGCAGTGCCCATCCAGGCTATCTCATTGAAGACGACGTCTAGCGGTGCTGCGGACACATCGACTGCTGCGTTGCTGGCTTGCTGCAGTGTGCGAGTGACTGCTGCCAGCACCAGGCAGCCGGAAAGACACGCGGCGCTGAGGCGAGCGGCAACCTGCCGCTTCCCTTCCTGTCCCATTCCTGGCATCCTGTTTTCCTCCTTGGCTGAGCGACGTGCGCGCCGGCTGCGGCGCCGGCTCCACGATGGGTCGACGAAGGCAACAAAGAAGGCCAGAACACCCTGAAGGGTTGTTCTGGCCTATGGCTAACGCCAGCTCTGTCCGGCTGGCCTCGCGCTCAACGGTGTGTGACTGCTCCGGCCCCCTCCCGCAAGGTGGGCGGGAGTGCCGGACGGGGCGCGAGCCACGGAGCTATTCGATTCTGCTGATCAGTCTATCAGGCGGACGGCCGGCTGTCAAGGGGGTGTTGGCACCGCGCCCGCCCGCGGTGGGCGAGGCGCAGGGCCAAGCCGAGGGGTAGCTGCGGCCTGGTGCTGGGGTGGTAAGCCCGGAAGACGGAAGCAGCGAAGACGGCTCCTGCGCCGTAGTGTGATTGACGGAATGCCGCTCATACGTATACTGCGGGCGAGAAGAGAAGAACACAGCGTGCGGCCGCCTCGTCCGCGTCCGCCTGGTATGGCGGGAGGTCGGAATGAAGATACTTGGGGTTGTCGGCAGTCCGCGGAGGAAGGGGAACACTCATGTACTGGTCTCCCGAATGCTGGACGGCGCGGAGGCGGAAGGGGCTGTCACAGACACCGTCCTTCTGGGCGACCTCACGATTCGTGAGTGTGACGGCTGCCACACCTGCTGGGCGGGGAAGGAGTGCAGCAAGAGGGACGACATGAACCAGTTGTATGCGGCGATAGGCGAAGCGGACGCGCTGGTGCTGGGCACTCCGGTCTACTGGTACGGGCCTACTGCTTTGATGAAGGGGTTCATCGATCGCTTCGTGTACTTCAACAGCCCGGAGAACCGGGTGAAGGTAAGGGGAAAGCGGGCGGTGATAGTAGTTCCCTGCGAGGAGGAGAGCTTCGAGACTGCCGAGCCGGTCGTCGATTTCTTCGAGAGGAGCCTGGCCTACCTGGAGATTGACCTCGTTGGCACGGTGATTGCGCCTGGCGTCACGAAGAGGGGAGAGGTCCGGCAGAAGGAAGCGACGCTGCAAGAAGCCTACGAGCTGGGCAGGAGGCTGGCCAGGTATGCGGGAGCACGTTCACCGGCGTAGGCTGTGCGCGAGCGCGGCATTGCAGCGCTTCCCGCTCCGCTGCTGGTGGTGCTACTGGCCGCTTGGCGGTGCCATAGCGCAGCGAAAGCCGATGCTGGGCAAGCGCGTCCCCGGCGGGCTTCCGCTCCTGTTGGCGGAGCGGACGTCGCTCGAGTCGTTGCCCCAGCTACCGCCGCGCATCACCCTGGCCTGGCCTCTCTCCGGACCGGTGCTATTGCCGGCAGGGCGCGTGGCGTAGTAGCCCGCGTCGTACCAATCCCCCACCCACTCCCAGACATTGCCCGCCAAGTCCAGCGCGCCGCACCAACTGGCCCCGCCGCCATAGCTGCCCGCGGGCGAAGTAGTAGGGTGCCCGTCATCTTGGCCGCCGTCACTCCAGCCCAGCGAGCAATTAACATCGCAGTAGTTCAGCCTAGTCCCGTCGAAGCCATCTCCCCAGGGGTAGATCCGCCCCTCCGCTCCACGGGCTGCGTACTCCCACTGGGCCTCGGTGGGCAACTCGGCGCCAACCCATTCGCAGTAGGCCGCGGCATCGGTCCAGCCAACCTGGGTGACGGGATGCGAGTCCGGAGCACGCGTCCCAGGCCCACCGGGCTGCTCCCAGCTGGCTCCTTCTACCTGCTGCCAGCTTGTGCCGCTCCAGACCCCGCTCCAGCCCTCTATCTCCGCCTCCGTCTCGTAGCCAGCGGAGGTGACGAATAGGCGGAACTGAGCGACCGTGACCTCGGTGCTATCGATCAAGAACCCGTCGACGGCGACTGCGTGGCTGGGGTACTCGTCAGGATCGGCCTCCGGGCTGTCCCCCGGGCTGCCCATATCGAGCGTTCCAGGGGGGACGTAGACCATGACCATTGAGTCCCGCGGCCGGGCCCAGGTTTGCCCAGTGGCGGAGCCCGGCGGCGGGGATTCGATCGCTGCCGGAGCTGCGCTGCAGCCGGCAGCAAGCGCTGCGATTGTGAACACTATGCCCGGCATCGCAGGCCGGACTGACTTCTCCATCCGCAGCTCCCCTCCCGGATTGGACGGCGCGGCAGCCGAGCGCCTACCCGGCGCCCATCTCCCGCCAGCGCCGCTCGGCGAGCGCGATCGCGCCGAGCACGCCGGCGTCCCCTCCCAACGCCGCCGGCACGATGTACTGGTCGATCCGCTCGCTGATTGCTGGAGACTGGAGATAGCCGCCGAGTAGCGTCTGAACCTGGCTGCGGATCATGGGAAAGAGATATTCCTGGCTCATTACGCCGCCGCCCAGCACGATGCGCTGCGGAGACAGGGCCAGGATGAGGTTCACCAGCCCGGATGCCAGGTAGTAGGCCTCCATCTGCCAGGCCGGATGGTCGGGAGGAAGCATCTCGCCCGGACTGCCCCAGCGCCCTTCGATAGCCGGTCCGGCGGCCAGGCCCTCCAGGCAGTCGCCGTGGAACGGGCAGAAGCCGGCGTAATCGTCCTCGGGGTGGCGGGGCACTCGGATGTGGCCCATCTCAGGATGTATCAGGCCGTGCAGCAGCCGGCCGTTGGCCAGCCCGCCTCCGCCAATCCCGGTGCCGATGGTCAGATAGATGAAGGTGTCCAGCCCTTGCGCTGCTCCCCAGCGGAGTTCGCCCAGGGCGGCCGCGTTCACGTCCGTATCGAACCCGATAGGCAATCCTAGTGCTTGACGGAAGGCGCCGGCCACATCTGTATTCGCCCACCCCGGCTTGGGCGTCGTGGTGATGTGCCCGAAGGTCGGTGAACTCGGGTCTGGGTCGACGGGGCCAAACGACCCGATGCCGATCGCCGCCGGGGTCTGGTCTTGGGGCAGCTCCTGGAAGAAGGCGACCGCGTTCGCCAGCGTCTCCTCCGGCAAGGTGGTGCGATAGCGGGCTTCAGAGAGGATGTCGTCCGGGCCCGTTCCGGCGGCGCAGACGAACTTCGTACCGCCAGCCTCGATCCCTCCGAAGACGGGCATCCTTCCTCCCTAGCTACGACCAGCGGTGATGGCCGCTGCGTCTTACGGCCCCGAGTGGACCACTCCTGGAACGCGCGACATTGCTCCGCTGCGTGGCAGTGTACCCCAGAACCCGACGCTTGTCCACCATCTGTCTGCCGGAGCCTCAAGATCGAAGGCGATGCGTGCATGCCCTTGCGGGTGAGACCGATCCGCTGTATACTAGTGGCTCATCCAACGGGCAACTGCGGGGTGAGGCCTGCAGACCAACACACTATCGTTGGTAGGAGGAAGCGAATGTCGAAGTACAGGGTTCTACTGGCGCTGCTATTGGTCTTCTCGCTTGGCTGTGGGCTGCTTGGCGGCAACGGCGACGACGGCGACACTGCGGGCAGCGGCGGCGACACGAGCCAGGACGGCGGCGGTGGCGGCGACGAGAACGGTGGCGATGCTCAGATCGAAGAGCTGGCCGGCGTCGATAGCTACCGCATGAGCTGGGAGTGGGGGTGGACCCCGGACGGGGGAGATGCGGAGGTCGAGGGCTGGGTCCAGGAGTACACTCGCGACCCTGGCGCGTACCGCATCTCGTACGAGTCCGGCGGGTCAACGTACGAGTTTGTGCAGATCGAGGACACGGCCTGGTATTGCTTCGACGACTCGTGCGCCCAATCGGAGATGAGCGCAGAGGACGCAGCCTCCTCGTTCGGAATGTCGCTGGATACGATGACACCGGACGAATCGGACATGGACTACGAGGGTAGAGAGACGGTCAATGGCATCAGTACTAGGCACTACCGCGTCAACCTCGCCTTCACCACCCTGGCCGCGCTGGCCCAGGGTGACGTCAGTGACATCTCGTCCGAGGTCTGGCTAGCCGATGAAAGCGACCTGCCTTCCTTCGTGGTCAAGTACGAGACAAGCTGGCGGGAGACGCGGGGCGAACAGGAGGGCGAAGCCTACTGGTCCTACCAGGTCTACGACATCAACGAGCCCATCACGATCGAGCCGCCCGAGGGCGCGGCGCAGTGGCCGGACGATGTGCCATCGTATGCTGGAGCTACCGACGTGATGCTGATGGGAGGGCTGATCACCTTCACCACGGGTGACGACGTGGCGACAGTACTCGACTACTACGAAAGCGG
>Ga0307421_1000966_pt1 | contig 18155 bp, 16 predicted proteins | sample SalMarWE160270MG_FD_202163 | JGI IMG/M metagenome (GOLD analysis project Ga0307421, IMG submission 202163) | Salt marsh sediment microbial communities from the Plum Island Ecosystem LTER, Massachusetts, United States - WE1602-70 | ecosystem: Environmental > Aquatic > Marine > Intertidal zone >...
CCGTATGCCAGGAACTCCGGTCTCACGTCCAGGCCCGTCACGTGCCCGGAAGGTCCGACGGCCTCTGCCAGGAGGGGTATCTGGAGGCCGATTCCACACCCCGCGTCGAGGCCGCTGCTACCCTGGTGCAGCTCCAGCGCTGCGATGGCTGCCTTCAGCACCGGTCTTCTCAGCGGATCGGTGACCCGCAGCTTCGCCGCGTACTCCTCTGCATCAGTCATCCTCGATCCTCTCGATCTTGAAGAAGACCGGCCTGGACCAGTCGGTGCAGGCGGCAATGGCGGTGCCTGGTTGCCTGTAACCGGGTGTGTCGCCCCCGCTGCCGACCCTCAGGATGTCGTGCCGGATGTCCGCCCAGGCCCAGCCGCAAAACCCATCGGGCACCGTAGACATCTCCTCAAAGCCTTCGAGGACGAATTGCTGGCCGTCGGAGAATACCTCACAGGGACCGATCTCCTGATACTCCTCGGACAGATAGTCGTCGATCAACTCACGGTTGAGGGTCCGCCGGAGGATGGTGATCCTGCATTTGGGCGTCGTCGTGGACATGTGTGGTCTCCTTTCCCTGGCGCCTGGTGGGGCGCGTCGACATCGAGGACTTCGCTCACAACCTGACGGTGAAAGCGCACCGATCCGCGCCCCGCTTCACCGACTCTAGCAGCTCTACGTCCACTGGTGTCCCCGTCACAGTCTCGAACATCTCCTTGAGCCAGCCGCAGGAGCAGAGGCAGTAGGTCTCCGGGAGCTGCGCGGGGCCTTTGGCCACCAGGTGGCAGAAGCACTTGGGATAGACGACCTGGACGACGTCCCCACCTTTCCGTGCATTGCCCTTGCCGATCCACTTCTCCAGGGTGGACACCAGCTTCTCCAGGTCACCCTCGCACTCCTTAGCCGAGGCGACGGCACCTGCGCGGGCGCAGGCCCGTCCGCAGGACTCCATGAGTTTCGTTCGGGCTGCACTATCGAGTTGCGCCTCCATGGCCTCCAGAAGGTTGGTGACCCATCTCTCGGTGAACTCCCGCTGTGCCATGCTGCTTCTCTCCTCAGTCGAGTTGTCAGGGTGAAACGCGCTAGTCGCCCGTCAGGTAAGACCACTCCCAGAACCAGTAGACGAGTCCCTTCCAGCTTCCCCAACGTTCGAAGGCGGCCTCGACCTCCACGCTGCGCACCGGCTCACCGCCGTGCCATTCGTGGGAGACCATCTTGCGCGCCCAGCTATCCACAGGGATGAAGTCGTAGCGCCCCAGCAGAATCAAAAGATTGGCCGCCGAGTAGGCTCCAACTCCGTCGATGTCCAGGAGACGAGCACGGAGCTCCTCGGTTGGCTCGTCCGCTGTGCGGAAACCTTCCAGGTTCAGATCGCCAGAAGCTACGCTGCGTGCCAGCTCCAGCACGTATGGCGCACGGTAGCCCAGCCGACCCACCGAGCGCAGGGTCTGGACGTCGAGGGCTGCCAGTTGACTGGCGATGGGAAACGTTCGGCGCGAGCGGTCGCCAGGCAGCGGATCGCCGACGTGCGAGACCAGCGCCTCGACCATACGGATGGTGCCCGCCCAACTGGTGTTGGTGGTCAAGATGGTCTTGACCACGTCCTCGAACAGGGTAGGAGACCTGAGGATGCGGCCCTGGGCTCGTGCTTCCACCTGAGCCAGTTTGGGCTCTTCGCGTGCCACGGCGTAGAAGTCGGAGAGGTCCTGGTCGAGCCCCAGCATCCAGGTAACCCTGCGCCGTACGTCTTCCTCCTCACTCCAGCCTGGATCGCCAGAGACGTCGACCTGTACCCCATCGCTCGCTTCCCGGATGGCCAACTCCACCACCCGTCCCGAAGAGAGACGCTCGATCCGTGACAGCCGGCCAGAGTCCTCGTGCCACGAGAAGGGAGCGAGCCTCACCCAGCCGTGCGATCTCACTACGGCGGACAAGGAGAATGGAGGCAAGGCAGGTAGTGTTAGCGTCATCGCTACGAATCCAGGTGGTTAACGGCGGGCCGTCTCGCCAGGGTGCCACTCCGGTCGGCTCTGTCCTTGGCCCGGCGGAGTCTACCCAGCACGGTCCTGATCCGCCACCATGGCTTGCAGCCGCGCCGAGTGGATGTGGCAGATAGCCACCGCGATGGCGTCGGCGGCATCGTCGGGCTCAGGCAAAAAGTCCAGGCCCAGGAGGATCTGCACGAGCTTCTGGACCTGCTCCTTGCTGGCTCTACCGTAGCCCGACACAGATTGTTTCACCTCCAGGGGTGTGTACTCGTGGAGGGGCAGACCGGCGTCGGCGATGGCCAGCAAGGCGACGCCTCTCGCCTGGCCTACGGCCAGAGCGGTGCGCACGTTCTTGCTGAAGAAGAGCTTCTCCACCGCAACGGCGTCGGGGCCATGTCGCGCCAGAATCTGGCCCAGCTCCTGGTAGATGACCTGGAGTCTCTCGGGCAGAGGCGTGTCTGGAGAAGTGGTCACCGTTCCGTAGTCCAGAAGGGTGAGGGAGTCGCCATCTCGCTCCACGATGCCCCATCCGGTTATCGCCGTTCCGGGATCAATGCCCAGGACTAACATACGATCTCGTCAGTGTGTCACGCCTGCATCTCTTCGTACTTGACGACTAGCTCCGGGGTAAGGAACAGGTTGGTGTAGACTTGCTGCACGTCATCCAGCTCTTCCAGCGCCTCGATGATGCGCATGATCTTGAAGGTGTCTGCCTCGTCCAGCTCCGTCATGGCCCTGGGGATCATGGTCAGCTCGGCTGCCTCGAGCTCCATGCCCGCAGCCTCCAGAGCTTCCTTGACGCGCTGGAGGTCCTGAACCTTCGTGTAGACCTCCAGGGTGCTCTCGTCAACATTGACGTCCACAGCCCCCTGGTCGATGGCCGTCAGAGCCACTTCCTCAGGATCCAGCTCACCGGCCTCTGCGCTGATGAACCCTTGCTGTTCGAAGAGATAGCTCACGGCTCCCGTCTCGGCCATCTTTCCCCCATACCGCGTCAGGATGCGGCGGATATCGGCCACAGCACGGTTGCGGTTGTCGGTCAAGGTGGCGAGCAGGACCGCGATGCCGTTGGGGGCGTACCCTTCGTAGAGCACCTCGTCGAGGGATTCGCCTTTCAACTCGCCCGTGCCCCGTTTGATGGCTCGCTCGATGTTGTCCTTGGGCATGTTGGCCTGTTTGGCTTTGTCCATCACGAGGCGCAACCGGAAGTTGGAGTCGGGATCGCCACCCCCCTCTCGAGCAGCTATGGACAGCTCGCGGGCGATTCTGGTGAAGACCTGGCCCCTCTTGCTGTCGGCGGCTGCCTTCTTTCGCTTGATGGTTGACCATTTGGAGTGTCCGGACATATACCTACCCCCTTGACTCAAGGTCGGAAAAGAGTAGACGTAGCTGGCGGGCGGTCTGCACGGCCTGACCCTGCCAGTGGTTGTTGGCGAAGACGAAGGTATTCTCGGAGTTCTCCTCCAGCTTCCGAAGTTTGGGTACCCATTCCTCCAATTCCTCGTCGCTGTAGGTGTAATCGTACCGCTCCCAGGCCTCGTCGTGCTGCCACCACTTCTTGGCGTTGCGCCCATGGAAGCGAACGTACGCCGTCTCGCTGGTAACCTCGGCTACGGGAGGTATGAGGCTCTTGAAACGGGGTTGATCGACACAACAGAAGCCCAGATCGTTATCTCTCAGGAAATCAAAGGTCTCTTCACGAATCCATTCACGGTTGCGGAACTCGATCACCAAGGGCAAAGTTTCGAACTGCTGCCGTAGAAAACGGAGGTAGTCGAGGTTGTCGTCGTCGTGGCGGAAGGACCACGGGAACTGGGCCAGCAAACAGCCGAGCTTGCCGCTTTCGATGAGCGGGTCCAGGGCCTCCATGAACTGGGCGAATGAGTCTCCATCCCGTGTTCTCTTGTGAGTCATGTCCTGGTGGGCCTTGAGAGTGAACAGGAAGCCTTCCGGCGTCTTCTCGGCGAGCCGCTGTAGCGTGGACGTGCTCGGGATGCGGTAGTAGGAAAAGTTGAGCTCGGTCACGTTGAACTCCCGAGCATAGAAGGTCAACCATTCACTACGCGGCATACCCTCGGGGTAGTAGGGCCCTACCCAGTCCTTGTAGCTGAAGCCGCTCGTCCCGAAGTGGATCATCTCTCACCCGAGCCGGTGGGGAACTGAGTCCCCCCAACTATAGCCGCACGCTTCTCCGCGACAGACGCCCGAGCCAGCGGGCCCGTCCCTACTTCTTGTAACGATACAGGATGCGACCTCTCGTCGGGTCGTACGGTGACAACTCGACGAGCACCCGATCCCCGAGGAGGATGCGGATGTAGTACTTCCGCATCTTCCCGGAGATGTGGGCCAGCACCTCCGGCCCGCTGTCCAACTGGACCCGAAACATGGCGTTGGGCAAGGCTTTGACCACCACGCCCTCGGCCTGGATCCCCTTGGTCTTCTTGACTCTCTCCTCCAAGTCTCTTCTAGCCATAAAGTCTCCTTCTATTCTGATTCGAAATCCCAGTCTTCGTCGTCCATGTGTTCATCCTCCTCCAGGATGAGGACCTCTCGCCAACGCCCCCCTGCCTCGGGTGGGCCGACGATTCCTTCTTCCTCCAGTTGATCCATGAGTCTTGCCGCCCGCGGATAGCCGATGCGCAGTCTCCTTTGTAGCAGAGAGGTCGAGGCGTGCTCCTGCTCCCGCAGCAGCTCGATGGCATCCTCCAGTAGCTCATCGCGCTCCTCCTCAGCCTCGATGGCCTCGATGCTCCCCCAGGGGGCTTTCGCCTCCTGCACGAAGGGCAAAGTCTGCGTCCAGAAGTGGACCACCCTCTCTATCTCTTGATCGGATACGAAGCACCCCTGAAGCCGCACCAACTTGGACGAGTCGGAAGCCATATACAGCATGTCCCCTTGTCCCAGCAAGGTCTCAGCCCCCGCCGCGTCCAGCACGACCCTGGAATCGACCTGAGAGGTGACCGCAAAGGAGATGCGGGCGGGGAAGTTGGCCTTGATGAGGCCGGTGACCACGTCCACCGAGGGTCGCTGGGTAGCGATGACCAGGTGTATCCCCGTCGCCCGCGACATCTGAGCGAGGCGGCAGATCACACGTTCCACCTCGTCGGGGGCCATCATCATCAGATCGGCTAACTCGTCTATGGCGACGATGACATAGGGCAGCGGCTTCTCGCCCAGCGGCAGCTTGTCGTTGTTGTAATCCTCGATGTTTCGAGCCGCAGCGCCCGATAGGATGGAGTAACGCCTGTCCATCTCCGCCATGACCCACCTCAGAGCCGGCAGCACCCTCTTCATGTCAGTCACCACCGGCGCTACCAGGTGCGGCAGGCCGTTGTAGTGAATAAGCTCCACAGTCTTGGGATCGATCATCAGTAGCTTCAGCCGCTGAGGAGAGTTGTTGAACAGCAGGCAGCTGATGATGGCGTTGATACACACGCTCTTGCCCGAGCCCGTAGCTCCAGCGATCAGCAGATGGGGCATCGTTTCCAGGTTCGCCACCACTGGTTGCCCCGACACGTCCTGACCAAGAGCCAGCTTGAGGGGGGATCGTATGTGCTGGAACAGCTCGGACTCCATCACTGCGCGAAGGGCGACCAGTGAGATGCGGTCGTTGGGCACCTCGATGCCCACCACGGACCGGCCTGGCACCGGGGCCTCGATACGAATGGGAGCGGCAGCCAGGGCGAGGGCAAGGTCCTTTGAGAGGGAGCTGATCTTCCTGACCCTCACCTTCCTGGAGACCAACTCGCCGTCAGTGCCCTTCCGCTCCACGTATCCGGGCTCGACGCCGAACTGGGTGACGGTGGGACCCTGGTTGACCTCGACCACCTTGGCGGGGACGCCGAAACTGTCCAGTGTCTCCTCGATGATCTTCAACTTCCGCCGTGCTTCCGCCTCGCTCAGGGCCTCCAGAGAGACCTCCTCCAGGAGATCGAGGGCCGGCAGTGGCCCTTCCTCGACCTTCCATCGTGTGTGGGGCGGTTTCAGGGCAGCCGCCGGCTCGGAGGCCACGGCGCGTTGAGCGTTGCGCAACTCAGGTGCCAGCGAAGCCGGGGCCTCTTGCGGTGGATACTCCTCCGAGGGCTCGAACCCATCGTCCTCTGTCTCCAGATAGGGCGTGACGTGGTCCTGGTACACCGACGCTGCTCTGCCCCTCAGGGCCGCAGATGCGGAACGGAGCTGCGATGGGGTCAGACGGGCGCACAGGACCAGCCCGGCCAGGCACAGGAGCAGCAGCACCAGGAAGGCGCCGATGTCTCCCAGCGTTTCGTAGAGGGCGGTGCTGATGGCCCACCCGATGTAGCCTCCACCCCTACCCTCCTGGGCCACCTCCAGGGGGTTCGGGTAGAAAAAGTGCAGCAGGCCCAGCAAGCCCAAGAGAAGCAAGAACCCTCCCACAACTCTGAGACGCGGGACAGTCAGCAGAAACTCCAGGTTGCGCAGCAGCAGGATCACGCCCAGGGCGATCATGGCCAGCGCAGCCAGAGACGCGCCCCAGCCAAAGGCCCAACGCAGCAGCATGGACCAACCATCGACGAGCACCCCCCTGGCTTGATCGACCGACAGCAGGTTCAGCAATGTGATCCCACCGACAGCCATCAACAAGAGACCTACTATCTCCTCCCTCAAGCGGGGCTCGAGGCTGATAGGGAACCGTTTCCAGAACGGTGTCTTTTTGGCTTTGGAAGCCTTACGTGTCATCGATACCTATCCCAGGAACGCTGCCTGGTTGATGTCTAAGTGCCATTCAAGAACCCCTTTGCCGCACCAGCGCTGGCAAAAGGGCCTCCAAACTGTGAGGGGGAGCCGTCTCTGTGGCGGTGGAGACAGCCACGGACACGTTATTATACGCCAGCTAGAAGCGTTTGTCAAGAGTAGTAGCTTAGACAGAGAACACCGTCTCCTTCGACGGCTATCCACTCGGTGCCTTTGGCGCAACAGAGAGCCGTAACGGGTAGTCCCCGGCCGATCTCGGTGCTGGTGATTGCCACGTCGGAGCCTGTGCCCTCCTTGAGGCCAACGGTTGCCAGACCCTGGTCCGTGCCCAGCAACAGGCTTTGTACCCCGACCGTCATATCCGTGAGCAGCATGGCCGGCACTGGTATCTCCTCCGTGTCGCGCGTCGTCCTGTCCACCACAGTGATACCATCTCTCCTGGCTACCCATAGTTTCGGTGCGCCGCCCCGTGGGTACAACTGCATCCTCTGTACCCAGGCACCTACTGCGAGCCTCTCGAAAGTCTCGGCTTGCTTGTCGAAGACGGAGATCATTGCATCCTCATGATTGGATCCACACCACACCAGGTCGCCATCGCCCAAGAGGCGGTCTATCTGCCGGGGTTCTGGGCCGCCGCGGCAAACGACGGACATACCCGTCGCCGTATCCAGCACCACCAGGCCCGCGTCGGTTCCCAGCCATACTAGCTGCTCGTCGGGAACGATGTCGTAGACTGCACGAGCCCTTAGTCCATTCTCCTCGGTGTAGTGGGCCCACTCCTCCGTCTCTCTGTCGAAGCGGCTCAGCCCTCTGTCGGTGCCGAGCCAGGCAGCTTCTTCCGTGAGCACTATACACTCCACGCCATCACTGATGAGACCTTCCTGCCGCGTGTAGGTTTCAAAGCGTCGAACGTTGAGGATCACTCTGGTGACCCCCAGGTCAGACCCGTAGGCGAACCAGGTCTCCCTCTCGTCTGCCGCCAGGGACCGAACGGTGTCACTGGCCAGTCCGTTGGCCACACCGTAGATACGGGCGATGGGCTCCCGCAGAATCAGCGGCGCAGCCACGTCGCCACCGGCGATACGGTTCGCTTCGCGCTCGCATTCGGCCGCTTCGTCTTCCCTTCCCAGATTGGTGAAACACGATGCCTTGTCTGTCCAGGCCTGGACGTTCAGAGGGTCGATGGCCAGTGCTGCGTCCAGACACTCAATGGCCTCCTCGTAGCTCTCCAGTCCTGAGAGGGACGTAGCTTTGAGCATCCAGGCCTCGACGTTGCCCGGCTCCGCTTGCAGCACCCTATCGAAGCATTCGACGGCGCTGTCGAAGAAGCCGGAGTCTATCATGACCAAGCCGTCTTCGTGCCATTGAGTGGTCGTTCTTGGTGGCATTACGCCCTCTGCAAAAAAGGGCCAACCTCTCAAGCGGTTAGCCCATCAAGCTTGCTCTGGAGCCACCCATCGGACTTGAACCGATGACCTAGCGCTTACGAGGCGCTTGCTCTACCGACTGAGCTAGGGTGGCTCGCATGGGCCGTGCTGGACTTGAACCAGCGACACCCTGCTTAAAAGGCAGGTGCTCTAACCAAGCTGAGCTAACGGCCCATCAGGGGCCAAACCCCCTTAGCGCAAGTATAGCACAAGGCACAAAGGATTTCAACTGCGTGCACGATTCGTCTGGAACGTGGTCAATACCTCGAGGTGCCTCTCAGGGACTGTAGCCGCACGGCATGCCGTGCGACTACGTCGCCGCTGCCGACCTCACCAACAGGCGCCCACGTGTGGTACAATAGGTCCGAAGACACACTGAGGGTTGGGAGGTGCCATGGAGTTGGGTTCGGACGTCCGGCGGGTTCGAATCGCCTTTCTTCCCACGCCGGTCGTGGAGATGAGACGGCTCTCCGAGGAACTGGGAGGCCCCCGCATCCTGGTCAAGCGCGACGATCAGACGGGGCTAGCCACAGGGGGCAACAAGGCACGGAAGCTAGAGTTCCTCATCGCCGACGCCTTGGATCAAGGTGCGGATACCGTGCTCACGGTGGGTGGGCCGCAGTCGAACCACGCCCGCCAGACAGCCGCGGCCGCCGCCATGTACGGGCTTCGCTCGGTGCTCGTTCTGAGCGGCTCCGATCCCGGGGAATGGAACGGGAACCTGCTCCTCGACGATCTGTTGGGCGCGAAGGTGCGCTGGGCCGGTGATACGCCACTGGACGAGGCATTGACGGCTGCGGCCAAGGAAGAGGAGAAAGCAGGGCATCGTGTCTACGTGATACCCCTGGGCGGGTCCACTCCTGTCGGTGCTACCGGCTACGTGGTAGCCATGGCAGAGCTCAAGTCACAACTAGACGAGCTGGAGTTACAGGTCGACGCCGGGGTCCTGCCTACCGGTTCGGGAGGGACGCAGGCAGGGATGCTGGTGGGCGCGAAAGCCTTGGGCTTCCCAGGTCAGATCGTGGGGATCAGCGTGTTCGCCGATCGGAGCACCATGGTGCCGATTCTGAAAGAGCTTGCTCCCAGCACGGCGGAGTTCCTGGGCCTGGACGTGGCCTTCGATGACGGCGATTTCGTGCTCTACGACGACTACCTTGGCCAGGGCTATGGAGTCCTTGGGGCTCCCGAGCGAGAGGCGATCCGACGAGTGGCACGGTCGGAGGCCATTCTGCTGGACCCGGTGTACACGGGCCGTGCCATGGCTGGTCTGCTCGATCTGATCGGAAAAGGGGTCTTCCACGCCGGCCAGACGGTTCTCTTCTGGCACACCGGGGGCACGTCTGCCCTCTTCGAGTACGCTGAAGGGCTGACGTAGGGCGCTCGCCGAGACCTCGAGGACCAGGAGCTGCTTCAGGCCGCCAATACGGGCGGCGGTCCAGGTGGGAGGAATGGCGGCCGACGAAGGCTGTGCTGCCCCGGGAATGCCCTCTCTCGTTGACTTTTGAGGGTGGAGTCCGTACAATCAGGCCAACCCCTGCGGAGGCGATACGGGAATGGCGAAGAAACTGATGTTGATAGACGGCCATGCGCTGGCCTATCGTGCGTTCTTCGCTTTGCCAGTGGATGGCTTCTCCACGTCCAAAGGCGAACTGACCAACGCCGTCTATGGTTTCTCCATGATGCTGCTGCACGCCCTCCAGGCAGAGAAGCCCGACTACATCGCTGTGACCTTCGATGCGCCTGTTGCTACCTTTCGCCACGAGGAGTTCGACGAGTACAAGGCCCACCGTCCGCCGATGCAGGAGGAGATGCGGAGCCAGATGGACCGCATCCGCCAGGTGGTGCAGTCGTTGAACATGCCTGCGTTCGAGCTTCCGGGCTACGAGGCGGACGACCTGATAGGATCGCTGGCCAAGCAGGCCGCTGGCCAGAAGGTGGAGACGGTCATCGTCACCGGCGACAATGACACGTTGCAACTGGTGTCACCGTTGGTGAAGGTGATGACGCCGGGGGGCTACAGTCAAAGGTTCTCGGAGGCCAAGCTATACGACGAGGATGCCGTCAGGGAGAAGTACGGCATCGATCCCGTCTTCGTGGCGGACTACAAAGGGCTGGTGGGCGACAAGTCGGACAACATACCTGGCGTCTCCGGGGTAGGAGACAAGACGGCCCGGCAGCTCATCCAGCGCTACGGCAGCATCGAGCAGATCTACGAGCATCTGGACGAGATAGAGTCTACCCGCGCCAGGAAGGCCCTGGCCGGGCAGGAGGAGCAGGCGCTTCTGAGCAAGCACCTGGCCACCATCGTCACTGAGGTACCCATCGCTCTCGACCTGGACCGGTGCAGAACCAGCGACTACGACCGCGAGAAGGTGACGGACCTCTTCCGGGAGTTGGAGTTCAGGAGCCTCGTGCAACGGCTTCCAGCCAGCGATCGCGGGCGGGCGGCCACTCAGATGACGTTCTTCGGTGAAGAGTCGCGGCCGGGTGAGGTCTCGGTGGCCGTGAGCACCGAGGAACAGTTGGCTTCACTGGTCTCTGAGCTCTCCGGCGCAGCACGGATCGCCCTCGACGTGGAAACGACCAGCACCGACGCGATGAAGGCGGATCTGGTGGGGCTCTCCTTTGCAGCGGAGCCGGGGCGGGGCTTCTACGTGCCCGTGGGACATCTGCTGACCCGGGGCAAAGGAGGCCAGTTGGACCTCGAGTTGGTCGCGGAGCGCTTGCGCCCGGTGCTGGAGGATTCGAAGGTCAGCAAAGTCGCTCACAACGGGAAGTACGACCTCACCGTGCTAGCCCGCCACGGGATGGCTGTGCGCGGACTGGACTTCGACACCATGATCGCGGCTTACCTCGTGGAGCCGTCACGGCGGGGCTTTGGATTGAAGGAGTTGGCCTGGAACAAGCTGGGTCTGGAGATGACGCCCATCACCGAATTGATCGGCAAGGGACGCAACCAGATCACCATGGCTCAGGTGTCCATCGCCGCCGCCGCCGCGTATGCGGCCGCCGATGCCGACGCCACCCTGCGTCTGCTCGCGGTCCTGGAGCGGGAGCTGCGAGAGCGCGGGGCGTGGGACCTGTTCCGCGACGTGGAGATGCCACTGGTGCGGGTCCTGATGGACATGGAGACCACCGGAGTGGCGCTGGACACGGAGCAACTGAAACAGATCTCCACGGTCATGTACCAGCGTGTGGTGGAGTTGGAGCAGCAGATCCAGCAGCTTGCTGGCCACCCCTTCAACGTGAGTTCCACTCAGCAACTGGGAGAGGTCTTGTTCGAGGAACTGGCTCTGCCGGCCAAGTCGAGGACCAAGACCGGGTACTCGACGAGGGCAAGTGTCCTGGAGGAACTGAAGGATCAACATCCCATCGTTCGCCTGATCCTGGAGCACCGGCAACTGACCAAGCTCAAGTCCACGTACGTGGACGCACTTCCACTCCTGGTGAATCGGGAGACGGGCAGAGTGCACACGTCGTACAACCAGACCGGCACCGTGACGGGGCGTATCTCATCCAGCGATCCCAATCTCCAGAATATCCCTGTGCGCACCGAGCTGGGGCGCCACGTGCGCGCCGCGTTCGTCGCCGAGGAGGGCTGGCAGCTTCTGGGAGCTGACTATTCTCAGGTGGAGTTGCGCATCCTGGCGCACATCTCACAGGACGAGAACTTGCTCGCAGCCTTCGCCCGTGGCGAGGACATCCATTCCAGCACGGCGGCTACGGTCTTCGAGGTGCCGTTGTCTGAGGTGACGTCCTCAATGCGTCGCATCGCCAAAACCATCAATTTCGGCATCATCTATGGCATGGGTGAGTACGGTCTGGCGCAGAGGACCGATCTCTCCGTCGAGGACGCTCGGAAGTTCATCGCCAACTATTTCACGCGGTACGAGAAGGTAGGGGAGTACATAGAGAATACCAAGCGAGAGGCGCGCGAGAACGGATGCGTGTCTACCATCCTAGGGCGGCGTCGCTACTTCCCGGAGTTACGGACCACCAGCCGTGCCCATACGGGGGTGAAGCGAGCCGCTGAACGCGAGGCGATCAACATGCCCATCCAAGGCTCCGCCGCAGATATCCTCAAGATTGCCATGGTGCGCCTGCACCGGGTACTCGAGGAAGAGGATCTGGCGGCCCGGATGATCCTCCAGGTACACGACGAACTGGTTCTCGAGGTGCCCCATGGGGAGTTAGAACGCGTGGGGCGGCTGGTGCGCTCGGTGATGGAGGGAGCGTGGGAGCTGGATGCCCCTTTGAAGGTGGACGTGAAGCTGGGCAGAAACTGGGAACAGATGGAGGATTACCAGGTCTAGCTATGCTGAAACGGCCATCGAGTGAGATAGAGACGCTGCTTCGGGATGCCATTCTGTCGGCGCAGGAGGCCGGTGATTTGCCGGCCTTCGATGTGCCATCTGTAGTGGTGGAGCGACCTCAGCGAGAGGAACATGGGGACTATGCTGCCGCGGCTGGCTTGCAGTTGGCCGGCGTGGCGAGGATGCCGCCTTTGCGTATAGCGGAGGCCATCGCCTCTCGCATACCCGAGACGGACTTCCTATCCAAGGTGGAGGTGGCCCCACCCGGATTCGTCAACTTCACTCTCGATGACGGCTGGCTGGCTGGACAGGTGGATGAGATTCTCGCCGCTGGGCAGAGCTTCGGGGATGTGCCTTTGGGGGGAGGCGAACGCGTCCAGGTCGAATACGTCAGCGCCAACCCCACCGGCCCGCTTCACGTCGGATCGGGCAGGAATGCGGTCATCGGGGATAGCCTGGCGAACGTGCTGGAGGCCGCCGGCTACGAGGTCCAGCGCGAGTTCTACGTCAACGATGCTGGCACCCAGATCAGGGTCTTCGCGGGTACACTGTACGGCCGGTACGCCCAGGCACTGGGTCGAGACGAGCCCATACCCGAAGGCGGTTACCCTGGTTCCTATCTGGTGGAGCTTGGGGACGAGATCGCCCGTCAGGAAGGCAACAGGTTCCTGGAGATGCCTCGAGAGGAGGCGCTCGATGCCCTCTGCGATGTGGGCCTGGAGAAGATGCGGGCCAGTATCAAGGACGACCTGGCCTTGATGGGCGTCACTCACGACCGGTGGTTCTCCGAGCGAAGCCTCTACCAAGAGGGGCTCTTCGACACCATCAAGGCCTTGCTGGAGGAGAAAGGGTACGTAGCTGAACGAGACGGAGCTGTATGGTTTACTTCGAGCGACCTGGGCGACGACAAGGACAACGTTCTCATCCGCTCCGATGGTGAGCCTGGCTATTTGGCCTCCGATATCGCGTACCACTACGACAAGTTCGTCGTGCGCGGCTTTCAGAAAGTCATCGACGTGTGGGGTGCTGACCACCAGGGGCACGTGCCCCGGATGAAGGCGGCGATGAGGGCCATCGATGTGGATCCCGACAACCTGGTGATCATCATCTATCAGTTGGTGACTCTGAGACGCGGTGGGGAGATCGTCAGGTTGTCCAAGCGAACGGGAGATATCATCACTCTGCGAGAGGTGCTGGAGGAGATCGGTCCCGACGCCGTGCGCTACTTCCTTATGGCCCGCGCCGCGGACAGCCAGATGGATCTGGACCTGGACCTTGCGGTGGAGCAATCGAGCGAGAACCCGGTGTACTACGTGCAGTACGGCCACGCCCGCATCGCCAGCATCCTGCGGTACGCCGAGCACATAGACTACAGCGACGGTGACGTCTCGCTGTTGAGGCACCCGGCGGAGCTGGCGCTCATACGGCAGATGCTCCGTCTGCCGGAGATCGTGGAGAAGGCCGCGACCAGCCTCAGCCCCCACTATCTACCGTTCTACGCCCAGGAACTGGCGGGTGCGTTTCACCCCTTCTACAAGCAGTGCCGCGTGGTCTCGTCGTTTCCCGAGGACATGGCCCTCAACAAAGCGCGTCTGAAGCTGGTGGCGGCGGCGAAGATCGCCCTGGCTCGGGTGCTTGCTCTGATGGGCGTCGGTGCCCCCGAGGTCATGTAGTTAGCCTCCGCTCGGGCAGCTCATCGCGTGGCACGGTTGACTTTATCCCCTCTCCATCATATAATCTGGCGAAGGTGGGCGGGTAGCTCAGCTGGGAGAGCGCTTCCCTTACAAGGAAGAAGTCGCAGGTTCGAGTCCTGTCCCGCCCATTTGTGGTTTGTGAGGTGGCTGGGTGGCGGTATGGCAGTAGCAGAGGTACAAGATCTCGTTCTATTGCTGGGCAAGGACGGCAAACGGTTCCTGGTCCGGTTGAGCCCCGGCGAGCAGTTGCACACGCATCGGGGCTTCTTCAAACATGACGACATCCTGGGCCAACCCTTCGGCTCGCAGTTGCCCTCTCATCTGGGATACCCCTTCTACCTTCTGCGACCCTCTATCCACGACTTGATTATGAACGTCAAGCGCGAGAGCCAGATCATCTATCCCAAGGAGAGTGGATACGCCCTGCTGAAGATGAACGTTCTGCCTGGCTCCAGAGTTGTGGAAGCGGGCACGGGCAGCGGGGCGATGACCATAGCCCTGGTGCGGGGGGTGATGCCCTCGGGCAAAGTCTACTCTTACGACAGGCGGCAGGACATGATCGACCTGGCCGGCCGAAACCTGTCCAAACTAGGCTTCCAGGACTACGTGGAGTTCAAGTGCCGTGGGCTGGCGGAGGGGTTCGACGAAACAGAGGTCGATGCTCTGTTCATGGACGTACGCGAGCCTCATCACTACGTCTCACAGGTGAGGGAGGCCCTGGCGCCAGGCGCCTTCTTCGGGGCCCTGGTGCCCACCACCAACCAGGTCTCTGCCCTCCTGGAGCGATTGGAGGATGGGGGGTTCGTGGATCTGGAAGTAAGCGAGATCCTCGTCCGCCACTACAAGACCGTGCCCGAGCGGCTGCGTCCGGAGGACCGTATGGTCGCCCACACCGGGTATCTGGTGTTCGGCCGACCCTCGATTGAGCAGCCATGCAGCACCCCAGAGTCAGAGTAGTCACCGATAGCACATGCGATCTGTCGCAGGCCGAGATCGAAAAGCTGGGCGCCGTCATGGTCCCCTTGTCCGTCAGTTTCGGACCTGAGGTCTTCTACGACGGGCAGTTGTCAAGTGACGAGTACTGGGAACGGGCTGGAGGCACTTATTGGCCCAAGACGTCTCAGCCGTCGGCAGGAGCTTTCGAGCGAGTCTTCGGCGCTCAGTTGATGGCGGGATACGAGGTCTTGTGTCTGACGCTCACCGGTCACCACAGTGGCACGCACGGAACGGCCCTTGCTGCGGCGCGGAGGTTGGGCGACAAGGTTGCCGTGGTGGACTCGCGCAGTGTGTCGATTGGGATGGCGTGGCAGGTTATGGCCGCGGCCGAGGCGGCATCAGAGGGGGCGGAGCGCCAGGAGATCGTGGCTCTGGTCGAGGACATGGCGAAGAAGACCCGCCTTTTTGCGGTCCTGGATACCATCGAGAACGTGAGGAGGGGCGGAAGGGTCTCCAGGGTCATGCCCTTGCTCAATCGAATGATGGGTATGTTCGATCTCAAGGCTGTGCTGGCCATGGCGGATGGCGAACTGGGCTTGGTGGCCGCACTCCGTTCCTACGAGGGCGCTTTGAGCAGAGTGCGCGGTGAGACTCTAGGGTTTGCCCCGCTGGAGAAGATCGGGGTGATACATACGCGTGTGCCAGAGATGGCCTCTGCCTTTGCCGATACTCTGGCCGACATGGCTGGACTGGACAGGGAAGAGGTCCGCGTGGTGGAGGTAGGCCCAGTCCTGGCCTGCCACGCGGGCCCGAGGGTGTTGGGTGCGTTTCTGCTGAGCAGGTCGCTCCCCGATTGAAACGAGGGGCGTGAGCACGGGCTGGTCTGTGATAGAGCCCGGCCGGTCCCGAGGTTGCCGCGGCAGCACACGCGAAGCGAGTCTACGGGGTTTCTGCTTCTCAGCCAACGATGACGGAGGGTTATCATGTTCCGAAGGCGACGTTTTCGGCCGTTGAGACCTCTTCGGCCGCGACGGCCCATGCCCGGGAGGGGGCCGGTTCCCGAGCCTCTGCGGCGAGCGATGAACCTGTTCGAGGAGGGCAAGTTCGAAGAGGCAGGGCAGGCCTTCGAGAAGCTGGCCCAGGGTGCCGAGGAGAGCGGCATGCTCTTTCGGGCGGGCCACCTCATGGCTCAGACCGCGCGCTGCTACCTGAAGCTCGACGACGTGGATGCAGCCTACGACAAGGGAAAGAAGGCGCTGGATCTGTTCAAGCGTTCCGAGCGGCCCGCCGCGGCCAGACGTTTGGCGGAGAGGATGGTCAAGGCGCTCAAGGAGAAGGGCCGTGAGGCGGAGGCGGAAGCCCTGGAGCGGGAGCTGGAGCAGATGCCTGCGCCACCGCGTGCAGGCAAACGTCGTGGGGAGCTTCCAGGGAAGTGCTCTCAGTGCGGCGGACCGGTCAGGGAAACGGACGTCACCTGGGTGGGTGCGTCCTCTGCGGAGTGCCCGTATTGCGGCTCGGTGATTAAGGCTGAGTAGCGCCTGGCGTTCGCGCCAGTGGATGATGGTCGAGCCGGCGTCACGTGCGGCGGTGCCCGCAGCGCGGGATCACTGTTCTCCCAGCGCCACGGAGTAGATACTGTTCAGCTTCTCCCGGAATACTGTCGGGGAGTAGAGTCTTTTCGCTCGTTCGCGAAGTGCCGCTCCGCGCTCGGTGGCTAGTTCCCCGTCATCGAGCAGCGAAGCGACGGCCTTCGCCAGAGAGCGTTCGTCCACTGCCTCAGCGTACGTCCCCCATTCCCCCAGATACTCACGGCTCACCGGCGTGTCGAAGGCCACGGTGGGCAGGGCCATGGCCATATAGTTGGACAGTTTGCCGCTGCCCTCGGTGGCCGATACCTTGGGGCCTACGGCAACGTCGCCCAGACGCAGGAAGCGGTGCGCCTCGAGATAGTGGATCCTCCCCGTGAAGGTCACACGCTCGGCGATGCCCAGGTCCTCTGCCAGGGCCCGGTAGTACTCCACGTTGGGGTGCCCCATGACCAGGCAGTGAACGTCGGGATGGGTGTGCGCTAGGTGCCGCGCTGCCTTCAGTAGCAGGCTGGTGCCCTGGTACTCGGCTAATAGACCCAGGTAGACCACGAGCTGGCAACGCGGGGGAAGGCCCAGTCTCCGCTCGAGGGCCAGCTTCTCTTCCTCGGAGCCTTCTGGGCAGAAGAGGTCTGTATCGACGGCGTCGGGAAGGACGTGGATTCTCTTCTGTGCACACGAGAACTCCTGGCGGAGAAGACGTGCCGCGTGCTGGGAACTGACGATGATGTCTCTGGGCAGATGGTCTATGAGCTCCTCGAGCCTGCGTAGCGGACCACGGAGGCGACTGGTGGGCGACAGAAAGCGATGGTCTATCATCTCGCCGGTCAGACTGCCCTGGAAATCGAAGATCAGCGGGATGCGCCATAGACGACTGAGGGGACAGCCTATCAGGGCACCTTCGTGCAGATGAGCATGGATGACGTCCGGCCTGCGTCGCAAGGTGCAACCTAGCGAGGTGAAGGACAGAAGTGCGTCCAAGACGATCTTGTGCAGAGATGATCCAACCTCGTACTGCCGGCGCCAGGGGATGCGGGGTGTGCGCACGATACGCAGCCCGGCGATGTCTTCGCCGTTGTGATAAGTGCAGACAGTGACCTGGTGGCCCAGCTCTTGCAGCGCGAGGACTTCCACGAGGATGCGGACGTGACAGCCGTAGTCGGCAAAGAAGGAAGTGGGGGCCAGAATCAGGACGTGGAGCGTTCGATCAGTTGCAGCTTTCTCTTGCGCGATAGTTGCCGTATCGAAGCCTCCTGCCGTCTGGCCTCCGTAGCCGTGGCGTGCTCTTGTTGGTAGACCAGAGTCACCGGCAGGCGGGCCCGGGTGTATCTGCTGGCCTTTCCCGCTTGATGAGTGCGAAGCCTGCGCTCGAGGTCTGTGGTCCAACCTGTGTACAATGTGCCGTCCGCGCACAGCAGGACATACGTGTATGGCATGTCACTCGGGGCGTCGCCCCTGCTGATCCATCCTCTTCTTGAGGTCGCGGAACTGGTTTAGGCCGAGCATG
>Ga0307421_1000968_pt1 | contig 18099 bp, 26 predicted proteins | sample SalMarWE160270MG_FD_202163 | JGI IMG/M metagenome (GOLD analysis project Ga0307421, IMG submission 202163) | Salt marsh sediment microbial communities from the Plum Island Ecosystem LTER, Massachusetts, United States - WE1602-70 | ecosystem: Environmental > Aquatic > Marine > Intertidal zone >...
TAACCTTTGTTTTATCTAAATCACCTAAGTAAAATCTTGGTTCTCTAAAGACATTATATTCTTTTGGATAAACAAGAAAAACGTGCCTTTTATTTTTTCTATTGAAATGTTTTATTCCTAAATAAATTCCTGAAATAATATCTGCTTCTCCAAGTTTTAACCTGTATTTTTTATTTATTTCAAGTTTTATCATCTTAATGTTCTTGGTCTAACACATATTTTCCTCTTTTACTTTCACAATACCACATCCTACACAAACTACAAGTTCCATCACAATCACTTAAGTATTGTAAAGCCTTAATAATTATCTCGTCTGTTGTGCTCAGTTTATCTCCACTTAGAAATCTTTCTTGAAGGGTTTTCTTTTCTTTACCCATTAAATTAAAATAAAAAACTTATTTATAAGAATTATTGTTATTTAATAAATAATTTCATAGCTATAGAAATTAAAAATCCTATCACACCTAAAATTAAAATTCCAACTGCAGAAACCTTTGTAATTTGTTCAAACTCTTGTTTAGTTGGTTTTTTTAGAGTGTGCCAAACACGTTTACATTTGATTAAAAATGACTTTGTTTTTGTAAGTGTTTTCATAATTCAAAGAAATATTTAGGGTTTTTAAGGTTTATTCAAGCGCAGGATGATTCATAAGATTTTTAATATTCTCTAAAGCATCTCTAAATCGTCCATTATATTCTACTTCTTCTCCTGCTAATAATTTTTCTAAAGTTTCACAAATATCATTATAATGAAAAAATTCTCCTGAATCATCTTCTAGAGGTTGCTCAATAAAACGAGTACTAGGAGATAAATATTGGTGAGGTTTTAAGACAAGGCCATTAATTCTTTTTTTAGAAATTATTTTATCTATAAATTTAAATGCTTCTTTGTAATCTTCTATTATATTTCTTTTTAATTCTTGGTCCATTTTATTCAAAGAACTCAATTCCTAATTCGTCTTCAATTTCTCCGTGTCTTATTGATTCTAATGACTCTCCTTGCCCAAGAATTTGTGCACTTTTAACTCCAGTAACTATTAATAAAACTCTAATTGATTTCTCCATGTCATCTGCAATTTGAGCTCCACCAATTAATTTTGCATTTGGATCTAATCTCTCTCCAACTGTTTCTATTATTAGTTTGTATTCATCAAGGCTCATATCTGGCCCTCCAATAACATTTACTAAAGCTCCTGTTGCATCTGAAATATCTACGTCTAATAATGGATTTTGAATTGCTTTTTCAACTGATTCAATTGCTCTTTGAGCACTGTCTGATTCTCCCATTCCAATTAAAGATACTCCTCCATCAAGCATAACTGCTCTTACATCTGCAAAATCCAAATTTACGAGTCCATTAGTTGTTACAAGCTCTGTTATTCCTTTAACTGCATTTGTCAAAATCTCATCTGCAATTTTAAATGCTGTATGCAAGGGAAGTTCTGGAGCTAATTCTAATAATTTATCATTTGGAATCACTATTAAAGTATCTACAACTGACTCTAATCTCTCTAAACCATCTGATGCATTTTCTAATCTTTTTCTTCCTTCAATTGTAAAAGGCAAAGTTACAACTCCTATTGTTAATGCTCCTTGTTTTTTTGATAAACCTGCAACAATTGGAGCTGCACCAGTACCTGTTCCACCCCCTAAACCACATGTTATAAAAATCATATCACTTCCAGAAAGTTTCTTTTTTATCTCTGATTCTGATTCTCTTGCTGCCTCTGCCCCTACTTTTGGATTGCTTCCTGCACCAAGTCCTTGAGTTAATTCTCTTCCAATAAGGATTTTTTGATCTGCATTAGTATATAACAAATCCTGGGCATCTGTATTAATAGCAATTAATTCTCCTCCTTTAATTCCAATTTCTCTCATTCTGCTTAAAGAGTTTCCTCCTCCACCTCCAATTCCAACAACCTTTATTTTTGCTGTCTGCCTCTTTAATAATTCTGCTAATTCTTGATCTATTGCCCTTAATTCTGGAGACAAACTTGAAGACATTTCTTGAGACATTTCTCTAATCTCTGAAGAATAAATATCGTCCATATTTTAATTAGATTGAATTGCTTTATAAGAATTATTGTGATTTTTTGTGATGATTAAATTTTTATATAAGAAATTCTTGAATAAGTTATGAAAAAGATTATGGCGTTTGTTTTTTTAGTCCTTGCTTTTGTGACTTCTTTTTTTGGAAATTTTAATTTTACTGGAAGAATAATATCTGAAAACTACTTTAATTTTCTTCCTTTAAATCTGATTGCTATTGCGTTCTTGTTAATTTCAATTTTAATGTTCACAAATAAAAAAAGTTTAGATGCAATAATTATTCCTACAGGAGGGCATGAAAAAAATATTGAAAGAGCAAAAAGAGGTGAAGAAAAAGAAGCTAAATATTATCTCATAAGCGGACATATTAACAAGAATAATCCCATCAAAGAATCTCAAACAGCAGAGATATATAATGAACTTAGAAAATATGGCATAAAACCTTCTCAAATGAAAATTGAAGGAAAATCAAAAGATAGTTTAGACAATATTATGTATTCTTTAGAAAAATTAAAAGGAATGAAAAATATAGGAATTGTTTCTTATCCTAAACATCTTAAGAGATTTGAATATATTATAGAAAAAGCAAAAAAAGAAAAAATAATTCCTTCAGATTTAGAGATAACTTATATTCCAACAAATGAAAGTTCTAAGGAGAAAATATATGGTTTTTTGGCTTTATTAAAAGAAAAATATAGGCTAAGAAAAGGAATTAATCAAGGTAGAAAAAAGAAATCTGGTTTTCTTGGACAGATTATAAAGAAGATTACTGATCCTGGAACAGTTGAAGAATAATTATCTCTTTTTTAATTCTTTATTAAATTCAGAAAATAATTTGTCTAAATTTATGCTATCAAAATCAAAAACTATATCTGCCTTAAGATTACTGCAACAATCGTTGTATTCTCTAAACCATCGTTCCATTGAATTTTTCACTTGATTAGTTATTTTTTCTCTTTTTCCTAACAACTTTAAAGCTGTCCTGATGTCTGGAATATTTAGCCTTATTATAAAATACCTTAAATTTTTGGACTTAAATAATTTAATAAATTGCTTATATCTCCGGTCCATACTTTTGTCTAGAATAATTAGTTTATTTTTAAAAGGATAGTTCTCAATTAAATGATGATTATAATCTTGAAGTAACTGCTCATCCTTTTCTTCTGAATTAGTTAATTTTCTTTTTCTAATTATTTCCCGAATAAAATCATTATTAATACGAACTGCCTTATATTTTTCTTCAAGAATTTTAGCAAGAGAGGTTTTTCCACAACCAGGAACTCCTGAAAAAGCTATTATAAATGGGGAATGAAGTATATTAACATTCTTAAGTTTTGAAAAAAGATTTTCAGAAATTGCATTATATTGATTCTTTGTCATTTTCTTCTTGCTTTTTACCTTCAATTGGTTCGATTTCCTTTTCTTCATCTTTTTTCTCTTCAATTTCCTTAACTTCCAATTCCAAATCCAAAATATCTTGAAATTTATCTTTAAAAAGTTCGATAAATGATTTCATTGGTTTTTCAACCTCTAAAATAAGTTTTTTATCTTTTATTTCAAACTTTAAGTCTCTTTTAAATAAGAAATCAATAAGAGCTTTTACTTTTTCATTTATGTTCTCTACTTTTCTTAAAATTTTTATTTTATATTCTACATCTTTTCCTGCAATTGGATTATTAAAATCAACCATTACTCTTCCTCCTGTAACAGTTAAAATCTTTCCTATTCTTCCATCAAAATTAAACATAACTCCTGGGATTGGATTTATTTTTTGTTCTACAAATATTTTAATTGGCATCATTTGAATAAGATTAGCATCTCTTTTTCCAAAAGCTTTTTCAGGAGTCAATTCAATATTATATTCGCCAATTTCTTTTCCTATTAAAAAATTATCAATTCCATCTAAAAACATTCCTTGTCCTAAAGAAAATATAAATGGCTTTGGCTCTGTTTTTAAATCTCTATCTTTTAAATCTTCTTTTATATTTGAATCAAAAATATCTCCATCTCTTATTCTTGCTGTAAATTCTATCTCAATAAAATCTTTTTTTCTAAGTTCCATTTATTTTCGTAATTAAAAATGTTTATAAATCTATTTTTTTTGAATGTATTATGGTTTTTAAAATAATTAATGCTACAGAAGCAAAAGTAGGTACAAACATAATCTTTGATGGAATGTCTTGCACTGTTAAAAGTATTGATATTAGTAAAACTGGAAAACACGGACATGCAAAATGTAGGATAGAAGCTGTAGGAATAATCACTGGACAAAAAAAAGTTTTTGTTGTTCCTGGACATGAAAGATTAGAAGTTCCAAAAGTTGATAAGAGAAAAGGGCAAATATTATCAATAGGAGAAAATACTGTTAGTTTAATGGATTTAGAAAGTTTTGAAACTTTAGAAGTTCCTTGTTCTGAAGAAATAAAATCTGAAATAGCAGAAAACTCAAATGTAGAATATTGGGATGTAGAAGGTGAAAAAATAGTCAAGAGGAAGTTGTAAAATGATGTTAAAATTAAATAAAAATTTGTTTAACTTTCTAAAAGAGAAGGTTAAGCGAAGGAAACCGTAGGTGTCCTCGCAATGGCTAAAATAAAAGAAGCTCAAAACAGAATATTCAAAAACATATTTGTGTGCAAAAATTGTCATGCAAAGATTAGAGCAGATCCTCAAAAAATTCTAAAAGGAAAAGTTAAATGCAGAAAATGCAAAAAAAGTGCATTTCGTCCTTTAAAGAAAAAATAAAATTAAAAAAAGAGAAATAAATGAATTTAGCGATTTATGATTTGATATTGCTTGGAATTTTTTTAATCTTTCTAGCAATATTTCTTTATAGAAGAAGAAAAAGAATAAAGAAACAAGGACTTTTACTTTTATATAGAAGTAATTGGGGAATAAGATTAATAGAAAAAACTGGAAAAAAATATAAAAAACTTCTAACAGTTCTTAGTTATATTTCTATAGGAATAGGATATCTCCTTATGGTCACTATGGTATATTTAGTTGGAAAAATAATTTATTTTTATGTTGCATATCCTAATATTGTTAGAGCAATAAAAATTCCTCCAATAATGCCTCTTTTTCCTTATCTTCCTCAAATTTTTAGATTAGATTTTCTTCCTCCTTTTTATTTTACATATTGGATTATAATTATTGCAATAATTGCTATTACTCATGAATTTGCGCATGGTATTTTTGCAGCTCTGAATAAAGTTAAAATAAAGAAAACAGGATTTGGGTTTTTTCCTTTTTTTCTTCCAATATTTTTAGCTGCATTTGTAGAACTAGATGAAAAAAATATGGAAAAAAAGAGTATCTTTTCTCAAATGTCTGTATTATCTGCAGGAACCTTTGTGAATTTTTTAACAGCTGTATTCTTCCTTATAATTATGTTTTTGTTTTTTTCAATTTCATTTACTCCAACAGGAATTATTTTTGATGATTATGCATATAATGTTGTTGAAATAGCTGGAATTACTAGTGTTAATGGAATTTCAATTACAAATGCTACATATGCTAAAGTTTCTGAATTAATAAATGAAGAAGGATTAAATAAAATACAAGCAAATGGACGCAATTATGTTTCTACTCAAGAATTTTTGAATAATCAAGGAGATATTTATAATTATACTTTTTTATATTATGATGCTCCTGCAATAAATGCTGGATTAAAAGGAGCTATAGCCGAGATTAATGAAATAAAAATAACAAGTTTGGAAATTTTTCAAGAAGAGCTCTCAAAATATTCTCCAGGGCAAGAGATTATTATAAAAACCATTTTTGAAGAAGAAGCTGAAACTTATGAAATTGAATTAGGGGAAAATCCAAATGGAGATGAAACTGGTTATCTTGGTGTTGGATTTATTAATGCAAGAAAATCCGGAGTAATAGGAAGAGTAATGGATATGATTTCTTCATTTAATCAATCAAATGTTTATTATGAATCTAATTTTGAAGCTGCTTTATTTATTTATAATTTATTATGGTGGCTTGTCTTAATTAGTCTTACTGTAGCTTTAATTAATATGCTCCCTTTTGGAATCTTTGATGGAGGAAGATTCTTTTATCTAACAATTCTTGCAATAACAAAAAGTAAAGTTAAAGCTGAAAAAACCTTTAAATTTATGACTAGATTCTTTTTATTCTTATTATTGTTTTTAATGATTCTTTGGATAATGAGCTTTTTCTAAAGGCTTATAAATTATTGTCTTTTTTCTTATTTTATGATTCCAGAAAAAATAAAGAAAATCCTAAAAAAACAACATTATAAAATAGTTGGAAAGCATTCTGCAATTCAAATTTGTAGATGGACAAAAAATTCTTTGAGAAATGAAGGATTTTGTTTTAAAGAACAATTCTATGGAATAAAAGCACATAGATGCTGTCAAATGACTCCTGCTGTTATGTGGTGTCCTAATAAATGTGAACATTGTTGGAGAGCTACTGAGTATACTATTGGAGATAAATTAAAAGGAAAAATAAATTCTCCAAAGGAAATTGTCGACGGATGTATTGAAGCTCAAAGAAAATTATTAGAAGGTTTTAAAATACTTCCACAAACAAGACATAAAACAGTTAGTAAAGTAAATATGAAAAAATGGAAAGAAGCACAAGAACCAAATCATTTTTCAATTTCTTTGTCAGGAGAACCAACTCTTTATCCAAAAATTGGAGAACTAATAGCAGAAATACGTAAAAGAGGTAAAACAAGTTTTTTAGTTACAAATGGACTTTATCCTGAAAAAATAAAAGAACTTGCAAAGAAAAAACAACTTCCAACACAATTAACTGTGACTGTTAATACTTCTAATGAAAAGATGTATCTTCCATTTCATAAAAGTTCAATGAAAGATGCCTGGAAAAAATTAAATGAAACTTTAGAAATAATTTCTAAATTAAAAACAAGAACTGTATTTAGAATGAATTTAATTAAAAATTTCAATATGGAAGAAAAATATCTAAAAGAATTTGCAGAATTAATTAAAAAAGCAAATCCAAAATTTGTTCATGTTAAAGGATATATGAGTGTTGGTTTTGCAAGAGAAAGATTAGGATATGAAAAAATGCCAGATAATAAAGAAATGGAAAAAGCTGTAAATATCCTTGCAAAAGAAACAGGATTAAAATTATTAGATAAACATGAAAGAAGCCGTGCTTATGTTTTAGGAAAAAATCAAGCAGATATGAAAATTAAAAAAAGTGAGATTTAATTACAAATCAATAACTCCATCTTTTGTAAGTGCAGCAAAACGAATTCCTACTGGTAAATTAATCAAAGCAGAAATAAGAGCCATGTGCTCTTTTCCATCTCCAGAAGCAATAGATAATGCAACTTCTGTTCCATTAATTTTGCCTTTTAGTTTCTCAGAAAAATCTTCTTTCAAATCTTTGAGTTTTTTATCTAAATCTACTTTAATAAATTCAAATTTTTTATTATGTTTAAAATCTTTTGCAAAATCTCCTCCTAAAAGAATGATGTTTTCCCATTCTCCATAAGTCATTAATCCTGAAACCTGTCTCCAAGTTCCTTTTCCAGTTGATAATAAAGCTACAAGTTCCATTAATTATCCTCCTTTTGTTTTTCTAATTGTAATTCATTGTCTGTTTGATATTGATTAATCCAATTCTCATTCTCTAATTCTGATAAATGGCTTTCTAACCTGCCAAGTTTTTCCTTTTCACTTTCAATATTTCCTTTTATAATTATCTCTTGCATTTTAAAATATTCTTTTATATCTTCATTTACTTTTTCTTTTAATTCTTCTAGGCTATTACAATTTTTACAAAAATGTCCCAAGGTATTATTTTCAGCATAAAATTCTCCCCGAAGGGATTTATCATATCCTGCTGCCTCTATAAGTTGAACTCTCCCTAAAAAAGGTATATTATATTCTTTTATTAAAAAACTCATAATTCATATACGTTCTTTTTTCTTTTTAAGGATTATTGCATTTTATGACATAGTAACTTTTATAAAGCTCAGTTATCTCAGAAAAATACCGCTTGAACCATATCGTTTCAAAATATTTTCTAGATTTGAAGCGCATAATGTGGGAGGTTATATTATGGAAATTGAAAAACAACTAGAAAAAGCTTTAGAAGAATTAAGAAAAGAAAAACCAAGAAAATTTGATCAAACATTAGACTTAATTGTAAATCTGCAAAAATTTGATGTTAAAAAAAGTCAACTTAATTTTCTAATAACTCTTCCTCATAAAATAAAAGATAAAAAAATTGCAGGATTTTTAGAAGTGAAAAATCCTGATTTAGACACTATTACTTTTGAGGAATTTAAAAAATATACTGATAAAAAGAAATTAAAAAATTTAGTTAATAAATATGATTTTTTTATTGCTCAGGCAAGTTTAATGCCAAAAATTGCAACAACTTTTGGAAGAGTTCTAGGGCCTGCTGGAAAAATGCCTTCTCCACAATTAGGAATTCTTATGAATGTAAATGACAAAACAATTAATGAAATAAAAAACAAAGTAAATAATATTCTAAAAATAAAAATAAAAGAAGCTAGTATAAAAGTTCCTGCTGGAAAACAAAGTATGAAAAATAAAGAACTTATTGAAAATATTATGGCAATTTATAATTCTCTGATAAAAGAATTTCCAAAAAATAAAGAAAATATCAAAAATATTGAAATAAAATTCACAATGACTAAACCTCAAAAATTAAAGATACGATGAAAACTGAAAAAAATATTCCAAAAAAAGAACCGAATAAAAGAAATGTAGAAAGAGTTGGAAATTTAAAAAACCTAATTGAAAATAAGAAAACTATTCTTCTTGCTTCAATAAAAAATCTTCCTGCATCACAATTTCAAGAAATTAGTAAAAAACTCAGAGGAAAAGCAATTATTAAAGTTCCAAAAAAGAATTTAATTTTAAGAGCTTTAGATTCTTCAAGTAAAAAAGTCTTAAAAGAAATAAAAGAAAAAATAGATGATAGTGTTGCTATTTTATTTTCTGATTTGGATTCTTTTGAATTAGCAAAAGAATTATTGAATAATAAAAGTCCTGCAAAAGCAAAACCTGGACAAGAAGCTCCTGAAGACATTGAAGTTCCAGCAGGCCCAACTGAATTAGTTCCTGGTCCTGCAATAAGTGAACTAGGAGCACTAGGAATACAAATAAAAATAGAAAAAGGAAAAATTACAATTAAAGAACCAAAAATAATTGCAGAAAAAGGCAAAAAAATTTCAAGAGATGCCGCAGATGTTATGAGCAAACTAGATATTAAGCCATTTTCAATAGGATTTGTTCCTTTATGTGCCTTTGATAGTGAAGAAGGAAAATTCTATCCTGAATTAAATATTGATACAGAAGGAACTTTAAAAGAATTAAAAAATATTTATGGAAAAGCACTTTCATTTGCTATTGAAAGAGGATATCTTTGTGGAGATACTATTAAATTTTTAATTTCAAAGGCCAATGTTCATTCAAACAAAATTAATAGAATATTAACTGGAGAGCCAGAGCCAGAATCTGCTCCTGTTGAAGAAACTAGTGAAGAAAAAAAAGAAGAAATTAAAGAAGAAAAGGAGGAGCCAAAAGAAGCTGCTGGTGCAGGGCTTGCAAGTTTATTTGGATAATAAAATGAATTTCAAAAATTATATTCAAACTCTCAAAAATAAAAAAGGGAGAGGAAAAAAATAAAATGGAACACATATATGCAGCACTTTTGTTGCACAAACTCGGAAAAGAAGTTAATGAAGAGAATGTGAAAAAGGTTATTGCAGCTGCTGGTCAAGAAGTTGATGAAACAAAAATCAAATCCTTGATTGCTAGTTTAAAAGGTGTTGATATAGCAAAAGAACTAGAAAATGCTAGTTTAGTTGCTGCTTCTTCAAGTGGAGGCTCTGAAGCTCCTAAAGAAGAAAAGAAAGTAGAAGCACCAAAAGAAGAAAAAAAAGAAGCTGCAGCAGAAGGCTTGTCTTCTCTATTTGGCTGAATATTTTTATAGAAGACGAGTCTTTATTCTTATAGTATAAACTATATTTTACAAAATATATTTCCTAAAAGATATATTATAATATTTATTTTTGTGCGATAACATTATTAGAATTCAAAAATCCTTTTATAATTAATTTATATTCTCTTATAGAACCTAAAAGTTTAACATATAAATAATCACCCACAATAGCATGAGAATCTCCCTCTGATATCTCTCTAATTTTATCTTCAGGCATTTTGGAAAAATCTGTATCTCCCAAATAATTAAAATAAATTATTTCATTATTTTTTTCTAATTTTCTTAAAAATTTTTCATCTAAAAGAGAAGGTAAACTTTCTAAATCAATTGATTCTCTATTTATTCCTACTTCTCTTAAAAATTTTCCAATTAAAGTTGGGGAAGTATTTTCCATTGTTCAAAAGAAATAAATTATTGCTTTAAAAAACTATTGTTTTTTAATTTTTCTTTCTTAATAAAAAAAGTAAAACAATTGCAGCAATTATGTAAATAATTAATGCAAATAGAAATAAATTAAATAAAATAGGGCTATTTTTTATTGGAACTCCAAGATAAATTTGCAAAACAGTTGCAGGAATTAATCCCAAAGTTGTTCCAATTATATAACTCCAAAAAGAAACTTTTGAAAGTCCTGCTACATAATTCCAAAGATCAGTTGAAGTTAGAGGATTTAATCTTAAAAGAAAAATAGCCCAACCTCCATATTTTTTTGAAAATCTATCAAATTTTTTTTGTTTGGATTTTGCAACTCTTTTTTCAACCCATGCTCTTCCTAATTTTTTTGCTATATAAAAAGCAATAATTCCCCCTATTATTCCTCCTAAAATTGCAAGAATACATGCTAACAAAGGTCCAAAAATAATGCTTCCTGCAACATAAAAAAGAAAAGGATGAAAAGGAGCAATAACTACTTCTAAAACCATTATTAAAAGATAAATAATAATTGTAATTGCTGGAGCTGAATAATAAAAAGAGGATAATTCTTCTGGAGAAACATTCAAGAGATTATTGATTGAATTCTTAAAAATAAAAAAATAAGCCAAAACTAGAAAAACAAAAATAATTACTAATATGAAAAAATTTCTTCTCTTTTTTTTCATTATAAACGCCCCCACCCCGAATCGAACGGGGATGCCCAAAGGGCCTCGGTCTCAAGCCGAGTGCAATACCATTATGCGATGGAGGCTTAATTTATATAAAAATCATAGATTTTTAAGGATTGCTAAAAGCAATAACATTATCTTCAGAATGTAAATTCTGAATGAGACAGAAATTTCAATTTCTGTATGCGATGGAGGCTTAATTTATATAAAAATTAGATGTTTTTAAGGGTTATCATAGCCCTAAAAGCTTTTTCCACCAAGACTTTTTTATTGTTACAGGACGATTTTGCTCGTCAATAATTTCATATTTTATTACTGGTTTTTCTTTTAAAACAGGTGCTTTTTCAGCAAGTTCCTTATTTGCTCTATCCAAAGCTAACTCTATTATTGCTCTTGAATATCCTTGATCTATTAAAGCCCTTTTTAGAGAATCAATTGTATATCCTTTTGCTAAATTTTTTTTAAAATAATCAACAATTTTTCTTTTATAATCTAAATTTCCCATAATTTTAGTAAAAAAATACAGTTTAAAAATATGATTATACTATCGTATCCTAATTGGTTTTGATTTATGAAAAAAGGTAACAGCAGAATTTAATCTTGATTTTGATTCTGCATAAATTGTTGCTATTACTTCTCCTTTTTTTATTTTATCTCCTAAACTATAATAAATTCTTAATCCAGAAGATTTATCTATTGGACAACCCGCAAATCTTGCAACAGCAGTTATTTTCTTATTATGAATATCAGTTATTTTTCCTGATCTTTTAGAAAGAATGTCTTTTTTGAATTTTGCAAATTTTATATTTTCCAAACTTCCTTTTTGAGCTTTTATAATTTGATTAAATTTCTTTAGGGCTTCTCCTGATTTAAGAATTGCCTTAGCCATCTCAATTCCTTTTCCTTTTTTTGCTTTTTTTGTCATTTCTAAAAGTTCTCCTGCAAGAAACAGAGATTTTTCTTCTAAATCTTTTGGACCTTCTTTTTCTGGATCCAAAATCTCTAAAATATCCATAAGTTCTAATGCAGGGCCTATTCCTTTTCCTATTGGTTGATTTCCTTTTGTTAAAACAACTTTTATCTCTTTTTTGAAATGATCTCCTATTTTCTCAAATTTTTTCTTTAAATTCAGTGCTTTTTTTCTACTAACTTTAGCGTGTTTCCCATAGGGAATGTCTATTAGAATATAATCGCTTCCAACTGCAAGTTTTTTAGATATTATTGAAGCAAGCAATTGCGCTTCTGGATCTATTTTTAATATTTTTTCTGTATCTAAAATCTTAGAATCAGCAGGCACCATTCCTAATGCACCCCCCCAAACCATACAAGCATTTGTTTTTTTAATTATTTTTTTTAATTCTTCAATTGTAAATTCAACTTGAGCCACTGTTTCTATAACATCTGCTGTTCCTGCTGCACTTGTAATTGATCTAGAAGAAGTTTTAGGAATTGTTAATCCCGCTGCTGCACAAATTGAAACAATTATAGGAGTTGTTCTATTTCCTGGAACTCCTCCAACAGAGTGCTTATCTACAATTAATTTTTTTCTTAATTTTAATAGGTTTCCAGATTCTAGAATTGCATTTATTAATGCAATTGTTTCTTTAAAATTCATTCCTCTAATATACATTGAGGATACAAAAAGAGACAATTCTGCCTGAGATAAAGAATTATTCACTATATCTTTTACAATTTCTTTTATTTGCTTTTCAGATAATTTTTTTCCATCTAATTTATCTTTTATATAAAAAGTACTTTGAGGGATTGTTGATAAATTTACATCTAAAGCTTGTCCTTTTCTTAATTCCATTTCTTTTTTTATTTCTGAAGAAATAGCAATTTCTCCTGGCCTAACAATTCCTTCTACAATATCTACGATTATGGCCATTTCTTTTGGATATTTTTTATAAGTTCTAATTGAAATTCTATCCTTAGAATGAATTCCTATTTTTTCTGCTGTTTTTTTATTTATCATAGCAGTAGGAGAACCAGCAGACCATTTCAAAAATTTAACTTTTAGTCTCATTTTTCACCTCTTATAGAAATAATTGGTAAAATTCATTTTTATACTTAACTGAACTATTTTTTTTCTTCCTGAATGAAAACAGAAGGTTCTCCTTTTTTTCTATAAAGTTCAAGAATAATCAAAAGATATGCAAGAATAAGAGGTCCAAGTACAATTCCTAAAAGTCCAAATAACAATAATCCTCCAATCATTCCAATTAAAATTAAAGAAGTATTTATGTTTGTTCTCTTTGAAACAAAGGCTGGTTTGATTAAATTTTCCATTAAAGATGAAATAATTCCAAAAATCATTACTCCTAATGCAGGAAGAGAATTTCCTGCTATAACTAAATAGATTACTACTGGAACCCAAACAAGAGCTGTTCCTACAATTGGAAAAATCCCTGCTATAGCTGCAAAAAGAGTTAATAATAATGCATTTGGAACTTTAAAAATAAAAAATCCTATTCCTGCAATAATACCTTGTATAATTCCTATAACCACTTGCCCATATAAAACTGAAATAGTCATGTCTCTCGAAGATTTGAAAAGTTTTTTCTCTATCTCTTTTGAAAAAGGTAACAAACTTTGAATATATTTAACTAGATTCTCCTTATCTCTCAATACAAAAAATAAAACAAAAAATACAATTAATAATTGAAGAAGTAATTTTGGAAAATTCAAAATTAATTGAGAAAAAGAATCCAACAAAGAACTCGTTATTTTATTTACAAAACTATAAATTGTAGAACCTACTTCTGATGAAAATTGTTCAGAAGCAAAAAAATCTGGAAAAAAATTCTTAAGAGGGGTTATAAAATCTATTTGCTGTGCAGCAGAATATATTTTAATTGATTGATCAATAACAATTGGTGTTAAAAACCACAAAGGAAGAATAATTAAAACAAGTAATAGTAAACATATTAAAAGAGCTGAGAAATTTTTAGATTTTGTATGTTTGTGAAACCAGTCATAAATAGGTGAAAAAATAAATGCAAGAATTAATCCTGTTATTATTGCTAATAAAAGTGGTCTTACAAGTAAAAATGAAAGAACTAATAAAATTATTAGTATAACTATTGTTGTTATTTTCTTTAAATAATCTTCGTCCATTCCCATAATACTAAAAATAAGAGGATGAAATTTATAAAGGTTTGTAAGCATAAAGTTTATAAGTAAAATTGATGACGATAAAATATGAATTTCATAAAAAAAGTGGTTGAAGGAAGAGAAGATGATTTTGTTCACATACAATTTCAAAAATTTGGTAAAGGGAAATTTAGATATAGGGCATTAATTGAAGCCAAAAAATCTGGAGAAAAATACGCTATAAAAACTTCTGCAGAATTTGCAAATGATTTAGTATTATTTATGGCTAACAAACTTGGAGAAAACAAAACAAGAATTACAGGTGCAATTATTTCTACTTCGAATTTGAAAGAAGACTTAGAATTTAAAGACATTAAACAGTTTCAAGGTGTTAAAAGATATATTATTGACTCAAAAAGGTCTGGTTTAGAAATTCTAAATTTATTAGAAAAATTTCCAAAAAACTTTTTTGCATTAAGTTTTTCTGTTGGAGAGAATATTTTAAAAATAAAACCAAAATCTCCAAAATCAGGAAAACCGGGAAGCAAAAGTGAAGAGATTCCTAAAGCAGATTTTTGCTCTCTAAAAACAAATGATTCTGAAATTGCTAAGAATTTTATTTTTGAAAATCCAGATTTTAAAAATGCTAAAATAAATCATACTTTTTTTATTGAAAAAATTCAGATACCTGAAGAATTAAAAAATTCCACAGATTTTGCCTTGATTCGTGAAAAATCAAAAAGAGTTGGAAAAATACTTCGAAAAGGAGAAATAGATGGTAAAAACATAGAAAAAGAATATGCTTTTAAAGCCTAATTTTCCTCCCGAAACCCTTAAAAACTCCTATTTTCTTGATAATTTATTCCAGGGTAAATAAAAAATGATAATTTCCGCTTTATTGATAAATGCCAACAAGGAAATCACCACGAAAAGGAAGTTTGCAATATTGGCCAAGAAAAAGAGCCAATAAATTTTTACCTAGTGTTAACTGGAAAGCTATTAATTCCGGAAAATTCCTAAAGGGTTTTATATGTTATAAAGCTGGAATGTCTTCTGCCCTAGTTAAAGATGAAACTCCTAATTCTATGACTAAAAATAAAAAGATTGTAATTCCTGTAACAATTCTCGAATGTCCTCCAATAAAGGTTTTTTCTGTTAGATTCTATAAAAATAATAAAGTATCTAAAGAAATTCTTGGAAGTAATTTAGATAAAGAATTAAAGAAAAAAATTAAATTGCCAAAAGCAAAAGAAAGGAGTCTTGAGAATATAAAAGAATATGATGATGTAAGAATTCTAGTTTATTCTCAATCTAAAAAGACAGGAATAAAAAAGGCTCCTGATTTAAGTGAAATTGGATTAACTGGAAGAATTGATGAAAAAATCAATTTTGTTAAAGATAATTTAGGAAAAGAAATTTCAATTTTTGACTTTTTTGAAAAAGGACAGTTAATTGATTTAAGGGGATTGACAAAAGGAAAAGGTTTTTCAGGACCTGTTAAAAGATTTGGAATTACACTTAAATCATCAAAATCTGAAAAAGGTAGAAGAAGGCCAGGAAGTTTAGGTCCTTGGCATCCTGCTAGAGTTACTTTTAGAGTTCCACAGGCAGGACAATTAGGAATGTTTACAAGAGTAATATATAACAACAAAATTTTAGATATTGGAAAAGCAGAAAATCAATTTCAAAATATTAAAAATTATGGAAAAATTAAAACAAATTATATTATTGTTTCTGGTTCTATTCAAGGCCCTGCAAAAAGACAATTATTAATTACTGCTCCTTTAAGAGAAAGTAAAAAACAATTCAAAAAGAACTTTAAGTTCTTAGAAATTATAAAATGAAAGCAAATGTGTTAAATTTAGATGGAAGAAAATTAAGAGAAATTAATCTTCCTAAAGAATTTTCTTCTGAAATTAGAGAAGATCTTGTTGCTAAGATTTTAGAGATTAAAAAAAGACAGCAGCCTTATGCTCCGTCTTTAGTTGGAGGAAAACAGCATTCTGCAAGCGGAATTATAAAGCATAGAAGACATGTTTGGAAAACACACTATGGACAAGGAATTTCAAGAATTCCTAGAAAAATTATTTCTGCTAGAGGAAATCGTTTTAATTGGATTGGAGCTGAAATATCTTCTGCTGTTGGTGGAAGAAGAGCCCATCCTCCAAAAATCCTTTCTAGAATGAACACTAAACAAATAAACAAAAAAGAACTCAAAATTGCTTTTAATTCTGCTTTAAGTGCAACGGCTAATAAGAAAAAAATAACTAAGAGATATGATAGCTTAAATTCTCTTGAAAAGGAAATACCTTTAATTATTTCTGAGATTCCTAAGATAAAAACTAAAGAACTGCTAAGTAAAATGAAAAAACTTTTAGGAGAAGACTTATATAAAATTGCATTAAAGAAAAAATCTGTTCGTTCAGGAAAAGGAACTAGAAGAGGGAGAAAATACAAATCAAATGCAGGATTATTAATTGTAATTGGAAAAGATGAGAAATTAAAAACAAATGCATTTGAAGTTGTTAATATAAAACATCTTGGAGTAACGAATTTAGCTAAAGGAGGCTTAGGAAGATTAACTCTATATACTGAAAAAGCAATAAAAGATTTGGAGGATAAAAAATGAGACCAGTAGTAACTGAAAAAGCTGTTATGAAAATTGAAGCTCAAAATACTCTTACTTTTGAAGTTAGTAAAATAAAATCAAAAGAAAATATAAAAAAAGAATTTGAAGAAATTTTCAAAGCAAAAATTCAAAAAATAAGAACCTTAGTTAAAGGAAACAAAAAATATGCTTATATTCAATTAAAAAAAGAATTTCCTGCTATTGACATAGCAACGAAATTAGGATTAATGTGAATGGGTAAAAGAATAATAACACAAAGAAGAGGGAGAGGAACTCACACATACAAGGTTCGAAGAAAGGCATTTAGATTTAAAATCCAATATCCTTCAAAATTAGAAGGAGAAGGAGAAATTATAAAACTCTTTAATTCTTCTGCTCATACAGCTCCTTTAGCAAAAATAAAATATTCAAGAGGAAGTTTTTACATTCCTGCAGCAAAAGGAATGTTTGAAGGACAAAAAATAAAATTAAATGGAAAAGAGATTAAGAGTGGAAATATAATTTCATTAAAAAATATTCCAGTCAAAACAAATATCTATTGCATAGAATCTCGTCCTGGAGATGGAGGAAAATTCATTAAAAGTGGTGGAAATTCAGCATTTGTTGATAGAAAATCAGAAGATCTTGTTCAGATTACATTTCCATCAAAAAAGAGTAAAAAATTAAATAATAATTGCAGAGCAATTATTGGAGTAATTGCAGGAAGCGGAAGATTAGATAAACCAATTATAAAAGCTGGGAAAAAATATCATATTAAAAAATCAAAAAGTAAATTATGGCCAAGAACCTCTGCAGTAAAAATGAATGTAATTGATCATCCTTTTGGTTCTGGTAGAGCAAAAAATGTAAAAAGCAAAATTGCAAAGAGAAATGCTCCTCCAGGAAGAAAAGTTGGATTATTAAGGCCAAAAAGAACAGGTAAGAAAAAGTAAAAATGCTAGAAGAAGGAAACAATAAAAAATCAGAACAATTAATAGATATTTTAAAGGGAGGATTAAAAGCTAGAGCTTTTTATAATCCAGAATTAAAAATTATTTCTTATAATAGTAAAAAAAATAATGGGTGTAAAAATGTTTGGGAATATATTGTAAATAAATTTAATGGCAATAATGAAGAATTGAGAAGAATAAATAATTTAACTCTTCCGATTGTTAATTTTTCAAGATTAAAAGGAATTTATTTAGAAAAAATAAAAGGATATAAAAAAATATAAAATGGATATCAAAAAGAAAGAATTTACATATAG
>Ga0307421_1000970_pt1 | contig 18064 bp, 18 predicted proteins | sample SalMarWE160270MG_FD_202163 | JGI IMG/M metagenome (GOLD analysis project Ga0307421, IMG submission 202163) | Salt marsh sediment microbial communities from the Plum Island Ecosystem LTER, Massachusetts, United States - WE1602-70 | ecosystem: Environmental > Aquatic > Marine > Intertidal zone >...
CCCAGGCCCCCATAAAGAAGAGTGAAGAGTACGAGCAGTCATGAGTGCCCGGGATTAAGGCCGCGCCACAGGATTCTTGGAAATTCCCAAGATTATTTATTCTGGCTGACTTAAAGCCATTTCCAGGCTCAATACTTCATCCCTACCGCCAATGCGGCCATGAATCCCATGGCGAAACCTGCCAGGGGTCCTACATCCCATCTGCCGAATACGGCTCCGAGAACCAGACCCAGGAAGAAGAACCCGACAAAGGCCGTGCCGGCCAATTACTTTCCCTTGTTTTTTGCCATGTTTATCCTATCTCATGCTGATTTAAAAATCCCAGGAAGGGTTCACACCAATTTTATAAAATTTGGCATCATTAATCTAGATGTAAGGAGAACATGCCAAAACTTACGCATTATCTGGTGCCAAAAAAGGGGGGTGAAGACCCGCTTAATCTCTCCCTTCAAGGCTATGATGCACTTGCTATAAATCTAATAAATGTTGAAGGAGGCACAATATATTACAGAGCAACAAGTGATTTTTGGGCTGATGACGTCCCTCCAGATGAAGTTTCTGTTCGTGATTATGACTGCATTGAAGTTAATAAATGGTGTAAGTCTCAAGGGGATTCCTGACAGGCTAGTCGCTGTCCCTCCCCGTGTAGAACTCGGCCCATATGAGGTAGTGGTCGCTCACAGTGGGGGGCATGCCCCTGACTATGCCAAGCCTTCCTGTGAAGTCCTCGCTCGTGGGGGATGTGAATATGAACCTGTCATAGGCACAGTCGGTGCCTGAGACGGTGGTATCCACATCGTCCCCGAAGGGCCAGATGTATTCCGGGTTCCTCAGGCCTATGTCATCATCCGGCTTCAGGTAGCTGCAGTCAGCATTCAGGTCGCCCAGGACTATCACGTCGGGCTCATCCCTTTCCTGCCTGTAGAAGTATTCCAGGCCCTCAAGCTCATCGAGGTTTATCCCCGGGCTTGTGTGAACGTTCAGGAGAACGAAGTCGAAATCCCCGGCCCTGAACCTGGCCCTGAAGGGCTGCCTCACCATCAGACCTGTGCTCTCGGGGCTGTTTGAGCATACGGGCCCGTTATCACCGGGGTCCTCAACAAGGGAGTATTCCTCCAGGGTGACCCTTCCCGGGTTGTAGATATAGAGATAGCGCTCGTCCCTGACCTGGGGGCTGAAGACAAGGCTGTAGTTCAGGCCACTCTCGTTCAGGTGGCGCTCAAGGGCTTCCCTTACAAGGCCGCATGACGGGTTCCCGGGGCAGGCGTCCTCATTCCTGGGGCAGCCCTCATCGCCCTGCTCCCTGAGGTTGCTTATCTCCTGGACGGCTATGATGTCATAGCCCCTGAGGACCTCTGCAATGATTCCCATCCTCCCCTCGTCCGCGGCCTTGGCCCTTCCAAAGTCCCTGATGTTCCAGGAGGCTATCCTTATGGTCTCGCCGCCTGGCTCCGGGCCAAGAAGCATCCTTATCGTGTCCAGGACCGCATTCCCTGTCTCTAACGTAAAGCCGAAGAGTGATATGGCAACCATAAGGATTCCGGCCAGGGCCAGGGTTTTACCTCTCAAGAAACCACCACAATGATAGGGTAACCTTGTCATTCAGATATTTATACCTTCACTCCAAGCCCCTATCATGTACGCCAAGAAGACGCCAATATGCGACCTCAGTGAGGGCGAGAGGGTCGAGGACATCTTTGTCGTTAAGATTAAGAAGGGCATGAAGCCCTATGCCAAGGGCTACACATTCAGCCTGCTCCTCTCGGATGCGAGCGGCCGGACGATTTCCTACAGGTACTGGGGTGATGAGAACCAGGATGTCGTGAAGGGCCTGTACGAATCCGTGAAGGCTGACTCTGTCGTCATGATACAGGGAAGGGTCGAGCGCTTCCAGGAGAGCCTCCAGATTTCCACCAACCCCCCCGATACCATCAGGGCCCTGAAGGAGGGGGAGTTCCAGCCCGGGGAGTTCATAGGGCCCGCAAGGAGGGACCTCGATGAAATGGTCACAGAGATGAAGGGCTACATAGGCAGGGTAAGGAATGACGAGATGCGCCACCTCCTGGAGAGGGTGTTCCTTGATACATCCTTCCTTGAAAGGTTCAGGGAGCATCCGGGGGCAATAGAGATACACCACAACTGGAGGGGCGGCCTTCTGGAGCACACACTGGAGGTCATGAAGTACTGCGACCTGAGCGGGAGGCTGTTTCCAAGCATGGACATGGACACACTCATCGCGGGGGCCCTGCTCCATGACATAGGCAAGCTCGAGGAGATAGAGACCACGACCAGGATAAAGGGGACCCTGAAGGGCCAGCTCATAGGGCACATAGCCCTGGGATACGGCCATGTCTCAAGGCTCATGGACGAACTGAAGACCCCTGAGGGAATAAGGGAGAAGCTCCTTCACATAATGCTCAGCCACCACGGGAACATGGAGTTCGGCTCCCCCAAGCAGCCCATGTTCCCGGAGGCCATGGCTGTCTACCTGGCAGACGAACTGAGCTCAAAGCTGGCCGAGTTCACAGAATTCAAGAAGCGCTCCAGGGAGGAGACCGAGGACGACTTCATGTACAGCCGCAGGCACGGGAGGAACATCCTGCTGAGGTAACATGAATGGCAAGCATATGTATGTCCATCTTGATATCAGGGCTTTCTTTCCAACATGCGAACAAAAACAGAACCCGGAATACCAGGGGTAGGGGGATACATAATCACGAAGTGATCATGAGTGTCATGAATACGTGGGACAAGCAGAGTAGGGATTTCTTTGCTGAGGGAATGTCAGTTGTTCAGAAGAACATGATATAGGTGAGTAGTTACACGCTGGTTGTAGCCCGTTAAGTGTACTTACTCACCCTAGGTAAGTTGTTGCTTGATATCGATTTCAATATTTCGTTTAAATCATTGAAATCAAGTCCAATTTTTTTGAATATCGTGAATAGCTTCTTGCTATCGATTATGAAATGACCATTAATTCAAAAATCAGGAAATTGCTGATAATTGTCAATCCCTTTTTCTTAATATCGTTGCATGTTACCGCTTACCAAACGTGAGTAGGTACCGTTAAGTTGACAACACAAAGGAAAAGGAAAACCTGCAGCAATTTCCCTTTCCTCTGCAACATTATGTTCTTCCAAGGGTTTATCTAGAATTAACTGGAGGAGGCTTAGACTTATTTTCCGGCCCCGGACACAGTCTTTTTCCAACCAATCTTTTGTCGTGCTTGCCGCTATTGTCAATAAAATTGCACACATTGCACCTTAAAATACGTCTTCCATTTTCCACCGATTATACAAGCTCACCATTCTCGCACATGACCTCCTCCTTTCCGAGAGTCCACCGTCGGGAAACCTTCACTGGGTTGTGCTTCTATTTTTTTGTTCATCACATCAGAGTTGTCTCTATCACCACCCGATGGTTTTTTGCCCCTCTTTCCAAGGCACCCCTTGGGCAGGCTGCCGTTAAATCTCTTACAGAACGAATTAGACCCTTTAAATCTCATTTCTTCCTCCTTACTTTATCCATAAATGAATAGTTTTAGGGGAAGAGGGAGGCCCGCAGCAGGGTACAGTAATTATCCTCCCTCTTATTGGCTCTATAGGAAGCACATAATGTGACATCCAATGTGATAACCATGGAGCACGATAATGAGCATCCAAAATAGGCAACACCTATAGAAAGGCATTCTTATAACGGTCTTCCTCTTTGGATGGTGGGCTACTCCAAGAATGCTACTCCAAAAATAAATCCTGAAGCAGCCGGTATAAAGGCATTTTAAGTTTCATGGCAACTCCGATATGTTATGGCGTTAAACAGTTTAACTATCAATCCCTGCCTTGGGTAATTATCTCTGCTGCCGAAAATGGGCCGCCCAATAGCCAAATAGCTTTGGGTCACCTCCTTTCTTTGTTGGATTTTGTCCAGGGGCCCTGTTAACTTTAAGGATATCTGGCTGGGCCCCTGGTGGGAACTGTTTCACAACGGTTCATAAACAGCCGATATTACTCGAACTGGAACTTACAAATTAATGTAAAAACGTGGGGCCGCCCAGTAATAAAACCCTGAAGCGGCCCCGATACTGAGACAACCTCGATGCCATATGGCTTTATCGGAAGTAGGCCCGATGATGGTTGTCTGCTCCTAGGTCTGTCCCCACCTTATTAGCCTTGGTCTCGTTGGCTACTGTGGCCATCCAATTTAAAATGTGCATTTCGCACCTCCAATGTCAGCATTAATGGTCAACTTACCAGCACCTGCCTTGGACAGTTGATCTCTGCCCGCATCTCTCCTTAGTACCTCTCCTGGAAAGATGGTTAAGGTTAACGGAAACCTAAATGGTTAATATAGCTATATGTGAAGGCGTGCCCCGGAGTAGCAGTACATCAGCGGGTAGAAGAGAAAACCCGAGACAGAAAGGGGCACACCCGGTCCCACTTAAGGTTAATGGATTGAAAAGCCTGCAATCCCTATTTCGATGGACTGAACAATTCTCATCCTTGGGTGGAGGGTGGAATTACCGTCTGGTTGGCCTTAATGTATCTTGAGTGAGCATGACAGCCTTGTGGCCTGTTAATAATTAGGTTGGATAACTATATAAGCTTTCTGCCGGAAGGAACCACCAAAAAGGGGCTCTGGAGACTATTTCTCGAACTGGACCTTCTCGAACTTACCCTCCTCCTCGAACCCCTTGTCCGTGGCTATGAAGAGGATGGCCTTCCCTGTCCTGGCGGCCTCCTGGATTACCGTGTTCTCAATGGCCTCTGTGGCGCATATGAAGTAGCTGTACCTCCTGAGCTTCCGGGATATCTCCTCCCTGTCATTGCTCTTCTGGATTACTATGTTCAGGCCCTTCCTGTTCTTCTCTATGTTCAGGATTCCCTCCTTGAGGGAGGCCTTCCAGCCGCCAAGCCTGAAGGTCTCGACCATCTCCGTGTCCCTGACAGGCGAGGTTGTTACATCCTCCCCGAACCTGGCATTGTAGAGCTTCTGGCCCAGCTCAGAAAGATAGTAATAGTTGAGCTTGCTCTTCCTTATCTTGCCGGTTCTCATCTCAACCACCCCCACATCCCGGAGCAGCTCGGCCTTGTTCTTGAAGGCGTTTCCTGACATTCTCAGCTCCTTGTATATCTGGGAGGCAAAGCTTCCCCTGGCATCCCCAAGCATCTTCATAATCTTCCAGCCGTCCTGGCTTATCTCACCCTCGAGTTCCTCGTCCTCCCTGAGGTCGGGCTCTGCCATTTCCGGACCCGGCTTTCCGGTTAAATCCCGGGGGATTCTGTCCTTCATGAACTCCGCTATCTCACTGTCCGGGACAGAGCCCTTCTCCATGTCGAACTTGGAAAAGTTGATGAGGAACGGCTCGGTGAACTCGGAGCCCCTGCAGAGCATGAAGCCGCTGCCTATGGGGAGCCTTCTGAGGTAGTATCCCTGCTCGTCATAATTGAGCCCTAGCATGTTGCTGGCGTCCAGGACGTCAGAGCTCTGCTTGGTGTCCAGGCCCAGGTTCATATAGATATGGGTGGAGGTGTTTCCCAGGGCAGGGTATGAAACAAGTGAGGGGTGCTGGTCTATGTAAATCATGCCTATGCCGAGCTCCCTGACCTCCCTGAATATCAGGTCCATCACGGTCTCGGTCCCCAGTCTCCTGGCCTTCTCCCTGTTGAGAACGTGGTGCGCCTCCTCAAGGATTATCGCACCCATCAGCCTCTCCTTGTTCCCGCTCTCTATCAGCCAGTCCCTTATCCACTGGAGGATTATCTCTATGAAGAATGTCTTGTCATTGGTGTCCAGGCTATCGAGCTCCAGTATGGTTATCCTTCCCCTCTTGAAGAAGTCGCTCGGAAGGATTCCCTGCTCACAGTTAAATACCTCACCCAGCTCCTTGAAGCACAGGCTTTCCAGCGGCCGGTCGGCTGTCGCGAGCCAGTTCCTCTCCCTGGACGCGAGCCTCTCCTGGCCGTAGTCAGAGAGCCAGCTCTTTATGTCACTGAGCACGGGCTTCTCGTTCTCTGATACTATGCTGTCCAGGGCCTTGAGTATGACGTGCCTTCCTCCCCCCAGGAGCCAGTAGGCGTGGTCGAATATCTGGGCGAACTCCTTTATCCACTGGGACATCAGGACCCCCGGAGGGGGCTTCAGTGGATTGAACCTGAATGGAGCGACATTCCTGCCTATGGTGAATATCTGTATCCTGTCCCTCAGTGGTGTTGAGAGCAGGTCCTTGTAGTTCCTCTTGGAGAAGTCAAAGATGAGGACGGGCACACCCTTGTCAGAGAGCTCCCTTATCATATCGTAGGCCAGGTTGGTCTTGCCGTAGCCGGATGAGCCGAATATCCCCATGTGCATGAGAAGGCTCTCCTTCTTCATCCGCATGGGATAGAGCTTCTTCTTCCCGTAGAGGATTGTCCCGACCCTGAAATCCCCGCGGGAAAACACGTCCCTGTCAGGGGGCTCGATAAGCACGGTCCTTGCCATGTCCTCGCTTGAGAAGACAGCAGCCTTGGCAGCGTCAACAACCTCGAATATTCTGTCCCTGACCTCCTCATCCCCCAGGAGGTAGGCCCTGCTCAGGGCAGCTGCGTTCTCCCTGCCCAGGACAGGAATGAGCTTCTTTATCTCATCAGCGAGCATCTTCTCATTGGTTCGAATCATTTCCCGGCCTCCTTGGCCCTTTTGGATTCATCGACATCCAGGGTCCTGAATATATTCATCACCCTGCTCTCGACCTCATGCCTCTCTGTAAGCTCCTTGAGCTCGGTCCTGAGCTCGAGCATGTCCTTCCAGAACCTGACCAGCTCGTTCCTCTTGTCCCTCCTGAGCAGGCTTATGTCCAGTTTGAAGTTCCTCTTCTCGTCTATGTCCGTGAGCCTGGATTCTATGGTCTTCTTCTCTGCTATGTCCTCATCGATGTCCTTAATCATGTCTTCATGAAGGCTCTTTCTCTCCTCCATGGCTGCCTTGTCCTCTGCTATCCTCTCATCAAGGAACTTGACCCTTTCAAAGAGGCCCCCTATAAGCTCCGGGGTAATCCTCTTTATGCTCTCTATATCCTCCTCAGGCCTCGGTATGGCCTGCTTTGATGGGACCTTGACCTCCTTGACCAGGAACTCCTTCTCGGACACGATATGGGGCTCCCTCACCCCAATATCAGGTCTCTCGGTCCTGTAGACATCATCTTCCTCTTCATCAGACGTGTATTTTGGACGCTCATCCCTCGGCTTTGCCATGGAAAACACCCCTTAGCTTCAAAACCCGACCTGTTTATATCAGATAATGTCGGGCAGTACTGATATTCCCTTGAACTGTATAATATTTGTCTTGCGTATTTAAATCTATCGCTTATTCCTGCTAAAATACCTGTCTTTCGTTGAAAAATACCTGTCTTTTACCAAAAATCACCGTCTTTCCTTGAGAGTCCCTGAAACACACTTAAACCCTTCCCTGTAATATTCACACATGGACTACAGGATAAAGCAGACCCCCGAGGACTTCGTGGTCAGGGAGAGGCTAGACCTAAAGATTGAACCAGGCCGCTATGCCTACTACCGCCTGAACAAGCGGGTATGGACCACCCAGGCCGCTGTCGGCCAGGTGGCCAGGGCCTTCAGGAAGAGGCCAAGGTTCATAAACTTCTCGGGCAACAAGGACAAGCAGGCCCTGACAGAGCAGTATATATCAATCCTCCATGGTCCCAGGAGGGGGCTCGGGCTCCAGGGCGGGGATATCACGCTTGAATACCTGGGCCAGGGAAGGGAGAGGCTGAACCTGGGAACCTCCTCCGGGAACGAGTTCGAGATAACGGTAAGGAACCTCTCCGGGGATTCCAGGCCGCGGGCCCTCAGCCAGGTCCCGAACTACTTTGACGAGCAGAGATTTGGCATGAACCTCAACAACCACCTCGTCGGGAAATCCCTCATCCTGAAGGATTTCGGGAAGGCCTGCAGCCTCGTTCCCGAGACAAGGGAGTGGCTCAGTAAATCACCGCGGGATTATGTCGGTGCCCTGAGGGGCCTCCCCAAGAGGGTTCTGAGGCTCTATGCGCACGCCTACCAGTCATGGCTCTGGAACCGGACCGCCTGCTCCTGCCTGGAGGGATTCCCCCACAGAAGCATATCATGGCCACTCGGGGAGCTTATCCTGCCCGAGAAACCCGTAAAGAATATCCGGATTCCCTTGCTAGGTTATGATTCAGAAATCCCCCGGGGATTGGGCAGGACCACCCGGGAAATCATGAAGAGTGAGGGAATCTCCCCGGAGGACTTCTGTGTGAAGCAGTTCCAGGAGTTCGACCTGAGGGGTGATATCAGGGATATGATGGCCGAGCCCAGGGGCCTGGACATAGGCCCCCTCAGGGATGACGAGCTCAATCCCGGAAAGAAGAAATGCCTGGTCAAATTCTCCCTCCAGAGCGGGAGCTATGCGACCATGCTGATAAGGGCTATCCTTTCCTAGCCGCTCCCCCGGGCCTCTTCTTAGCCTTCTTCAGGGATAACGGTTTAGGTTTATAACCCGCGGGGGCCAGCCTCGGCCTGAATGCATAATCAGGCGTGGTCTCTGTCTTCAGGAGATAGTCAAGAAGGTCCTCCATCCCGAGCCTGTAGTACCAGACTATGTAGAATAGCGTGAACACGAGAATGGCCTCGACAGCGAGGCCTTCCCAGAACCCTATCATCCTGAACTGGAATGTGGTGAGGTAGGTCGCGATGATTACGATGACTGTGAGCAGGGTCATGTAGTTGACCTGCCTCACGCTGTGGTAGAAATTGGTTATGAATATCTCCTGGTCGTCGTCACCGAGCCTGGAGAGCCTCTCCTCAAAGTAGCTGAGCCTGAGCCAGACCTTGCCCATGGTGAGCCTCGGGAGCCTGAAGGACCTTACCCCCCCGATAAGCCCGCGGAAAAGTCCCCTCAGAATCCTTCTTACCCTGAAGTAGATGTTGCTCTTGCCAAAGGCCGGGTACATGTTAAGAGATTGTCTCCCGGGATATAAAAACAGGGCGGTTATTCTCCTTCCAGGAAACAGGGACTACCTCTCCCTCTCGCCCTTGATGAACTCCTCTATCATCTGTCTTGCTACTGTGTCAGGATACTGGTGGGCAGGGTGCTTCATTGTGTAGGCTGAAATCGAGGTGAGCTCGCCGCTGACTTCCCTGTCCAACCCGAGCCTGGCGCACCTTATCGCATCGATGGCCACGCCAGCGGAGTTGGGCGAGTCCTCCACAGAGAGCCTGGCCTCGAGCTCTACGGGGACGTTCCCGAACTTCCTTCCCTCTATCCTTATGAAGCATACCTTGTTGTCGTTCTGCCAGGGTACATAGTCGCTCGGCCCGATGTGTATGTTGTCGGGATGCAGGGGAACGGGTAGCTGAGACTGGACAGCCTCGGTCTTGCTGACCTTCTTGCTCTTGAGCCTGGCCCTCTCAAGCATGTTAAGGAAATCCGTGTTGCCCCCTGTGTTCAGCTGGTATGTCCTGTCTATCTTCACTCCCCTGTCAGAGAACAGCTTGGTCAGAACCCTGTGGGTTATGGTGGCCCCTACCTGCGATTTGACATCGTCACCGACTATGGGGATTTTCTTATCCCTGAAACGCTTCTCCCATGCGGGGTCAGATGCAATGAAGAAAGGCATGCAGTTCACCATGGCCACCCCCGCGTCCAGGCAGGCCCTTGCGTAGTGCTTCACAGCGTCTTCAGAGCCCACTGGAAGGTAGTTCACCAGGACCTCGGCCCCGGAATCCTCCAGGGCCTTCTTGATGTCTACGGGGCTCTCCTTGGCCGGCCTGAATCCCCTGTCCTCTGGAAAATCATACATGTGCGCTGCCACCCCGTCAAGCACAGGGGCCATCCGGACCTCGACCCCCATCTCAGGCACATCCTTCTGAAAGGTCTTGGTGCAGTTGGGCTTGGCGAATATGGCCTCTGACAAATCCCTCCCGACCTTCCTGGTGTCTATGTCAAATGCAGCTACGGGCTTGATATTGGAAAGGGCATAGCCGCCCAGCACGTTGTGCATCAGGCCAGGGACGGTCTCGTTGTTGTCCCTGACATCCTTGTAGTAGAATATCCCCTGAATGAGCGAGGAGCAGCAGTTCCCTACACCTGCAATCGCAACCCTGATGTCCCTGGACATGGCAAAACCCGAATATGATTTACAACTGTAAAATATTGTCTTCACTGATTTAAATACTTATACACACGTAAAATAAAGCATGCCCCTTAACAGACTCAAGATGCTGAACACCAGGGAATGCCTCTGGATATACATACTCAAGCTTCTTACAGAGAAACCCATGCATGCCTATGCCCTGAGGAAGCAGATTCAGGACAGGTTCGGTTTCAGGCCAGGGACCGTCACGGCCTACAAGGTCCTGTATCTCCTGAACAGGGGAGGGCTTGTGAAGAAGAAGCCCTCGGGTCGCCAGAGGGTCTACACTGTCACCCCGGAGGGAAGGAGGGCCCTGAAAGGGGCCGCCGATTTCTACAAAGAGAGGGTCAGGCTTTTGGAGAAATAGCCAGGGAAAGCCCCGGGAAAGCTTTAAATATACACCCTGGTATTTGTATATAGTTCAACCCAATGAATGCAAGGGACGCCGGGCACAATCCCGCAGGGACGGGCAGCCAGGTTGTCCAAGAAAGGGAGGGGATGAGAATGGCAGGATTTGTAAGCTTCCAGACACCCAAGGAGCTTTCCGAGAAGGTCTACGAGGCCGTCACTGTGGCCAAGACCACGGGAAAGATAATAAAGGGAGTGAACGAGACAACAAAGGCAATAGAGAGGGGCATAAGCAAGCTGATTGTCATGGCAGAGGACGTGCAGCCCCAGGAGATTCTGATGCACATACCAGTCATCTGTGATGAGAAGAAGGTTCCCTTTGCATACGTTCCTTCAAAGCTCGACCTCGGGAAGGCCTCCGGCATCGAGGTCCCCACATCCAGCATAGCAATAGTGGAGGAGGGCGACGCCAAGAAGCTCATAGCTGACATAGTGGGCAAGCTGGAGGAACTCAAGAAACAATAGAAACAATAAGAACTGCATGATTGCCACTGTAATGAATGAACAAAGCCAGAATGTGCAGGATTACAAGACAGCATGATGAAATAGGTGACATGATATGGTAGCAACAGAGGTTGTCCAGGTGATGGGAAGGGTCGGAGTCAAGGGAGTTAGCAGAATCAGGTGCAGGGTTCTCGAAGGCCCTGACAAGGGCAAGATACTGACGAGGAACGCGATTGGGCCTGTGAGAAAGGGGGACGTGATTGTCCTTAAGGAGACAGCCATGGACAGCGTCGCAAGGTTCCAGAGCAGGTAACCTTTCTTACGAGAGCTACCGCATCTGCAATACCCCTACGGGGCACAAGGAAACGTTAACGAAAGAATATGAAATAAAAAAACAATTAAGGTGTTTGCATGGCCAAGTGCTCATTCTGCGCGGAGAACATTCCCGAGGGCCGGGGAAAGGTATTCGTCAAGGCAGATGGAAAAATCTTCCGCTTCTGCAACTCCAAGTGCCAGAAGAACTGGCGCATGGGCCGCTCTGGAAAGAAGGTCATGTGGACGAAGGCGCATGCCAATGAGAAGGGTAAAGCTTAGACATTTTTATTGTTCATCGGACAATTATAAAAACACCCCCAAATTCAGAAGAAGCTGGTTACCTCTTCAATATTGTTGCCTGTTATGACAAGGGTGGCGTAACTCCGGTATCTTCAGAATGTATGCCAGAAAGCGAAAACCGCTGGTATAGCCCAAAGGTTCTCACAATTCATGTCATATAAAAATCTAAAGCTTCTCGAGGAACTCCTTCTCAAAGAAATTGAGCCTGCCCGGGATGATTATCACGGCCGGCGGGGGGAAATCCTCCCCCGAAAGCTCGGTGACGGTGCCGTACCTTATAACCCTTTTGGGGGAGCCCATGGAGGAGGCCACGACAATCCTGCCCCTCGGCCTCAGGACCCTCTGATTCTTCCTCCTTTCGATGTCCATAAGGACACCAAGGCCCTCCTGTACTGACATCCTGATGTCAAGGAGGAGCAGGGTATGCATGCCCCTGGCACGGTTCTCCACGATGGTGCTGTAGAACGATTCAGGCCTGTATTTCCCGGCGGGCGCCACAACAGTCACGGTCTTGCCGAAGTTGTAGAGGTTCAGGCCTGTCTCGGCAACGGCTGTGAAGACCGATGAGGAGTGGACGACCTCCACCCTTACCCCTTCCTTCCTGGCCTCGTCAATCAGGCCCGAGTGTGTGGTCGCAGAGAGCGGGTCCCCTGGCACGAGGACTACAACATTCCTTCTCTTGGCCTCCCTGACAAGCCTCGCTGACCACTCTTCCAGGTCGCGCCTCCCGATGACCCTTATCTTCTTCCTGATGAGCTTCTCCAGCTTCCTGAGGTCACCCCCCCATACCGAGGTATAGAGCTCGGCATAGAGCCTGTCAGCCTTCCTACAGGATTCGATTCCCCTCAGTGAGATGTCCCCTTCGTCCCAGATGCCGAGACCAATCAGATAGAGCATGTTTAGAATTTATCCCGGGGATTAAAAAATGCATGTATCAGGGCCTGAACCCCTGCTTCAGGAGATTCTGCATGGGCAGGAATAGGGGCTCAGGGAGATTGTCCCAGCTGAACCAGTTCCAGGACTCTGCTTTCTCCGGTTCCATGGCCCTTGGTTCCCCTGACCCCCACTCAGAGAGCATGAAGAGCGTTATGTAGTGTTTTCCCTCCCCAAATATGTCATTGGTTACAGCAGCGAAACGAGGGTTCTTGATACGCAGGTCTGTTTCCTCCAGGACCTCCCTCCTGGCGCAACCCTCCAGGCCCTCTCCGAATTCAAGGTGACCCCCGGGCATATGCCATGTTCCAGCACCATGGGAGGACTTTCTCCTTCCCAGAAGGACCCTCCCGTCCCTGAGGACGATGACACCCATGCCAACCCTCGGCCTATCCATGTTTCATTAACGGCCTTGAAGAGTTAAATGCTTTCTAGAAGACCAGCAGCTTCAGGCCAAGCGCCAGTATCACGATAAAGAATAAAGTCCTTGCCCATTCTTCACCCTTCCTGATGGCATAGTGCGAGCCTGCCCAGCCGCCGAGGGCACCTGAGATGACTAGGGGAACTGCTATCTCATAAGGGACCACCCCGGCTAGGATGAACACCACCGACGCCACCAGGGTTCCTGCCAGGGCACTTATCTTCCTGGTGCCGGATGACTGGAGGAACGTGAGGCCGAAGAAGAAGATGAGTATGTAGGATGTGAGTATCCCTGCTCCTCCCCCCACGATTGAGCTTGTGAGCACAGCAAGGAAATACAGGAAATAACCAATGACTCTTGATGGCGTTCTGGTTGACATCCTCCTTTTCTCGAGGCCAAATCTCCGGTTGATAATCATGATGATAAAGATACCCAGGATAACCAATCCTATAAGCCTCTGCAGGAAAATCTCATTGATGCTCAGCACCAGATTCGAGCCAGCATATGCACCAATAAGGGATACGAGAACCAGAGGCAGACCAAGCCCCCATAGAACCATCCCTCCCCTGTTAAACTTGAAGAGGCCGACTGATGACCCGCCGAGGTTTCCCACCCGTGTCACAGCAACGGCAGACGGCGCCGGGACCCCTAGGGATATCAGCAGGGGCGTCATCACGAGATTGGATCCGCCTGTAACTACGCTAAAAAACACGAGCACGAAATTCACGGCAGCGAGCAGGGTTATGATAAGTGGGTCCATGGCTATCCCTTGAACAGAATCTCCACTACGTCCCCGTCACGGAGCTCGTGGTCGGCCCCAATCTTCTTCTTGTTCAGGTCGAGGCCGCCTATGAAGGCCTCTGCCATGGTGGTGTGGACCCTGGCCGCAAGCTCCTTGAGGGTCGTCCCCCTGGGCACTAGGTGGGCGTCAGGCAGGACCCTTCCCTGATTGTCAGAGAGCTTGTTTATATTGGCCACCGGATAGACCACTATCATCCCCAGCTTCCCGAAGACCAGCCTGTTCAGGCAGGCCTGGACCCCTGTGGAGCCGTGCCTCTCGAGGACGTTCTTCCTGATGAATTCAAGGCCCTGCTTCTGCTTCTCTGTAGCCTCGCCCCTGATTTCAAAGCCCCCTGACCCCGGGAGGTAGCTTATCAGGCCGTGCCTCCCGGCCTCCCTCAGGGCCAGCTCTGACTCTGCAGAGCAGGGTATGGTGTCAGGCCCCTTCAGGGCCTTGAGGTTCTCCCCGGCCTCTGGGAGGTCTGCCTTGTTTGCCGCGATGATTATGGGCTTGGATATCTTCCTCAGGGCGGTGGCGAACCCATGCTCATCAGGACCGTGCTCCTTCATGGCGGATTTTATGCTATCCTCTCCTATTCCCAGGCCCGACAGCTGCTGGGCCATGAGCCTTTCCAGGGGGGCCTTGGTGGCCTCTGCTATCTTCTCGCACTTCCGGTATGACTTCTCTATGATGTCCCTGAGCCACTCGTCAATCTCGTACTCGAGCATCTCCACTGTCTTCCTGGGGTCCCATGAATCGGGCTTCCCCTCTGAATTGGTCTTACCTGAAGCGTCCAGGACATGTATTAGGCCAGAGGCCTGTGTCAGGTCATTGAGGAACTGGTTACCCATACCCCTGCCCTTGTGGGCATCCGGTACCAGGCCGGCCACGTCAAGGAGCTTGACAGGAACCATCCTCGTTCCTGACTCGCACATGGAGTTCTGGGGGTCGCATTTCACCCCCAGCCTTTTGCAGGGGCATTCTGTGGTCAGGTAGCCCACCCCCTGGTTGGGCTTTATCGTGGTGAAGGGATAATTGGCAATCTCCGCGCTGCTGAGGGTGGCTGCCCTGAAGAAGGTGCTCTTCCCGGAGTTGGGCGCTCCAACAAGACCTGCAAGCATAAGGAATCTTTGGGAGAGTATTTAAAAAAACCTTCCGATCCTGTCCTTGAACATCTTCAGTATGCTCGGGAACGTCTTTCTCAGCTGGAGGTAGAATTCGGTCTGGGCCTTGATTGCAAAGACCTGGGATAGCTCGAGGCCCACCAGGGCTATGAAGCCGAGCGCAACCACCGTGGCCAGGTTGTTCTGGAGGTAAACCGTGAGAAGGGCGGCAAAGCCGGGCCCCATGCTCCCTGATGTCATAATTGAGCTGAAGAGCATGCCAAAGAACATGCCCATGATGGGCAGAGCGAACAGGCCCAGTATAAGGGCTGATATCACGGCTATGAGAAGCCATGCAATAAAGACGTCAAAGGGACTCTTCCTGAATATGCCCCAGGAATTCTTGAGCGTGCTGACTATCCCCAGGTTGTCGATTATGATGCCCTGAAAGATGAAGAAGAACGCCCAGGTTATTACCAGGCTGAATATCCACCCCACATAGGGAACTGCGCCTGCCAGGCCGGATATAACCGCCACGATTAAGGCAGTGACAATGACCTTATGAAGCCTGCTCAGGGAAAGCATGTATCCCCCTTTAAGCTCTCTGGGCCTGAATGACTGGTGTATGATGGAGCCCATTATCCACATCCTCAGGATGTACCAGGCAGTCCCAAGCAGCATGAAGCCTATAAAGTATCCCGAAAGGGAAACCATGGCAAGGGGATTGTTCTGGGCATCAAGAAGGCTGTCCATAACACCGCTCATCCCGCTAAGCAGTGTCACCACAACCACAGCAAGGGCAGCGGTATCGAGTATCAGAAGCGGCAGCCACCTCTTCGGCTCTATGCAGAATTTCAGGCCTTTCCTGAAGGCGTCACCGAAGTTGACCATGATAAGATATGGACCCGGTGATTTATAAATATTCCATATAAACCATAAACCGTTACACGGAAGTGATAGCCTAGGTGATTCAGTGCCAGCTTCTAAGAGGATAGCAGTAATTGACAGGGAACTCTGCAACCCCAAGATAACCAGGTATGCCTGCATGAAGGCCTGTCCTGTCAACCGAACAGGCCAGGAGTGCATAACCATATCCCCAGAGGACTCCATGCCCCTTATAGACGAATCGCTCTGCATAGGATGCGGCATCTGCGTAAAGCGCTGCCAGCGCCAGGCCATCACGGTGGTGAACCTCCCCGAGGAGCTCCGGGAGGGTCCCATCCACAGGTATGGCAGGAACATGTTCGCCCTCTACAGGCTACCTGTTCCCAGGCACCAGGCCGTGGTCGGTATGATAGGACCGAACGGGACAGGGAAGTCCACGGTTCTCAACATACTCTCGGGCAGCCTCAGGCCCAACACAGGCCTGTCCGGGGAGGTTCCCTGGCAGGATATTATTGAGCGCTTCAGGGGGACAGAGCTCCAGGGCTACATGGAGCAGCTCTCCGGAAAGGCTGAAAGCGCACAAGACGACCGGAGGTCGTCAGGGATAAGTTCGGCCTACAAGCCCCAGCACGTGGACCTCATACCAAAACAGTGGTCCGGGAGGGTCAGGGACCTCCTTGCCAAGGCAGATGAGAGGGGCGCTATGGATGAGGTCGCAAAGAACCTCAGCATGGGCGAGATGCTCGGCAAGAGGGTCTCAGAGCTGTCCGGGGGGGAGCTCCAGCTCCTTGCCATAGCGGCCACCCTGCTCAGGGACTGTGATTTCTATTTCTTTGACGAGCCCTCGAGCTACCTGGATGCCCAGCAGAGGCTGGTTGCTGCCAGGGAGATAAGGAGGCTCTGCGCAAGGGCGGTTGTCATGGTCATAGAGCACGACCTGGCTGTGGCAGACTACCTGGCAGACTACACCCACATCCTCTACGGAAGGCCCGGGGCCTTTGGCATAGTCTCAAAACCCTATGGCGTGAGGCTGGGGATAAACACCTACCTCGAGGGCTACATTAAGGAGGACAACGTGAGATTCAGACCGGAGCCAATAACATTCTCCCAGAGGGCCAAGTCCCCGGAAAAGGACAAGCTCTTCCTCTCCTTCCAGGGATTTGTGAAGGCCTTCCCCGGTTTCTCCCTCAAGACAGAGCCGGGAAACCTCTACAGGGGCGAGGTTATAGGAATCCTCGGGCCAAACAGCATAGGCAAGACCACATTCATCAGGATGCTTGCGGGCCTGCTCAAGCCGGATAAGGGAAGCCCGCCGGGGGAGGTCAAGCTCTCCTACAAGCCCCAGAGACTCATCCTAGGGAAGGGTGAGGAGGCCATGAGCGTGCAGGAATACCTCTCTAGGGCAGGCAAGACCTCCACTACCGAGAACAAGAGGCTTATACGGTTCCTTGGTTTGGAGAAGCTCATGGAGAGGCAGCTCAGAAACCTCTCCGGTGGGGAGCTCCAGTCCTGCTTCGTGGCCGCTGCGCTCATAAGGGAACACGAGCTCCTCCTCTTGGACGAACCCTCGGCCTTCCTCGATGTCGAGCAGAGATTGAGGGTGGCCAGGCTGATAAGGGAGCATGCCGAGGGCAGGGAAACCCCCTGCTTTGTAGTGGACCACGACCTGCAGTTCCTTGACGTGATTTCGGACCGCGTGATGGTCTTTTCCGGCCAGAGGGGCATGAAGGGCCACGCAGATGCCCCCTGCCCGCTGGCCGAGGGCATGAACAGCTTCCTCAGGGCCCTCGGAATCACCTACAGAAGGGACCCCCAGACAGGGAGGCCCAGGGCCAACAAGCCAGGCTCCCAGAAGGACAGTGAGCAGAGGGAATCGGGCAACTTCTACTACACAGGATAGGTTCCCGTGGAGGCAGCCGGCCAAAGCCTAAAAGGCTTCTGATTAGAATCAGAATCATCACCTTGCGTCATGCTTCAATAAAATCATACAGAGTTCAAATCAATTCGAGTTGACAGGAATCAGCCCGGAGCCCAGAGAACGGGGAACAGTATATGTGAAACCAGCCAGCACACCCTATAAAGTAAATAAATATATACAATATATTTATTAAAAATTAAAAAATGTTGCTGAGCCTGGCTTCCTTAGGCGTCCTGCTGTTCTCTGTGGCCACCGGGTTGGTTTTTGTGTCTTTCTTTGTCTTTTATAGTAAACGACGTAACTTTTTGGAAAATTATTTGAGGAAGTAGGTTCATAATATAACATTGTATGGTTTCCGTAATCAAGCACGTCACTAGCGATGAACTGAAGAACCTTGTCCGCAAGGAAA